>Ga0172381_10000686_pt1 | contig 41177 bp, 42 predicted proteins | sample Leawel6488metaG_FD_119754 | JGI IMG/M metagenome (GOLD analysis project Ga0172381, IMG submission 119754) | Leachate microbial communities from a municipal landfill in Southern Ontario, Canada - Leachate well 64-88 metaG | ecosystem: Engineered > Solid waste > Landfill > Unclassified | place... | reverse complement strand
TATTGACTCATAGGTGGCGGCACGACCAGCAACGTCATCTGACTTAATAGTCAACATTTCTTGGAGAGCGTAAGCAGCTCCATATCCTTCAAGAGCCCATACTTCCATCTCACCAAATCTTTGACCTCCAAACTGCGCCTTACCTCCCAAAGGCTGCTGGGTGATAAGCGAGTAAGGTCCAATTGAACGCATGTGAATCTTATCTTCAACCATGTGCGCCAATTTAATCATATATATGTATCCGACAGTAATCTTCTCTGGGAAGAATTCTCCAGTTTCTGGATCAACTAGTCTTAATTTTCCATCAGGAGTATATCCAGCTTCTTTTAATTCAGCTTTAATATCTGCCTCTGTCGCTCCTGATAAAGCTGGGGTTTCAGCTAAATAGCCCAACTTCTTAACGGCCAAACCAAAGTGAGTTTCAAGAATTTGTCCTAGGTTCATTCTTGATGCAACTGATAATGGGTTTAAGATAATATCAACTGGAGTACCATCTTCCAAGAAAGGCATTTCTTCGGCTGGTAAAATCTTAGCAATAATACCCTTATTTCCATGTCTTCCAGCCAGCTTATCTCCAACTTGAATCTTTCTAGCTTCTGAAATCCTTACTCTAACTCTTTTAATGACTCCTGGTTCCAAAGCATAACCTTCGGCTCGATCAAAAACTTTGACATCTGTTACTCTTCCCCTCTTGCCATGCTCTAATCTCATTGAAGTATCTTTAACTTCCTTAGCTTTTTCTCCGAAGATTGCTCTCAATAATCTTTCTTCGGCTGATAAATCAGCTTCTCCTTTAGGAGAAATCTTTCCAACTAAAATATCATTGGGTCCGACTTCGGCTCCGATTCTAACAATTCCATCTTCGTCCAAGTCTTTCAATCTGTCTTCTCCAACATTAGGAATATCAGAGGTAGTTAGCTCAGGTCCAAGTTTAGTTTCTCTGACGTCGCAGAAAAAATCTTCAATATGTACCGATGTAAATACGTCTTCTTTGACTAATCTATCTGACAAAACGATAGCATCTTCAAAAGTATTACCTCTCCAAGAAATAAATGATACCAATAGGTTTCTTCCTAAAGCTAATCTTTCTTTGTTAATTGAACCTCCTTCAATCAAAACATCTCCCTTCTTTACGACATCTCCCTTATTGATTATAGGGGTTTGATGGAAGCATGAATATTGGTTGGTTCTATCAAAAATTCTAACTGGGTAAGTTCTAGTTTTTCCTGAAGTTGTTCCTTTGACTTCAACAACAGTTGCATCAACTTTAGTAACTTTTCCTGCTTCTTCAGCAATAATTAATTGTCCTGAATCTCTAGCAGCCATTGCTTCTAGTCCTGTTCCAACTAAAGGAGCTTCGGGATTAACCAAAGGAACAGCTTGTCTTTGCATGTTTGATCCCATCTGAGCTCTATTAGCATCATCGTTCTGCAAGAAAGGAATTAAACCGGTAGCCATAGAGATGAATTGCTGTGGAGAAACATCGATGTAATCAATTTTCTCTTTTTCAATTTCTCCAGTCTCTCCTTTAATCCTAGCCTCAACTCTATCTTTCACCATGACGCCTTTCTCATCTAAAGCCACACTAGCTGAAGCAATATTATATCTTTCTTCTTCGTTAGCATCCATGTAGTAAACTTCATCAGTAATCTTTTGATTTATGACTTTGTAATAAGGAGTATCTAAAAAGCCGTATGGATTTAGTCTGGCATATAGTGATAAGTGAGTAACCAAACCTACGTTTGGACCTTCTGGGGTTTGAATTGGACAAATTCTACCATAGTGAGAAGGCTGCACATCTCTGACATCAAAACCAGCTCTTTCCCTAGTCAAACCTCCGGGACCAGTCGCAGTCAATCTTCTCTTGTGTTCCAATTCTGAAAGAGGATTAGTGTTATCCATGAATTGAGAGAATTGACTAGCAGTAAAGAATTGAGTTACTTGCGCTGAGAATGGTCTTGGATTAATCAATTGTGTTGGTGATAAATTCTCAAAATCCAAAGTAGACATTCTATCTTTAATGATTCTACTCATTCTAGAAATACCGACTCTCAATTTATTTGATAATAATTCAGAAATAGTTCTTACTCTCCTGTTTCCCAAGTGATCAATCATATCTGGAACAGAAGTCTCATCATTATTCATTCTAATGATTTCCTTCATGACAGCTGTTAAATCACTGACTGACAAAACTCTGTCTTCTTTAGTAATTTCCCTGTCTTTCTTTGGTTTCAATTCTGGCATTCTTGACCACATCTTCCATCTTCCTACTTTCGATAAGTCGTATCTTTCAAAATTAAAGAACATATTGAAAATCAACTCACGTGCTGCATCTGGATTAACCATTTCCCCACTTCTCAATCTTTGATATATCTCAAGTAAAGCTTCTTCTTGATTGTGAGCTGGATCTTTCTTTAATGTTTCCTCGATAAAAGAAACTTCTCCATTGTCAAAACCGACAAACATACCTTTAATGTCGTCATCATTGAATCCGCCTAATGCTTTTAATAAAGTAGTAGCAGGAACTTTTCTCTTTCTGTCGATTTTTACTGATAAAACCCCTGTTGCTTCGGTCTCAAATTCTAACCAACTTCCTCGATTAGGAATAATTTTAGCCGCAAAGCATCTTTTTCCCTTATTAATATTTAAAGGAAAGAAAACACCAGGAGAACGAATTAGTTGAGAAATAACAACTCTCTCTACTCCATTTAAAATAAATGTTCCCTTTTCAGTTAATAAAGGAAAGTTTCCAAAAAATATTTCTTGCTCTTGAGTTCTCTTAGTCTTTAAGTTATTTAGCTTCACAGTCACTCTTAGAGGAGCAACATATGAATCATTGTTTTCTCTTGCGTCAAAACCAGATGCATAATTAGGCTTACCTAATTTGTAATCCATAAAGTGCAACTCGTATTCTTTGCCAGTATAATCTTTAATGGGAGACACCTCAGCGAAAAGGTCTTTCAACTCCTCTTCCCAAAATTGTCTACCACTTTCTTGCTGCATAAAAATTAAGCTAGGCAAGGGGTAAGATATTTTACTTTTAGCAAAGCTTTTGGTTTTGATTTTCATAAGTTTTATTATGCTTAAAGACTAAAAAGTTTGGTATTCAAACAAAAAATACCCTGATTGATTATTTTTTTGTAGGGTTAAAGAAAAACAATTAATTACTGAAAAATGTGTAATGAAATCAAAATACCTAGTAATTATTTTGCAAATTAAATATATCCTATCACAAATGAAATAAATGTCAATAGCTAGCCATTTCCCCTATTCTCTGAGCGTATTCCCTACTAGTTATACCTCCACTAATTAATAGTTTATTTAATCCAATATAGTATTGTTTCTTAATTTGAGAAGAAGAAAGGACTGTATCGTAAATTCTAACATTATCTACGGTTGAATTTATTCCTGTTCCAATATACAAGCTCCCAGTAGGAAGTGTAGGGGCAATAGCTCCTGTGCTTGTATTGGGATAACTGTCTTCTTTTCCATCTACATATATCCTAGCATTTGCAATATCAGCTGATGCACTTCCGGTTACGCTAAAATACCAGTGATGCCACTTCCCATCGGCACAATCAGTTGTTCCATACTTATAATTGCCACTCAATAAATATATTAATGGTCTTTTTGTAGTATTATAAGTAACTAAAAACTTGGGAAAACCAGTAGAGGTTGAACCCAAAGAAACTAAAACCCTATCAGCTCCACCAGCTGCCACATCCATCTTAACCCATCCTTCGACACTATAATCACCGGTCAAAGAAACTCCACTAGCGCTGACATAATCATCTGTATCAAATTGCAAACAATCTTCATAGACACAATTTGCTCCAGTTTTCCATGTCGGGCTAGTAAGAGTGCCTGTTCTTGTTTGCCAGCTATCAATCGTTGATGTCCCGGAACCTTCATCAAATTTCCATTCTGAAATTAAATCGAGCATCAATGAATTTCTTAGAGAATTTGAAAATACCTGAGCCTTAGCAATAGTTGCTTTATTAGTTACTCCACTCATAGAAATAACAATAAGACCAGACAAAATACCTATGATAGCGATAACTACCAATAATTCAATCAAAGTAAAGGCTTGTTTTAATAATTTATTCATAAATACAATATCAATTAGATATTTTATTCAAGATTCGTTAACTTTCATATTTTGCAAAACACCTAAGGCTATAAAAGTAAATAATAGGTTGCTACCTCCATAACTGACCATTGGCAAAGGAATTCCAATGACTGGCAAGAATCCCACATTCATTCCAATATTAATAACCATTTGGATAAAAATAGATAAAGCTAATCCTGTTGCAAAAAGTCTAGTAAAATTAGAATTAGCATCAAGAGCAATCTTTAATATTCTCCAATATAGTAATCCGAACAAAGCGAAGATTGCTGTGGTTCCCAACAATCCTAATTCCTCCCCTATTGCGGAAAAAATAAAGTCTGTTTGTGGTTCAGGTAAAAATCCATATTGTGTTTGTGAACCATTGCCAATTCCTTTTCCAATCAATCCTCCTGAACCAATACTAATCTTTGCTTGGTTCTGGCTCCATCCCTCCCCCAACGGATCATCATGAGGAGCGATAAAGTTAAATACTCTTTGTCGTTGATAATCTTTAAGCATAAAAGACCAGATGCCAGCAAAAATTAAAACAAAAGCTAGGCACAGTAAAAGAAAATCTCTGACTTTGATTCCTGAGACTAAAAGTACCCCTATCCAAATAGCAACAATAATCATTACTGAGCCAAACTCTGGCTGCATAAAAATTAAAATAGAAGGAATTAAAGCATAAATACCTGACAAAACAATATGTCTTATCCTGTACAACTCAACATGCCTCTTGGAAAAATATTTAGCTAAAATTAAAATCAAAACTATTTTAGTTGGCTCAATTGGATCAAAAGAAAATATCCCAATTTTGTACCATGATTTAATGCCCCTTATTTCAGGAGCAAAAAAGAATACCCCGATTAAAGCCAGGATACACAAAAAATACAAAGTAAGAATTATAGAAGGATTCTCTCTTATCGTTCTGTTGTCTATAAAGCTAACTAAAAACATGCAAAGCAAACTAAGTATAAAAAACCCGCCCTGTTTGTATAGATTAGAAAAATCTCCCGACGAAGAACTAAATATTGAAACCATCCCTATTATTACCAATAGAGAACTAACAATGATCAAGGTCCAATCCATTCTTTTAATGTGGCTCAAAAAAGACATATTAGCTTATCATTTTTAAAAACTCTTCTTCTTTTAAAATTTTTATTCCCAACGCTTTCGCCTTCTCATATTTAGACCCTGGATTTTCTCCTGAAACCAAATAATCAATATTTTTAGAAACTGAATCAGAAACGTTTCCCCCTAAAGCAATTATCTTTTCTTTCGCAATATCTCTACTCATTTTTTCTAAGCTTCCAGTTATAACAAATTTCTTGTTTAATAGTTTACCTTCCCTCTTTTCAAGGAAATACTTGACTCCTCTTTCTTTCAATTTATTTAAAAATTCTCTATTTTCTTTTAATTGAAACCAATCATAAATTGATTGCGCTACTATCGGCCCAACATCAGAAATGTCTTCAAGTTTCTCAATCGAAGCCCTTCCTAATTCCTCAATTGATTTAAAAGTTGATGCTAAATCAAAAGAAGTTTTTAATCCTACATTTCTTATCCCTAAAGAATAGATAAAACGAGAAAAGGAAACTTCTTTTTTCTTTTGTATGTTTAAGATTATCTTTTTTGCTGACTTATCAGCAAACCTTTCCAGAGGAAAAATATCTCCTCCTTTTAATTCAAATAAATCAGAGGGGTCGGATAATAATCCTTCCTCGATAAATTTTTCGATGATTTTCGGTCCCAATCCATCAATACTAAAAGCAGAACGAGAAACAAAATGTTTAAACCAGCCTAGCTTTCTACTAAAACAATTATGATTAGGACATCTCCAAACAACTTCATTTTCTGGCTTAACTAATTTTGTCTCACAAGAAGGACAAATTATTGGCATTTTAAATACCTTTTCCTTGCCTGTCCTTAATTCAGTAAAAACTTTAATCACTTCTGGAATAACATCTCCAGCTCTACCAACAACAACCGTATCGCCAATTTTTAGCCCTAATCTCTCTATCTCTTGATCATTGTGTAATGTTGCCCTACTGACTATAACTCCATTAATTTCGACAGGCTTTAAAATTGCGACTGGCGTCATCGCTCCCGTTCTTCCAACTTGAATTTTAATATCTTCAACTATTGTTGTTGATTGTTTTAAGGGAAACTTTAAAGCTATTGCTCCACGAGGAGCCTTGCCAGCTACCCCTAGTTTATTAAAAACTTCGTTACTATTTATTGATATAACAAGACCATCTATTTCATAAGGAAGCTTTTCCCTATTCTTTTGCCAATAAGCATAAAAATCAAAAACTTCATCCATGTTTTTGCATAATTTATTATACTTATTGTTTGTCTTAAATCCTAAAATTTTTAATATCCTGTGCTCTTCTTCGTGAGTCTTTTGTCCAAAATCACTCACCAGATCATAAACATCTGCATCAAGCTTTCTCTCAGCCGTAATTTTTGAATCAAGCTGTCGTAAAGATCCTGCCGCTAAATTTCTTGGATTAGCATAAAGAGAAAGATTCATTTTCTCTCTTTCTTTGTTAGTTTTTTCAAATTCCTTTTTTGTTATTATCGCCTCTCCCCTAACAATAATACTTCTAAAATCTTTAAATGGTAAATCTTCTTTTTTTAAATCTTTTGTTATTTCTTTTTCCTCTCTTAATTTTAATGGAATAGCTTCAATGGTTTTAATGTTTTGCGTAACATCTTCTCCTGTTGTTCCATCTCCTCTTGTTGAACCAGTTTTTAATATTCCATTTCCATAAACTAATTCTATGGCCAGTCCATCAAGTTTTGGCTCGCAATAATATTCAATCTTTTCTCCATTGAGAAGCTTTCTATTTCTATTGTCCCAATTATCCATATCTTCCCTTGAAAAAGCGTCATTCAGTGAACGCATTATTTCTTTGTGTTCTACTTTCTTAAAATTATCGAGTGGCTTGCCTCCCACTCTTTGAGTTGGAGAATCTGGAGTTACAAATTCAGGAAAATCTTGTTCCAAATCAAAAAGTTCCTTCTTCAAGGAATCTAAGGCTGATTCCGATATCTCCTCTTTATTTAAAACGTGATAGAGATATCTATGATAATTAACTAAATCTTTCAGCTTTTCTATTCTTTTTTTTGCCTCGTTTTTGTTCATTTTAGTAAGAAGCTTCTATTTTTCTTTTTGTTGTCTTGTATGTCCCTAAAGATTTTATACTAGTTCCCGTATCAGCACAATCTGTCCCTGTATACGTAATAATAACTGCGTATGAACAATTTGTTCCGCAAGTTCCTGTAAAATCATCGCAAGCGCTATTCTTAATGTTATATAAAGCCTGTTCTATTCCCGTATCGGCTGCATGAAAAGCCTTAACTGAAAAATCTAAACTTTCTACTAGTTTTGCCCCGCCAACAATAATACTCGACAATCCCAAAGAAACAGCCAATAGAATTGACAATATAATTATGGTTATATAAACCGAAACTCCTTTTTGATTATTGCTTATCATAATTAAATATCTAATTTTCTTTGAGAAACACTTGTTTGAATAATTATACTTGGTGCATTTGAAGCCAAAGAAGTAGATTCCATTTTAATCATAATTGTTACCTTGGGTTGCAAAGTATCTGTCCCGTCTCCCGTCAAACCAAAGGTTAGGTCGTCAACCTCAACCGAAGAAGAAGTTATTGTTTGAGCTGGTTGTAGGTTATCAACATCCTCGTCTGTTGACTTCTTCTCTTCAATCGCAGTTCCATTAAGCAAAAATTGAGTACATTTGTACGATAGACTCTTAATATCATATGCCAAGAAAGTTATTGAACTAGTGCCTAATGCATAATTCTTACCAGCAGTTCCAGTACAATATCCATCTTCATCATTTTCCGCCATTCTAATTATTTTAGACATATATTCTAAGGCATAACTAGATGAACTCATTAATTCTTGATTTTGTAAAATCCTCTTCTGGCTATTCAAAACAGAAACAAAAATATTAACTAAAATAACGGAAACGAAACCAAAAATAAGGAGAGAAACCAATGTTTCAACCAATGTAAATCCTTTTAATTTTTGATTATTATTTATCATTTTTAATACCAATTATATATATCTTCATTTACTGTCATTGAATTAGAGCCCCAATACACAATAACTGTTATTTTTAATACATCTGTCGTACCAGTATCAATTATTATTTTTCTTGTCCAAGGAGTTTCAATGTCCGTAGAGATATGTTCGTATTTATATAATCCGGTTGTCGCATCAATATACAAAAAATTGCCAGGATCTGACCAAGCAGTCAAACCATTAGTTACGCCATCTCCGCCATTGTTATCATAATCAATCTCGCAACCAGCACCACAAGAAGTTAATCCAGTATTCCAAGTTGCGCTACCAACCCAATTACTATCTCTGATATTTTTGACAATCTCAATTCCCTCTTGGCAAAGATATGAAGCGATAAGATTTTCTCTTTCTTGTTGAGTATTTTTAGTATATCTAAAAACTGCTGTATAAATACCCAAAACACCTATCGTCACAATCATGATAGAAATAAGCATTTCTAATAAAGTAAACCCTTTTTCTTTTTTAAAAATATTATTCATCTAATTATGGATTAGTAATTTCAACCCTTCCAACATTATTAATCTTTACTAATTTTTGTCTACTAGTATCACTTGCTATACAAAGAACAATTGTTGCCTCGTGTCCAAAAGAGACTCCACCAACATATGTTAAAGGATTTGGCGGCTCAAAGGAAACACTAAGAAAACTCGTACTTGTTCCATTATCCTTAATATCGCAAATTATAATTTTATTCTCAACATTAGCTGTTTCTTTAACAACATCTGTTGATGACTCATACCACATATTTGTATTCTTCTCTTCGTAGATAAGATATGAGGTTGAATTACTAGTATTAAAATATATCCCGTATCCCTTAGTAGCAGAACTTCCTTCGAATCCAGACATTGCCATTTCTTGAGCTCTTCTTAAATCTTGAGAAAGTTTTTGAGATGATCTTTCTAAGGCAAAAATTTCATTATTTTTACCATAATTAGAAAAAAGCATAACTGTCATTAAAACCGTAATTGCCACAATGACTGATAATTCAATTAAAGTAAAACCTTTATTATTTTCCATAATTAAAATACTAATGAAAGATACCAATCGACTATCTTGCTTCCGCAAAAAAAGGCAATAACTGTTCCTGCCACTAAAAATGGTGCGAAAGGAACTTCTGATTTAAACCCTTTCTTCTTTAAAAATACTGCTATTGATCCTATTATAGCACCCAAAAGGAAACCTAAAAAGAGTCCAACGATAGTATTGGGAAAACCTAAAAGAAGACCGATTAATAAAGCTAATTTGACATCTCCAAATCCCATTGCCATTCCTTTTGAAAAAAACCAAATTAAAAAGAAAAATAAGGAAGCTCCGAGTCCAGAGATAATTATTAAAATAACTTCATGACTATCAATTGTTTGAACTAAAAAAGAATAAATGATCCAGATTATTGATAAAAATATTGCTGGATAAATAACTTCATCGGGAATGATAAAATACTTTAAATCAAATATAAAAATGATGACAAAGAAAGACATGATTATCAGCCAAAAAATAAACTGTAAAGATATTAATCCGAAATGAAGATAAACAAAAGAAAATAGGATAGCTGTTATTAATTCAACTAAAGGATATTGAATAGAAATCTTTTCTTTACAATATCTGCACTTCCCTCTTAAAAAAACAAAGCTTAGTAGCGGAAACAAATCCCAAAATCCTAAACTATGACGGCAATGAGGACAATATGATTTGCCTCCGATAAAACTTTCTTCTTTGTACAATCTCCAAATTACACAATTAAGAAAACTGCCAATTATTAATCCAAATATAAAAATCAAAATTATCTCTATCATGATAATATAATATCATAATTGAATAAAAGAAAACACCCCCGAGAGAGGGTGTAAAACATAAAAAATTAATCGCAAGAGTAAACTCCAGAAGCGCATAAAGTGTAACTACCGACTGTCCCACCGCTATCAAGGCACCATGTAGTTCCTCCAGGCAATACCTTCTCAATACACCAAGCTGTTGTGGTCGCAGCTATCATTAATGCCCCGGTCCCCTGAGACTGAATATCATTACACAAAACCATTGTCTCAGCAGTAGAAGAAGGAAGAATTGTACCCGCTGATCCAGCACCACAAGCAGTAAGAGCGACAGCAGTACCATAACTTCCAGTAGTCAAGTTAAGAATCTCAGCAGATGATCTGAATTGATCCATCGCTGCTTTTATTCTAGCGTCCTTGGCAGCATTTTGAGCACCACTCATAGAGACGATAATAAGGCCGGATAAAATACCAATAATGGCAATGACGACCAATAACTCAATCAAAGTAAAACCTTTTGTTTTTTGCATATTTATCTTTTTATAAAATAATCATTTAAATTGATGAATCTATCGGTATGTTATAATTTTACATCAATTATATAGAAAATTTATAAATAAGCCTTAATGATGAATCGAAATCTTTATTTAGGCTGATTATGGGCAAGCATAAAGAGCGCCACAAGCAGTTGATCCGACTTTTCCTGCTGAATCCATACAATAAGTTCCTGAATTCATTACAACAGAAAAACAATAAGCTGGACCAGTTGCGGTTATATTCAAAACACGAGCACCTGATGTCTGAGTACCAATATCATTATATAGCGATAGCCCCTCACCTACTCCACTAAAATTAGCTGCTGCGCCCTGCACTCCTGCTCCTGCAGATCCATAACTAGTTCCTGCACCAGTAGTATTTAGATATATTGCGGCTGTTGTTCTTAATTGATCCACAGCTGCTTTTATTCTAGAATCTTTAGCAGCATTCTGAGCACCACTCATAGAGACGATAATAAGGCCGGATAAAATACCAATAATGGCAATAACGACCAATAACTCAATCAAAGTAAAACCTTTTGTTTTTTGCATATATTTTTAAAAAATAGTTAGTATGCGACCTTTCCGCTTTTTATTTATATTTTAATTCTATTAAATATTATCTTTATTGTCAACAAGACTATTGTTGAACAGTTGTACTAATTTGATAAATTGGTAATAAAACAGCTGCAACCAAGAATCCTACCATCAATGCTAAACCAATAATTAATATTGGCTCAATAATACTTGATAATGAATCAACAAATATGTCGGTCTCTCTTTTGTAAAACCTGACTACGTTAGTAAGAGAAGAATCCAATCTTCCAGTTTTTTCTCCAACTGATACCATTTGTACAAAAAGAGGTGAGATAACTTCTGTTTGTTGACTTAAAACTAAACCTATACTTTCTCCCTTAACAACCCTATCTTTTGTTCTAATAATTGCGTCCCTATAAACATTATTCCCTATTAAATCTGCTACCACCTCCAAAGCTTCGTTGATGGTGACACCAGCAGAAATAAGAGTAGAAAAGTTTTCTGCAAAACGAGTTAAATAAATATTTTTTAAAAAAGGTCCAAAAACAGGAATCTTCAAGGAAATCCTATCAAAAATATCTTTTCCTTGTTTTGTTTTAGGATAGTAATTAAAGAAAGCTATTATTCCTATTACTCCTCCCGTAACTATATACCAAAAATTAACAAAAAAATCGGAAATAGTAATAATTATTTTTGTCGCTATAGGCATTTCCTGTCCAGAGTCAACTAAAACTTTCACTAATCCAGGAATAACAAAAATCATTAAAACTATAAAAATTAAAACAAAAATAATCATAATAACCATCGGGTACATCATTGCTCCCTTCATTTTAGAACTAATGGCATATTCACTTTCCAAATGGTCAGCGACTTTATCTAAAATAGTTGGAAGATTTCCAGAAACCTCTCCCGACTTAATCATATTAACATAGAATACAGTAAAAACTTCGGGATATTTTGCAAAAGCTTTAGACATTTGCGTACCCTCTCTTACGTCCTTAGCAATATTATATATTTTTTCTTTAAAATCCTTGTTTCTTGTTTGGTCTCCCAAAGCATCAATAGCTTCAGCTGGCGGAACATTCGAATCAATCATGATTGCAAGTTGCCTTGAAAACATAGCTACATCTTTCGCTGAAGTCCGATTAAAAAACTTAATATTGATTTTTTTATCTAATGATCCTTTTCCGGCTCCCAATTCAGTAATTTCCATAGGAAAAAGACCGTTGTTGCTCAAAACTTCCAAAGCTATTTCTTTAGAAGAAGCTTCTATTACTCCTGACTTATTTGTTCCTGTTTTATCTTTTGCTTGATAATTATACTTCATATTAATTTCCTTAATTCTCTAGGATTATTTGAAAATTTAGAAGCATTTTCAATCGTAACTATTCCTTTCCTAATTAATTCTGATAATGATCTGTTTAAAGAAACCATTCCTGATTCAGAAGAAGTTTCAATAACTAAAGGTATTTCATAAATTTTATTATCTCTAATTAAATTAGAAATAGCTGAAGTGTTAAGCATTATTTCGCAAGCTGGAACTACTTTTCCATCGGTTGAAGGAATAAGCCTTTGTGAAATTATTGCAATTAAAGAGCTAGCTAATTGAGCTCTAATTTGTGATTGTTGATCGCCATTAAAACTATCTACTATTCTATGAATAGTCTGAGCAGCAGAATTAGTATGTAGGGTTGCAAAAACTAAATGACCTGTTTCGGCAGCAGTAATTGCTGTGGCCATTGTTTCTGGATCTCTCATCTCCCCCACCATAATAACATCGGGATCTTCTCTGAATGTTGATTTCAATGCTTGAGCAAAAGATAACGTATCTAAATGCAACTCTCTCTGATTAATCATTGACTTATCATCTTTAAAAATATATTCTATCGGATCTTCAATGGTTATAATATGACAAGCTCGAGTATGATTTATCTTATCAATCATTGCCGCCAGAGTTGTGCTCTTGCCATGGCTAGATGGACCGACCACCAAAACAAAACCTTGAGCATAGTCGCAAAATTGTTGAAGTCTAACTGGAAGCCTAAGCTCTTCCATTGTTCTAATTCTTTCTGGAACAAGCCTTAAAGCAGCGCTGACTGTTTCTGTCTGATAAAACACATTAACTCTAAATCTAGCCCTTCCTTCAAAATCATAAGAAAAATCAATTTCTTTATCTTTTTGAAAATTATTAATTTGAGTTTCATTCATTAGAGCAAAAGAAATCCCTTGAGATTCTTCAGCTGTTAAAGGATCAACTTTTAAGCGAACCAAAGCCCTGTTAATTCTCATTATTGGAGGATGACCTTCTGAAACATGAAGGTCTGAAGCCTCGTTCTTTATAGTTGCTTCTAAAAGCTGTTTAAGATATATTTGATAATCCATTTTAAATTTGTTGTTGCTGTTCTTCTGTGGTCCTAAATACTTCTTCAACAGAAATTAAACCTTGAAGTGCCTTAATCATTGCATCCTGTCTCATTGTTATCATCCCCTGTCTTTTAGCTTCAATAGCAATATTTGACTCAGATGGATCTTCAAGAATTGCTTTCTCTAATTCAGGAGTCATTTTTAACATTTCAAAAATACCGATTCTTCCTTTCTCTCCCTTATTATTACATTTAGGACATCCCTTTGGTTTATATATATAAATTGGACTGGGAACCGTAAAGAAACTTTTGCTGGTTTCTGGTAGTTGAGATATTTCTTTTAATATCATTTTCTCTACTTCCTTGTTTGGTCTTACTTTCTCTTTACAATATGGACATAAGCGGTGTCCTAATCTTTGACCAATGGTAACATTCAAAGTTGCTGGCAAAAGAAAAGGTTTTATTTTCATATCAATCAATCTAGGAATCGCTCCAATAGCATTATTGGTGTGCAAAGTAGACAAAACTACGTGACCAGTCAAAGCCGCATGAGTAACCAAAGAAGCTGACTCTTCATCTCTGATTTCACCAACCATAATAACATCAGGGTCTTGCCTAACTACCGATCTTAATCCTTGACTAAAATCGTATCCAATCTCTGGTCTAACTTGTGATTGATTAACTCCTTTAACAAAATACTCAATCGGATCTTCAAGAGTAACAACGTTAACGTCTGGCTTATTCAATTCCATAAGAATAGAATACAAAGTAGTTGTTTTACCAGAACCAGTCGGACCAGTAGACAATATCAATCCAAAAGGTTTAGTAATGGCTTCTTTTAATGTTTTCAAATTGTATCCTAATATTCCTATTTCTTCATAGCTTCTTAATCCTTCAGATGAATCAAGGACCCTGATTACCACTTTTTCTCCTAATTTAGTTGGAAAAGTTGAAACTCTGAAATCAATATCTTTGCCATCTATTTTTGCCGAAAATCTGCCATCCTGAGGAATCCTGGTTTCGTCAATTCTTAAATTAGATACAATTTTAATTCTAGCAACAATTGAAGGATGAGTGTGGATTGGCAAGAATAAAGAAGAATATAAACTACCATCCATTCTGAAACGTATTCTTAATTGATTTTCTTCAGGTTCAATGTGGATATCAGAAGCATTGCCATCAACAGCATGTCTTAAAATCACAGCTACCATTTTAATAATTGGGGCCTCCTCAGAAAGTCTTTCTGCTTTCGGCTTAGAATCGGTTGAAAAAAGTTCAACACTGTCTTCCTCTCCTCCCATTTCGGTTTCAAGAGCGCTCAATGCTTTGCCTACCTCTTCTCTGATATTCCTATATTGTCTTAAAAAAGACTCGAAAGAATTAGAACTAATAAGATATGTTTTGTATGTTATTTTGTTTTGTCTAGCTAAAAAATTAAGAGCTTCCTTGGCTTTAATATCGTCTGGATTAACAACTCCAACCTCTAAAACATTTGCTTGAAGAGTTAAGGGGATGATTTTATAGAATCGGGCTGACTCCTCAGGAATCATTGATAAAACATTATTGGGAACCTCTAAAACTTCTACGTTCTCAAAAAAAGGCATATTGAATATTTCTGCCTTAATCTTATTAAGATCACTCTCCTTGAGTAGTTTTTTAGAAATTATAAAATCTTCTTCATTTCCTTTGAAGTCTTTAAATCCATTCTGCAGTTCTTCTCCCTGCTCTTTGGTTATTATTTTTTTTTCTATTAATTTCTGTAAAAAAATCATATTAAAAATATTATTTTACTGGAGCAAAAGGATCTTCCCTTCCCGAAGGAACCTCTCCATTAACATCATTAAAAACTGCTGAATCAGGAAAATATTTTAGCGCTATAAAATCATTTGATACTAAGAAATTTGTATCAACTTCAACTTGAATTGTTTCTGTTTCAACTATTGGAACATTATTATTAACCACTGAGCCGATTTGAAGCTTAGATAAAAGAAAATACCCAAGAACAATCGCCCCGACTATTAAAACATAGGGGGCCATCTTTTCTAAAACACTTTTACTTTTTGGGTTTATTGTTTCTTCCATGTTTATAAATTAATTAATAAGAATAAACATCCAATATTATGCTGAAACTTAAATTATTAACTCCGGTCTTTATTGTTTTTGTTTCGCTTCCATCCTCACCTGAAGAAACAGCAACGCTTTTTATAGTAACTATCCTCGTCTGTCCTTGAAATTGAGATAATAAATTTTTAAACGCACTGTATGTTCCCGTAACATTCAAATTGACTGCTGTTTTCTTTACTGCTCCCTGTAATTGACTAAGATAATCAGTAGTTGGTTGAGTTGTCACCTCAGTAGTCTCCTCTGTCTTGCTAATCTCAGTCCCATTTTCAGTTTTAATTGTTGATACTTGAGTTTGCCCTTTGATGGGTTCAGGAGTAGAGCTAGTCATGCTGGTCAATTTCATTCCACTTAATGGAACGATTGTTTTAAAAAAATTGTCAATCTTGGGTGTAAAAAATAGCGATGAATCAAAATTGATAGCGATACTATCTTTCTTAGTAGACCATCCAGCATCATTAAGAGCTTGCAATTTAGAATCCATCACAGCGTAATAACTTTTCTTTGCCTCAATTGATGATTTAATCTGAGCTATTTGACTATCAATACTGTTGATTTCTTTCCATTTAGAAAAATCTAAAGCATATGCAATGCCTAAGGCAGCAATAATCAATACAACTCCTATTATGATTTTTATCTTATTTGCATCCATATTATTTAATAATATCCGGCCTTATAATCAAGTCCAAATTAAAAGTAACGTCTCCACTTTCTGATAAGTTAATATTTGAAATTTCATAACTTTCAATAGTTGGCTCTATTCTTAAAATAGCTATCTGTTGTATAATATTTTGAAATCCAGCTGTAGAACCAGCCATGGTAACTTTTCTTGAAGGAACATCGAAAGTAAATCCTGAATAAACTACTTTCGGATGAGTCCATTTCTGGAAAGAAGTAAAGAATCCAGAAATTTTAGGATTATTTTCAAAAAGTATTTTAAAATCTCCAATATATTTTCCAGCTAAATATAATTCTGATTCCTTTGCTTTTACGTCTGCACTGGCAAGAGTATTGTATTCAAGGTTTAAATTATTAAACTCTGTTTGTTTTTGGGTAAAAATTATATTGTTGAAATAAAAATAAACACTTAGAGAAATTAAAAAAACAACGACTGAAAAAACCAAAATAAGGTTTTCTTTAAGATGGCTTTCTGTTTTTTCTGGTGCTATTTCAATCGCCATAATTATTTTTTAATTCTTAGACACATTATACTTACTTATTCAAATTTTCTCAAGGCTTCTCCTAGCGCAATAGCGTAACTTGAATTAATTTCTTTCATTTTTTTGTTTAATGCTTCTGGATAGGTGATATTTTTAAATGGCTCAGCAATCTCAACAACCAAAGTCTGCGATACATCTTGATTTAAACTCTTTTCAAAATATTCTTTTATGCCTGGCAGCATCGATGTTCCTCCGGCCAGTATTACCTTCACTACCTTCTTCCCTTCTTTTGTTTCAAAATCTCTGATTACTGTTTTAGTTTTTTCAGAAATAATTGATAAAATTGGCGTTAAAATATGCGAAATCTTTGTTTCTCCGGAATCAGTCAATCCTTCTTCTTTTTTCATTATTTCTGCTTCTCCAGCTGGAATATTTAAAGTTTCTGAAAGACTGTAAGTTAAATCTTTTCCCGCCATATCAAAACTGAAACTCATTTTCATGAATCCTTCATCAATAATATTAATATTCGTACTCTGAAATCCCATCTCTAATAAACAAGTAGGAGAATTCTCTTTAATCACTGCCCTCTTCAAGGCCATAGCCTCAGCTTCAAGGGCTGTTAACTCTAATCCAGCTTGCTCAGCGATAGTCTTATATTGCTCAACAATGATCTTGGGAACAGCCATTACTAAAACCTTATTGTTCTCCTTTAAAGATTCTTTATTCATCAATTGCCAATCTAAAACTAGTTCTGATAAAGGCAAGGGAATGTATTTTCTTGCTTCAAACCCTATGGCATTGGCCATTTCCTTTTTAGACATCGGTGGCAACTCAAAAGTTGTAAAAAATGTTGCAAAGTCAGGCAAAGAAAAAACGACTTTCTTTGTCTTTATCCCCGTCTCCTCTATTATCGCTGCAATTGCTATTGAAATATTATTAACGGCGGGGTTTAAATTCTTCTTATCAAAAGACCTAAAAAACTGCTTGCAAGCAATATCAAGATTGACCTCTCCATAGTTTTCTAAGGTAACTTTTCCTTTACTTCCTGATATTTCAACCGCACGGATTACCTTTGTTCCAATGTCAATGCCCAAGCTTTTTTGAATTTTTTTATTTGCAAAAATCATATTAAAGATATTATAGCATTTTTAAATTTGTTGACAAATGTTATACTTATATAATAACACTTTTAAAAACACAATGGAATACTTTAAGACATTTTGGGATTTAATTTTTCCTAAAAGGTGTATTAATTGCGGAAGAGAAGGAGGTTATCTTTGTGAAGACTGCCTTTCTTTGGTTGAAATTAACCCCTTCATATATTGTTTGTGCGAAAAGATGGAAAAAAGAAGTAAATGCGAAAATTGCAAGAACAAAAATCTTGACAAACTACTGTCAGCCACTTCTTTTAATAACCATATTGTAAAAGAAGCTATCCATAAGTTAAAATATGGATTTATAGAAGAACTGAGTATTCCCCTTGCTCTCCTTGTCTTAAATCATCTTCAAACTATTAATTGCCAAATTGACAACAGTTTTGTTATTGTTCCTGTTCCAATGCATATTAAAAAGAAAAAAAGAAGGGGTTTCAATCAGTCAGAAGAAATAGCCAAGCTAATTTCTGAATCAACTGGCATTAAACTATCAACAAATCTTATTAAAACAAAAGAGACAAGATCACAAATGGAATTAAACAGAAATGAAAGAATTGAAAATATTAAAAATTGTTTTGAAATTAAAAATAAAATAGATATTGAAAATAAAACGATTCTTCTTTTTGATGACGTCTACACTACCGGAACGACCATGGATGAATGTGCTAAAATTTTAAAAGAAAATGGGGCAAAAGAAGTCTGGGGATTAAGCGTTGCAAGAGAAATTAATCCTATTTAAAACCAATCTCTGATATTCTAAAAATATAATCTTCTTTGGTTATGCTTCCACTGGCCAACAGCTTATTCAATCCAGCATAATACTCTTCTTTTATTTGTGATGCTGGCATTACAGAATTAAAAACACGAATATCGTCAACTAGTCCTGAAAAATATGCAGCAGAACTGTATTGCCCCACCCTAAATGAAATATTCATTACATCCATTCCTAAATAATTCCCACTAATATAATTAGCATTATCTACCCTTATTCCGTTAATATATATCTTTGACCCAGCTGCAATTTTCGAACCGTCATATGTGACAGCTACATAGATCCATTGATTTTCATAATTAGTTATAGCGGTGGTAGAATATCTTCCAACGTATCCGATTCCCGAATTATCATATTGATAAAAATATAATCTATTACTACTAGAAGTGTATAAAATATACTGATAATCAGGATTTGCATATTTAGACATCAATCCCCTGCTTGTCCAATCAGTTGCCTTAAACCATCCGCTCAAGGTAAAGGGATAATCAGTCGTACCATTTGTTCCGTTGCTAAAATCAAGAGAAGTGGCAGTATTTGAAGAATAGAGGTAATCATCGGTTCCGTCTAATTGAATACATTTACCAGAAACACAATCTGTTCCTGATTTAAGCTTGTCAGCTGAATCTGCAACGACAGAATTAATGTCTAGCGTTAGATTGTTTGTTCCACCCCAAGAATCTTGGATAACTGTATTGTCTACAGCAGTAGTTAGTTCATCCATCTTCCATTCAGAAACAATATTTGCCATTAATGAATTTCTTAGAGAATTAGAAAAGACTTGAGCCTTAGCAATATTTGCCTTGTTGGTTACTCCGCCCATTGAGATGACAATAAGACCGGAAAGTATTCCGACAATGGCAATAACCACCAATAGTTCAATTAATGTAAAAGCTTGTTGCTTCTTAGTCATATAAATTTATTATACTAAAATGAAAATAATTGTCCATTATGATTGGGTTGACCAATGCCACTATTTTGTATATTATGACAACATATTTGGAGAGGTGCCAGAGTGGTCGAATGGGGCACCCTGCTAAGGTGTTAACTGTGAAAACGGTTCGAGGGTTCGAATCCCTCCCTCTCCGCCAATTATCCATCTTAAAGCTAATTTAATAATAAATTAATGTACTACCAAAATTACAAAAAAATCATTAGTATTATTTTTGTAATCATATTATCTGTAGTGCTTTTTTATTTTGCCATTTTCGGCCGAGCACTAAATCAAGATGAAAATCATCTTGGCATTGCCTTAGTTTTACCAAAAGTAATCTTAACTTCTGAAGCTGTCCGCATAGACGACCAAAAATATCTCACAAAAAATCAAGATTCTTTTATTGAGTTGATGAAGCAACAAGGCTTTACTTTTGTTGAACAAATGGGTTCTGGTTATTTTTTCGAAAAAAATGGCAGTTCCTACATTTCAACAAGTAAAATGTACTCCTCTCACTTTATGGTATTTACTAGTCCTAAATAGACAAAGATTTAATAAAAACATATAATCCACTTATGGATTTAATTAATACCATTCTTCATATTGATATCTATTTAACTGAAATTGTTAATGTCTATGGAACATTATCTTATTTTTTATTATTCGCCGTTATCTTCATTGAAACTGGATTAGTCTTCCTCCCCTTCCTCCCTGGTGATTCCCTGCTTTTTGCGGCTGGAGCTATTGCCGCCATCAGCTCTCTAAATATTTACATCCTGATCATTATTCTTTGGATTGCTGCTTTTTTAGGAGACACAACAAATTATTTTATAGGAAAATTCTTTGGAGATAAGTTATCTTCCAAGATTAATCAAGAATATTTAATTAGAACTCAAGAATTTTACAAAAAGCATGGCGGAATAACTATTTTCCTTGCCCGCTTCATTCCTATTATCAGAACCTTCGCTCCTTTCGTAGCTGGATTAGGAAAAATGGACTACAAAAAATTCTTATCATATAATGCAACAGGAGGATTAGTCTGGGTATTACTCTTTACTCTATTAGGATATTCCTTAGGCAATATTCCACCAATTAAAGAAAACTTTTCAATTATCGTTATTGTTATCATCGCCTTGTCTCTTGTTCCTGTCTTCTTTGAATTTATTAAAAACAAAAAATCAAAATAATATGAGCAAGAAAAAATACTACGCCTATTCAATAAATGGGAAAATAGGAATTACCGATAACTGGCCTGAATGCCAAAATATTGTTTCTGGCAAGCTTAATGCTAAATACAAAGGATTTGAAACAAAGGATCAAGCCGAAAGATGGCTAGAAAATGGTGCCGATTACAAATCAAAAAACACTGCCTCTGAGAAAGGAATATATTTTGATGCTGGGACTGGATCTGGCAAAGGAGTAGAGATCAGCGTTACTGATGAAAAAGGAAATAGTCTATTAAACAAAATTTTAAAAAAGAAAGAGATAAATGAAAAAGGATTTCATTTAATTAATGGCAGCGCTACTAATAACTTTGGAGAATTATTGGCCTGCAAATACGCACTAGAAATTGCTTTAAAGGAAGATATTAAAAATATCTTTGGAGACAGTAAATTAATACTGGATTATTGGTCAAAAGGATATATTAAAAAAGAATTGCCAGAAGAAACTATTTCTCTTGCCAATGAAGTTAAAAAATTAAGATATACCTTTGAAAAAGATGATGGAAAGATAGAGCATATCTCAGGAGGAAGCAACCCGGCTGACCTAGGTTTTCATAGAGGATAATATGAAATTTGAAAAAGTTAAAAATTGGGCAAAAGAAATATTGAAAACGGTTGATTTATTAAAACTTGCCTACAAAGATCCGAGAGTTCCCTGGTATGCCAAGGCATTTTCTAGTTTGATTATCGCTTATGCTATAAGCCCAATTGATTTAATTCCCGACTTCATTCCGATTATTGGATATATCGATGATTTAATTATTGTTCCCCTGGGAATATCTCTTGCTTTAAAAATGATACCTAAAAATATACTCCAAGAATACAAAGATAAACTGAATTGACAATTACCTTCTTTTTATATATTATTTCCCTATCACGGAGGGATGCCAGAGCGGTTGAATGGGATAGTCTTGAAAACTATTGTGGGGAAACCTACCGAGGGTTCGAATCCCTCTCCCTCCTCCATAGAAAAGAGCTAAGCTCTTTTTTTTTGCTTTTTAAGACTCGAAAAGATATAATAAAAACATGGAAGAACAAAGACCAAAAGTAGGAATTGCCGTTGTTATCGAAAGAGATAATAAAATTTTATTAGGCAAAAGAAAAGGCTCTCATCGAGAAGGGTTTTGGGCTGTTCCTGGTGGACATTTAGAATTCAATGAAACCATTGAAGATTGTGCCAAAAGAGAAGCAATGGAAGAAACTGGATTAACTGTTACCAATATCAGAAAAGATACTTTCACTAACGACATAATGAAAGACGAAAACAAACATTATATCACCTGTTTTGTCCGCGCTGATTGTGAGTATGGAGAACCAAAGATAATGGAACCGGACAAATGTGAAGAATGGAAATGGTTTGATTGGGATAAATTGCCGAGCCCACTCTTTTCTAAATATAAGGAGATTTTACATTGACAAGTAATTACTTCTGGTATATACTTAGTATATACAAATATGAACACAGCTATTATAAATATTAAAACAGATATTAAAATTAAAAAGGAAGCTCAAGCAGTTGCTTCTGATTTAGGCTTAACTTTAAGTGGAGCAATAAACGGATTCCTAAAACAGCTTATACGCAATAAAGCTATTCTTTTTACCTTAAATGAAACTAATCCTAATGAATACCTTCTTTCCTCAATAAAAGAATCAAAAGATGACAGAAAGAAAGGAAAATACCATTCTTTTAAAAACAATAAAGAAGCAATTAGATTTCTTGATAAATAAACATGCAGATAGAGTATTCGAAAAAGTTTATCAAAGAATTTAAAAAATGCCCAAACGACATTAAAAAATATTTGAAAGAAAAATTGAATATATTTATTATCAATAAATACGACTCGAGATTAAATAACCATCCCCCCCCTCTGGAAAACTTAAAAAGTATAGAAGCATAAATATTAATAGTGACTGGCGTGCTATTTTTGAAGAATTAAATAAAGGAGAAATTGTTTATTTTGTGGCTATTGGAACTCACAGCCAATTATATTCCTAATTTTTAATTATTGTGATAGTATCCAGGCAAGCCCTCGTAGTTCAATGGATAGAATACTAGCTTGCGGAGCTTGCGACAGAGGTTCGACTCCTCTCGAGGGCACATATGAATTTCTCAACTAAAATAGAAGAAATTCCCCACGTTGGAAAAGTTTACGGTAAAAGACTGAAAGCAATAGGAATTAAAACCTTGGCTGATTTAATTTACTACTTTCCAAGAGAATACAAAGACTTCTCTAAAATATCAAAAATAAAAGATATAAAGATAAACGAAAGGGCTTGTATTCAAGGAAAAATTATCTCGCTCGAACAAAATAAAACTTGGGTCAAAAAAATGATTGTCACAACTGCCTTAGTTCAGGATGACACTGGAGCTATAGAAGTAGTTTGGTTTAATCAGCCGTATATAGGAAAAATATTAAATGTGGGCGATGAAATCATTTTAGCGGGAAAGCTATCAATCCAAAATCGAACTATTCAAATCTCCTCCCCTATCTATGAAAAAATATCAGCCAAAGAAACTGTTCATTTAGGAAGAATAATGTCTGTTTATGTTGAATCGCAAAATGTTTCTTCAAAATATCTAAGGTATATCCTTAAGCCAATCATCGAAAACATTAAAAACAAAATTCCTGAAACCTTGCCCGATGAAGTCCTTAAAAAATACGAGCTGCTCCCCTTGAAGGAAGCCTTAGAACAAATCCACTTCCCTAGCTCTCTTGAATTAGCAAAAAAAGCTGGAGAAAGATTTTCTTTTGAACAAATATTCTTTATCTCTCTTTTTAATTTAAAAAAGAAGTTAGAAATCAAAAAAGAAGAATCTCGAGCTATCCCGATAAACAAAGAGTTGATAGAAAGAGTTAAGGCCTCTCTTCCTTTTGAATTAACTAAGGCTCAAAAGAAAACCTTAGACGAAATATTGAAAGATATGGAAAATCCAAGCCCAATGAATAGACTATTACAGGGAGATGTTGGATCAGGGAAAACGGCTGTGGCTGCCCTAGCTTCAATTAATACTGTTAAGGCTAAGGCTCAAGTAGTCTTAATGGCTCCAACAGAAATACTAGTCAAGCAACACTTTAAAACCTTTTTCCAAATGCTTAAAACCTTCAATCTAAACGTTGGATTATTAACTGGCAAGGAAGATAAGTATTACTCTAAGAAGCTACATTCTGACACAATTGAAATATCTAGAAACAAGCTATTAGAAAAAGTTGAAAGTGGAGATATTGATATTTTAATCGGAACCCAAGCTTTGATTGTTAGCAGTAAAAAAAAGAAAGAAGAACAAAAGGTAAAATTCAAAAACCTAGGACTAGTAATTGTTGATGAACAGCACCGTTTTGGCGTTAAACAAAGAGCCGCTCTTCAAAAAAATCGAGAAAAAGTTCCGCATCTTCTTTCAATGACCGCTACTCCTATCCCCCGAACCCTAGCCTTAACTGTCTGGGGAGATTTAGACTTATCAATTATTGATGAAATGCCAAAAAACAGAAAAAAAATAATTACTGAAATTGTTTCAGAAAAACAAAGAAGTAAAAAATATGAATTCATCAAAAAAGAAATAAATAAAGGCGGACAAGTTTTTGTTGTTTGTCCAAGAATAGAATCAGAAGAAGAGGAAGAAGAAATTAAAACTGTTAAAAAAGAATATGATTATCTTTCTAAAAAAATATTCCCTGAATTTAAATTAGCCATGCTTCATGGAAAAATGACGAGCAAGGAAAAAGATAAAATCATGAAAGATTTTAGAAGTAAAAAATATGATATTCTGGTTTCTACCTCTGTGATTGAAGTAGGAATTGATATCCCCAATGCCACAATTATGATGATTGAAGGCAGTGATAGGTTTGGATTGGCCCAACTACATCAATTTAGGGGCAGGGTTGGAAGAGGAGATCAGCAATCATATTGCTTGCTTTTTACTGATTCAAGAAGTAAAAAAACTAGAGAAAGACTGGAAGCAATGATTAAATACGATAGTGGCTTTAAACTGGCAGAAATGGACCTAAAATTAAGGGGCCCTGGAGACTTCTTTGGAGTAAGACAATGGGGATTGCCTGACTTTGCTATGTCTGCTTTAAAGGACCTAAATACAGTAAAGAGAGCACGGGAAGCAGCCATAGAGGTATTTCCTCAAATAGAAAAAAATCCTCTCTTAAAGAGAAGATTAGAAGCTTTTGAAGAAAAGGTTCATTTGGAATAATTATTTCCTTACCTTGGGCGTTACCCAGAAACCCATATATTTACCAAACAACCAATGCATCTGAGCATGGAGAGCTGGTAAAGAACTAAAGAATATCATTACGAAAGGTATCAAAACCCACTCTAAGGCCATTAAGACATACTTAAAACGTCCGTAATTAACTGGCTTTGGTGGAAGCAATAACATGCTTACCCAAATACTAATAATCAAACTCGACATAGTGATAGTCAAAATAACACTAGTAATTTTTGGTAAATTGTATGACACCAAAGATTGAGCAAATTCGTTTCCACCTAACCATAAAGGCATCCAACCAAGAGCAAAAATTAAAATTGAAGAAATAGCCCAAGAAACATGCCCCTCAGCTAATTCAAATCCCATGGAAAACTTTTTCTTAAAAGAAATCTTTTTATCTTTTAGTGCAGCAAAAATAAAGAAAGGAACTTCCCCTACTCCATAGGCCCATCTCTTCTGCTGTTTGTAAATATTCTTCAAGGTTTTCAAAAATGTTTCAGCGCAATTAGTATCCATAGAAATGGGATAGTACATTGGTTGTACTTTGTAACCTCCGTCATATTGAAAAAAACATTGCCAAAATATTCTTGAATCATCGGAAACAACATTTTTTTGTTTAAACCCAACACCAATTAATGCTTGAAGAGGCATTGAATGAGAAGAAAAAGTAATTAACTTTTCTGGACGCTCCTGATTCATGGTATGCCAAAAGGTAGAAGAAAAAGAAAACACTCTGGATAATGGCGGAGACTCCCAAACATTATTCAAATACAACGGAACTGGCTGATAGCTAGTTCTTAATGGTTTGTCGACTGTTAAATAATAATAAGTTAAACAACTAAAATATTTAGGATAAACACAGGCATCAATATCAAAAGAAGATATAACAACATTTTCGTAAGGAATATTTAACTGATCAATAATTAACTCCTTGGCTTTCTGTGTCGCCCAAGCATCGTTAGCTCCATGTCCAGCTAATTCCCCCTCCAAACCTACTGGATGACAAGTAATTAAAAGCTTATAAAAACTATTGCCATATTTCTCTTTAATTTTTGAAGCAATATTTCTAGCATTTTCTTTGTCCGCCTCTTCACAACCTAAAACAACTATCATTTTATCTTTAGGATAATCAGTACTCAAAAGACAATTAAATGTTGATTCAACGATTTCAAATGACTCTTGATACATTGGCAAAACAATCAAATGATAGATATCCTTCCAAGAAGAAATATTAATTCCATTTTTAGGAACTCCTAACGATTCAAGTTTTTTAATCCAATCTTCTTCTTCGTTCTTCTTCATCTGGGAATAGCCAGTCTTCAAATAGAAAGCAAAATAGATAGTTCTTAACAACCAATAGATATCAAAAAGAATGATAAAAAAAGCTGCCAACACAGGAAGCTTCCAGGAAAATAAAACCGACAAAAATAATACTGAGAGGCTTATAAGTCCGGTAAACATTTCCAAGAAACGGTACAAACTTCTTTCTTTTTTATCTTTCAAGTCTGCCGCTCTCCCTATTTTTAGATAGTATTTTTCGTCCATTGTGACCCTACAGGGAATCGAACCCTGATTACCAGATTGAAAATCTGGTGTCCTAACCGTTAGACGATAGGGCCAAAGATAGATTATATATATCAAAAAGAAGACAAAAAGACAAGCTCTTTGTTTCTAAAATTTAATAACCTCTCCGGGATTAATAATTCCTTTTTCTTTGGGCTCTTTTTTTTCTTCAATTTTTTCCTTTTTGACTTCCTTTATCACCTCTCGCAATCCTATAAAATCTATCTTCTTTTTCATCTTATTCACATCTATAATCTCTGGCTTAACTATATTTTCCACTCTTTTTTCTTTTTTAGTAGGAATAAATTCTTTGGCTGTATCTTCAAGAGAAATATATGGCAACTTCTCAAAAGCACTCTTCGGTTTTTCTTCATGATGATTATTAGTGCTACCATTTTTTCCTAAACAAGATTTGCAATACACTGGACGTTTTCCATCTGGCTTAAAAGGAACTTTGACTTTCTTTCCACACTTCTCACATTCAGCATCAAACAATTCAGATGTCGCTGTTCTGTTATTCGACTTAATTTCCATCTTTGGCATATTTTCAACTCCCGCATATTTAGCGATTCTTTCTTCAACCCCTTTCCTGGCTGTTCCATATTTATTTCTTGAAAATTCAATAATTTCCTTTTCAAAATCATAATCTGAAACAGCTGGTGCAAGCGTTTCTGCAGAAAAAGGCCTGGAAGTTAATCCGTCAATCATTAACTTAACATAAATATTTTGCTTAGGAAGATTTACTAAATCGTGAGCAACAAACTCAGGAGAAAACTCTTTTTCCAAAAATTCTCCATCTTCTGCTCCGACTCTAAAAGTAATCATTGTTCCTACGTTTCCAAATACTGCGTCTCTAACTTTCTCTTCCATTTGATTGATATATTGATGAGCTAAAACCAGAGACAATCTGTATTTTCTCGCTTCTGATAGAATACTAGCAAAAGAATCTGTTGAAAAATTCTGAAATTCATCAATGTATAAGATAAAATCATTCCTATCTTTTTCTGGAGTATCTACTCTCGACATCGCAGCCAATTGCAATTTAGTTACTAAAAGAGCCCCTAATAATCTTGATGAATCCTCTCCTACTCTTCCTTTAGAAAGATTCATAATCAGAATCTTTTTCTCATCCATTATCTTTCTAATATCTATTGTTGATTTTTCTTGTCCAATAATATTTCTAATCAAAGGAGAAGAAATAAATTGTCCAATTTTGTTCTGGATAGCAGCCGTAGCTTCTATCTCATACTTTTGACTATATCGACTGAATTCTTTCAACCAAAAAGCTTTAACGACAGAGTCTTTAACATTTTCAAGAATCGTATTTCTCCATTCTGGATCAGCCAATAACCTATTAATACCTAATAGTGTTGAGCCAGGAGTCTCAAGTAAGGCTAAAATGGCATTATTCAAAATATACTCCATTCTCGAAGACCAAACATCAGGCCAAATCTTTTTAAAAACTCCCATCATTCCCCCAGCGATTAAATGTCTGTATTCAGCGTCAACATCTTCCATAATATTAAAAGCAATCGGAGTTTCAATATCTGATGGATTAAAATAAACTACATCTTTAATTCTTTCCTCGGGAATAAATTTAAGAATTTCTTCAGATGCTTCTCCATGAGGATCAACAAAACCAACACCATTACCATTCTTGATGTCTTGAATAACCATATTCTTCAAAAGCTCGGTCTTTCCCATACCGGTTTTACCAACAACATATATATGACGCCTTCTGTCATCGGTTTTAATTCCGAACCTTCTTTTCTCTCCCCTGAAGGTCGTCTGACCAAAAAATACAATTTCTTTATTCTCCATAATATTATTCTACTGGTAATGTTGAAGGAGGTGCTCCCTTCTTCATCTCTACTCTTTTTAAAGATGCAGTCGGCACCGCAGCACCTGGGAAATGCCAAAGAGTAGCTAACTCTTCGCTATTTAAATGATATGTTGCTCCTGGCACATCAAAAGGATCAAAAGCTGGATCTCTCGTTCTAAAATTCTCAATCAAATCTCTTTTTCTTAAATACAATCTACGAGTAGTAAAAATATCTGGTGACTGCACTTTAGTTGTTGTCATCCCCCATGGCTTAGTATTGTTTAAGTGCTGAGTGCCAAATTGAGCAAAGAAACTGACTCCAAAACCCTTTGCTCCAGAGAAGAAAACTTTTCTTTCGGCAACATAAACATATTTAATAAAACACTTAAAGGTATTTTTTGATTTCTTTCTTTCAATCGCAGTAACAATATCTCTTTCTCCTGACGTTAATTTCATTTCTGGAGGCAAAACAGATTCTTCCTTTTTGTCTTCGGTGGGAATCTCTCCATGAATTAAAAGATAAAAGAAATCAGCTAATAAAGTTCTTTTAGCGGGCTTCTCTGTCCTTTTAACCAGTTTATCAATTTCTTTTCTAGCGCCTTCCCAGTAACCTGGATCTTCCTTAGAACTTCTTGGCTGAGCAACTATTTGTATCCAAAGTTGTTCCCCTTTTGACATTCTTGAAATTACTTCAAATAAAGAAGATAAAGGATCTATTCTTTTTTCTTCTTTACTAACCTCTGGTTTTTCTTCAAAGAATTGTTCATATGTTTTAATCGGATATACTTCTGGCTTCATCAATTGAAAATCAGTTCCCCACATATCCCATTCTTCATTAGGGATATCCATTGGAACTTGCTTAGTATAATCTGGAACTTCTGAAATTTCTACTTCTGGATATTGAGAATAAATAGCTGACTCAATTAATTTCCTATTGCTTGAAGGAATCCTAATAAACATATGTGGCACACCATCAATTCCTGCAATTTCAAAAGAAGCTCCTAAAATTATCTTTCCCTCAAAATGAGAAGCTCTCCAATCCTTAGGTGGATCATAAGAACCCCAAATGGAATTAAAAACATTTTCCATTGCTCTTAATGGCCTTATCACGTCTTGAGGAATTTTAACTTCTAGAACAACGGGCTTTCTTACTTTATCGCTCGCCCATCTATCAGCCATAAACAAAGTATAAATGAATTTTAAGCGTTTAAATAAATAAAATGGAACGATAGTCCACCAAAATTGAAATATTAGAGCTTTGAGTGCCAAAAGATAAGGGAAAATAATTTTCCAGAAAGCGGAAAATGCTTCAATTATAAACACTATTTCTGCTGGCATTAATTAATTTTAAACTTATGCTTCGCGAACCTTGTACTTTCCATCTTCATCTCTAGTGAAGAATTTTTTGTTTTGTAAATTAAGAAGAATTGTTGATTCTTTTACCATTCTTTGCTGTAAAACAGACTGAACTATCATTTCTTTAGGCATAGACTGCTCTGAACTATTTAAAACCTGATAAATCACATCTTTAACTTGTCCAGGATTGTATCCCCAATCTTTTAAAGCATAGTATCCTCTTCCGACTAAAACGAAATCTTGATTTCTAATTAGTTCGTTGTGTACTGTTTGAGGATGAAGTTTTTTAGCCCTACTAGATCTTCCTATTAATGACTCATTCAAACCGAAAATCATATCAGCAATTTCTTTAAAATGTAATGGCTTCTCGCTCTGCTTTAATATTAATTTGATTTTATCTTTTACTGTTCTAGGATTTACTTCTGGCCATGACTTCAATCCAATCTTGTCCCCTTCTATTGTTTTTAAAATATCTTTTGATATTTCCAAGTAAGAACAAAAAGCTTCTTCATTGGCCTTGCCTCCATTTTCTTTATATTTCGAATATGATGCTTTTATTGTTTCTGGATTCTTAGATTCTTTCAATTGTTTAACAAAATCTGTTGCAATCTTTTTAGATGAAGAAATTAAATCTTTATTGGTTGCCCAAAAAGAATAAAAATTATCATCCTCTTTTTCTTTAATAAGATTGTCGGCTAAAGAAAGTAAAAACAGAAGGTTGTTCTTATCTTCGTTTGATTTAATTTCTTCTAGTAATTTTTCTTCTTTTTTTACTCCCCCAGCAACGTCAATTTTCTTTTCATAAAAAGATTTGATTTTTTTGAACTCATCTTTAACCTCAGAATTCTCTAAAATCTTCTTAGCTCTCTTGATTCCATCAGCTTCAATCTGTCTTACTCTTTCCCTAGTAATATTATAGCTTTTACCGATAGCTTCCAAGGTTTCAGGCTTGCTTGATTTGCCTAACGAAAACCTGCGAGAAACAACTGTTTTCGTTCTATCTGGAAGGTTCTTCAATATATTTTGTGTTATCTTTTTGTAGTCAAATTCCATAGTACTTAACTTATAACATTTAATACGAAAATTGTCAACAACCTACTTACTTAGCCTTCTTTTGCCTTAAATTATTCCAAGAAACTAACACTGGACTAGCCAAAAATGTTGAAGAAAAAGTACCCGCGATAGTTCCAGTTATCATCAATATTGTAAAGTATTTAAGACTCTCTTCGTTGCCAAAAAAGTAGAATAAAGTAACTAAAGCTATCATTAATGCTAATGATGTATTCATACATCTAGCAAAGGTCTCATTTAAACTCTTATTAACAACATCCTCATAAGATGACTTCCTGTCTTTAGTAAGATTTTCTCTAATTCTATCAAAAACAACGACAGTATTGTTAATACAGCTAGCGACAACGGTTAATAGCGCAGTAATGGCTGGAATGGTCAATTGAGCCCCATAAAGGTGCCCTAGTAAGGCTAATACTCCCAAAGGGATGATAATGTCGTGGAAAAGCATTAAAGTAGAAGATAAGCCATATTGGAATGAACTGATTGGTTTAGAAACATTTCTAAAAGCAACAGCGATATAAAGAAGCATCGCAATCAAAGCAACAACAGCAACCACTATTGTTTTGTCTCTTAATTCCTTTCCAACAAGAGGACTAATGGTTTCACTACTGATTGATTTATCATCTATCTCTCCCGTTACCTTAATCTGAGAAATAATATTATTATACACGTCTGTTGAAATATCTTTTTGTCCAATTTTCAAAGCAATTCCTTTGTCTCCCATCGGTTGAATTTGAACATTTTTAGTTTCTTCAATTCCACTTAAAGCATTTTGGATTACTGATACTTCTGGTCTAGAATTAGTATAATTAAATTGAATCAAGCTTCCCCCCTCAAAGTCTATGCCCACCTTTAAACCATAAGCAAATAAAGAATAAACGCTTAGGATAACAGCGACTATTGCGATAGCAAAATATAATTTTGAATATTTTAAGAAATTCATATTTTTATTTCCATAACCATTTTATCTTTCCAATTTTTTCCGAGGCGACAAACTCTAAGAAAATTCTTGAAACAACCATTGAAGAAAATAGGTTCAATAAAATACCTAAAATCAAAGCAAAGGCAAAGGCTTTGATAAAGCTTGTTCCTAAGAAATAAAGAATCATCATAACGATCAAGGCTGTGAAGTGCCCATCTCTAATTGATGGCCAAGCACGATTACATCCCTCAACGATGCTAGTCATGACATCTTTTCCTTCTTTTAATTCTTCTTTCAATCTTGAGAAAATCAAAATATTCGCATCAACAGCCAAACCGATAGATAGAATTAAACCACCAATACCAGCCAAGGTTAATGTTACTGGAATTAATTTAATTAAAGCTAAAATAATTAAACAATAAATAATTAAAGCAAAGGAAGCGATTAGTCCTGGCAAGCGATAGAATAGTATTAAGAAAATAATAATACCAATGATACTATAAATTCCTGCTTGAACTGATTTATTTAATGAAATCTCTCCCAAAGTTGGTCCAATCTTATTTTCAACGATAGGACTGCCTAATGGTACTGGTAAAGCTCCTTGATTTAATCTTTGAACTAAAATCTTAGCTGCCTTTATATCTGTCTGCCCAGTAATGATTGCCTCTCCCCCACTAATTTTGTTTTCTACCTTGGGAGCATATATATCTGAACTATCTATCTTTCCATCTCCATTAGTATCAACAATTGATGCTTCATCTAAGGTTATAGCTAAAGTCTTACCAATATTTCTCTCAGTAATAGTTTCGAACAATTTTGCACCTTCATCATCAAACTTCAATTCGATAATTGGAGCATAAGTTGTTTGATCAAAATTCAAAGTAGCTTTCTTTAAGTATTTTCCTGTTAACTCTGTTTTTTGATAAGGATTTTCAAAAGCGACTTGCCAATCAGCAACCTTCTGTATTTCTTCAAGTGTAGTTAAACCACTTAATTCTGCTCTCTTTGCATTAATCTTATCTATCTCTGTTTGAGATCTTTCTTCCCAGAATTCTAGCAAAGGAGTTTCTCCAATCCACTTAATAGCCTCGTCAACAGATTCTACTCCTGGCAAATCGACAGCAATTCTGTCAGCTCCATAAACCTGAACAACAGGTTCAGTTACCCCAAAAATATTTACTCTTCTTTCAATAACATCTCTTAATCCTTCCATAACGTCTGACTTATCACCATCCCCAATCTGACTTAAATCAGCCTTGTATTCCAAGTGAACTCCCCCCTTCAAGTCTAGACCTAATTTAAATTCTGTTGTAGGAAAATGCCAAATCTTCCAATTGTATTTTGAATTAACATTATCAACTAGTTGATTATATCCGCTTGGATAACAAAAAAGTCCAGCAATTAGAGCTAGGATAATTATTGAAATAAAGGAAAATATAATATTTTTATTGTTCATAATCGTTAAAAGTATAGTTATAATATAAACTTAAAAATCTTTTTAGTCAACCCGGTTTGCGAAAATATCTTTTATCGTTTACAATCTAGACAATAGTCCAAATAATGTCAAATATGATCATCCTTGCCATTGAAACTAGCTGCGACGATACAGCTATAAGCATAATCAAAACTAGCGCTTCAGCTTTAAAGAAAAAACAGCCTGTTTTTAATGATTTTGAAATACTTTCTGATTTTGTTTCCTCCCAAGTAAAAATTCATGCTGAATACGGAGGAGTCTTTCCGGCAGTAGCAAAAAGAGAGCACCAAAAAGCATTGACTCCCCTCTTGATTAAATCTTTAAAAAAATCTGGTTTATTAAAAAAGAATAAAAAAGCAATTGATGCTAAAAAATTATTAAAAGTGCAAAAAATCCTAGAAAGGAACCAAGACATATTTAATGATCTTAAAGAATTCTTTAAAAATTATGATATTCCAGAAATAAATAAAATTGCTGTAACTATAGGGCCTGGATTAGAGCCCTGTCTCTATACTGGAATTAATTTTGCCAGAGCCTTATCGCTTTATTGGAATACCCCCCTTTCTTCAGTAAACCATCTTGAAGGTCATATTTTCTCTAACTGGCTTTCCCCAATTGAAAAAATAGAATTCCCTTCTATGGCTTTGGTTGTTTCAGGCGGAAACACACAAATCATTAATATTGAAAATTTAGGAAAATACAAACTTATTGGAGAGACCAGAGATGATGCAGCCGGAGAGTGTTTTGATAAAACAGCTAGAATACTAGGATTAAATTATCCTGGAGGGCCAAGTATTGCCAAAGAAGCAAAAAAAATCAAAGAAAAAAAATACAATATCTCCCTTCCCCGACCAATGAAATATGATAAAAATTATGACTTTAGTTTTTCCGGACTGAAGACTGCTGTTCTTTATGATTTCAAAAAAAGAACTGAAAAAGAGAAAAAATCAAAAGACTATATCGTTGAAATGTGCTATGAAATAGAAAAGGCTATTATTGATGTTTTAACTTTTAAGACAATAAAGGCTGCTGAAAACTTCAAAGCAAAAAATATTCTTCTTGGCGGAGGAGTTTCAGCTAACAAGGAACTAATTAAAGAATTTAAAAAACAATGCAAGATTAAAAAGATAGGCTTCACTGCTCCCCTTTCTAAATTCTCTGGGGATAACGCTACAATGATTGCTTTGACTGCCTTATTTTCTTCAAATACAAAAACAATATCTTGGCAAAAAATAAAACCTAATTCTAATTTAAAAATAAATGGATAATAATATTTTAATAAATTTAGCCTTCGCTATCGCCCCAGGAGTTATCTGGCTACTTTTCTTTCTTAGAAAAGATAACCTACCAGAACCTAAAAGACAAATCCTAAAAGTCTTTTTATGCGGAGCAATGGTCGCCATACCAATTGCCTTAGTTGAAATATGGCTTTTGAATGAGCTGGGAACTCTTAATTTATCTAACAAGGTCTATTATGTTATTAAAGGATTATTTGTTGTCGGACTAACTGAAGAAATATTTAAATATATAGCAGTCAGATATTCAATATTTAATAGCTCGCACATTGATGAACCGATTGATATTCCTATGTATATGATAATTGGAGCTTTGGGATTTGCTACTGCTGAGAACACGCTCTTCTTCTGTACTCAAGAATTTCTAATCCTTAATGATCCGCTAATACTTTCCTTCACTAGGTTTGTCGGCGCAACTCTTCTTCATGCTCTAGCTTCTGGAACAATAGGACTGTTCTTAGTTTTAGCTTTCCGTAATTTAAAATTCCGTCACATATTAATTACCATCGGATTTTCAATTGCAATTATCGTCCACGCCTTCTTTAACTTTTTCCTAGAATCATCTATAATGAAAGAAACACGAGCCGAAGTAGGATATTCATCGTCTCTCTATGCTCTAGCAATTGTATATATACTTTTCTTAATTTTATCAATTGGTCTTAATCAAATTAAAAAAATAAAGGGTAGTTGTAAAATATAAAATATGGCAAAGAAAAAAGAAGAAATACAAAAAGAAGAAACGAGAAATTGGGATAGTCCAAACGGACAGTTAGTTGTTGATGTTTATGAAACAGAAAAAGAATTAGTAATTCAATCAGCCATTGCTGGAATCAAAACAGAACAAATAGATGTTTCTCTCGAAAATGATATTTTAATAATTAAGGGAAAAAGAGACAATCCTAGTAAAGATAAGGATCAAAGATACTTCCTTAAAGAATGCTACTGGGGACCATTCTCAAAAGAGATAATCCTCCCTCGAGAAATAGATACTAGCCGAATAGATGCCAAAGTAAAAGAAGGGATATTAACGGTAAGAATGCAAAAGATAGAAAGAGCTAAAAACAAAAAAATATCTGTTGAAGAATAGACAAAACCACCCTCAAAGGGTGGCTTTTTAAATCGTGTGCCGAGGGAGGGATTTGAACCCTCACACCTTACGGCATATGCTCCTAAGGCATACGCGTCTGCCAGTTCCGCCACCTCGGCAAAGAAAACACCCACCTGTATTGTGTATACCAAAAACAAGGCGGGTGTCAATAAGTAAAAATATTACTGTCCAAGAATCATCTTTACTGCTGGTGGAATGGCTCTTGAAAATAGAGCAACAGCAATACCGACTGCGGCATAAAGTATAAGTTGTCTTGCTTTAGAAACGCTGTCAGGATTTCCTTGAGAAGTAGTAAATAATACAGCTCCCCAAATAATCATCAAAGAAGATACGGCCATTAAAACGATAAATACCCAATCAGTGATATTGTAAATTCCATTCATTAAACAACAGATTCCGCAGTTAGGTCTATCATAATAACAATAAGTACCTGTAACACCGTTTACCATTGCTTCTGTTGTCCCACAATCTAAACTAGAAAGTCTAGATACTCTGTCAATTCTACAAGCATCCAAATTTTCTGATGGAGCTGCAGAAACAAAATTTATTCCCATAAAAGATACTACGATTGCACATACCATCAGAGCTAATATTTTTTTCTTCATAATCATATTTTTTAACCTTTTTATCCGACCTTTAAGTTATTTACCTTATTACTAAACTATCAACTATACTTACAATAACCCCAGCCATTAATATAACTACTAGTCCGATTGTTGTCGAGACAATAATATTTTTAGCTATTTTTACTCTTTCTATATTTCCAGCATCGCTCATCCATAAAAACCCTGCCACAATATACATTAAGCCTGCTAACCCCAAAGAAACACTGCGTATCCAGCCAGTAATAGCTATTATAGTTAATGATACACTATCATTATCAGCCGAAACAAGCCTTGGAACAATTATTATTCCTGCTAGGATTAGGGAAAGAAAAATATCTTGTTTTTTCATATTTATTAATTAAGTTTTAATTTAAAATTATCTTACCACTAAATCTTGGAAAATGCCAACAAGTGACCAGGCTAAAAGCGCTAAAATGAATCCGATAACTGCATAAAGTATGATTTGCTTTGCTTGATTCATTTTGCTTGTATCTCCTGCTGCAGTAATATATGTGAAACCTCCATAGACTATAACTAAGGGAGCTAATACCATTGCTATATTTAAAATCCATTCAATTACTAAATCTACAAGATCAGAAAAAGTTTCTGCATCAATAGGGTTTGTTATTCCAGTGCCAGTAGTTGGACCGGGAGTAGGGGTTGGAGTAGGATCTTCTGGATCAGGAGTTGGAGTAGGAGTTGGATTTTCTGGATCATCAAGCCCAAGACTACTGCAACTAAATGTACCTGAACCACTACAACTACTAGCAGAAAGAACTTCGCCATCTGAACAATAACAACTCATATGGCCTCCGCTAGTACAAAAAACTCCACCAACATTAGTGCACCAGTTGCCACTCTCAGCGGGTTCTTCGTCACAATTTTCGTCAGAAGTAGCCGCTGATTTTATTACTCCATTCTCCATGCAATAACATGTATCCATGCCATTTCCATTATCATGCCATTCTCCACCGACATTACTACACCAATCCGCAAAAGCAACCATAGGAGCTAATGAAAAAATAAATGAACCTATTAAAAAAATTAAATATATTTTGTTTTTCATATTTTTTTAAATATTAAACCCCAATGAAAATTACTTGCCTTAAACTCTTTTTCTACATTTAATCCAACTCTAGTTGCCATTTCTTTAATCTCTTCACTTGAAACTCTCCCCTCTTTTGATCCAATGGGAGCATCTTTTTCCCAATCAACAATTAGCATTAATCCATTGTTCTTCAAAACTCTTTTTCCTTCTTGTAAGACTCCATACTTATCATCTATTTGAAATAAAAGGTTAGTCATTAAAACTAGATCAAAATATTCATCCGGCATTTTTATTCCCTTTTCTATATTACCAACCATTGGTTTAATATTAAAAATCCTCTCTGAAGATATCTTACCGTTCAAAGCCGAAATAGCAGTATCTAAAATATCTACTGCATAAACCATTCCAGATTTTAATTCTTTGGCTAGTGGTATTACCCACCCACCAGAACCACAACCAAAATCACAGGCAACCATGTCTTCTTTTAAAGAAATATTCTTAAGAATCTGTTGTGGATTTAAGAATCCTTCGTTCATATAAGAATATTGTATAGGATATCTTTAAAAATGTAAATTATTCAGCCTCTACCTCTTCGATTACGCAAGCCGCTGAAGCCACTTTATCTCCTGGCTTCATTTTCATAATCTTAACACCCTGGGTGTCTCTTCCTAATTTAGGAATGCTAGAAATCTTAGTTCTGATAACTTGTCCTTTTTGAGAAATAACAATTAAATCTGCTTGATCAGCAATCACTTCAATTTTAGCTAGCTGTCCAGTCTTAGTCGTGATGTGAGCAATCTTAACACCTGAACCACCACGGCCCTGAGTTTTGTATTCAGAAACTAAGGTTCTCTTTCCAAAACCATTGTCAGTTAAAACTAATAAATAATCTTTATCTTTTAATCTTTCTTTTTTAATAACCTCCATTCCAATAACTTCATCTCCCTTCTTTAATCTTATGCCTCTAATTCCTGAAGCTGGTCTACCCATCTGTCTGACTTCTTTTTCGGCAAAACGAATTGACTGTCCATTTTTGGTGGCTAAAAGCAATTCATCTCCATCGGCAATCTTTTTAACATTACATAAAGAATCTCCTGGTTTTAATTTAATAGCAATTAAACCACCTCTTCTTACGTTCTCAAAATCTTTCAAAGGAGTCTTCTTGATTACTCCGTTCTTAGTAACCATTACCAAATATTTAATCTTTTCTTCATCATCTTTCTTATTTAAGGGTAAAACCGAAAGAACCTTATCAGACGTTGATACTTCGAGGAAATTCATTAATCCCCTGCCTCTGTTCGCTTTCTGACCCTCTGGAACCTCGTAAACCTTCGTCTGGAAGACTTTTCCTGAGTCAGTAAAGAAGAATAGCGAATCGTGAGTTTTAGCTGTAAAGAAGTGGCAAACAGCGTCATCTTCCATAGTTTTCATTCCAAGCATTCCTTGTCCTCCCCTATTCTGTTTTTTGTATTCAGAAGGATTAATTCTCTTAATGTAGCCTCCAGCAGTCAAAGTAACAATCGTGTCTTCTAAGGGAACTAAATCTTCCTCAGAAATCGTTTCGGGACTATGAGCCATAATTTGAGTTTTTCTCTCGTCTCCATACAAAGCCATTTCATTCTCAATTTCGGCCTTCATTACTTTCTTCTGTTCAGCCTTGCTTTCGATAATCTTAGTGTATTCTTTTATCTTCTTTAATATTTCAGCTAATTCGTCTTCAATTTTTTGTTTTTCAAGTTTGGCTAATTGATGCAATCTAATTTCTACAACTGCCTCCGCTTGAATCATAGTTAATTTAAATTCCTTAACTAAATTAACCTTAGCTTCTTCTTTATCTTTTGATTTTCTAATCGTTTTAATAACAGCATCAACATGATCTAATGCTATTGAAATTCCTTTTAAGATATGGGCTCTTTCATTAGCCTTTTTTAAATAAAATTTAGTCCTATTAATTACTACTTCTAGTTTGTGATTCAAATATAATTCCAAGACATCTTTCAAACTCAAAATCCTTGGTTCAATTCCATTAACCAAGGCTAGCATATTCAAATGATATTTCTTTTGAATATCAGTATATTTATATAAAATATTTAAAACCTTCTTAGGAGCAACGCCCTTCTGTAAGTCAAGCACAATTCTCATTCCCTCTTTATCTGATTCATCTCTCAAATCTTTAACTCCGTCCAATCTTTTTTCATGAACTAAATTAGCCATCTGAATAATCAAAGCTGACTTATCTACTTGATAAGGAATCTCCGAAACAATCAATTGATATCCTTTTTCTCTTTCCACGACATCAACTTTTCCACGAGTTAAAAATGATCCTTTTCCTTGAGAATAAGCTGAAAGAATCTCTTTCTTGTTATATATTATTCCCGCAGTTGGAAAATCAGGTCCTTTAACAAATTGGAACAAATCCTCGGTTTCTGCTTTAGGATTATCAATTAAATGTATTAAAGCTCCGCAAACCTCTCTCAAATTGTGAGGAGGAATATTGGTAGCCATACCAACAGCGATACCAGTTGAACCATTTAATAATAAGTTGGGCAAGGGAGATGGTAAAACAGCTGGCTCTTTTCTAGTCGCATCATAGTTATCCGTCCAATTAACAGTTTCGCTATCAATATCCTGCAATAACTCTTCTCCTATTTTTGATAATTTACATTCGGTATACCTTTGAGCAGCGGGCGGGTCTCCTTCAATTGAACCAAAGTTTCCTTGACCTCTAACCAATGGATATCTAAGTGAAAAATCTTGAGCCATTCTAACTAAGGCTCCGTAAACAGAACTATCTCCATGAGGATGGTATTTTCCTAGTACTTCTCCAGTAACTGCTGCTGATTTTCTAAATTTAGCGTCAGACCTTACGCCCATATCATACATAGCATAAAGTATTCTTCGCTGTACTGGTTTTAATCCATCTCGAACATCAGGTAAAGCTCTTGAAACTATAACTGACATCGCGTAGTCAATATAGCTCTCTTTCATTTCAGTTGAAATTTCTCTTTCTTCAACGCTTCCCAATATTATATTAGCTTCTTTTTCTTCTTTTTTTGCCATTTTACTTTTCCTCTAATATTACTATTTCAACTTTTTCTCCGACTGATATATTTTTCTTTTGAATGCTTAATTTATCCTGAGGAACTGCTTCTTTCTCCCCCATTGCTTTTAAAAATGGCGCTAATCCCTTTTCATTCTTTTTACTATTATAGCACATCGGTATAACAATTGCAGGCTCAATTTGAGCAACAATTTTTGCTGCTTCAGCATAACTAATTGTTTTGTCTCCATCGACTGGAACAATTAAAATATCAACAGTTCCCATTTCTTCAATTTGTTCTTCAGATAAAATGCTTTCGCCAAAATATCCTAAATGAGCAATCCTAATATCTTCCACCTCAATCATGTAAATAATATTTTTTAACTTTTTATCTACTTGAAAAGATTGGACTCCTTGGATAAAAACTCCTTTTCTTTCATATTCTCCACATGAGGAAATAACAAACTGATCGTCTGTTTCAAATCCATTTTTTTCAGGATGAGTTTCAAGAATGATATCTGCTTTAGTAGACTTCTTTCCTTCTTTAGGATCGACAATAGTCAAAACATTGTCTTTATCCTTAGAAACGCTAGCTATTTCGAAAGAAGAATCTCCGTTCCAAGTTATTTTCATGTTTTGTATTAAATAATATTTATCTAATGGAGCGGGTGAGCGGAATCGAACCGCCGTATTATGCTTGGCAAGCATACGTACTACCATTGTACTACACCCGCAAACTTATTTTCAATCTGTGCCGAGGTCCGGAATCGAACCGGAATCTAATGTTTTTCAGACATTCGCCGTGACCGACTTGGCTACCTCGGCATATCGGTGGGCGATAGAGGACTCGAACCTCTAACCCC
>Ga0172381_10000685_pt1 | contig 41193 bp, 46 predicted proteins | sample Leawel6488metaG_FD_119754 | JGI IMG/M metagenome (GOLD analysis project Ga0172381, IMG submission 119754) | Leachate microbial communities from a municipal landfill in Southern Ontario, Canada - Leachate well 64-88 metaG | ecosystem: Engineered > Solid waste > Landfill > Unclassified | place... | reverse complement strand
TTAAAAATAAAAAAATATTAGGGTTTTTTTTATTTTTAATAATTTGTTTATTTTATTTGATAATTTTATCAAATATGAAAAATTTTACTTTAAAATCTGCCCAAAATACTGATGGATTTAAACAATTTTCTTATCACTTTTTAAACGAAGAAACATTAGAAGAATCTGAGGAAAATTTTCAAATGATAGAAGAAAAAACTGTAAAAGAAAGCATTCTAAAAAACCAAAAAAATACACCCGAAAAAATGATGCTAAGCAGTCCCTCCTTCTACTACTTAAATACAAAATACAAAGACCCTTATTTTTTTGGGCTTTCAGCCATAAGTTGGCAAACATTGTTTTTTATATTGTGTGGAACGACATTTATCTTATATATTTTGTCAAAAAAAGATTTTTCTGAGGAAAACAAAAATTTGTTATTAGGTTTAATTCCAATAGTATTAATTTCTTTTGCTTTTGTTTATAAAAATTATTTTACACGAGCGATGGACTATGTTGCTTTTTTTGGTATTTTAAATGTTAAAATACCAAAAAAATATTATAAAATTTTTTTAATTTTATCTTTAATTTTTATAGTAATAACGTGTTTTCAAATAACTAAAGATAGAAGTATATTAAAAGCAAACTCTTATGGAGAAATACAGGCTACATCAGAAATTTCAAATTTGAATTTAATTGATGGGAAAATTTTTTCGGATCAAAAATTTATTAATAATTTAATTCTTTCGGGATATTATACGGTTACTGGGACTAATGATAACGACCCGCTTTTAATAGGATTATTTTATTCAAAAAACGAAGACCTTTTTTTAGAATCTGTTAAAAACCTAGAGCAAAAAGGGATAAAATATATTGCTATAAAAGAAAGAATGAGAAAAAATTTCATTTTTATGCTAGATTATCACAAAAAAAACATAATAACTGAAAAATTTTTTGAAAAAAATCTAGAAAAAATTTATGACAATGGAGACGTAAAAATTTATAGCACAAATCTAAATCATCACGAAAATGAATCAGAAAATTAAAAAAATAGCCATTTTTCATCAATTTCTAGATAATATTGGAGGAGCAGAAATTTTAACTTTTACTCTGGCAAAAGAATTTAATGCCGATATTTATACGACCAATATTGACCCAGAAAAAATTACAAAAATGGGTTTTTCTTCTATTATTCCAAAAATTAAATCAATAGGAAAAATACCCTTAAAAGCACCTTTTCGCCATCAAATGGCTCTTTGGAGGTTCAGAAACTTAAATTTAAAAAATAAATATGATTACTATATTATTTCAGGAGACTGGGCAATTTCTGGAGCTCATCAGAATGGTCCAACTCTATGGTATGTTCATTCCCCTTGCAGAGAACTCTGGGATTTAAAAAATTATGTGAAAAAAAATATTGTCAAACCTTACCAACGCCCCATTTATGATTTATGGACCGGCTTTAATAGATGGCTTCACCCTAAATACATAAAAAAAATTAATAAAGTTGTGTGCAATTCAAAAAATACTCAGGATAGATTAAACAAATTTTTAAACATTAAGGCTGAAATAGTACACCCTCCTATTGATTGCTCAAAATATAAATATAAAGAGCATAAAAATTATTGGCTATCTGTAAACAGACTTTTAGCACACAAACAAATTGAAATTCAAATAAAAGCTTTTCAAAAACTACCAGAAGAAAATTTAATTATTATTGGAAGTTACGAAAAAAACGCCAGACAATTTGAATCTTATAAATCTTACCTAAAAAAAATAAAACCAGAAAATGTAAAAATAATAAGCTGGGTTTCTGACCAAGAATTAAAAAAATTTTATTCAGAGTGCAAAGGGTTTATAGCTACCGCAAAAGACGAAGATTTTGGTATGTCCCCAGTTGAGGCAATGGCCTCAGGAAAACCCGTGATTGCCGGAAATGAAGGAGGATACAAAGAAACTATTATTGATGGAAAGACTGGTTATTTGATTGATGACATTAATGAAGAAAAGTTAGTAAATACGATAAAGACACTAAATGAAGAATTAAAAGATGAAAAAATGATTTTAAGGTATAAAAAAGAATGCCAAAAAAGAGCAAAAGAGTTTGATGCTGGGATTTTTATTGAAAAAATAAAAGAAAAAATTAAATGAATTATATAAAAATAAAAGAAAAAATTGAGAACAAAAGAAATTGTAATCATTTTTTTTGGAAAATAACAATTTTTATTAAAGATTTTATTTGGTTTTTTTTTATATTTATTCCTATTAAAATATTAAATTTTATTGATCAAAACTTTTTACCCGATATACTTTCCGTTTATATTAACTATTGTTTAATCTTTAAAAAAAAGCTAAACCTAAAAAATCCACAAACATTTAATGAAAAGTTGCATTGGAAAAAATTATACGATAAAAAGGAAATTTATACTATTTGTTCAGATAAAGATGAGGCAAGAAACTTTGTAGAAAAAAAAATCGGCGGGAGATATCTAATTCCGTTAATTTTCAAAACAAATAATCCTGAACAAATTGATTTTAGTAATCTTAAAAAGCCCTACGTAATTAAGTCTAATCATGCAAGCGAACAAATACTTTTTGTGTTCAAAGATGACAAAATAATTAAAAAAAATATAATCAAACAATGCAAAAAATGGTTAAATTGCAAATATTCCAAAATTAATAGAGAATGGCCATACAAAAATATAACTCCGAAAATATTAATAGAAGAGATGCTTTTGGATGAAAATAATAAAATACCAACCGATTATAAATTTCACTGTTTTGGTGGAAAGGTGGAAATGATACAAGTAGACATTGGAAGATTTAATGTCCATAAAAGAAGTTTTTTTGATAAAAACTGGGAATTACTCCCCTTTCAATTTTGTCCGGAAAAAAATAAAAAACCAGAATACAAAGTAGAAAAAAATATCAAAGAGCCAAAAAACCTTGGGGACATGATTAAAATATCAGAAAAATTATCAGAAAATTTTGATTATGTAAGAATAGATTTATATAATATTTCAGGAAAAATATACTTTGGAGAATTTACCTTTTTTCACGGCGCGGGATATGAAAAATTTTTTCCAGAAAAATATGATTTATATTTTGGAAACATACTTAAAATAAACAATGAAAAACAAAGCTGAAATATCAATAATTATCAGAACATTCAATGAAGAAAAAAAAATTGAAGAATGTTTAAATAAAATTTTAAACCAAAAAATAAAAAATTGTTTTGAAATTATAATTATCGATTCTGGATCAACAGACAAAACTATTAAAATAGCTGAAAAATATCCATTAAAAATATATAAAATTAAAAAAAGCGATTTTACTTTTGGAAAATCTTTAAATTTAGGATGCGAAAAAGCAGAAGGATCAATAGTTGTATCTCTCTCGGCTCACGCAATACCATTAAATAATTATTGGTTAAAAAATTTAATATCTCCTTTTAAAAACAAAAAAATTGGGGCTGTTTACGGAAAGGAAATACCCAATAGCAACACAAATCCTATGGAAGCAAGAAGAATAATCGGGACATTTAAAAATATTGAAAAAATTCGAAATAAAGATATTTTTTTTACAAACTCAAATAGTGCTTTTAAAAAAATATTATGGAAACAAAATAAATTTGATGAAAAAATAACTTCATCTGAAGATCATTTATGGGCTTCAAAAATAACAAAAAAAGGATATTTTATATACTATCAACCAAACGCTCCTATTTATCATTCCCACAATTATTCTTTTTTTGAAAATTATAAAAGAACGAGAAGGCAAATATATAATAAATACATTTTAATTGGAAAAAAAAACCATTTTTATATTTTTAAAAAAGGCTTATTGAATTTTTTTTACTCGGTAATAAGTGATATTTATTTTATATTTAAAAATAAATATAATTTAATTTGGATTTTACTTGTGATACCATATGAAATAATAATTTTATTGGCTTTTTTAACAAAAAAATCCTAATTATATATTTTTTTAAATTTCTCTCCTTTTTTTTCAATCCACAATAAAAATTTCAAACCAAAAATTAATCCTAGCGTTCCCTTAATGTAATTTTTTAAATTATATGAATTGTTTTTTATTATTTTTAAAAAAACTAAAATAGCTTTTCTTTTAGATCTAACAAAAATATAAAACCTGAATAATTCAAAGTAATAAATTTCCTTTAATTTAATTATTTCATTGTGATTTAAATATTTAAAATATTGATTTTTTATTTTAAAAATATCCTTCATACCCTTCTCTTTATTTTTGGGATTATTGCTAATTCTTTTTCCTTTATGTTGATAAATTTTTACTAAAAATTTATCAACGTAATCAAAATCATATCCATTGTCTAAAATTCGCATCACTAATTCATATTCCTGACCGGATAGAAGCTCTTCAAACATTCCAACTTTTCTAAAAACATCTTTTTTTATTAATAAACTCGGAGTACTGCAAATATTTCCTTTTAATAACTGATATTTAATAGGGTTTTTTGTTTTTTCTGAATAAAATTCATCAAAACCTATAATAAAATCCTTGTCATCAACTTTAAAACTTTTACAACAAACAAAACCTAATTTTTTTTTATCACTGTTAGTAAATTTATCTATTTGCATCTGCAATTTTTCAGACATCCATTCATCGTCAGAATCTAAAAAAGCAATGAGTTCTCCCCTACTTTTTAAAATTCCTGTATTCCTTGAAATACTTGCTCCTAAATTTTTGGTATTTTTTATAAATTTTATTCTTTTGTCTTTTTTTGCTAATTTTTCAACAAATTGCTCTGTGTTGTCTATAGAACAATCATCAATAACTATTAATTCAAAATCTTTAAAAGTTTGATTTAAAACGCTTTTTACGGCTCTTTTTAATAAATTTTCTCTATTATGTGTAGGAATTATAACTGATACTTTTGGAGATTTTTTACGCATAATATAATATTTCTTTTAAAATACCTTATTAATCAACCTTGCTGGATTTCCTACTACTACCGAATTATCTGGAACATCCTTTAAAACAACGCTTCCCATACCAATAATACAATTTTGTCCTATTTCTGTTTTTTCTTTTATCGAACAATTCATACCTAAAAAAGAATTTTTTCCGATTATTACATTGCCACCTAAATTTACTCCTGGGCTTAAGACACAATTTTCTCCAATAAAAACATCGTGTCCAATTAAAGAACCCATGTTTATCATTACGTTATTTTTTATATTAACACCTGGTTCGATTACTGTATTTGGATAGATAATACATGCACTTCCTATTTTGACATCAAAAACAATATCAACACTAGGATGTATTAATGATGGAAAATTAAAATATTTTTGTTTTTTTAAAATATCAAATTTTTTTCTTCGAGTATCGGCATTTCCAATAGAAATAACGCAATTTAATTTACCAAAATTATTAAAATTGGAAAAATTTTTATAAACTGGTTTATCGTAGTAAACAATATCAGATCTTTCTATGGTGTCATCAATAAAACCAATTATATCCCATATTTTTTTATCAGAATTTAAACTATTGATAATCTTTAAAACACCTTTTGCTCCTCCTCCAGCACCATAGATTATTATTTTTTCCATTTTTTTTACTTAAATTTATATTTTAAATTGATTTAAAATATTTTTAGAAGATTTATTTTTATTAATTTGAGAAATAAGATTTTTGTCGTAATGATATTTTTCAGAATTTTTGTACAAAATTCCAAGATATTTTTTATTATCGGTAACTAATTCAAAAGCTTTTTTAAGATTACAAGGATTATGTTTTACTTTTTTTAATTTATTAATATCTTTTTTATCTAAAATAATACCATTTTTATGAATAAGAAAATTAAAATCTTTATGATTAAAACTTTTCGAACTATAATATGAACAATTTTGAGTTACATGAACTATTGAAAATCCGTTATGTTTGTAAGCTTCTTTTACTGTTTTATATAGATGATCATAATAAAAATCAGCTGTTAAGGCAACAAAAGAAGCTCCTAACCCCAATGCTAATTTAGGAATATTCAATGGTAACATATCAACTCCAAAAGGATTTGTTGTCGTTTTTTCGCCCAAAGAACTAGTTGAAGATGTTTGATTTTTTGTTAAAGCGTACCTTTGGTTGTCATATATTATAAATACACAATTAAAATTTTTATTAATACCATGAATTAAATGATTTCCTCCTATACTTAAAGCATCTCCATCGCCAGCATGAATAAATATTTTATTTTTTCCTTCATTGGCTAAAGATAAACCGAAACTTAACGGAATAGCTCGTCCGTGTATGCCATGTAAAGAATTTGTATTAATATAATTAGGTGTTCTTCCAGAACAACCTATTCCAGAAACATTAAAAATTTGACTCGGGGAAATTTGATTATCGACAATAAATTTTTTAATAACTGAAAGAATAATATAATTTCCACACCCAGAACACCATCTAGGCTCCTCTGTATATAAATCTTTTAATGTAATTTTATGAATCATATTTCTTATTATTAAGCGTTTCTTTAATTTTTTGGACAACATTATTTAATTCTAAGGGCCTTCCCGTCGGTTGAGATATTATAGAGTTTACAATAACACCCGTATGCATTCTAAGGAGCGAGGCAAGTGGAGCAGGTTTTAATTTATCTCCATAAGCAATCTCTATAGTAGCGACAGATTTAAAATTTGAAAATATATCTTTGATCATAGATGGAAGAGGATAAACAATTTTTAAATGCATACCAGTTACTAAAAAGCCATCCTGGCAACACTTTTCAACGGCTTCTTTTAAAACTCCTCTTGTACTACCCCACGCAACAATTAAAAAATCTCCTTTTCTCTTTTTTCCGAAAAATTCTGGCTCTTGTAGTGCCTCGCTAACAATACGAAGTTTTTCGTTCCGTATTTTATGAGAACGTATGTTGGCTTCAGAAGAATAATCAATGCTACCAAATTTATTTACATTCAAACCCGATGTTTGATAAAATTTACCAAATAAATTTTTTTGCTTTTTATGAACCATTTCTATTTTGTTTGGTAATCTAGAAATTCTAAAATTGTTTAAAATTAAATCTTTTATTTTATTTGAATTTTTCATACAGCTAGTCCTTGGCATATCGATTTCTTTATAATTGTTCATTATTTGAAAATCACCGACAATAAACACGGGCAATCTTAATTTTTCGGCTAAATAGCGAGCTAGATGTGGGGCATAAAAACAATCTGTGCTATCTGCAACACTAATGACGACCTTCACATTATCTCCATGAGATCCGAAAATTATCGCCAAAAGATCTGACTGCTCAGTTTTTGTTGGCATTCCAGTTGAAGGACCAGCCCTTTGTATGTCTATAACAATTACAGGTATTTCAGCAACCGAAGCAAATCCAATAAATTCTTGTTTTAAAGACAAACCGGGCCCAGAGGTGCAGGTGACCGCAGGAAGCCCACCAAAATAAGCTCCTATAGCTGTTCCAATTGCAGATATTTCGTCTTCTGATTGATACATTACTCCGCCATATAGAGGAAACTCTTTTGCTAAAAATTGCATAATATTAAAAGCAGGAGTGATAGGATATCCTGTACATAATTTTATTCCAGAATCAATAATTCCTGACCCAAGAGCAAGTCCGCCATCTAATAATATTTTAGACTTTTTATTTTTGATATTTTTAATTTTATAAGATAATCTGATATTTTTATAAGCGAAATTATAACCAGCTATAAAAAATTGTTCATTTTTTTTCAAATTTTTTTTTGATATTTTATTTTTAAAATAATCATTTATTTCTTTTAAAAAAATATTTTTTGGCATATTTAAAATTGAACTCACTATGCCTAAATAAAAAATATTTCTTCCTCTACCAGACAATAAATTTATTTCCTTTTTTAAGGTATTTTCAATTTCAAACAAAGCTAAATCTAAACCCCTCTCAATAACTTTACCGCAAACTTTTTTATAAGAATTTAAATTATTTTTTTTACATTGAAGGTCTAATATTACACAACCCCCTTTTTTAATTCTAGAATTATCAATCTGACTATCTAGCGCTATTTCGTGAGAAGCTAAAATAAAATCTATTTCGCTTCCGGCATTATTTAATTCAAAATTAGCAACACGAATTATAATTCCAGAGATAGATTTTTTTGATCTTATAGGTGGCTTAATTTCTGCAGGAATTATCGATTCAACAAAAATATTTTTTCCAGACTTAACAAACACTCTAGACAAAATATCTCCAATAGATTGGACTCCCAAACCAGCATCCATTAAAATTTCAAATTTAATATCTTTGCATTTATTAAACATAATTTTATTTTCTTTTTATCAAGCTATTTTTTTATCCTAGAATAAATATTTTCTTGAAATTTTTCAATTGAACATTCTTCTAATAATTTGTTTAATTGTTTTTGGTTCTTAATGACGTCATTTTCATCTAATTGTAAATTGTTATTTTTAAGATCTTTTTCAAAGTCTTCAATTGTAAATATTTTGAAATCTTTAATTAATTCGTTAAAAACAAGATTTTTTTTATTTAAATATATTTTTACTCCATTTTTAATTGATACAAAAATATTTCCCAAAGCATGTTGCCTATAGCTATTCATCACAAACGAAGAAACCTTTGAGTAAAAAATATCAAAATCGTTTTTGAGATAAAAATCTTCTATTAAAACAAAAGCTGGAAAATTATAAATCTCCTCTCTGATTTTCTTTGTATATTGGGTTTCGGGACCATAGGAAAATAGCAAATAAAATTTATAATCTTTATTATCTGTTTTTTTTATAATTTTTATTATATCTAAATGATTGTTCCATTTATTTTTACTATTTCCAACAACAATAACTTTGTCTTTTTTTAATTTACAAAAATTATTTACTTTATGTTTCTGGTCTAAAGGAAATTTAATAAATTCAGGAAATTTTTTAAAATCTTTTTTTAGTAATTCGTATTCTGACTCAAAATAACATAAAAAATAATTTACCCTGTTAATTGCTTTAAAAAATTCTATTTCTGGGTTAATTTTCCATTTTAAAAATATTTTTATTTTTTCTTTTGTGCTTTTTAAAAAATCTAACTTTTTAGAGAAAATTATTTTTTGAGTTAAATCACTTAAAAATAAATCTTGTTTTCTATTATATAATTCATCACCAAAAAAACGCCAAGCAATTTTTGTTTTTTTTGTAATGCGGTTTGCAATATAAGTTTTTACTAAATCTAAATTATATAAAAAGACAATGTCTGCTTTGTTGCAAATTTCTATTATTTTTTTAATGTTTTCATTATTTTCTTTTAACAGAAGGATTTCCTTACTATGTTCTCCAGAATATTTTTGATTATTCTCTAATAGAACGACTGTATTATGAATATAATTCCCTTCAAATTTATTTATGTCTTCATCAATAAATTTAACATCTGTATATATATGAACAGCCTTAATTTTAAACATATTTTTTAATACATTAATTTTAATATTTTTACTATTTTTTCTTGTTCATTTTCTTTTAGTTCATGATACATCGGCAAACATAATATTCTCTTTGAAATATTTTCTGCAATAGGCATTTTTTGTTTATTTTTTATATATAAAAGCTTATTTAAGGGTGGATAAAAATACCTTACTGGAAAAATTTTATTTTTTTCCATTTCTTTTTTAATTTTTAGAAGATTTTTTTCTGATTCAAAAATTACTGGAAAATAAGAATAATTATACTTGGCTTTTTTATTTATAAATTGTTTTTTAAACAAAAAACCTTTTAATAAAGATTCATATTTTTTAAACTGATTTTCTCTTTTTTCCAATATTTGTTTTTTATATTTTAAATTACATAATCCCATAGCAGCGTGAAATTCAGAATTTTTAGCATTAATCCCAATTTCGCTAAATTCTTCTGAATTTTTCTTACCAAAACTTCTCATCAATTTAATTTTTTCCATCACTTTTTTATTATTTGAAAATACTCCTCCGCCTTCTATAGTATGAAAAATTTTTGTAGCATGAAAACTGGTTATACTAATGTCTCCATAATTAAAAATTGATTTTCCTTTGTATTCAACTCCAAAACAATGAGCTGCGTCATAAATAACTTTAAGTTTATATTTTTTTGCTATTTCTCCAATTCTATCTATTTCGCAAGGATTCCCAAAACAATGGGTAGCTAAAATTGCTCGAGTATTTTTTGTAACTGCTTGTTCAATTTTATCTTTGTCTATATTTAATGAGTCTTTATCTATATCAACAAAAACTGGTTTACAATTTTCCCAGATTAGGCTACTAGTCGTAGCCACAAACGTAAAAGGAGTTGTTATCACTTCTTTTTCAATGTCTAACGCTCTAATAGCCAATTGAAGTGCCGTTGTTCCATTTATAACATAAGCAAAACTATTTAAATTTAAATAGTTTTTAAATTTAACCTCAAAATTTTTAACAAAAGGTCCATTATTTGTTAAGCAATCAGTTTTCCAAATCTTTTTCAATAAATGATCATACTCTTTTTGCGGAGGTAAAAATGGCTTAGAAATATATATCATATTAACTAATTAGTTTTTTTAAATAGTTTACGTATGTACTATTTCTAAATTCATTGGTTTTTTCAATTATTTTTTTATCGTCAATCCATTTATTTCTCCATGCAATTTCTTCTAAACAAGCTATTTTATATTTTTGTTTATTCTCGACAATTTCTGCATACTGAGATGCTTCTAATATTGTTTTACTTATCCCCATATCAAACCAAACAAAACCTCTACCCAAAATTTCTAAAGAAATTTTTTTGCAATCTAAATATTTTTTGTTTATTGAAGTTATTTCTAATTCTCCCCTATCAGACGGTCTTATTTTTTCTGTTATTTTAATTACAGAATTGTCATACAAATAAAGCCCTGTTACAGCAATGTCGCTTTTAAAATTTAACGGTTTTTCTTCAATGTTAATAATATTTTTATTTTTATCTATTTCCACAATCCCAAATCTTTCGGGCTCATCTACTCTATATCCAAAAATTGTAGCTCCATTAAGATTTTTAATAGCTTTTTTTAATATATCCGGAAACCCTTGACCGTAAAAGAAATTATCTCCAAGAATAAGACAAACCTCATTGTTTCCTATGAATTTTTTACCAATAATAAATGCTTGTGCAATTCCGTCTGAACTCGCTTGAATAGCATAACTCAATTTTATTCCAAACTCTGAACCATCTCCTAAGAGTTTTTTAAATTGATCATTGTCACGAGGAGTTGTAATAATTAATATTTCTTTTATTTGAGCCAACATTAAAACTGACAATGGATAATAGATCATTGGCTTGTCATAAATTGGGATTAATTGTTTTGAGATAATTTTAGTAACCGGATAAAGCCTTGATCCGATGCCTCCAGCGAGAATAATTCCTTTCATAATAAAATTATAGATTATTATTTTAAGAGCATTGCCACCACCAGTCATTATCAGAATACCATTTTATTGTTTTCATCAAAGACTTTTCGTGGTTATATTTTAATTTCCATCCTAATTTTTTGGTTTTTTGAGTATCTAAAGAATAACGAAAATCATGCCCCTTTCTATCCTCAACAAAATTGATTAAATTTTCTTTTACTTTTAATTTTTTCTCTATAAATTTTACGATTTCTATATTTTTAAATTCTTCTCCACTTCCAACATTATAAACTTCTCCTATTTTGCCTTTCTGAACAATTTTGTCTATAGCAGAACAACTATCAAAAACATATATCCATTCTCTTATATTTTTTCCATTACCGAATATAGGAATCTTTTTCTTTTTTAAAAAATTCGTAATAACAAGCGGCATAAATTTTTCTAAATTTTGAAAAGGACCAAAATTATTTGAAAGACGAATTATTATCGCAGGAAAATCATAAGTTTTTATATAAGATTGAACTATCATGTCTGCTGAAGCCTTAGACGCAGAATAAGGACTACTTGGATTTAAAATACTTTTTTCTTTAAATCTTCCTTGTCTGATACTCCCATAAACTTCATCTGTGCTTATTTGAATAAATTTATTAATTTTAAAATTTTTGGATATTTCTAACAAATTATTTACTCCTAAAACATTAGTTTTTACAAAAATTGAGGAACTTAAAATAGATTTATCCACATGAGATTCAGAAGCAAAATTAATAATATAGTCTGGTTTTTCTTTTTTAAAAATATTAAATATTAATTTCTTATCATTAATATCTCCTTTAACAAATTTATATCTTTGATCTTTTTCGACATCAGTAAGATTTTTTAAATTACCAGCATATGTAAGCTTGTCTAAATTTATTATTTTCCCAACAAAATTTTCATTAAGCTTATATTTAATAAAATTAGACCCGATAAATCCGCATCCTCCAGTTATCAAAATTCTTTTAGTTCTCATAAATTTTTTACTTTATTTGCTCTGTTCGTAGTTACTTTTTTAATTTTTCCTTCATCTATATTTATAACTTTGTAGCAATTTTTATTAATTAAATTTATATCATGACTCACTAAAATAACAGCCCCGCCTCTTTTAGCTATTTCTTTTATTTTTTGCGAACTTTTTTTCTTAAAATTCTCGTCTCCTACCTCAAACACCTCGTCTAACAATAATATATCTGGATTAGAATTAATTGCAATAGAGAATACCAGTCTTTGTTTCATTCCACTAGAAAATTGATATATTTTAGTATTTTCATATTGTTCTAATTCCGCGAAATTAATAATAGAATTATATTTTTTAAAAATCTCTTTTTGACTCATTCCAAAAAGGCTACCAATCAAAAAAATATTGTCTTTCATCGTTAATCTCTCTTTTAGGCCAACATTTAAATTAATAAGAGAAACAATCTTTCCATTAGTTCTAATTTCCCCATTATCTTGTCTAGTAATTCCAGTAATTATTCTTAGAAGCGTTGATTTTCCGCATCCGTTTTTACCTATAAGCCCGACAATTTCTCCAGCGAAAATAACAAGATTAATATTGTTTAAAACCTGAATAATCTTCTTTGGTTCTCTTCCGGAAAAAAAAATTAAAAACCTTTCTAAAAAACTTGCTCTTTTTTTAAAACCAATTTTAAATCTTTTAGAAATCTTTTCAATAATTATTCTTTGTTGTTTTTTCATTTTAAATCAACTCAGCGAATTTATATTTTAATTTTTCAAACACAAAAAGTCCGGCTCCTAAAAATAAGAATGAATAAAAAATAACTCCCATTATTAAATAAGTTTCTGGAACTTGATTATAAATTAAAATATCTCTTGCAATTGTAATAAAATAAAACATGGGATTCAAAAGATTTAAATAAAATAATTTTGTCTGCCCTTCTATCGCGTAAAATATCGGTGTTCCAAACCAAACAAGCCTAACTCCGAAATTCCATATATTTTCAACATCTGAAATATAAACAGTTAAAGCGCTCAACGTTAAACTAAAACCGAAAACAAAAATGCAAAAAAAGATTAATATAAAAAAATACCCTATGATACCAAAGAAGGAAATATTAAAATAAATTAATATAAAAGATATCATTATAATCTCAAAAAAATGCGAAAAAAGATTTTTTATGACTATTCCCAATATTAGTGACTCTCTTGGAAAATTAATTGATTTAATAAGCACGGCATTTTCTGCGATTATTGAACGCGTGGCTTCGATGGTTGCTCCCTGAAAAAAATTAAACATAACAATTCCAATTAAAAGATAAACAGAATAGTTTGGAATATTCGTTCCGAGTCTTTGTGCAAAAATCAAAAATGGCAAAGAAAACATAAGTAAAGGATTTAATAAATACCAAAAAACCCCCAAATAACTTCCTTCATTTCTCAACTTAAATTGAGCTTTTGCAAGTTGTAGGCTTAAGCCCCAAACTCTTTTTACAATTTTTATTTTTTTTTCAAAAAATAACAAATTAAACATATAATAAAAATTAAATTTTTATATAGTAAAAAAATTAAGAAACTTCATACAAAACCAGTTTTTCTTTACTCTCGTCTATTTTTTTAAACCCCGGACAACTAAAATTATGTAAATAAATATAATCTATTTTTCTTTTTTCTGCTATACGTTTTTTAATTTCACAGCTCGCATCTAAAAATTCACGAACAGTGATCTCTTCCCCTAAAGACAACGTTCCTTCTTTAGCTACAATAGGATAATTATCTGTAGCAGTAGAAATAACTGTCCCCTTCCATCCTAAACTTAAAAATCTTTTATTTTTAATATTTTCAAAAATTTTTAAATCTTCTTCTGTTAAATAATTATTAGCAGGTGCTTTTGGATAAGAAATAGCTCTATTATAAATATTGATCAGAGTTATTGTTTTCCAGTTTTCTCTTTGAGTATAAAAAGGAATAAATAATAAAAATAATAAAACTACAAAAACTTCTACGTATTTTATTACTTTGTAATTAATATTTTTATATTTTTGATTTAAATAATTTTTAAATTGTTCTATGCCAAACCCTGAAATTATTGCAATAATAATAGACGTAATAAATACAACTCTTTCAAATTCTATCAAAAATCTTTTAGTAGTAAAAGAATAAAAAATCCAAAAAATTAAGCCTAATAAAAATATAGAAAAAAACCATTTTTTATTTTTAAAAACAAAAATCATTCCAAATAAAGCAAATAAAATTATAGGCAGAGGAATTATATTGTAAAAATTAATATTAGTTAAATTAGGCCCGTAAAAAGAGCTATAAAACACCCTTGAAATAAGATGCTCTATAAAACCAGCCAGAGGAGAAACCATTAAAATTAAATATGCTAAGGGAATAGCTACAAATGAAACAATCAAAGAATAACTAAATATTTTTAAAAATTTTCCGTCTTTTTTGTAAAATTTTTCAAATAAATAAACTATAAATCCCATTCCTAAAAAAATAGAAATAGGTGGATAAAATAAAAATACTAATACAAGCGACAAAACAACCATAAAAATAGAATTTAAAGCCAAAAAACAAAAACCAAACAAAGAAAATATTATTCCCATATGAACAGGAATAAAATTCCAAATTCCTGGTAAATTTGCCCCACAAGTAATATATAAAATCGACAAAGAAGAAATAGCTGAAACTAATTTTGGAACATTTCTAATTCTTAAAAATATATAAACTAAAACAATTATTAAAACATTAAAAGCCAAAGAAACCAAAACATATTGAGTTAAGGGATCTAATCCTAAAATTAATATTATTCCAGCTACAAAAGAATGGAAAAAAACCTGTAAATTAAGAAAAAAACTATTATCAAGCGGATTTTTAAAAGCTAAAGACTGAGAATTAATAGTTTCTTTAATTAAAGAAACAGCATACCATTCATCTGAAAAATATGGATAAACGTATTTCATATTTTTCACTTCATGATAACCGACCTCTGTATCTACGGCTAAATTTATTTTTCCCGTGTAATTATAATGAACTTGGTAAAGATTTCCGACTGCAATTAACACAACAACTACTAATATCCAATCTATTTTAGGAATTTTTAGGCCTTTCTTTTTTATAAAAAAATAAAAATACAAGATAGCCATGTCAGTCAAAGCAAATAAGGATATTACTACCCAATAAGTAAAAATCCCTGAAAGTTGAGTTAAGAAAAATAATACAGAAAAAAATAAACACAAAAAGAAAAGAATAGAAACGAATCCCCTCTTTTTATCTAAAAACAAACCCAACAAAACAAACGGCACAATTACTAAAAATATTCCTAAAATAAATTCAAACATTATATCATCTTATAATAATTATTCGCCTAAATCAAAGTTTTTTTTAACTAAAAAACGCCTTTTATGGCGCTCTTTAGTCGCTCTAGCATTCTTTTAAATTTCTAGTTTTGTTTAAGGTGGGTGTTCTCATATCCAAACCACGGTCTGAATAAATTTGAACTCCCATAAAAAAGTTCGTATAGAAATTTTAAAAATGCCAGAGCTAATTTAATATTAACCTTTTAAAACACAAGGTCAAGGCTACAATCCTAGGACTTGCACTAATTGTTTTATTAACGAAACAACAACTGGAGGTGGCATTAAACTATTTGATAAATTGCCTTCATCATCTTCAACTTCCCAAGGCTTTTCAATTGTTTCAACCTTGTTTTCTTTTTCTTGCCAATTATATTCATAACCAGGAGTAATTTCATAGTCATCAGTCATTTCTTTTGTTTCTTCTACAGGAATTGAATTTCTTAAAAGAACTTTTGGAATACCTTGAAGATTGTAAGCTTCTTTAACTAACATTTCATCCTTATCTAATCTTTCTTTAATTGGTGCAATCCCCATTTCATCTCCTTCTTTTGTGACCATTCTAGCTGGTTTCCCGTTTTCTAAAGAAGGACAGGCATTATTGTCACACAACAAATGAAATTCTCCACTATCTTTATCGTATTCAACATTTTTGGTTGCCAAAAGTTTTAAATTTCTTGAGGTGTTACAAACAGGGCAAATTACTCTATATTTTATTCTTTCATCAATAACAGTGCTTGGCACATCTATTAAAACAAAAACATCTGGGTCATTTCTGTAATCAATTAAATCTCTAAAAAACAAAGAATAAGAAACTTGATCTACGTCTCTTGGAAAACCATCAATAAAAATAGATTTTTTGCCCAATCTAGCAATTTCTCTTTTTACTAAAGCTAAAATTAATTCGGTTGGTAAAAGAGTTTTTGTAGATCTGTTATCCCAAGACTTCATTATTTCTTCTAATGATTTAAATCCTCTGTAATTTTTGCTTAAAAATTCTGTAATTTCTTTTCTTTTCTCTGCATCATTTATAACTTCATCAAAAGATCTTATCATGTCACCAATAGAAAAATGAGCAATTTTGTCTTTATCAACAATTTCAGCCAACATTTTTGCATAAGTTCCTTTACCAGAAGATTTTTTACCCATTAAATATGCAATAAAGGTATTTTCTTTTAAAAATTCGCGTAATTTTTTTATTTCAGGACCTGCCTTATATTCAAAATACTCTTGACGCTGTTTTACGTCTGTTAAGTCAAATTTTTTGTAAACCTCTGCTTTTGTTTTAAACAAAGGAAAATTAAGATCTTTCATTTTTATTTTATTTTATAATAATATTTTCCCCATTAGATAATATTGTTATATCACCTTTTTGATCAGTTCTCAAGACCTCTACCCCAAATTTATCTAATATTTCAAGAACTTCGGGAGTTGGATGGCCATAACTATTTTTACCAACCGAAATAACAGCAATCTTGGGTTTAACGTTTTCTAAAAAAATATCTGATGTAGAATATTTAGATCCATGATGCCCAACTTTTAAAACATCTGAAAATAAAGTGTTTTTTTCTTGAAAAAGTTTTTTTTCTACTTTTGAAGATATATCTCCAACAAAAAGAAAAGAATTATCAAAAAAAGATAATCGTGCAACAACGCTAGTATCGTTTACATCTTTTATTTCTTGATCTTTTATACTTTCAAGAGGATGCAAAATATCTATAAAAACATTTTCAGCTGTTATTATTTGACCCTTTTTGGCTGTTATTATTTTTGCTCCCTGAATTTGTTCTTTTTCTAATAAATCAACCCATTTTTCATATTCAGAATTATTTTTTAAAATACCAGTCCACAAAATATTTTCTACTTTATATCTTTTTAGAACTTCCATTATTCCATAATAATGATCTTTTTCAGGATGAGTTAAGATTATAAGATCAATTGTTTTATCCCAAAAAGACATTCTTTCTGAAAGTTTTTGCAGAACAACAGAACTTGGTCCACCGTCAATCAAAATTTGGTGCTTCTGCGGGGTTTCTATAAAAATTGAGTCTCCTTGCCCAACATCAAAAAAAACAACCTTTAAATCGTTTTTTTTGAGCTAAAACAAAAACTTCTCTCCAACAAAAAATATTAACTAAAAATAAAAAGCCAGCAAAATATAAAATATATAATTTTTTCATATTTATATTATTGTATAACAAAAAAGCCCGCTTATAAATAAACGGACTTTTCAACAAAAATTTCTATTTTTTCAATCCCATTATTTTAAACATTTTTGTCCCGCAAACTGGACAAATCCCTGTCATAGCTGCTCTTTTTTTACCACCTTTCCCATTCATCTCTACTTCTTTTGGATCTTTCATTTCTTGTTTTGCTTTACATTTTACGCAATAAGCTTCTGCCATTTTTACAAATTTTTAAATTTTTCCAATTTTTAAATTTTTAATAAATAAGAAGTGTTTAAATTTTTAAAAATTAGAAAATTATTTATAAAATTAAAAATTAAAAATTATAAGACTTATTCGACTTTGTATTTCCGAGAGTTTTTTTCTCTGCGGAAATTAATTATTAGGACATCTTACCTAAATTCACACAGACAAGTCAATGTTTTTATTGTTAAGCCACCCAGCCACCGTCAACAACAATAACAGAACCAGTCATATATGAAGATTCATCAGATGCTAAAAATAATACGGCGTTTGCGATCTCTTGCGTACTCCCCTGTCTTTTTAGAGGAATAGGATTAATCATAGCTTTTCTTTCTTCTTCAGTCATGCTGGCTGTTGAAGCTCCGGGAGTATCAATTGCTCCAGGATTAATATTATTTATTCTTATTCCCAAAGGAGCCAATTCTAAAGCCATTGCATTTGTCATAGCATTAATACCTCCCTTGGAGGCACAATAATGAGTTAAACCAGCAAAGCCTTTTGTGGACGCAATAGAAGAAATATTTATAACTGACCCACGCTGATTATTTTTATCTGGCTGATTTTTTTGCATTTCTTTTACAACTGACTGGGTGCACAAAAAATATCCTTTTAGATTAATATCTATTACTTTTTCAAAATCTTGTTCTGACATTTCTAAAAAAGGCTTAAAAGGAAAAATTCCTGCATTATTTACCAAAATATCAATTTTTCCATAATTTTTTATTGTTTGCTGGATTAAATTATCAACCTCTGATTTTTTACTTATATCACATTTTACAGCAAATGCTTCTCCTTTTTCTTTTTTAATTTTTTCAACAACTTGTTGGCAACCTTCAAAATCAACATCTGAAACAACAATTTTTGCTCCGGCTTTTGCTAATGTTAAAGAATGAGCTTCTCCCATGCCTTTAGCAGCTCCTGTTACTATTGCTGTTTTTCCCCTTAAGTCACAAAATTTTGGTAATGTTTTATTTAACCCAAACATTTGATTTTATGAGCGAGGCGAATAAAATCATGTCGCAATTCTAGGCTAAATATAATTTATACATTATAGCCTAAATTGCGACGATGCATCTTTCGCCCGCTGTTTATTACTTAATTTATTGTAATTTATTTATTATACCTTTTTATTTTAAAGATTAAACCAAACTCTTATTGTTGGCCACAAAAGATAATAAAATCCAAAAACAAATAAAACCGCTGAGGCTGTTAAATTTAACCATGTCATAATTTTTGGTGAAGCAATCCAAATTTTCATAGTAAAAACAGCTACAAAAAGAACTACAAGTTCGTCTAACATATAAAAAAATATAAAAATCCCCATATAAGTAGCTGACATTAAAAAAGAAACTCCTGATTGAGAAAGTGTTCCGGCAAATAAAACTGGGAAAAGCGCAGAACAAGGAAATTCAATGATAGTAATTGCAGAAGCAAAAAGAAAAACTATTCCTATCATTGCTAAAACACCTGTTTTATTTTCAAGAGCATTATTAACTTTTTCTGCTAATTTTTCGGAAATTCCTCCAAATTGACAAACAGCTCCTGTTTTTCTTGATTTTAAAAATTCCCTAAAAAGATACCATGCTCCAACAACTGCTAAAAGTCCAATAATTATTTCTAAATTTCTTATATATGGAGTTAAAAAAACAAAAAGCTGATGCCATAAAAAAATTAAAAACCAATAAATTATTGCTGTAACCAAAACAAAAGATCCACCTAATATTAATACTTGCTTTCTTGATTTTAAAGAAATAACTATTCCTAAAATTAGGACTAAAGACCCCAAAGAACAAATATTAAAACCATCAAAAAACCCAAAAATAACAGCTAACAGAGGAAGAGAGAAATTTTCTGTATTTATTTGTCCAAAAAATGGAATTTTTGTTTGATTAGCATTATAAGACCCTTCATTTTCAAATGAACTTTGAATATATTTTTCAATATCTTCTCCAATTTTTTTATCAAATCCTATAAAATAACGATCTTTTATAAAGGTTATTGGAATGAATCCTTGTTCTTGCGAAGGAACATTATAATCTGAATAAAAAGTTTTAGCTAAATCAATATTTTTAGAAAATTCATATCTGTTTATTTTAATCTCTGGGTATTTTATTTCTAATGCATTTAAAAAATTTTCTTCTTCTATACAATGAGGACAAGTTGTACTATAGAAAAAATTAATTTGGTTTTGCTCTTGAATTTCAGAAAGTTCTTCGGCTACTGCCAAATTTTTATCAAAAACAAAATTTGGACCAAATAAAGCTCCTACTAAAATCGTTGAAAAAAATAGGGATTTAAAAAATATTTTTATTGTATTACAATTTTTCATAAATTAGATTATATATTTGATTAAATCACAAAAATTAATTACATGCAATAAACTTTGACAAGTTGAGTAAAAGGTATAATATAACAAACAGGTCTTTAACAATGTGCCATTGAAGTCACGGAGGTCTCTCGTGAAAAAACTCGAAGAAAAAATCGGTTTTTTAAATGATTCTGAAGGTTTAGAAAAAAAGGATGAAATTATCGTTTATTTAGACGAACTTAGAGTCCCCGAATTTTTGGCTGAAGTTCTTCAAATTGAAAGTGCAAGTTTTGATTCTCCATGGGAAAAACAGAAATTTATTGAACAGCTCAGAAATCCTAATTGCTAAGGAGTTGTTGCCAAATATCAAGATTGCATTGTAGGCTTTATGATTTATGAATTATACAAAACCAGAATTCATCTGCTTTCTTTTGCAGTTGATCCTATATATAGACGAATGGGTGTTGGAACACAAATGATTGTCAGTCTTGTTTCAGATTTAACCCTGAGTCGTCGAAATAGGATCATACTGGAAGTTCGTGAAACAAATCTTCCAGCTCAACTATTTTTCAGAAGCTGTGAATTTAGATATATAACAACACTTAGAAATCATTTTCCAGAAATTGGAGAAGACGCGTATCTAATGCAGTATAAAGTTGAACATCCGTCAAAAAATCGACATACCCGCCCCACTTGTCTCCATGGCTAACTAACATACATAGCTGGGAACGCCAACCTCAGCTTTTTTTATATAATTTTAGCTTTATATATTTTCATTGAAAGAGCATTCAAAACAACACTCACAGAAGAAAACGCCATAGCAGCAGCAGCAATTGAAGGGCTTAACAACCAGCCTGTAAGCGGATAAATTAATCCGGCTGCAATTGGAATTCCCACAACATTATAAAAAAATGCCCAAAATAATCCTTGCTTGATTTTATATAAGGTATACTTGCTCAAGTTAATAGCAGAAACTACATCTCGCAAATCATCTTTAATTAAAACAATTTCTCCGGTTTCCATGGCAACATCTGTGCCAGAACCTAAAGCAATTCCCAGGTCCGCTTTTGCCAAGGCCGGAGCATCATTTATACCGTCCCCCACCATGGCCACTACGTTTCCTTCTTTTTGAAGTTTTGTAATTTCATCAGATTTCCCTTTGGGCAAAACTTCAGCCAACACTCTGTCAATTCCAACTTGTTTTGCAATTGCCTCGGCCACTCTTTGATTATCTCCTGTTATCATGGCTACCTGTTTTCCCATTTTGTGCAAAGCAAAAACCGCTTCTTTTGAATTTTCTTTTAACACATCTGCTACTGCAATAATCCCAATGATGATTTTATCATAAGCTAAAATCATAGCTGTTTTCCCTTGATATTCTAAAGAAACCATTTTGTCTTCAATAACATCTGTTTTTATTTTGTTGTCAGCCATTAATTTCCTTGTACCCAATAAAACCTGCCTATTTTCAAAATTAGCTTTTACTCCTCCCCCAGGGATTGCTTCAAAGTTTCTAACTTCACTTAGAATAATCTTTTCTTCTTGAGCCTTATTTATAATTGCCCGAGCTAAAAGGTGTTCTGAGTTTTTTTCTACAGAACCGGCTATTTTTAAAATTTCTTTTTCCAAATTATCAGAAATTAATATTATATCGGTTACTACTGGCTCTCCTTTTGTAAGTGTGCCTGTTTTGTCAAAAATAATTATGTTTATTTTTCTAGCAATTTCTAGTGCTTTACTAGATTTAATTAAAATTCCTTTTTCAGCTGCCAATCCAGTGCCCATCATAACTGCTGTGGGTGTGGCTAATCCCAAAGCACACGGACAAGCAATAATTAAAACCGCCACAAAAATTGTTAAAGCAAAAGTAAAAGGATATCCAAATAAAAGCCAAAAACCAGCCGACAAAAAAGCTATTATAAAAACAGCAGGCACAAAGTAAAATGAAACTTTGTCCGCTAAAAGCTGTATTGGGGCTTTAGATCCTATTGCGTCTTCCACAATTTTTATTATTTGGGCTAACATTGTATTTTTTCCAACCCGAGTTGCTTCAAATTTTAAAACTCCCGTTTTGTTTATTGTGGCTCCAATAACCTCATCTCCTTTTTTCTTTTCTGTGGGCATACTTTCTCCGGTAATAGCTTTTTCGTCCACTCCCGAATATCCATCTACAACAATTCCATCAACCGGAATTTTTTCTCCTGGCTTTACCAAAACAATATCTCCCACCTTAACTTCTGAAATAGAAATTTCAATTTCTTTACCATCTTTTATAATAATGGCTGTTTTGGGCTGAAGTCCCATAAGCTTTTTAATTGCTTGAGAAGTTTTTCCTTTTGTGACTGCTTCCAAATATTTTCCTAAAGAAATAAAAATTAAAATAAATGTAGCAGATTCAAAATAAAGCTCTTCCATTGGTATTGTTTTACCAAAAGATAAAATAACCAAGGCTAAGCTGTAAAAATAAGCACTTGCTGTACCCACTAAAACCAAAGTATCCATATTTGGACCAGCGTGCAAAAGTTTTTTTGCTCCGGAAGCCCAAATATTAAAAGAAGCCCAAATAACAACTGTTGTAAAAATAATTTGAATTAAAATTCCATATTGCTCAAAAAACTGAGGTAGAGCTAAGCCAACCATTTTCCCCATTACTATATAAATAACGGGCAAACCAAATAATAAAGAAAGCACAAAACGATTTCTAAGTTTTTTTTCTTGGATATTACCCACATTATGCTCTCCTCCATGTTCGTGCCCATTACCTCCGTGCACGTGCAAATATTCATCTAATGCTTTGTATCCTAGATTATCAATAACCTTTTTTACTTTTTCTTTATTTGTTTTTTCAGAATCTATATCCACATATGCCTTTTCTGTAGCTAAATTAACATTAACAGAGTTAATTCCTTTTTCTTTTTTAAGGCCATGCTCAATTGTGGCTGCGCAAGAAGCGCAAGTCATGCCTTCTATTTTTAGTGTTAACTTTTCTGATTTCATTATTTATTCAAATCTTTTAATATTTTTTCTAATGGAAGATTATACATCTTACAAACTTCTCCAATTTTTAATAAACTAATTTCAAATTTTGCCATTGGACAAGATAAGCAGGGTAAATTATACTTTGCTAAAACTTTTTCAGCCCCCTTTTTTTCTAATATTTTTTCTAATGTTGTATTTTGTGTTATTTTCATATTTTTATTTTATTAATTTACTACTTCTATTATACCAGTAACCATTCCCATCCAACAGGAAAATTTATACTTGCCAGGTTTTGTAGGCGTAAACTCTTTTATGCTTACTTTTCCTGGAGTCAAATTTATAGCTCCGTCAAACAAACTTTTTGAAATAATTGCGTTTGTGCAACCCGAAGTTCCTGTATCTGTAACTTCCCACCTTACAGGCACGCCTACTTTTACTTTAATATAACTTGGCGAATAGCCTGAAGCCGAAGCATTCATTTTTACAACCTGTTTGCCATCCACAATAGGAGGCAAACCTTTTGCATCTACAATAACTGCTTGTCCTTGCCGAAAATTTAAATTAATACCCGTAAAACCCAGCACACTCATTTGACTTTGAATATTAAACAAAGCAAAAAACAAAACTAAAAACCCAGCAACTTTTGAAAATCTTTCAGCTAAATGGGGCTTTGCCAAAAATTTTACACTAGAAAGCCCTATAAGCATAAGCATTGGAGCTGTTCCCAAAGCAAAAGCCAACATAATCAAAGATCCTTGCAACCAGCTTCCCGACAAAAGCGCCAACCCCTGGGCTGTTATAGTAAAACCGCAAGGCAGAAAAAAAGTTCCAACTCCCATTAAAAAGGGCATATATTTGCCTTGAAAATTCTTTTCATTGGCAATATATCTAGTTGCGGATTTTGGTAAAGTAAACTGGAATTTACGAAATGTTTTTACTCCCAACATTTGAAGGGCTAAAGCGATCATTAAAAAAGAAATTGCAATAACTAAAAATGCTGTAAACTGAAAAGACACCTGAAGCTGGCTTCCCACTATTCCCAATAATCCGCCCAGCAAAGCGTAAGAAACAATTCTGCCAGCATTAAACAACAAATGTGGCTGAAGTTTCTGAAAAGTTGAGTATGTATCCTGTCCCGTCCCGACTGCGGTCGTGGACGAGGATACACGATTGTCATACAATTGGGACCATTGTTTTGACATAGACAAAACCATTCCACCAACTAATGCTGCGCAACTTGAAACTCCAGCCAATAGTCCCAATCCAAAGAAAGCAAATAAAGAAGATGAAGAACTTACATTTAAAATTCCTTCAAAACCCAAGCTTCTTAAAAATAGAAACCCAATTATTATAAATAAAGCTATATTAAAAGCAACAAGTGTTGGACTTGCCTTTTTCCCATTTTTTGTAACTTCTGCTTTTTCTTTTTCAAAATCGGAAAAAATATAATTTTCTGATTTAAAAATATTATTTAGTTTTTCTGGATTTGGACGACTTCCCTCATACTGCACGACAACTTGCTCTTTAGACAAGGAAGCATCAACAGATTTTACATTTTCAATTTCCAAAAGTTTTTTTTCAATCAAGACCTCACACGAAGCACAATGCATCCCTTTTATTTTATATGTGTGATTTTTCATATTACTTATTAAATAATTTAGTAACTTTTAATATCTCTTCGGTCATCTTTTTTTTATTTTTTTCGTTTTTAGATACCATCGCGCTTTTAAAGCAAGTATTTAAATGATTTTCCATTAGCATTTCGTGAGCTGACCTTAAAAGCCCCATAACAGCCAAATTCTGTTGCATTATATCAATGCAATAATTATTATCTTCTGTCATTTTGATAATTCTTGCCAAAGAACTATTAGCTTTTTTAAAATTAATTAATGCTTTTTCTTTATTGTTCATATTTTTTATATTTTACTATTATTATACCTGCACCTATGGTATAGGTCTATGTTATCAAAAACAAAAACCCTTGTCAAGGGTTTTAAATTATAGAATAGAATAATCAAAATATCACTCCCCCACCAAAAACTGCTTTTCCTTTATAAAAAACAGCTGATTGACCTTGAGTTATTGCTTTTTGAGGTTTTTGAAATACAACTTTTATTTTTTTATTTTTGTCTTCAAAAATTTTAGCCTTAGCCAAATTACTTCTATATCTTATTTTTACATCTACTAATATGGGCAATTTTTGAGGTGTTATCCAATTCACGTCACCAACTATCATTTCTTTTTTTAATAAGTCTTTGTGATTTTTTGAAACAATTAAATTATTTTTTTTAAAATCTTTATCAACAACAAAATATGGCCCGCCAGAAAGCCCAATTCCCTTTCTTTGTCCAATTGTATAAAACCATAATCCTTCATGAGTGCCTACTTTTTTGTTTTCAATATCTAAAATATTACCCGGATTTGTTTTTAAATATTTTTTTAAAAAATTATTTGTTGAATCTTTAACAAAACAAACTTCCTGAGACTCAGGAGTTTCAGCTACAGCTAATTTAAATTTTTTAGCTAATTTTCTTGTTTCTGCTTTTACATATTCGCCAACTGGAAACAAAACCCTGCTTAACTGATTTTGGTCCAACTGCCACAAAAAATATGATTGATCTTTTTCCTTGTCTTTTCCTTTTAATAATTTGTTATTTTTAATTTGGGCATAGTGTCCTGTTGCCATAAACTCAGCCCCCAAAGATAAGGCTTTTTTAATTAAAAATCCAAATTTAATTTCTTTATTGCAAACCACACAAGGATTTGGAGTTTTTCCTTTTTTGTATTCTTCTATAAAATAATCCACAACTTTATTTTTAAATTCCTTTTCAACATTCAAAACATAAAACGGCATTTCCAGTTGTTTTGAAATTAATCTTGCCATGTTTTCAGATTCAACTGAACAGCATTTATTTTTTCCATCAGATCCGTCTTTCCAAAATTTCATAAAAATGCCTATCACAAAATAGCCTTGTTTTTTTAACAAAGCAGCAGCCACACTTGAATCGACTCCTCCAGACATTGCCACAACAATTTTTTGACCTTTTTTCAAATTTTTAAATTTTATACTTTTCTTTTCCATACTATTAATTTAGTTTATTTTGTCATAAAAAACAAGAAATTATACATAAAAAAATCGGGAAACAGCAAATGCAACCCGATATAATTGTTCCAAACTAAAGAAAAGCTACAAAGCCTCTGCCAAAATACTTGCAACACTTGCAAAAGCTTTGGCTCTCCAATGCGCCAAAGTAATCCCAGATGCTAAATCATGAGCTTTTTTAAATTCGCCAATTTTAGCAAGTGCCGTAACAAGACTTAAAAGCTCTTTTTGTTCGGCTTCCTCGTCCTCTTTTCGAACACGTTCTGGATGATTTTCATAAATATTAATTTCTGCTAAAACCTCCGCCATTCTTCTTCGATCATTGATTTTTTGGGCAAAACGCTTGGCATTTCCAAAATCCAAAGCATCTCGGCTATAAAGGCCAATTCGAGCACAAACTTCAGCTCGCCAATAATTGTCAGTTGGCGAAATAGCAAAAACTAACTCTCTTGCCAACATAATCCTATTAGCATTAGCAAGTTTTTTTGCAATTACGGCAATTGCCTCAGATCTTAGGGCTCCTTTTTCCATTTCTCCAATGATTCCATTGATTGTTATAAGATCATCTGGTTTATTACTAGCTATTGCAATCGCTAACAAAGCTTCTAATTTCAGTTGTTTATCCTCAATTTGAAATGCAGCTTTACGCGCTGCAGTTAATATATTTTCAAGGTGCTCTATCATTTTCTAATCCTCCTATTCTGGGTAAAACTAAAACTGTGACACATGTCACAGCTTACTTCTAAATAATATCACATTTTTGTACTAAAATCAAATAAATTATTTATCCCATTTTTTGTATCTTTCTTCAATAATATCTTTTGATTTTTGTATTATCTCGTGTCTTTTTTTTATTTCTTCTGGTATAGGTTTTTTATTTTTTATAAAATAGTCATAAATTGCTTCTGTTAAAGCATCTACGGCTAAAATAGAACAGTGATATTTTATTTTTGGCAAACCTCCCAATGATTTTATAATATTATCTTTTGTAATTTTTAAAACTTGGTCTATTGTTTTTCCTTTTGCTAAATCCGTTATAATTGAACTTGTTGAAATTGCCGCCACACAACCAAAAGTTTCAAATTTTATGTCTTTGATTATTTCTTGTTTTTTTGAATTTTTTGCAATCTTAATATATAGATGCATTACATCTCCGCAAACAATATTTCCGACTTTTCCAATTCCATCAGGATTTTTAATTTTTCCATAATTATGCGGATTTTTAAAAGTTTCCAAAACCTTATCTGTGTATAAACCTCCGCACATATTATTATTTATTTTTGCTTTTCTATTTATTTTCACCCCGTTAGAAATTTTATTTCTTTTTTTCATATTTATTTTCCCCGTTGATTAATTTCTAACGGGGTCATTATTATTTAAATGGGGACATTATTCTTAATTTTTCTATTATTTTTGGTAAATTTTTTAATAAATAATCTATTTCTTTTTTTGTAGTAAATCTCCCTAAAGAAATTCTTAAAGATCCATGAGCTTGTTCTGGTTTTAATCCAGTTGCCAACAAAACATGACTTGGCTCTAATGAAAAAGAAGAACAGGCAGAACCAGTAGAACAGGCAATTGAAATCATATCAAGCTGAATTATTAAAGATTCTCCTTCAATAAAATCAAATCTAACGTTAACGTTATTCGGCAGTCTTTGCTTTTCAGAACCATTTAAATAAGATCCTTTAATTTTTAAAATATTTTTTATAAGATAATCTCTTAATTTTATTAATCTTATACCCTCCTTTTTTAATGTTTTTTCACAAATTTCAACAGCTTTTGCAAAACCAACAATTGCAGGCAGATTTATAGTAGAGCCTCTCAATCCATTCTCTTGACCTCCTCCGTGTAGTAAGGGCTCAATTTTAACGCCCTGACGCACATATAAAAGACCTGCTCCCTTTGGCCCATAAATTTTATGAGAGCTTGCAGTTAATAAATCGACATTCATTTCATTAACATTTATTGGAATTTTGCCAAAAGTTTGAACTGCGTCTGTATGAAAATAAACTCCAGCTTCTTTACAAATTTTTCCTATTTCTTTTATTGGTTGTATTGTTCCTATTTCGTTAGATCCGTGAATTATAGAAACCAAAATTGTTTTTTGAGTTATAGCTTTTTTTATATCTTCTGGATTTACTATTCCATATTTATCAACAGGAATTTTTATAATTTCAAAACCTTGTTTTTCAAGCCATTTTGCAGATTCAACAATACAAGGATGTTCAATAGAAGAAATTATAACCTGCCTGCCTTTTTTCCTGTTAAAAAAAGCAATTCCTTTTAAAGCCATATTATTACTTTCTGTAGCAGAGCTTGTAAAAATTATTTCACCAATATCAGCTCCAATAAAATCAGCAATTGTTTTTCTGCTTTGCTCTAATGCAATTTTTGCTTCTTGCCCCAAACTATGAAGAGACATTGTATTACCAAATTTTTTGGACATAAAAGGCAACATTGCTTTTACAACTTTTGGATCAGTTGGGGTGGTAGCTGCATAATCTAAGTAAATTTTATTTACCATAAAATTTAAGTATTTTGTAACTAGTATTTAGTATATAGAATAGAATTTTGAATACTGAATTTTAGTCTGTTTTTATATTCTCTATTCTAAATTCTATCTTCTAAATACCAGATTCAGTTTATATTAATTCTGATAATTTAATTTTTTCTAATGTTTTATTTAAAGAAACTTCTAATTTTGCCCAAACATTTTTTGAAGCACATTTTTTTATTCTTTTACAAAACGCGCAGTTAACGGGTTTTTTATTTCCTTCTAAAACAGAAACTATATCATAAACGCTAATTTTATTTGGAACTTTTCCTAATAAATATCCTCCGGTAGCCCCTCTTTTTCCTTTAACCAAGTTTTCTTTTTCTAATTGAGAAATTATTTTTTCCAAAAAATCAAAGGGTATTCCTTCGTTTTCTGAAATCATTTTTATAGAACAAATCTTCTTTGCTTTAAATGATTTAGCAAGCTGAATCATTGCCCTTAATCCATATTGAGATTTTTTTGAAATTTTAATCATAAAACCGACTTATTAAGTCGGTTTTAAGTATATCACAAAATAAACGTGTGTCAATAAATATTAATTAAATTGGCAAGAGAGTACAAGTTGTCCAACCCCTAGACGGAATAAAACATCTTTTACTAATTGGAGTGTACATTCTAGGTTGGATAGAAAACGGAGCTCTGTTGTTAAAATTATGCCTAAAACTCGTTCCATAAGAAACTCTTGCAGAAGAAAAAAACGGCATCATTAATAACACAAAAAAAGATAAAATTAAAATTGTTGTTTTTAGTATTTTCATATATTTATTCTTTCTTTTTGCTAAAAAAGTAAATATACAAAATCTCTAAAATCCCAACAGTGTTTATAACCAATAAAGCTATAAACCAAAGTTTGTCTGTGTTTCTTGCTGCTTTCCATAAAGCAATCCCCTTCCAAATAACAGTCCAAATTATTAATGCAAAAAGCGAAAAAGAAAAAGATGTAAAACCTAAAATATTTATATATTCATTATAATTTTCAAACATATTTTTTTATTTTTTAATAATTAATAATATTGTAGCCTGCGACCCCAAAAGCTACAGAAACATTTAACGACTCTTTTTTCCCTTTCATTGGTAAAAAAATTATTTTATCGCATTTTTTTAAATTATTTTTAGAAATTCCTTTTACTTCATTCCCAATGATTAAAGCTAACGGAAATTTTGGCTTAAATTTTCTATATTCAATTGCTTTTTTGTCTTGTTCAAGAGCAACTACTTTTATACCTTGTTTTCTCAATTTATCTATTAATCTGCCTGTTTGTTTGTGATATTCAAAAGGAATTGTTTTTTCTGCCCCTAAAGCTGTTTTTTCGATTTTTAAATGAGGAGGCTTGTCCCCCACTAATTTTGAATATAATTTTGGATTTATTCCCCTCTTACCTGTTCTTGCATCAAAATTAGTGGGGGATGAACCTGAAATTCCACATAAAAAGATTTTGGTTACACCCAGGGCATCCGAAGTCCTAAAAATTGATCCAATGTTTTCTAAACTTCTTATATTGTCACAAATAACATAAAATTCTTTCATTACTAATTTTATTATTTTTTTACCTAAAAATCAACCAAAACCAAAGCACCCCAGACGATACCTGCCTGCCGGCGGTAAGTCTGGGGTGCTGTAAAATAGATATTTTAGTATTTATGTAAGTTTATTTTGAAAACTTTTCAAATCTTTGACTAACTTCTTTCCAATTTACCACATTCCACCAGTTTTCAATAAATTTAGCCCTATCATTTTTATAATCTAAATAATAGGCGTGTTCCCATACATCTAAACATAATAAAATATTTTGTTCTGGATAAAAATTAACATTATGTTTTTCAACCTGAATTATATTTAAATTTTTGTGTTCTTCACCTGCCTGCGCAGGCAGGTGAAAAGATAACACAGCCCAACCAGAGCCCTCAACGGACAAAGCTGTTTGTGAAAATTCTTTTTTAAATCTCTCAAAACTTCCGAAATCTCTGTTTATCGCTTCGGCAATCTCACCAACTGGCTTGCCGGCCGAAGCTTCAGCTGTGGCGGGAGCCATAATTTTCCAAAATATTTCGTGCAAAATGTGTCCTGCGGTATTAAAAGATAAAGATTTTAAAATTGATTTTTGATCTAAATCTGTATTATTTTTTCTGGATTCCTCTATTTTGTCTAATAAATCATTGGCACTTTTAACATATGAGAAATGATGTTTGTCGTGATGCAATTTTAAAACCTCTTCTGATATATAGGGTTCTAAATCTTTATATCCGTAAGGTAATTCTGGTAAATTATATTTTTCCATTTTAAAAGATATTTAATTGTTTTTTCTATTTACGGCAGGCAGGACAATAACTTAAAAGATGCGTTTCTATTTTTTCTTTTCTCTCTTCGTTCATTTTTAAATTATTAAGCCAAACCTGAAAATTTGCCTGACAAAGAGTGCATTGCACTTCTCTGTTTTTAGTTTTTTTAGCTACTTTTTTCATTTTACAATAGGGACCTTAAAATTATATTAATTAACAACATTCTTTTTGGTTTGGAACTAAAAACTCTTCTCTTTCTGCATATTCTTGTCTTTTTCCTTTGTGCCATTGCTGAACGGGTCTTATATACCCAACAACTCTTGAATAAACTTCGCATTTTTGAAAATTAGTTAAAGAAGGATTTTTTGCATAACATTCATTGCATTTAAAAACATTTACTTTTGTTCCGTTATAGTCATATGACAAAAATACTCCGTTTTTAATTTCTTGATCTTTTAAATCAATATTTTTACCGCAATCGTGACATTTTTTATCCATTTCTTCTGTCATTTGACCAAAAGAATTATTATTTTGCGCATTTTTTGCATTTTCCATAAAAATTTATTTTATAATGATTAATAAAACCGACCTTTGTTTTTTTCTTTTTCAATATTCCACATTTTGAGCACTCATCAATAACGTCAAAAACATTTCCGCAATCTTCGCAAATAAAATGAGCATGGTCTGAAATATCGGCGTCAAAGTGTGTCGCGTCTTTGGTATCAATGGCTTGTATCTGCCCTTTTTCTTTTAAATTTCCTAAAATTCTATATATAGTTCCTTGGCTTATGTTTGGTAATTTTTTTTGAACTTCCTTATATACAATTTCAGCAGAAGGATGTGTTTTTACGCTTTTTAAATAATTAAAAATAAAACTTTTTTGCGCTGTCATCCTTTCTCTTTTCAGCGAATTTTTCATCTTTTTTCATGGCTCAAGAATATTAGCATGTCCCTTATGCCATATTCTTGAGCCATGCTTTATCAATATTTTTATTAATAACAATTCCTAATTAGATTATATTATTAATAAAAAAGTGAGTCAATACCCTACTCTGTGAATAACTTATTCATAAAAAAAGAAGACTTTGTGATAAGTCTTCTTTTTTTATTTAAATGTTACTTCTTTTCTTCTATTTTCTTTTCTTCTACTTTTTTAGTTAAAATAATTGTGCCTATAACAATTAGCACAGTTACAATCAAAGCATAAATAAACTTTATAAAAACGCTATTTTTATCTAAAGGAAATAAAAATTCAATAAATGATTTTATTGCATCATTCCACGCCAAACCAACTACAAAACCCAATGCAGCTAAAATATAGCCAGAAGTTTTTTCTCTAACCTCTGTGGCTATTTTATTTTGCTGTTGAGCTACTTTTTTGATTCTGTTTGTTAATTTAACTCCCATATTTTTATTATATTATAAAAATTTATTAATTCAAATTATATTGTCCCCTTTTTTATTTTTTGTCTTATATTTTCTACAAACTCGTTAAAATAACATAAATTATGAAATGTTATTAATTTTAAAGCTGTAATTTCTTTTGCTCTTAATAAATGACAAATATAATCTTTTTTATAATTTAAACAAACATTACAAGTGCAACCTTTATCTAAAGGTTCATTTTTCTTTAAAAATTTTATTTTATTTAAATCCAATTTTCCTTCAGAAGTAAAAGCTATTCCGTGTCTCGCATAATGGGTTGGCACCGTGCAATCAAAAGTATCAACGCCTGACTTAATAATTGTTTCCATATCTTTTAAATACCCCACCCCTAAAAGATGACGAGGTTTTTTTTCTGGAAGCTCATCAACAACCCACTCTACCATTTTTTTCATTTGGTTTTTATTGTCTCCAAATTCACCCCCTATTCCAAACCCGTCAAAACCTAGGTTTCCAATGAATTTAGCGCTATTAATTCTTAAATCTTTAAACCTAGAACCTTGAACGATTCCAAAAAGAGCTTGTTTGGATTTTTTTGTTTTTAAACAAATTTCTGCCCAGCGATGAGTTTTTTCTAGTGATTTTTTTACATAATTATAATCAGCAAAAGGTGGCGTGCATTCATCAAAAGCAAAAATAATATCAGCTCCTATTTTTTCTTGAATTTGTATTGATTCTTTAGGACCTATAAATAATTCGTCACCATTTATTGGTGAACGAAATTTTACTCCGTCGTGATTGATTTTTACTCTTTTTGGTTGATTGTTTTCTTTTACTCGATCCTTTTCTTTAATTTTTGAAATTTTTCCTCCTAACCCAAAATCCTTTCCAAAACCCAATGAAAAAACCTGATATCCAGCAGAATCTGTCATCAATGGTTTTTTCCAATTCATAAACTTATGCAATTTTCCTGATTTTTCTACAAATTTTTCTCCGGGTCTTAAATGAAGCCAAAAAGTATTTGAAATTAAAATCTGAGATTTTGTTTGCTCAACTTCTTTGCTATCTAAAGCTTTAATAACTCCTTGTGTTGCAACAGGAACTAAACACGGAGTTTCAACTACTCCATGACTTGTTTCCAAAAAACCTAATCTTGCTCTGCTTATTTTTGATTTTTTTAATATTTTAAAATTCAAATTCGTATATGTTTTTAGAGTAATTTTATACTTAAATATTACATTTTAGTTGAAAAATGAAAAGACTTGACACAATAAATAAAGAGAGTATAATAAAATAAGCTAATAAGTCGAACATCTTAATCCAATAAGTAAGGCGACTATTAGAAAGGTCGCTTTATTAGTTAGACAAAAAAAACAAAATGTTCGACAGAAATCAAAACAGGGGCTTTGCTCCAAGAGAAATGATCAAAGGAAACTGGAAATGTTCCGAATGCGGAACAGAAATCACAGAACTTCCTTTTGAACCAGCTCCTGACAGGCCAATCTACTGCCGCGAATGCTGGCAGAAAAAAAGGCCACCAAAATTTAGCAGATAATTCTATCTGAAATAAAAAAATAGCATCGGTTTTTGCCGGTGCTATTTTTTTATTAAAACTTTATGTTATAATTGCAGAAAAATATTAAAAAATAATTTATGGAAATTTTTCCGCCAAAAAAAATAAAAATTATAGATATTAAGGATAAAGGAAGAGGAGTTATTGCTACAAAAAATATTAAAAAAAACGAAATAATAGAATATTGTCCAGTAATATTTTTATCAGACAAAGAAGCAAAATTTTTTAAAAATAAATCTACTGTTCTTCATTACTATTATCTTTGGCAATATGCCATAGGAAAATATTGTTTAATGATGGGTTACGGTTCTCTTTATAATCACAGTTTTGAACCAAATGCAGATATTGAATATGATGAAAAAAAAATAAAAAATTATGTGGTTTATAAAGCAATAAAAGACATAAAAGCAGGAAGCGAAATCGTCTTTGACTATGAATTTGATGACAATAAAGAAGATTTTTTAAAAAATTGCTAATTCTTAAAACACAAAAAATAAATAAATTTTTGTGTTTTTTTTTATTAGTGATAAAATGAAATAAGATTTATATGAAAAATAAAAAAGAAAAACTTTTAGAAAATTTAGAAAATACTTTTTGTCGCTTAAAACGCTCAAAAATAGAAGGCATAGGAGTAATAGCCATTAGAGATATTCCGCAAGACACTAATCCTTTCATTGGAGTGCAAAACCAAAAATGGCAAAAATTTAAATTGTCAGAATTAAGCAAAATGGACAAAGAAATATTAAAAATGATTGACTCATTTTTTACAATTGAAAAAGATGAAACCGTTTATGTACCAGAAAATGGTTTAAATGGAATGGATATTTCTTTTTTTTTAAATAATTCAAATAAGCCAAATTTAAAAGTTGTAGGCGGGGGTAAAAAAGAAGCTATTGAATTTAAAACAACAAAAAAAATAAAAAAGGGAGAAGAATTAACAGTTTCTTACTCAACTTTTGACGAAAAATATAAATAAAATTTTAAAAATATGGTAAATGGAACAAATGGATTAAATGGGCACGCGCCTGTAGAAAAAATTATAAGAAAGTTTTTATTTGTTAGCTGGGAAAGTTTATCTGGAGATTTAGCTTGGCAAATAAAAAAGGAAGGACACGAAGTTAAAATTTTTGTCAAAAACGAAAAAGACAAAGATGTTTATGACGGTTTTTTAGAAAAAATAAATAACTGGAAAGATTATATTGATTGGGCAGATGTAATTATTTTTGATGATGTAGGATTTGGAAAAGAAGCTACAGAACTTAGAGAAAAGGGTAAGCTTGTAATAGGCGGAAGTGTTTATACTGATGACCTTGAAGAAAATCGTGAATTTGGTCAATCGGAAATGAAAAAAATAGGAATGCTCACTCTTCCTCATTGGGATTTTACAGATTATGATTCTGCTATAAAATTTATAGAAGAAAACCCTGGTAGATACGTTTACAAACCTTCTGGACATACTCCCTCTGATTATAAAGGTATTTTATTTTTAGGAAAAAACGAAGACGGAATAGACATACATGAAATTTTAAGATCAAACAAAAAAGTCCTTCAAAATAAAATAAAACAATTTCAACTTCAAAAATTTGCTTCTGGGGTGGAAATTGCAGTCGGAGCCTTTTTTAATGGTAATGATTTTATTTATCCAATAAACGTTAATTTTGAACACAAAAAACTTTTTCCTGGGGATATAGGTCCATATACCGGAGAAATGGGAACTTTGATGTATTGGTCCCAACCTAATACGATTTTTAGAACTACATTAGAAAAAATTAAAAATAATCTAAAAGAATCAAAATATGTAGGATATGTTGATATTAATTGCATAGCCAATGGAAAAGGAATATATCCCCTTGAATTTACTTGTCGTTTTGGATACCCGCATATTTCAATTGCCATGGAAGGAGTAACTAGTCCATGGGGAGAATTTCTTTATTCTATTGCAAAAGGAGAAAATTTTGATTTAAAAACAAAAAAGGGTTTTCAAATAGGAGTTATATGTGCAGTTCCCCCTTTTCCACATGACGATCCAGCAGAAATGAATATTTATAAAGATCTTTCTATAATATTTAAAAAACCAAACTTAGAAGGAATTCATTTAGGAGATGTGAAATTAGTAGATGAAAGTTGGCGTATTGCCGGCGATACAGGATATGCATTAGTTGTCACGGGATCAGGAACTACAGTTGAAGACGCCAGAAAACAAGTATACAGCAGACTAGAAAATATTTTATTACAAAATATGTTTTACCGAACAGATATTGGACTTGGATGGTACCAAGATTCTGATAAACTACAAACCTGGGGATATTTATACTAAAACAAAAAACCGCCTATAGGCGGTTTTTTTAGCAATATATATTGGTACTTATTAGTTTTTTCAAATTTTTCCTATTTATAGGCTTTTTAAACATTGGCTTTGACTCTTCTGTTGTCTCAACTCGAAACAAATCAGAAAAAAACCATGGTTTTTTAGGCAATCCATATTTTGGAGGAATGTTAAAAACCCATCTTTCTTCTGTACCTATTTCATAGGGTTCTAGCTTGTTATAAATATCAGTTATCAGTGCCCCCATTTTAAGAATATTTTTTTCAACAGACAAAAAATCTTTTCTACTAAGATCGGTTTCTGAAACCCCTAAATATCCTACTCCACCCTGTTTTTTTAAGCAATCTATGCCTCTAGAAAAAAATAAACTATTCCCAAAAACAGTATCTGGTGGCTCTGTAATAAAAACATCGAATTTATTCTTAAATTTTTCTGGCACTCCTTTTACGAGATCGCACTTATAAGCTTTGGCATTAGCTTTAATTTTTTTAAAAACTGTATTTTCGTGGTTTATTATTTTATCGTCTACCTCGAGCACGCTGACTTCTTTTGGTAATCCGGTCAACGCTAAAGCAATAGCCACCATGTCGTCGTCCCCCAAGCAAACTATTTTTTTACCCTCTATGTCTCCTTTATCCCTCAAAACCTCTACTTTTTTTATTACAGATTCTGGCAAAAGCTGAAGTTGATCATAATTTTCATTAAACACTTCTTCTAACCTAAGGCTTTTAAATTTTTTTAATAAATCGAAATCAATTTTTACTCGGCAAGAATTTTTATCTATTATTCTTTTTGGAGATATTTTTTCTTTTTTTGCTAAAATTAATCCTTTTTGGGTTAAAAATAAATCAGTATTTGAAACTCCTACCAATTTTCTTTTTTCCATATCTTCTAACTTTTTGACCAATTCTGCTATTGGGGCTACCTGAGATGCCAATTCCCAAAAATTAAGCTTTTTTATTAACAAAAAAGCTATTATTTTGTTTTCCATAAATTATACTTTAAAATTTTTTATTACTCCTCTTTTTAATTCGCGGACATCCATTTCTTTTGGATTAAATTGAGATTTTAAATATTCTAAAGCTTCGTGAGGTTTTGCAGAATCTCCGCAAGTAAAAATATCTAAACCTACGTAGGCTATTTCTGGCCAGGAATGGATAGATATGTGAGACTCTGCTAAAAGCACTATTCCTGTTATTCCGTGTGGATTAAATTTATGAATAGATGTTTTTAGCGGAACACTATTAGCTCGTTTTCCTGCCTCTATGAGTATTTGTTTTATTTTAGACTTATCTTCTATATTTTTAGTAAACCAAAAATCAACTAAGAGATGAACTCCTGCCTGATTTCTGTTTTTAAATAACATAGAATTTCTCTCAACCTCATATTTTGATTGTCTCTTTGGTTTAATAACCGTATTTTTTATATCCATATTCTTGAACCTAACTGCTTACATCAGCGCACAAAACACACTGTAGCTTTTTACTTTTATTTATTAATAAATAAAAGTTAAAAACAAAGAGAAAACAAAAAGCAGTTAGCAAATTATAATTAGTACTATATTTAATTTAATACATTTTTAAAATACTGTCAAATTTAATTTTAAAATTAATATTTCAAAAAGAAAAAATCCCGTTACCGGAATTTTTTCTTTTTGAAGTTTGTCTTGTTTTTTATCTTCTTTCAAGTTTCATTGAAATTGCAGCCAAATAAACAGCTGATACGCCAACTAAAATATATACAATTTTAGAAAGCATGGACGCTACTCCAAAAAGTGTGGCCACCAAGTCAAAGTTTGCCAATCCAACCAATCCCCAATTTATTCCACCAACAACAACTAAAACAAGTGCTATAATATCTACAATATTTAATTTCATAATATAATATAATTCGATTTTAATTTTTATTAATATAAAATCGACCTTTTCAAGTTAACGCAATAATGCAATTAACTTGCTTTATTTATTATACCACACAAATTTATTTTAAGTTATATGTCAAAATAAGCGTAATCCCCTATTTCTATTTTTAACTCTTTGACAAGTCCTGCATTAATTTCTAAAACATATCTAGCATTTATTTCTGGATTTATTGAAGGGCAAACAGAATTTAATTCTTTTTCATTTGAACAAGGTTGAGTATTTTCATTAACAAAAACAACTTTTTTATTTTTATCAATCCATATAATATCTAAAGGAATTAAAGTATTTTTCATCCAAAAAGGATATATTCCTTCTTTATCAAAAACAAACAACATTCCCTTTTCTTTTTCTAAATATTCCTCAAACATTAAACCCTTTTGTTTTTCTTTATAGGTTTTAGCTAAATCAACCAAAAAACAGCTTTTTTCTAAATTATCGAAACAAAGTGTAGTTTTGTGATCCTTTAAAGAGATACTGTTATTATAAAAATAAAAAAATAAAAATCCTATTAAAAAAACAAAACAACAGAAAATAAAAATGAAAATTTTACGCATTTAACGAGAGTTATATTTTTTTTCTAATATTCTTTTTTTTGCTAAATCCATAGCAACTTCTCTTGGATTTATTCTTTTTTTTATTGATTTTTGCATTACAATTTTAGTTGTTTTTGTAATTTTGTTTCTAATAGTTGTAAACATTTGTTTTGGGTTATATCCCCTGTGTTCAGCATAGGAAGAAATTACTCCGCCTGCATTGGCTACAAAATCTGGCACAATAATAATTCCTTTTTTAAAAAATTCATCTTCAATGTTTTCTTGCATAGGAATATTTCCTGCTTCAACAATAATTTTTGCTTTAATGTCTTTTTTATTTTTTTCATTAATTACATCTGTGACTGAAGCTGGAATCAAAACATCTACAGGGATTTTCCAAAAATCTTCGCCTGATATTTTTTTAGCTCCTTTATTATATTCTGTGATTGAACCTTTATTTTTAATTATTTCTTTAATTATTAATTTATCAAAGCCTTTTTTAGAATAAACTGCACCATCTTTATCAGCAATAGCTATAACATTTGCCCCCATATGAGTTAAATAATTAAAAGCAAATGTACCAACGTTTCCAAAACCATGTATAGCAATTGTAGTATTTTTTATATCTTTACCCAATAAATCAATAATAGTTTTTGTTGATTGAGCCACTCCCCAACCTGTGCTTCCAAATTCGTGAGGTAGTCCACATTTTTCTCCTTGTTTACCAAATACTTTCATACAAAGATTTGCTGGTTTTCCTGTGGCTGATTTCCATATTTTTGTAGCTGAAACAAACCATGCCATTTCTTTTTCTCCACAGCCAACATCAGGGCCTGCAATATATTTTCTGGGTGTAAAAATCTTGATAGCTTTAGCAAATTCTTGAACAATCTGCATTTTTTGTTTTTCTGATCCTCCAGACCAAACAATTCCTGCTTTTGCTCCCCCAAAAGGAATACCTGCTAAAGAATTTTTTAAGGTCATATTTTTGGCTAATCTGGCAACTTCTTCTTCTGTTACGTTTTCAGTCATTCTTATTCCGCCTTTTCCAGGACCCAATATTGTACTGTTTATAACTAAAAAACCCTTAAGACCTACCTTAGGATTTAAAATTTTTACTGCATATTCTGGTGCAAAATCCTCTAATTCTATTTCCTCCATAAAATTATAATACTCCTAAAAATAAAAATCTGCAAAAGCAAAAACGGTATTATTTTATTTTTAGTCTATTTTGAACAGGCTCACTGGTTAATTCCGTTATTGCGTTATTTGCATTCCATTTTGAGGCCTTGTTGTTAATATTTCTAATTTCTTTTGCTAATTTAATTGCTTCTTTATTTAAATTTTTATTTCTTTTTCCTATTTGACGTAAAGCCCAATTTACAGCTTTTTTAACAAAATTTCTTTCATCAATTGATTGTTTTTTAATAATTAAAAAATATTTTACAAAATCTTTATCAAGCATTTTTTTATCATGAACAGCTAAAGATGCCATTAAAGCAAAAGCTGTTCTTTTTTCAAATTCTTTTTCTTTATTAGATAATTCTAGAACTTTATTTTTAGCAATTTCTGATTTGCTAAAAAGATTCATACAAGATTGGTCAACGATATCCCAAGAATCAAAAGTTTTAACCCATTTATCAATTTGTTTTTCTGATAAAATTTCTGGATCTGCAATCATGCTGGCTAAAAGCCTTGCTTCGTGAATTTTAGAATCAAAAAGCTTTAAAGCCAATCTATGTGAAGTCGGGCTTCTCATAAATTTTTTAATTTCTTTTGCAATTTTCCTAATTTCCGGAACAGGAACACCCAAAATTTCTGATTTTGGCCTTATACCAAATCTTGCCATACCTAAAACATTTTTAGGGTTTTTTAATGATTTTAATTTTTTTATAATTTCTTCGTATTCCATTTTGCTTTATATTGTATTAAAAAACTGAGCAAAACTCAGTTTTTTAAATTTTAGAATAACTTTTAATTTTAACAATTTTCAATATCTTTAAAGCTGTTTTTAAAAACAGTTTTGTAAATCATTTCGCGGTTAATCATTCCAACAACTTTTCCGTTTTCAACAACAGGAAATTGATGAACTCTATT
>Ga0172381_10000684_pt1 | contig 41226 bp, 31 predicted proteins | sample Leawel6488metaG_FD_119754 | JGI IMG/M metagenome (GOLD analysis project Ga0172381, IMG submission 119754) | Leachate microbial communities from a municipal landfill in Southern Ontario, Canada - Leachate well 64-88 metaG | ecosystem: Engineered > Solid waste > Landfill > Unclassified | place... | reverse complement strand
GGTTGCGCAATTATCGCGCGAAATCGCGCGGAAACGGCGCGAAGAGGCGCGTTGAGAGGTGATGGAAGATAGAAAGCGATTCGCGCGATTAAATAGTCGTCTAATGAATCCATGACGGAGTGAAATAATAAGAGACCCGAAAGATTCAAAAAAGAAATGGATGGCAAATTAGAGAGTGCGTGCCGGATCGCCATTCTGTATTGCGATCCATTCGCGCGCGAGATTACAAAGCTCACGGTTTCCAACGAGCCCCGCGTTCCAAAGCATTCCATTAAAATCTGTTGCTCCCCATTCGCGCGCGAGAATACATAGATCGCGATTATTTCCGAACGTAGCGTCCATAAGCACATGATTAAAGTCAGTTGCGCCCCATTCGCGCGCAAGGATACAGAGCTCGCGATAATTTCCAAACGCGGCATATGCGATCATCAGATTGAAATCTGTCGCACCCCATTCGTGCGCAAGTTCGCAAATCGCGCGATAATTACCGAAAGTAGCGCCTATGAGCATTTCATTGTAATCAGTCGCGCCCCATTTGCGCGCAAGAATACAAAGATCGCAACTACCATTGTACGCGGCGTGTGCAAGCATTTCATTAAAATTAGTTGCGCCCCATTTGCGCGCGAGTTTGCAAATTTCGCGGTGATTTTTGTACGTTGCGCCCTTAAGCATTTCACCAACGCCAGTTGCACCCCATGATCGCGCAAGTTCACAAAGCTCGCGATGACCACCGCGAGCCGCGCTACGGAGCATTCCATTGTAATCCGTCGCGCCCCATTCGCGCGCGAGATCGCAAATCGCACGTTGATTTCCGCGGGCTGCTTCAGAAAGCATCCGATTGTATTCAGTTGCTCCCCGGTCGTGCGCAAGTTCGCAAAGCTCGCGATAACCACCGCGGGCTGCTTCAGAAAGCATCCCATCGTAATAATTTGCGCCCCATGATCGCGCAAGTTCGCAAATCGCGCGATGACCACCACGCGCTGCACTTGTGAGCATAAGGTGGAAATCAGTTGCACCCCATTCGCGCGCAAGGATACAGAGCTCGCGATGACCCGCGCGGGCTGCAATCGCCAGCATCGCGTCATATCTGGGTATTGTTTGATTGCGTATGATAAAAGGCCCCATCGTTAAGGAGTTCGCGACAAGAAATTCCATTGATGTGTTAAGGGAGTTTGCAAGAATACACAGGTCGCGATTACCAATTTTAGCGCTATGCATTAGGAGATTACGCGACGTCATTTTTCTCGGAGGATCAATTATCGCGCGAAACCGCGCGGAAACCGCGCGAAGAGGCGCATTAAGAGGTGACGGAAGATAGCTTGTGATTCGCGCGATTAAATAGTCATCTAATGAATCCATGATGGAGTGAAATAATAAGAGACCCGAAGATTCAAAAAAGAACGGATGGCGAAATTAGAGGGCGTGTATTGGATCGCCATTCTGTAATGCGATCCATTCGCGCGCGAGATTACAAAGCTCATGGTTTCCAACGTTCGACGCGCTCCAAAGCATGCAATTAAAGTCAGTTGCGCCCCATTTTCGCGCGAGAATACATAGATCTGCGTGACCTCCGTGAGCCGCGCTTCGCAGCATACAATTAAAATCCGTCGCACCCCATTCGCGCGCAAGTTTGCAAAGCGCGTGGTTACCCTGAACAGCAGCAGAACTAAGCATTTCATTATAATTTGTTGCTCCCAATTCGTGCGCGAGAATGTATAGATCACGATGATTCGCACTGGTAGCGCACATAAGCATATGATCGTAATCTGTTGCTCCCCATTCGAGTGCAAGTTCACAAAGCTTGCGATGCCCACCGAGAGCCGCACTAGCAAGCATCACATTGAAATCTGTCGCGCCCCATTTGCGCGCAAGAATACAAAGATCGCGATGACCTCCGAGCGCGGCTTCCATGAGCGCGTCATTGAAATTTGTAGCTCCCCATTTGAATGCGAGCTTAGCGATCTCGCGATGATTACCCTGGGTAGCACTTGTGAGCATTTCATTGAAATCTGTTGCTCCCCACGAGCGCGCGAGTTTGCAAAGCACGCGTTGACCACCATAAGCGGCACGATTGAGCATCCAATCATATTCAGTTGCTCCCCATTCGCGCGCGAGCTCGCAAATCGCGCGATGACCACCGCAAGCGGCGATGGCAAGCATTTCATCGTAATCTGTTGCTCCCCATTCGCGCGCGAGAATACAAAGCTCGCGGTGACCCGTGTAAGCTGCTTGCGTAAGCATTTCTTCGCGATCTCCAGCACCACACTCGCGCGCGAATTCGCAAAGCGCAACACATCCAATTTTAGCGCCACGAACGAGGAGTTTATTGGGCGACATTTTCTCCGGTGGAGCAATTATCGCGCGAAATCGCGCGGAAACGGCGCGAAGAGGCGTATCCAAAGGCGATGGAAGATAGCTCGCGATTCGCGCAATAAGATAGTTATCTAGCGAATTCATGGAAGACGAAATATTGTGGTACACAGTGGATTCAAAAAAAGAAGATCGGATATAATTACCAAAGCGCCCATTTGAGCGCAAGCTCACGAAGATCGCGATATCTTCCTTGCGTGGCATACACAAGCATATCATCAAAATTAGTCGCGCCCCATTCGCGAGCAAGCTCGCAAAACTCGCGATCGCCCACGCTAGTAGCACAAGTGAGCATTTCATTAAAATTAGTTGCACCCCATTTGCGCGCGAGTTTGCAAAGCTCGCGATCACCCACGCGAGTAGCGCAAGTGAGCATTCCACCAACGTTGGTTGCACCCCATTCGCGCGCGAGAATACAAAGATCGCGATGACCTCCGTGCGCGGCGATAGTAAGCATTTCGTTGATATTCGTTGCACCTCGTTCATACGCTAGTTTACAAAATTCACGATTACCCCTGTAGGCAAAATACGCGAGCATACGATCATAGTCTGTGGCGCCCCACTCACACGCAAGTTCGCAAAGCTCGTGATGACCTTCGCTAGAAGCGCAACGGAGCATATCATTGACATTTGTTGCGCCCCATTTATGCGCAAGTTCGCAAAGCTCGCGATCACCGCGGTATGCTGCTATTTTAAGCGCCTTATTGAAATTTGTCGCGCCCCATTTATGCGCCAGTTTGCAAAGCTCGCGACCGTGTTTATGTCTGCGACTACGCGCAGCGTTTTTGAGCATTTCGTTGAAGGCTGTCGCGCCCCATTCGTGCGCAAGTTCACAAACCTCGCGATGACCTGCGTAAGCGGCGCGAATGAGCATTTCATTGTAATCTGTTGCTCCAAACGAGCGCGCGAGAATACAAAGATCACAATTATTTAATTGCGCAGAATCTCTGAGTAAATCATCATATCCAGTCGCACCCCATTCAAGAGCAAGTTTACAAATTGCATAATTCTCCGCGTTTGATCCCTCCTCGAGCATCCAATCATATTCAGTTGCTCCCCATTCGTGCGCGAGTTCGCACATCTCACAATCTCCATTCTCTGCAGCGTGCAAAAGCATACTATTATAATCAGTTGCACCCAATGAATGCGCGAAAACACAAATCTCGCGATGACCCCCGCGTGTTGCCCGCGCGAGCATCCAATCATAATTAGTTGCACCCCATGCAATCGCGAGTTCGCAAATTACGCGAGAACCATCATATGCCGCGCTCATAAGCATATCTTCATACTTAGTTGCCCCGCGTTCGCGCGCGAGTTCGCAAAGCGCAACACATTCAATTTCAGCACCATGGACGAGGAGTTTATTGGGCAGCATTTTCTTTGGTTGCGCAATTATCGCGCGAAACCGCGCGGAAACCGCGCGAAGAGGTGCGTTGAGAGGTGATGGAAGATAGCTCGCGATTCGCGCGATTAAATAGTCATCCAGCGAATTCATATGGTATAAGAGGTATTGTGAATTCAAAAAAGATAACTCACATACCAATCCATTCGCGCGCGAGATCACATAGAGAATTGTAATGGTTCTCAGTCGCAATGTTCAACATTTCGGAGAAATTGTGTGCGCCCCATTCGCGCGCGAGAATACAAAGCTCGCGATGACCACCGTATGTCGCTCCGCGCAGCATTGAATCAACTGATGCTCCCCATTCGCGCGCAAGAGTGCAAAGCGCAGGTTGGTTGCCGTACGCTGCTTCCATGATCATCTTATCATAGTTGACGTGATAATCGCTATCGTCAATCCATTTGCGCGCGAGGATGCATAGATCGCGATGACCTCCGCGCGCTGCGCCCTGAAGCATCCAATTACTATCTCCACCCCATTTATGCGCGAGATTGCACAAAATGGAATCTCCGCGATATGCAGCCTCAACGATCACATAATCGTAATTTATCACTGACGCATACGCGCGATGATCCCATTCGCGCGCGAGAATACACAATGCGTGATTCCCGGCTCTTGCTGCCGCATCTAGTAGCACATCGTAATTAGTTGCGCCGCGCGAATATGCGAGTTTGCATAAATCCGCGCGCAGAAGTCTTGCGCCTTGTTCCATGAGCTCATTCGGTGATAGTTTTCGCGGGGGTTCAATTGCGCGCGCGAATTTGCGACATGCAGCGCGGAATGATATATCAAGTGGCGATGGAAGATGGGATGCGATTCGCGCGATAAGAAAGCTATCCAATAATTCCATGATGATAATAACAGTGCGAAATGAATTCAAAAAAAGGCACTGCATGCGATTAATAGTACTTGTGCCTTGAAGTCATCCCCTCTATTATCTCCAAAGTGCACTTCTTGTTGCGTGCCAACACTTCAATGGCCACAGCAACCCTCTTTTCAGTTCTGCTCAGTATGATGTTCGAAAGATGTGCAATTGTATACAATTGGAACACTCTGAGCTTCTTCAGCTTTTCGCGTTTCTCTTGAATTTCGCTAATGCGCGAATTATTGCACGGTATGGGCCTTGATGCAATCGTTGTGGATACCCGTGGCGCGACATCCACCGTCGCGGGTCCTACCGTCGCGCTTCCGATTGTCGCGGCTCCTACACATGCGAAAATGCCGTCGCGACATTTTATGCAGTAAGAGCTACCATGAGCATGTGCACTACACTTTTCGCAACAATGGCACTGGAAGCACACAATGTGCGCACCGGGTATGATTGTGCCACACATTTCGCAGTGACATGGCCAAAGCATCTCACCAATGCGCGCGCACTTGTCACAATGGTCATTGACGCGCGCGCATTTCGCGCACATTCCCGCAATGCCTTTTGCGGTTTGTATGATGCCGAGCCTGGGCGAGCAGAGCTTGCATTGGCCGCATTCTGCGCAAATTGAGGCACTATCCATCTGGCGCGCGCATTTCGCGCATTGTGGAAATATTACGGCGGCCGAGCGAACAATGGATGTAGATTCCATAGTTATATTTCATGGCGCGAGGATTCATTTTTTTTTGTGCGCACAAAAAATGCGATGTTCGCGCGCAAGGTCGTTAGTGGATCAATTGCTCCATATTCGCGCGCGAAATGATATCAGGCACGCGATTCACTACCTCTGTCGCAATTTGGATGGCTACATCATCCCCTGTTGCACCCCATTCGCACGCAAGTTCACAAAGCGCGCGATGACCACCAAGAGCCGCGCTGGAAAGCATCCAATCGTAATCTGTTGCGCCCCATTCGCGCGCAAGAATACACATTGCACGCTGACCATTATTTGCGGCATCCGCGAGCATTTTGTTGAAATCCGTTGCTCCTAATTCGCGTGCGCGTTCACAAATCTTATGATGACCACTAAATGCAGCCCCTGCGAGCATTTGATCAAGATTTGTCGCACCCCAAGAGATCGCGAGATCGCAAAGCGCGCGATGACCACCGACAGCCGCGCTATAGAGCATCATATCAAATATCAACTCGTCTGGAGCCGCGATGTTCCACGCATGCATAAGTTCACAAATCGCGCGATGACCTTCGCGAGCGGCCTCCGCCATTATGCAGACATTACCAACAGCTCCCCATGTGTGCGCGAGTATACAAAGATCGTAAAATCCATGTTGCGCTGCCTCATAGAGCATCCAGGAATAATTAGTTGCGCCCCATTCGCGCGCGAGCTCGCAAATCGCGCGATGATTTCCGGTTGTAGCGTACGCGAGCATTTTATCGTAATCTGTTGCTCCCCAAGATTGCGCAAGTTTACATAGATCTGCGTGACCTCCAAGTGCTGCGTAAATCAGCATATAATCATATGGCGACACACATCCCATTGCAATCCACGAATGCGCAAGTTCGCAAATCGCGAGATGACCTTTTTGCGCAGCTTTTGCACACATCCAATGATAATTAGTTGCGCCTTTCGCGTGCGCGAGAATACATAGATTATCGCAACCAATACTAGCGCCATGTAATAGGAGAGCACCAGGAGACATTTTCGCGGGCGGAGGAATAAGCGCGCGAAAACGCGTACAAGTCGCGCGCAGAGGCGCATTAAGAGGCGCTGGAAGATAAGCAATGATACGCGCGGTAAGATATTTATCCAATAAATCCATGAGATGAAATAATACAACATTTGCGAATTCAAAAATGAGATGCGCGTTCCCACTCGCGCGCGAGCTCGCGAATTTGCTGATGATTACCATATGAAGCTTCTGTGAACATACCATGATAATCTGTTGCTCCCCATTCGCGCGCGAGCTCGCAAATCGCGCGATGACCTTCATTTGCGGCAATTAGGAGCATCATCTCGTAATCTATCGCTCCCCATTCGCGCGCGAGAATACACAGATCGCGATAATTTTTGCACGCTGCGTATTCAAGCATACCATCAAAATCAGTCGCGCCCCAGGATTGAGCAAGTTCGCAAATCGCGCGATGACCATTGAACGTAGCAAAACTAAGCATGTTATCGTAATCCGTTGCTCCCCATTCATGCGCGAGAATACAAAGATCGCGATGACCTTCGTATGCTGCTTGTTCGAGCATGCGATTGAAATCTGTTGCTCCCCATTCGCGCGCAAGTTCGCAAATCGCGCGGTAACCTCCAATTGTGGCATGGTGAAGCATAATATTATAATCTGTCGCGCCATATGATTGCGCAAGTGCGCAAAGACCTGCGCTTCCAATTTTAGCGCCATATTTCATGAGCGCGACGGGCGTTATTTTCTCTGGCGGTGCAATAATCGCGCGAAATCGCGCGGAAACAGCGCGAAGAGGCGTGCTGAGAGGTGGTGGAAGATAGCCCGCGATTCGCGCAATAAGATAGTCATCTAGCGAATCCATTGATCGCGCGCGATATATGTTGCATTATTGTACATTCAAAAAAAATGTCGCGCACACTACTTTTCGCAACATACCACCAATTGTTTCCCAGAGCGCGCAAATTCGCAACACGCATTTCCGTCCGCAATGATGCAAGGAAATTCATCACTATTAGTCGCGCCCCAAGAATGACCAAGAATACACAAATCCACATCACATTCACCTGCGGCAATTTCGAGCATATGATTGAAATCAGTTGCACCCCATTCTCGCGCGAGAACACAAAGCCCGCGATGACCTCCTGCTGTTGCGTTTGCAAGCATGCGATTGAAATCAGTCGCACCCCATTCGCGCGCGAGAACACAGAGCTCGCGATGACCTCCCATCGCTGCGTTTGCGATCATATTATCGTACCTAGTAGCGCCCCATTCGCGCGCAAGAATGCAAAGCGACTGATGGCCTTCGTACGCGGTGTTAATAAGCATTTCATCGAAAGCTGTCGCACCCCATTCGCGCGCGAGAACACAGAGCTCGCGATGACCACTACGCGCGGCACTTACGAGCATTTTATTGAATTTGGTTGCACCCCAATCGCGCGCAAGTACACACAGATCACAATGACCTTTGAATGCGGCTTTCGCGAGCATTCTATTGAATTTGGTTGCACCCCATTCGCGCGCGAGTTCGCAAATCGCGCGATTACCTCTGCACGCGGCATTAGCGAGCATTCTATTGAAGTTAGTTGCGCCCCATTCGTGCGCAAGAACACAAAGCTCAAGATGACCAATGCGCGCCACCTCCGCGAGCATTATTTTGCACCCATTCGCGCCCAATTCGAGCGCGCGCTCGCAAATCGAGCGATGGTCGCGCGCTGTGGCTCCAGCAAGCATTCCATCATAATCAGTAGCACCATGCGCGAGTGCAAATGCGCACAGGTCATGATCGCCATTATACGCTGCCATACTAAGCATCCAATTATAATTAGTTGCGCCACATTCACACGCGAGTTCGCAAATCGCGCGATGACCTCCGCGAGCGGCTTCAAAAAGCATATCATTGTAGTTATCTGCTCCCCACGATCGCGCGAGTTCGCAAATCGCGCGATGACCTCCGCGAGCCGCCATCGCGAGCATGTAATTGTAATTCTTTGCTCCCCATTCGCGCGCGAGAATACATAGGTCGCGGTGATCCCCGCGCGCGGCATAAGCGAGCATCTCTTCAATGGCACACAATACATGTTGCTTACAAATTATGGGTATTTCATTGCGATCGCGCTTTGTATTTTGCTGGCGGATCAATTGCTGATATGCGAGGCGACAAATAATCACGCAACCGATTTTAGCTCCATATTCCATAAGCGCGATGGGCGATACCTTCTTCGGTGGCGCAATTATCGTGCGAAACCGCGCGGAAACGGCGCGAAGAGGCGCATCAAGAGGTGATGGAAGATAGCTCGCGATTCGCGCAATAAGATAGTTATCCAGCGAATCCATTGGTTGCGCGCGATATATGTTACATTGTTATACATTCTAAGAGATCGCGCCCCATTCGCGCGCAAGCGCACACAAATCAGCGCGATGGTGATTTGTGGCCACAGTGAGCATATCATTATAATTCAGATTCCCATTCACATCCCATTCGCGCGCAAGAATACATATATCACGCCGATTTCTTCGCACCGCGGACAAGAGTATGGCATTGTAATTGGTTGCGCCCCATTCACGCGCAAGTTTACAAAGATTATAATAACCGAGTTCCGCAGCGCTCTCAAACATCCCACTAAAATCAGTTGCGCCCCATTCGCGCGCAAGTTTGCATATTGATCCGCGATTCATGCTAGTTGCATCCCATAGCATTTCATTATAGTTAGTCGCACCCCATTCGCGCGCAAGTTCACAAAGCTCGCGATTTCCCGAATTCGCTGCGCTACTCAGTAATCCTTGGAAATTAGTTGCGCCCCATTTCCGTGCGAGAATGCAAAGATCGCGACAATTACTGTACCCAGCCCCAGTGAGCATCAAGTTGAAATTAGTCGCGCCCAGGGTGCGCGCGAGTTCGCAAAGCGCGCGATGACTACCACGCGCTGCGCTCGCGAGCATTTCATTATAATCTGTTGCTCCCCATTCGAGTGCAAGTTCACAAAGCGCGCGATGACCACCAAGAGCCGCGCTGGAAAGCATCCAATTGAAATTAGTTGCACCCCATGATTGCGCAAGTTCGCAAAGCGCGCGGTGGTTGCCGCGCGCTGCGCTAGAGACCATCCCATCGTAATCCGTTGCGCCCAATTCGCGCGCGAGAATGCAAAGCGCGCGATGACCATTGCTTGCGGCGCTAGTAAGCATTCCATCGTAATAAGTCGCACCCAGGGTACACGCGAGTTCGCAAAGCGCGCGATGACCTCCGCGTGCGGCGCCTATGAGCATTTCATTGTAATTAGTTGCTCCCCAAAAGATCGCGAGTTCGCAAAGCGCGCGGCTATTACCGTATGACGCATTATTGAGCATCCAATTATAATCGGACGCACCCCAAGAGCGCGCAAGAGTACATAACTTGCGGTTGCCCGCGTATGCTGCGCCCGCAAGCATTTCGTCGTAATTTAGCGCACCCAAAGAGCGCGCTAGTACGCAAAGATCGGCATTACCTTTCGCAGCTCCGCGCTTCATGAGATCAGATGAAGTAATTTTCTCTGGTTGTGTAATAATCGCGCGAAATCGCGCGGAAACGGCGCGAAGAGGCGCATCAAGAGGTGATGGAAGATAGTTCGCGATTCGCGCGATAAGATAGTCATCCAGCGAATTCATGATAAGCGACAGATATATAGGTGTGGCGCGCGTCCAAAAAAGAGAATTATGATTCTTACCGTCGCGCGATACCACCACAATTTCCTTGGTCGATCGCCATCCATCTAGAACAGGGTTACGCTCCCTCTCTCAGCGCGTTTTCGCCTATTGTGCTCCATAATAGCGCAAGCTCGCAAAGCGCGTGATTACCTGCTTTTGCGGCACTTGCGAACATATTATCGAAATTAGTTGCACCCCACGAGTACGCAAGTTCACAAAGCTCGCGATTATTTTTCGTGGCTGCTGCTATTAGCATTCCATTGTAATCCACTGCGCCCCACGAGCGCGCGAGATGGCACATAACGCGCTGATTGCCGAGTGTTGCTTCCATAAGCATCCAATTAAAATCAGTCGCACCGAGATCGCGCGCGTATTCGCAAAGCGCGATGTGACCTCCGTAGGCTGCGCCAGCTAGCATATTTTCAATCTTAGTCGCACCCCATTCGCGCGCGAGATCACAAAGCACGCGGAAATTGCCGCGCGCGGCACTAGTAAGCATTTCATCGAAAGCTGTTGCGCCCCATTCGCGCGCGAGTTCGCAAAGCTCGCGACAACCTTCACTCGCGGAAATCACGAGCATTTCGTCATAATTCGTTGCGCCCCGCACACGTGCGTCCATACATTGACTAACGCTTCCAATTCTAGCACCAGATCGCATAAGCTCCATTGGGATCTATACATGAGCAAAACAATCTCAAAAAGGAGATGGAGTATCTGTTAAGTGTTAGTTGCACCCCATTCGCGCGCGAGTTCGCAAAGCGCGGGATGACCATAACACGCGGCATTGCCGAACATTATATCATAATCTGTCGCACCCCAAGAGTGCGCGAGTTCGCAAAGATTGCGTTTACCTAAGCAAGACGCTAATGAGAGCATTCCGTCAAGGTTGGTTGCACCCCAGTCACGCGCCATTATGCACAGATCTTCGCGACCATTCCACATCGCATTTAGAAACATATTATTGAAATCAGTTGCACCCCATTTGTGTGCAAGTTCGCAAGTTGCCCGCTGGCCACCGCGTGCGGCTCCCCAAAGCATTTCATCATACTTTGTTGCGCCCCATTCGCGCGCAAGTTCACAAATTGCGCAGTGACCACCGCCAGCTGCTTCTATGAGCATATCATCAAAGTTTGTTGCGCCCCATTTGCGTGCGAGAATACAAATGTCGGCGCACCCAATTCGACTTCCACGCTTCATGAGCCTTATCGGAGTAGTTTTTTCTGGTTGCGCAATAATCGCGCGAAACCGCGCGGAAACCGCGCGAAGAGGTGCATTGAGAGGTGATGGAAGATAGCTCGCGATTTGCGCGATAAGATAATCATCTAGCGAATCCATTAGTCGCGCGCGATATATGTTACATTGTACATTCAAAAAAGAAGAACACTCAATGAGAGATAGTTGCGCCCCATTCGCGCGCGAGAGCGCACATATCATCGTGATGGTATTGTATAGCCACGCTGAACATTTCATTGTAATTAGTCGCACCCCATTTGTGAGCTAGAATACAAATATCGCGACGATTGCCACGCACAGCGACCAGGAGCATCTCATTGATATTAGTCGCGCCCCATTCGCGCGCAAGAATACATATCGCGCGGTGACCAGCGAACGCGGCGTTTGCGAGCATCTCATCGTAATCCGTTGCACCCCATTCACGCGCAAGTTCACAAAATGCGCGATGACCCGCGTAAGCAGCGCGAATGAGCATTTCATCATAATTAGTTGCTCCACAAGAGCGCGCAAGAATACATTGGTCGCGATATCCCGAATATGCGGCACTTCGCAACATCTGATTATAATTAGTCGCGCCCAAGGTGTGCGCGAGATTACATAGATTAAAGCAATTGTTATATTTAACGCCGGCAAGAGCCCAATCAAAATTTGGTGTATCCCAAGTTAGCGCAAAATTGCGTAATTCGCGACAATTACTGTGAGCGGCGTATGCGAGAAATTCGTCGAAATTTGCCATACCATGGGAGAACGCGAGATCACAAAGTGCATAGTGGCAACCGAGAACTGCGTTAGAAAGCATTTCGTTGCGATCAGTTGCGCCCCATAAGAGCGCGAGTTCGCAAAGCGCGCGATGACCTCCGCGCGCGGCACTTGCGAGCATACCATTAAAATTTGTCGCGCCCCATTCGCGCGCAAGAACACAAATATCGCGATGACCATTGTACGCGGCACCAGTAAGCATACCATTAAAATTAGTCGCGCCCCATTCGTACGCAAGATCACAAATATCGCGATGACGTCCGCATGCGGCACCATAGAGCATATCATCGTAGTTTGTTGTACCCCATTTGTGCGCAAGAATACAAAGGTCGCGATGACCCCCGTATGCTGCCTCTCCGAGCATCTCCTCGTAGTTTGTTGCACCATGTTTGCGCGCAAGGATACAAATGTATGCGCATCCAATTCGACTTCCGCGCTTCATGAGCCTTATCGGAGTAGTTTTTTCTGGTTGCGCAATAATCGCGCGAAACCGCGCGGAAACCGCGCGAAGAGGCGCATCAAGAGGTGATGGAAGATAGCTCGCGATTCGCGCGATTAAATAGTCATCTAGCGAATTCATATGGTATAAGAGGTATTGTGAATTCAAAAAAGATAACTCACGCGCCAATCCACTCGCGCGCGAGATCACATAGAGAATCGTTATAGTACTCAGTCGCAATGCGCAACATTTCGGAGAAATTGTGTGCGCCCCATTCGCGCGCGAGAACACAGAGCTCACGATGACCTCCGAGCGTAGCACGCGCGAGCATTTCATCAAAGTTTGTTGCACCCCACGCGCGCGCGAGAACACAGAGCTCACGATGACCTCCGAGCGCGGCTTCTGAGAGCATATTATTGTACTCAGTTGCGCCCCATTCGCGCGCAAGTTCGCAAAGTTCACGATTACCCGCATGAGAAACATACGAGAGCATTTCGTTGAAATTTGTTGCGCCCCATTCGCGCGCAAGTTCGCAAAGTTCACGATTACCCGCACGAGAAACATACGAGAGCATTTCGTTGAAATTTGTTGCGCCCCACTTGCGCGCAAGTTCGCAAAGTTCACGATTACTACTTTGAGCAAAGCCTGTAAGCATATCATTGAAATTTGTTGCGCCCCATTTGTATGCGAGTTCACAAAGCGCGCGATGATCTCTATACGCAGCGATAGTAAGCATTTCATTGTAATTCTTTGCGCCCCATTCGCGCGCAAGAATACATAGATCGCGACGACCATAGCGCGTGGCTGTTCTGAGCATCCCTTCGCAAATAAGTTCGCGTTTGATCCCAGAGGGCACTAATGAGTGCGCGAGTTCGCAAACCGCGCGATGACCGTGCCGCACCGCATCCGCGAGCATCGCACCGTAATTCGTTGCGCCCCATGATTGCGCAAGGATACATAGATCAATGTGACCATGGTATGCGGCGCTCTTGAGCATCCAATTGAAATCGAACGCACCCCATTCGCGCGCGAGAATACAAAGATCTGCGTGACCTCCGAGCGCTGCACCATTAAGCATTCTATTGTAATCAGTCGCGCCATGGGTGCGCGCAATTTCGCAAAGCGCGCGATGACCACCCCACGCAGCATTTTCGAGCATTCCGTCAGCATCAATAGCTCCCCATTTGAGCGCGAGATCACAAATCGCGCGATGACCTCCACGTGCGGCTCCCATGAGCATCCAAGAGTAGTCTGTTGCTCCCCATTCGCGCGCGAGTTCGCAAAGCTCGCGATGACCACCACGAGCTGCCTCTTCAAGCATTCCATTGTAAAACTTTGCGCCCCGTGATTGTGCAAGGATACATAGATCTTCGCGACCTCCACGAGCTGCACCCCGAAGCATCCAATTGTAATTTGTGACACCCCATTCGCACGCAAGTTCGCAAATCGCGCGATAACCTCCGCGCGCGGCACCATAGAGCATTCCATCGTAATACTTTGCGCCCCATGAATGTGCAAGGATACATAGATCTACGCGACCTCCGCGAGCTGCACCCTGAAGCATACCATCGTAGTTTGTTGCGCCCCATTCGCGCGCAAGAATGCAAATGTCTGCGCACCCAATTCGACTTCCACGCTTCATGAGCTTTGTCGGAGTAGTTTTTTCTGGTTGCGCAATAATCGCGCGAAACCGCGCGGAAACCGCGCGAAGAGGTGCGTTGAGAGGTGATGGAAGATAGCTCGCGATTTGCGCGATGAGATAATCATCTAGCGAATCCATCACCGCCAAATAATGCAGATAGTTGCGAATTCAAAAAAAGGATGGCGAGTGATCAATGACGAGCGTCAATTGCGCCCCATTCGCGCGCGAGATCGCGCAATTCATAATTTTGCCGAAGTTCCGCGAGAGTCATTATGAGCTCGTAATTAATCACTTGTCCACTTTCTTGCGCCCATGTGTGCAGAAGTTCGCAAAGATCGCGTTGACCTTGTAGTATTGGTCCCGCGAGTATATTTTCGTAATTTGCGGTTTGCTTGCTTTCCAAAAGCCATGTATGCGCGAGTTCGCAAGTTGCACGTTGACCTGCGGCACTCGCGCTCGCAAGCATCCAATCGTATTGAACTGTGAAATTGTGCGCCAAAATCCGCGCATGTATGTGCTCACAAATTTCGCAGTTACCTCCTTCGGATGCTTTTATGAGCGCCCATCCAAATGTATTTTCTTGGTGATTCTCCGAAATCCACGCGCAAGCGAGTTCGCTTGTTGCGCATTGTCCGCACATAGCCGCGCCCACGAGCATCCATTTGTATTCAATTTTGACGTTTCTTTCCAGTATCCATTGATGTATGAGTTTGCAAATCGCAATGTGTCCGCTGGATGCTGCGTTTGTGAGTACACCACTGTATTTTGGTGTGCGCCCTTCCTTCAGTAATCTGTCGTGCGCGAGTTCGCATATATCCGCATATCCGTATTGTGCTGCGCTAGCAAGTAACCAATCGCACCCATCCGCACCATGTGCAAGTGCGAGTTCGCAAAGCGCGCGACTGCCTATTCGCGCGCCATGCGCAAGAAGCTCAAGAGGAGATCTTTTCTGTGGTGCCGTAAAGAGCTTGCGAAATCGCGAACAAGACGCGCGAAGAGGCGTATTAAGAGGCGATGGCAGATAGGTCGCAATGCGCGCGACAAGATAATCGTCGATCGAATTCATGTGTGTATTTGCCCGGTAAATATTCAAAAAAATGATCGCGCGCGTTCATTCACAAAACGGGAATGCGCGAAAGCATCAACGGTTGCGCTTCGGATTCATTGCGCACAATTCCATTGCCACCATGCCATTCTGCATCTACGCCACTTGTACTATCCGTATAGCGCAAAATATATCGTTCCGTGCCATAGAGAGAATCCGAGCCGTCCGCAACGCGTTTGACATAAACATGATCGCGTGTAATATTCCAAGGAATATCTTTGTTATATGGCGTCATTGTAATTGTTTCACCAATTTGCGGAGAGTAATTTGAGAGAACCCCAGAGTGTCCCAGCATTGAGGGAAATACCGGTGTTAAATCTGTTGCGAATAATTGCGCTGCGACTGGTTTACTTGGTTTTGTCGCAGTAGAAGCGTTAGTCGCGCGCTTGCGTCGCCATATCACAATGATGAGAATAATAATCGCGATGATGATAATCACAAGAAGAATTATGAGACCTATCGGCATCAGGATGCTATATATGTGCGAAAAAGTGGGTATTTTTGAATTCGCGATTATTAGCATACTCATACAGCGCGTATGGAAATCCTCCTGGAATGGTGTTGCTCGCATGACTTTGATATTGCGAATATTTGCGCGGAATGGATTGTTCTTCAAAGAACAGCGGAGCCACATTGCGCAATCTGCATGGGCGATCATGGACCAAGCGCGAATTTTGCGTTCATCAGTCGCGATTTTATTCGCCTACAGTGTGAATATGAGCGCGCGATTCGCGCGCAAATCGTCATATGGGCGCGCACAGATTTCCGTGATGATTTTGCTAATCTGGATGGCACGTGGGCCTTTAATGATGTAGATCAGATCCCCAATGATCTCACAACAGAGCCCGCGCGCGCGTGCTTTCGCAAGTTCATGCAGCAAACACTTGCGTACGCGCGCGGACGTTACTATGCGCGCGTGCGAAATGAGATTGGCGAGATTTGCTTTGAGCGCGTCAAACCAAAGAGTGAGCGCGAATGGATCCTCGAAGATGGCGAAATAGTGTCTCTTCGGCGCGCGATTGAGCGTGTCGCGCGCGAATTAATAACATGGGATGATATCTGTTTTACGCCATATTTGCGCGCGATTCCGCTAATGCGCGAGCGCACTTTGAATTTATGGACTGGGTATGCGCGCGCGATTGGGCATGTTTCGCGCGGAATTGACGCAGCACCATTCTTTGATTACATTTGCGATATCTGGTGTTGTCGCAATCACGATTTGAGTAATTACGTACTCAATTGGTTTGCGGATCTTATCCAAAATCCCGCGAATCCAAGCAAAACCGCGCTGCTTATTAATGGTTCGGCCTATTGCTATGACATTGTGGATTTCATAGGAGCACAAGTCATCGGTCGCAGATATTCTGTGAAGGGATCAGGACAACCTACTCAACCAAAGCAATGGGATACGAAACTACTTGTACATATCAGAGCAATATCGCATGCATACGTTGAATCTTACATGGCATATCTTGATGAAACCGCAATCAAACGCAAGTCAAAAGCCATACACTACATTGTTACTACCAATTCAGCGTGTCCATTTCGCAGTAACGGTAGGAGACTGCATTGCGTACTCAATAGTGCGAATTTACCGCTAGATGAATACGTACGCAGAACGCGGTATTTGTGGGAGTTCTTGTGCGATCCGGATGCGCCGCAAGCTATCTTTGAGTATTTAGCTAACCGCCATATTGGGGACTACAAGTGTCACGAAATCCCATTCGCGCAACTTATATTACGCGACATCGCGCCCATTTCGTCAGAACAAGCTTTCCTTTGCGATATTGCGCGCCATAAGATTGCGCTATTTGATGTTATCGGATCGCAATTCAGAAATGTCCGCATGTTTTATAAAGATTACGTGCGCTGGTGTGAGGAGGATCAAAAGTATCGGCCATCAACGGAAGAATATTTTCACGCGTGTATGCGCGGCCTACTAAATATGTCCACTGATAGTGGGAACGTATCATTTCGCAGTTATCTCTTCTCCTGCGAGGCAATAATGAGCGCGTTTAATCGCAACGGCTACAATTGATGATTTGCGCGCGCATTTTTTTTGAATTCTCGCGCCATATTTATTAGGAATGGATATCATTCACAGTTGGTGTAGCGCGCACAATTTCGCGATTGTGAGCACTAATAATGGATGGGTGGATTTGCAGCGCACAAGCGCGCCAAATTGCGCCATTTGCTGCGAACCTCACGGGGCCGCGAGAAGCTACGCAATCGCGGATGTTGATACGGTGCGCGCGCAATGTGAAGTGGATGGCGCAATATGCGGAACGGCGATTCTCTGGTCGCGCACTGATTTTCGCGCGGATTTTGTGGATCCCATGGCACGCTGGGAATTCGCGGATATTGAGGTGATGCCGCGCGATTTGACGACCGATACGGCAATTGCATGTTTTCGCAAATTCGCGCAACAAACACTTGCATACATTACTCGGTACAATTGCTATATTGCGCGCGCGCACGTGCGCGATAGTATTTCATTCATTCCAATTGAGCCCGTATGCAACGCGGACGCGTGGATGCTCGCGGATGGCACTTCCGTGACACTTTCGCGCGCACTTGAGTTATTCGCGCGCGATTCGATCTCCTGGGATAATGTATGCTTCATGCCATACTTGCGCGCGATTCCGCAATTAGACGCGCGACTCTTGAACTTGTGGCTCGGATTTGATCGCGCGAACGCGCAACCACGCGAGGATTCTGTGGTTAATCAATTCGCGAAATATGTGTGCGAATATTTGTGCAATGGGGTATCGCGCCTTTATACGTATTTCATGGATTGGTTTGCGGATCTCGTTCAGTTTCCAGCGCGCGAACATCGTACATCACTCGTAATTAACGCGCCAGAAGAATGTCAAAATCTTCTAGAGATGCTCGCGCGCGAATTGGTTGGGCGCAATTACTTTGCGCGGGGCGATGTCGCGCGCGATGCGCTGACAATGAAGCTTTGCGTTTTCATTCGCGCGCCATTTGTTACGGTCATGCAAAAGATTGCCGAGATCGACAGAAGCGCGACGACATTCGCGCGATTTATTATTGTAACAGATCGCGCGTGTCCAATACATTCGCGCGAATCATATTGTGCCTTCAATCACGTGCGCGGAGGCACAAAGGAAAGTAATCATTACGCGCGCGAGTTGATGGAAAGCATGCGCAGAAATGACGCGATGCAGGCAATTTTCGAAGATTTCGCGCGACGCAATATCGCGCGCTTCGATTGCGCAAATATTCCGCTCGCGAATATTTACTTGCGCTCAGATGCGCCGATTACGTCCGTGCAAAAGTTCATGTGTTCGATTGCTCTTCATAGATTTGCGGAATTCGACAGCACTTGTACGATAGAAGTACCGGTAGATGTCTTTTACTCAAACTATTGTGAACGTGTCACGCGCAAACGTAAACCGGAAATTCCCGCACCCATTGAAGAGTTTATTGCGCAAATATCAGAAATTATTGGCGAACCAGATAGCACACGCAAAGTATTCGTGTTCGAAAATTATACGCTGAGGCGCGCGCTTTTACTCTGATCTTTTTTCTCGCGAATAAAAAGAGATGGAAGAGTATTATAATGGATCTAGAGTATCTCCATTGCACTATTGTGCAATTCATTCGCACGCAAGATTTTTGCTACTTTCTATTCTCGGACTCGTGTGCGCGCGATCGCGCGTTTGCGCGCGACTATGCGATTGTGCGCGACGTGAGCGCAATGCAATGTTCACCAGCGATTAGAATGCGCGCGTTCGCGAAACGCATGGCGCGCATTAATTCACCCCTTGCGCGATTAAAAGTGTCATCTGTGGGTATTAAGAATGCTTGCGTTTATGGACACGAATATCTTGCGAAATGGTATTATTTGCGCGCAATAGAATCATCAAACTGTGATTTGGTTGAGTATGCGCTCAAGGGTGCGTATTTCGCGGGTAATCGCGCGATTATTGATTACTTTCTTCCGTTAGCTAATAAGGATAAACGTGCGTATTTGAGTGCATTCTGCGGTGCAGTAAAAGGTAATCACATGGAGCTTTTGACATGGTTAGATTCATTTGAGTACGAATCTTATGATGAAATGCAAAAATGGTGGTGTTGCGGCGCGGCGGCTGCTATCAAGGGTGGCCATATGGATCTGTACGAGAACTTCAAAGCACACATATGTCACGACGCGAGTGCCATTGATTGGGTTAACGATCTTATTTGGTCGCACATGCTTAAGCGCGACAATCGCGCGCGCATTGAGCAATGTATTTCGAGCTTCGGAAGTCGCTATTTTTGGCAGCAACTTGCAATATTGCGTTATGCTAGTCGCGATGTATTGCGCGGATTTATTTGCGCACTTTACGAAAATGAATTAAATATCAGGGATCTTCGCGAGGTTTGTAGCGATGGAAATCTCGCGCGGGTCCAGCTAATATTTGAGGTCACAAATGATTGTGGATACGATATTAGCGCACAAGATCTGAGCACATGTATTTCGCAGAAAAATAACAATCTTGCAATAACTGCACTCCTCGTTAATCAACTCGCGCACTTGACTCCTCTATCGGACTATTATTGGCGCGTATTTCTGTTTTGCGCGCTTGACCACGCATCAGTCGCGGAAGTGCAATGTATCACAGGTAACGCGCGAATCTTGGGTCATGTAATTCCTGCGCGGAGCTGGCGCATGCTTATGGCGCATACATCGAATGAGGAAATGCGCGCGTTTCTTGCGCGCGCGAAAAAATGAATTGTGAGCGATATACGATAAATGGAATATCTCTACCAGGCTATTTCGCAATTTATTGACGCGCAAGATTTCTGCTCTTTCTTGTTTACGTGCGCGAGCACGCGTCGCATGTGGGAGCGCGACTTCGCAATCGCGCACGCAATGAGTATAGTACGATGCTCGCCAGCGATTAGTACGCGCGCGTTTGCGAAACATATGGCGCATATTAATTCGCCTTTCGCGCGATTGCCCTCATTATGCAGCAATGAGGGCGCGCTGCGCGCAGGAATCAAGAGTGCTTGCGCGCATGGACACATGTCGCTCGCGGTGTGGTACTATTTGCGCGCGCTGGCTATCACGTTTCCCAGACCATATCTGATCGGATACGCACTCAATGGCGCGTATTTCGCAGGTAATCGCGCGATTATTGATTACTTTCTTCCGCTTGCTGACAAGAATGATCGCGCGTATTTGAGCGCATTTTGTGGCGCAGTAAAAGGTAATCACATGGAGCTTTTGACTTGGTTGGATTCATTTGAGCACGAATCTTATGATGAAAAGCAAAGATGGTGGTGTTGTGGTGCGGTAGCTGCTATTAAGGGCGGCCACATGGAGCTGTATGAGAACTTCAAAGCGCGTATATGTCACAACGCGAATGCTATTTATTGGTTTAACGATCTTATTTGGTCACACATGCTTAAGCGCGACAATCGCGCGGGCATTAAGCAATGCATTACGGTTCTTGGCGCGCGCTCTGTTCGTGGTATACCTCAATTACCCGTGTGGCGTTATGCTAGTCGCGATGTTATGCGCGATATTGTGCGCCTTGAGTGCAACAATAATTGTGATGTAATGGAGATCTCCGATTTCCGTCAGATTTGCAGTGACGGAATTCTCGCGCGCGTCAAATTGTTATTTGAGGTTATGCGCGATTGTCATTGCATAGTGGATCCGCGCAATTTGACTGCATGTATCGCGCAAGAGAATCATAATCTTGCGATAACTGAGTATCTCATTGATCAGCTTGCACGCTTGGCACCATTATCGCGCTACCAATGGCTCAAGTTTCTGATGCGCGCGACAAGAAATACGTCAGTCGCGGAAATGCAATACATTGTGGATCACGCGCAAAGCTTAGGTCACGTAATTACCGCGCGAAGATGGCGCAGGCTCGCGAATTACGCGATGGATAGCGAAATACACAGATTCCTTGAGAGTCGTTGTTGCCATCCTCGCGCGTGACCTTTTTTGTGTGCGCGCGGAAAAATGAATTGCGCGAAGAATGCATAAAATGGACCCAGGGTATCTTTGTAGTGCGATCGCTCCATTTATGTGCGCAGAGGATTTCATCTCCGTCTTGTTTGCGTGCGCAAGCGCGCGGAATCGCGCGTACGCGCGCGATTACGCGATTGTACGCACCGCGTGGGCAATGGGATGCGCGCCAAAGCCTTCCGTGTACGCGATAATTAAATATGCCGCGCGCATTAACTCACCGCTCGCACGTCTGGAAGTACCATTTGATCCATATTATGATTGTGACCGCGTTGGTATTAAAAATGCGTGTGAATATGGTCATGAGGATCTTGCGAAATGGTTTTGGAAGGTAGCGCGCACAAGAAATCGCGGTGATATAATGTGTGCCACGATAGCAAGAATCAAGTATTTCGCGGATAAATGCGCGCTAAAGGACTACTGCATTGAACTATGTACTGATTGTAGTGATCCCAGAGATGTTACTCGCATGTATGAGAGTGCATATTATGGCGCAGCGAAAGGTGGACATTCTTTGGAGTGGGCTAAGGAATTTGAGCTCAAATTTCCATTTTCGGTGATATCATTCGAAATTTGTCGCGCCGTAATTGCACGCAAAAACGGACATGAATATTCGCGCGATCTCAGTAAAAATGCTCAACACCAAGTGCGCTTAAATTTATGGAGACATTGGATCAAACACAATGACACCGCGAATATCGCGAAATACATGGGCGAAGATTGCGAGACAATCGCCGCGAGCGAGCGCATGGGATATACACTATGGAAGTACGCGAGCCACGATACTTTATGCGCATATGTGAATGCGCAGAATCCAGGGTGGTATCGCAGATATCCGCAAGCTCTTTATGTTGTATGCCATGAAGGTGCATTGGAACGAGTACGCGCGATATTTACTGCCCTAGAGAGATACGTTGATCCAGAACGATTGCAGCAAATAATTGAAACTTGTTTGATGCACAAGCAACACAATCTTGCAGTAACTGAGTTCTTTGTGGGATATCTCGCGCGATTGCCTCCATTAACTGATAATCAATGGAGTTCGTTAATAGTTGGCATGATTCAAGGTACATCAGTTGAGGAATTGCGATGCGTCTTGAATCATGCTGATTCCTTGGGTCACCATGTACACATTATTGTTAATCAACCGCTCACAGATTATGCGCAAACGAATGAAATGCGCGAATATGTCGCCCAACATCTTATTTCGCACGTCAGGCAGTGAGTTTTTTTTGTGTGCGCGCGTATAAAGATGAATCGCGCGCAAAAGATATACACCAATGAACTCAGAGTATTTTTACAGTGCGATCGCGCCATTTATGCGCACGGATGATTTCATCTATTTCTTGTTCACGCACGTAAACGCGCGGAATCGCGCACTTGCGCGCGATTACGCGATTGTGCGCGACGCATGGGCAATGGGGTGCGCGCCAAAGCCTTCTGTGTACGCAATAATTAAATACGCAGCGCGCATTAACTCACCACTCGCGCGCCTGGAAAGGGATGATCCACATTATGCTTTTGATCGTGTCGGTGTTGCAAATGCGTGCGCGTATGGCCATGAGGATCTTGCGAAATGGTTTTGGAAGAGAATGTACCACGACAATCCAATATGTGTTGTGAAAGCGGCATTCAAAGGATCATATTTCGCAAATAATCGCGCGCTAATAGACTACTTTAAGACGCTTGATAGAATAAACATCAGACATGCTCACATATTCATGAGCGCGTATTATGGCGCGGCAAAAGGTGGGCGCTCTTTGGAATGGACCAAGGAACACACGCGCGAATTCCCATTCTCGGCGCCATTATTCGAAATTTGTCGCACTGTATCTGCGAATAAAAGTGGTTATGAATATTCGCGCGATATTAGCAAAAGCGACAATAGGGCCGTTCGCCAAATGTTATGGAGACATTGGATCAAACACAATGATTGCGCGAATATTGCGAAGTACATGTCCGAAGATAGTGATTGGATCGCCATGTGCGATTACATGGAATACACGCTATGGAAATACGCGAGCCATGATACCTTATGCGCGTATACGCGCGCACGATGTGAGTTTTGGGATTACATGCATCCGCGGGCTCTTTATACGGTGTGCCAAGAGGGTATATTGGAGCGCGTGCGGACAATATTTGATGCTCTGGAGGGAATTATCGATTCGGGACTAATGGAAATGATAATTACGCATTGTTTGAATGGCATGCAATATAATCTTGCGGTAACTGAGTTTCTCGTGGGACGTCTCGCGCGATTACCTCCGTTATCCGATAAACATTGGAAAAAATTATTAGTGGGGATGGTTAGTTGGACATCTGTCGCAGAATTGCAATATGTTGCGAATCATGCTGATCTCTTAAATCACCACATTTCATTGCGAATGTGGCGTTCGCTCGCAATTAGCGCGGGATCTGATGCAATGCGCGAGTATATTGCGCAGCGTCTTGCTTCGTGAAATGGAGAGGGAGGGGAGTATTTTTTGTGCGCGCACAAAAAATATGAATCGCGCGAAGAATACATAAAAATGGACTCAGAGTATCTCTACCGCGCGATCGCGCAATTTGTACGTGCGGATGATTTTCACTTATTCCCGTTTACATGCGTGGTTGCGCGCGATCGCGCATTTGCGCGCGATTTCGCGATTGTGCGCGATGTATGGGCAATGGATCTCTCGCCTGTGGTCTCTGCGCGCAATCTAATAAAACGCGCGGCATGCATTGATTCGCTATTCGCGCGATTTCCTTCATCGTATGGGGAAGCGTACCTACATGGAATCAAGAACGCATGCGCGCGCGGACATGATAATCTCGCGAAATGGTACATGACACGCGCACAGCAAGAAGGATATTCTTCATTGCGCAATAAATACGTAGCATGGGCACTCAAAGGCGCATATATTAACGGAGATCGCGCGCTCATTGATTACTTTCTTGCGATGGTCACGGATGAAGGTCGCAGTCTTGCGTATTCAATGGCGATTTGCGGCGCGCTGAGAAGTAGACACGTTGATCACATTGAATGGAGAGATCCATATTTTCGCTCATTGCATCACTTTGCTAGCGTGGAATTTGTTTATAAGGGCATCGCGGCCGCAATTCAAGGCGGTCATCCGGATATTCATCATTTGGATGCCTTTGCGCCCACAACAAACGAAGGGCGCGAAGTTGCGAAATATCTTTGGTCATACGCTCTCAAGCGCAATGTGCGCGAATACATTACAGAATGCATACACGCATATGGTCGCGCTTTTACTGTAGTACAGCTTAGAGAATTATGGCAATACGCTAGCGAGGATGTCATTCGCGAATTCATGAACCACTTTCGCGCGAACGAGTTGGACATGGGATGGATTTGGATGGGAATTCAGGCTATTTGCGAGGATGAGAATTTCGCGCGCATCCGCATGGCATTTTCCATTGTGCTTGAATATGAACCAAATGCAGGGTGCATTCGCTTCTGCTTCATTAATAACAAATATCATAATCCTGCAATAATCGCATTTCTAGGAGATCAAATCGCGCGCATGCTACCAATGCAGAAAAACGAGGGAGTGCTCTTTCTCAAGCGATTGGTTGATAAGTCGTCTGTAGCGATGTTGCAGTATATTATGGATCACGCGCATCTCATGAATATGCAAATTACCACGCGATGCTTGCACTCACTTGCGAGGCGCGCGACGTCGTCCGAAATGTGCATATTCCTCGCACAACAAATACGCCGGTATGAGTAACCAATCTTTTTTGCGCGCAAAAAAATGAATCGCGCGCAAAAGATACATGAAATGGACTCGGAGTATCTCTATCGCGCGATCGCGCAATTTATTCGCGCGCAGGATTTTCGCTTATTCCTGTTTACATGCGCGATCGCGCGCGATCGCGTGTTCGCGCGCGATTTCGCGATTGTGCGGGACGTGAGTAAGCTAAATTACGCGCCTAGAGTCATTGCGCGCATTTTAGTGAAGCGCTGCGCGTGCATTAATTCGTTGCTCGCGCGACTATTACCGGAGCATCGCGCGTCGAATTCAGGAATTAAGAATGCTTGCGCTCATGGGCACTTGGAGCTCGCAAAATGGTTTATGCAACACTCATGCGACAAAGCCGCGAAAGAACGCGCGATATTTGCGCTTAAAGGTGCATACCGCGGAGGACATCGCGCGATTATTGATTACATTTGCGCAATCATCTCGGAAAAGACGCTCGCGAACGTACAAAATACTATATGCTACAACGCAATGCACGGTAATCATCCCGAACTTGTAGATTGGGAGGATCTGAAGAATGGGGACAGGCTTAGCTATGGCATTGCGGGCGCAATTAATGGTGGGCATGAAGAATTATTTGCGCGCCTAAAGAAACTTAGACCTCCCGGCATGTCGTGGAATATTCTATTTCTTACTTGGGCTCACTACCTTAAACAAGATAATCAACAAGCAATTGCTGAACACCTTAAAGTTACTAATGGACAGATTCTGGAAAAACGAGCAGCATATGTCGAGCTATTGTGTTTCGCGAGCCCCAGCATGCTACATATGATACTATCATTGTACGCAAGTAAATGGATATTGCGGGGGTGCGCGTGGTTGTGCGAATTTGTTGGCTTGTGCGAATGGGGAAATTTCGAGCGCGTCCAATTGATATATGGCATTTTCTATGAGCATGGGATCGCGATACCAAAAGGGATAATCGAGTCGGCGATATGTTGCGAGCATCACAACCTGAACATCACCGCGTTTCTCTTCGCGCAACTTGCGAAATATTCACCAATGGGGAAAAATGAGTGGAAATATTTTCTGATGAGTGCTGTTGTAAATGCGGGCTTTACGGAGTTTCAATACATTGTGGAGCACGCTGCATTATTAAATCAAACTATCTCGCTGTCGAGGTGGCGCGCACTTAAGAAGCTCGTGTGCACTAAGGAGAAACAAGATTACATGAGCAGCATCTAGTGCGCGCAGTTTTTTTACTCGCGCGCAAAAAAAAATGAATCGCGCGGGGAATACATAAAAATGGACTCAGAGTATCTATATCGCGCGATTGCGCAATTTATTCGCGCGCAGGATTTCATCCCTGTCTTGCTTACGTGCGCGATCGCGCGCAACCACGCGTTTGCGCGCGATTTCGCGATTGTGCGGGACGTGAGTAAGCTGAAACGCGAACCTATGATTATTATGCATACCTTGGTGAAGCGTGGCGCGCGCATTAACTCGTTGCTCGCGCGACTATTACCGGAGCATCGCGCGCCGAATTCAGGAATTAAGAATGCTTGCGCGTATGGGCACTTGGATCTCGTGAAATGGTATATACATGAGCCATTCAGCCGCATCTCAAGAGAGCAGGCACTATTTGCGCTTAAAGGTGCATATCGCGGGGGACATCGCGCGATTATTGATTATGTGCGAAAATGTATTTCGAAAGAAATGTGGATGATGGCACAAAATACGATATATTACAGCGCAATGCGCGGTAATCATCCCGCACTCGTGAATTGGGGAGTTTTGACACGGGGAAGTCCCGTGTCGGACTATAGCATTGCGGGCGCAATTAATGGGGGCCATGAGGAATTGATTGCGTGTCTGAATGAATTTAATTCTCCCAACATATCAATCACTCTTATATCGCTCACTTGGACTCACTATCTCAAGCAAGATAATCAACAAGCTATTACCGAGTACATTAAAGTTACTAATGGGCGGATTCTGTATGATCGGGAACCATGCATTAAGCTACTGTTTCACGCAAGTCCCAGTATGCTACACATGGTGTTGTCATGGGCAACGCACAATGATGCGTCGTATATGCCGTGTATGGGCGCATTTGTAAACCTATGCAGGTGCGGGGATTTTGAACGCATCCTAATGGTGCATAATATTTTCAATGAGCATGGATTTACAATGCCGGCTGGGGAAATTAAGCGCGCACTATGTGGCGAACATCATAATCCGGAGGTCACTGCGTATCTCTTTACTCAAGTCGCAAAATATCCGCCAATGGATAAAAATAATTGGTGCAGATTTCTGCGAAATGCCGTTAAATGGGCAGGTTGCGCGGAATTGCAGTACATTGTGAGACACATTGAAATATTAAATCAAACTATTTCAATGTCAACATGGAGCGCGCTTATGCGACATGCGACATTTGATAAACAACTGATCATGCGCAGACTCTAATGTGCGCGATTTCTTTTTCGCGCGCGGCTTCAATGCGCGCTTCGTTGTAATCGGCTAGCATCCAAGATCCATTCGCGCGCGAGATCGCAAAGATCGTGGTGACCACCTTGCATAGCTTTTGCGAGCATGCAATCATAATCTGTGGCTCCCCATTCGCGCGCAAGAACACAAAGATCGCGCGACCCACCGTCAGTTGCGGAAATAAGCATACTGTTGAATTGCCACTCAGTTCCGACTGCATCACCCCATTCGCGCGCGAGTTCGCAAAGCGCGCGATTACCATTATATGCTGCTATATCCAGCATATCTGAAAACGTGCTTTGTTGATGATTATCGCTCATCCATTCGCGCGCAAGTTCGCAAAGCTCGCGATGATTGCCATCCGTAGCAAAATGCAGCATGGATGCGTATGATACCTCGCGATTCTCCGCGCGCGCCCATTCGCGCACGAGCACGCATAGATCGCGGTGCCCACAGTGCGCTGATTGCCTCAACGCCCACGTGTATCGGCAATCCTGGTGCTCATCCAAAATCCATTGATGTATAAGTTCACAAATCGCGCGATGACCCCCGCACGCGGCACTTTCGAGCGCAATATCATAACAAACGCGCTCCCGTGACGCGGCAATCATGTCGCGCGCGAGAATGCAGAGATCGCGATGACCGCCGCGCGCTGCTCCTTGAAGCATAAATTGCGGTTCCGCAGCAGCACCCCACGCGCACGCGAGATCACAAAGCTCGCGATTACCGACAGTCGCAGCAGCATAAAGCATGCAATCGCAATCTCTTGCACCCCAGTCGTACGCAAGTTCGCAAAGTTCGCGCGATTGCGCATATGTCGCACTTTGTAGCATGGAATTGAAATCTTCCGCACCCCAGTCGCGCGCGAGTGTGCAAAGATGAGCGTTTCTGGCGGATGATGCAGCCGCGATCATTTCATTGTAATCCGTCGCGCCAGCATTGTGCGCGATCGCACATATTTCCTCGCTACCCAGCAGTGTGCCGCGCGAAAGAAGCGCATTTGGCGAAAGTTTCCCGGGCGCATCAATTATCGCGCGAAACCGCGCGCAAGTCGCGCGAAGAGGCGCATTAAGTGGCGATGGAAGATAAGAGGCGATTTGCGCGATTACATAGTCATCAAATGCGTCCATGCGCGGGTATATGTACAATCGCGCGATATCTAAAAAATAATCGCGCCATTAGAGAGTCGTTGCATGATCCCATTGGCGAATGCGCGCGTAAATTTTGTAGTGACCGCCATATGCCGCGACATCGCGCGCGATTTTATATGCTCTGCGGAATTCCAGTGGGTTTTCGGCAACCCATTCGTGCACTAAGTCGCAAAGTTCGCTCTGTCCATGACGCGCCGCGGCTACCAGCATGGCGCAGTAGTTAGTTGCTCCGCATTCGTGTATCATCTCGCAAATCGCGCGATTTCCCTCACCTATCGCCGATTTGATCATCCAAGAATTCGGGAATGTATCCTTCTCGCGAATAAATTGACGAATAGCATCTTTATCACCGGCAAAGATGCGCGTGATATCTTCAGTAGCCAAAGAGCGCGCGAGATCGCGAATCGCAGGGTGATTACCGCAGATGGCCTCAAATAGAAGATTTGTGGGACTGGTTGCGCCCCATTCGCGCGCAAGATCACATATATCGCGATAACCACGAAGTGCGGCAACTGATAGTATTTGATTAATGCATGGCATGTCAATTCGTTCCGGATATCGTTCGCGCGCGAACTTGCAAAGCGCAATATGCCCGCCAAATGCAGCTTCAATTGCCCATGCTTGTGTAACCCTTGCACCCCACATGTCTGCCAGTTGGCACATTTCGTTGTTTCCTTTACGTGCGGCTTCCGCAAGCATCCAATCGCACATCTTTGCCCCATGATTGCGCGCGAAATTGCAAAGTTCAGGATTGTCGCTGCGTGCGGCCTCTAGAAGTATCCAATCGTAGATTGTGGTTATCCATGGATCCTCCTCTGGAATCCGAGAGCATAAAAGTTCACAAAGTGCGCGATGTCCTCCGCGCGCGGCTCCTCTTACTGACCAATTGAGATCAATTGTCGCGCTTCCGTTGGTCGTGGCTCCTATCGTCGCGCGCAATTCGCGCGCGAGATCGCAAAGATCGAGCCTGCCAATGAATGCGGCAACGGCACTCATACGCGTGAAATCGCGCGCGCCATGCTCTAGCGCGAGATTGCGAATGTCCACGTTGTCTATTTCAGTGCCATACACAAGAAGATCATCCGGCGACATTTTCTTTGGACTGCTAATGAGCTTGCGATAGTGCCAGCAAGATGCGCGAAACGCGATATCAAGGGGTGATGGAAGATACTTCGCGATCTGCGGGATGAGAAAGTCATCAAGGGTATCCATATGTTTGAGTATTCTCACGGAAGCAAATTCAAAAAAAGAATAATGAGTCCTGTTTAGCATTCTATTCGTCCCCAAACCTCGTGGTCCTCATTCGCGCGCGAAATGGATTCAAAAAAGATGATGTTGCGACCAATGGAGCGCTTAAACAGCAAATGATCCACTCCAACAATAGACAGCCGCGTTATCAGTGAATGCAAGATTACTTGCAAGCATAAAGTTGAGTACTCCAGTCGCGTTCACGCGACATCTGCCAGCTTGAAATGTACTGCCGGACATCATTTCGCACATGATATTGAGACTCGCTGGTGGACGCCATCCGCTTGGCAAGGTCTCACTAAAAACCAGTGTGCTTTCCGAAATTGTGATTGATGCCATTGACCCCACCGAGATGCACGTTAATACCACCGTAGAATAGCTCCCAATTGTATTTTTTGTGCGGTAGATTTCGCAACTAACTGGTGTTGCCCATGCTCCACTGATTGTTCCTGTCATCAAAACGCGCTCAGATGAACAAAATGATGTGTCGCCATATCTAATTACGTCTGTGCTCACACTTGGCGCGGTTAGGCATGTCATGTTTGTCGCAGTGATGCGTTTCGCGACCCCCATGCCACCAGCGAGAATAAGCGCGCCAGTTGTAATACTAGCAGATTCAACGGCAACCGTTATATTTACTTGCGCGGAACTAATTTCCACAAGATCTTCATGACCATGAAGACCGAGTCGCAATTGGTTATTTGCGGATCCCGAACTATCAAAATAGAATCCTAAACACGCTTGATTGTACGCGGATGCCGCGGATCCAAAAGCAATGCAAGTAGCTGTTGTTAGCGCCGGAAATCCCAGTGTGCCCACGCAACTGATATAAGGGAATGTAGTTGTGCCCGTTCCATTCCAATTCAGTATTAATTGATTTCCGCCCGCGATTATACCGTCAATACTCGCGCGCCCAACAATACCTGCGCCTCCGCGCACTACGAGCGAGCCAGTGGTGGATGATGTTGAAGCTGTCCCAGGCGTAATATCAACAGTTGCGGACGTTATTTTCACAATATCTTCGTGCCCATAAACTCCAAGATCAAGACGATTACTTGTGGAATCTAAGCCCGCGAAATAGAAATTAACGCACGCTTCGTTGTATTCTGTTGCGCTAAAACCCGCGCGCAAACATTGGTATGCGTTTCCGGTGGTCATAGTGGAATTCAAGCACGCGATAAATGGTGTTCCTGCGGTAGGATTATTGACTTCTAGGTACCGACCGGAACTTGTAAGACCAAGAGCTGTTACGCTACCCGCGAAATTTCCATCCGCGTAAACACCAAGACCACCAAGGACGACAAGTGCGCCCGTTAGTGGACTTGTTGACGCAGTAGATATCGCAATACACGCAGTATTCGAATCGCACGTTATTAGGGTGTGTCCATAAACTCCCAGCTCTATGCGATTACTAAGAGAATCCGTACCATCATAGTAATAGCGAAGAAATAGCGAATTATATTCGCTGGCATAAGCTCCCGCGCACAAAGCGAAATACGCGACTTCGGGCGCCGGTGGCGCTAGTAAACAGGAAATCGCGAATGCATATATATCGTAAGCGTTAAAAGTTGATATTATCGTGTCAGAACTAGTAAGACCAGCAGAGGTTGTGCGCGCGCCAACATTCATCGCGCCTGCGATTCCTGCGCCGCCAGAGACAACAAGCGCGCCAGTAGTGGTATCAGTGCTCGCGGTTGTGCTTGTAAGATGCGCATCTCCGCCCACATTCATCGCACCAGCGATTCCTGCGCCGCCAGAGACAACAAGCGCGCCAGAAGTGGTATTGGTGCTCGCGGTTGTTGGTATTACCGTAACATTTGTGGGCGCAAATCGCAAGAGTTCATATGTTCCGATCGGGTAAAATCCAAGACTGAAATAATTGGACGCAGACCCACTACCAGCGTTATACATATTGAGCATTAGTGCATTCAACGATGAAATCGCGGATCCAACGCGCCACATTGTGAATGAGTCGCCAATACCAATTCCACTGTTCGTACCCGATAAGAAATAGTCTCCAATTATGGACGACAAAGCAATGTTCATTCCCGCGGAACCAGTCATCGACATGCCGCCCGCGGATGTTATGCGATCGCCGGAGTAAATCTTCTTTGATATGCCCATTCCGCCCGCGACAACCAGCGCGCCAGTTATAATTGAGGAAGACACAGTTGAGCTAGTAATGCACGTATCACCACCAATATACGTCACTCCAGCGATACCGGCACCACCCGCAACAACAAGCGCGCCCGTTGATACTGATGATGTTGCCGTGGTCGAATTAATGTGCACATCTCCACCGGATGTATTTCGCGCAAATGTGTACCCCGCGCCTGGGTAATTAGTGAAAATTAGATTGCCAGTGCTTAATTCGCAAGAAATAGTCGTACTCTTTGGTGTCACATCCGCGTTTCTAATTGTGAGCACTTCGCCCGCGCGCCCTGTTACTTTAAAGTACTGTAAATGATCATCATTCGCGAGTCCACTGCGAATTGCGTGACCAATTGTTTTTCCGCTAATCAGATTGAGCGCGCGCGATCTCCAATCAAGGAAATATGTGCCCGCAGAATTCGCAACTACGTAACCGCCCCACGCGCCAATACCCGTTGAACAGCGATAAATGATGGTTGCGACAAATAATCCGTCATCTACCGGTAATCCAAGCGCGCAAAGTGCGTTAATCTCGTCAATTGCTGCGCGCTCGGCCGCGGATACGGATGCATATTGCGCGATACCCAGCACAGTTGCAATCGTATTTCCGACCGCGATACAATGCCCGAGAACATAATATCCATTTGTGACTGTTGCGAGCGACCACGTTGTACCAATAAGTAGATTGTAATACAAGTTCGTTCCGGAAGTCAAACATGCACCAATCGAGAGCGAATAGTACCAACTGCCTGGATCGCTAAACAAATAATATACCTGTGATGTCGCAGATGTGAGTTTCTCTGCGACTGTGTACCGGATGTCTTCTTTGAGTGTATAGCCAATCGCGGATGCAAATGTTACATCGCTATCCGCGCCACTCGTACCGCCAGTAAATCCGGAGAGCGCGAGACCACTCACATACACGAGACCGCATCCAAAGCGCAAATTGCGGCGCGTATATGGACTCATTGAATATCCATGGCGCTCGCTTGTAACGCTAACAAAATAAGGAATCGCACTATTCCAATACACAACAGCAACGAGCGCGTAACTTGTTAATAGCGCGTCAGTGTATGTCATCGTTTCAGAGAGAGTGGCAGCGTTGAAATAAATATAATGAATCCCGGTTGTCGCAGGACTAAGCGTAATAGTAATCGCGACTGTTTTCGTGTATTTTTGACCCAATATGTAATATGAATACGATGATCCAGTTGGCGCAATTGATACTTGCGCGGTCGCATCAAGGTATGTTATCGCAGAATCAGTCGTATTCGCGAATCCAGTCGGATTCTCCGAGAGTGCCCACCAAGAATCAATGTATGTTTTCGTCGCAAGGGACGTTGAAAGGCGCAAATTTGACGCAGAAGTAAAGAGCGCGTCAGTATCAATCGTGTGGACAGTTGCGGACAACGTTAGACTATCAGTCGTGATACCGCTTGTTCCAATACCGCCCGCGACGGTAAGAGCGCCGGTAGTCGTACTGGTGCTAGCCGTAGTGCCCAGTATATTCAAGTGGCGCGCGATTGCGAGCGATGTTGCGCTAGTCGAACCGGAAGCAACAATAGTGTTCATGTTTGGTGTTACTGGTACATATGACGCTGCGATTGTGCGAATTGTGGAATAAATCGCAAGGTCGCGCATGTAAAAGTTTGGATAACAGCCGCTACCGTCGCATCCAATAGATATCCATTGACTATTCGCCGTGCGCGTGCCGACACATGCTACTGGTGTACCAAATAGCGCGCCATTCAAATACACGCGAATCCCACTGCCTCCAACATTGCAGTCGAATTCCGCGAGTACTGTGTATTCCGTGCCAGCTGTAACGCTCAATGTGTTAGTGAAAACACCAATAACAGTGCCCGCGGAATCGTACACAGTAACGCGAAAATCGCCAGTTGTGAAGTGTTGAATGCGCACTGAATTGTATGATAGCGTGGGTCCTAGTGTCGCAACTAATGTTTGTTGATCTGCTGGCCATCCAGTGTATGCGGGCGTGAATTTGAACTCAATGGATCCAGTTTGCAAAACAGTTGCTATGTTTACTGCCGCATCAAAGCGCACATATCGTAGTCCTGTTCCAACTAGATTCAGTCCAAAAGCAGTGATTGTTGGTATTGGCGATGTCGTCGTTGGAATAACAGATCCGCCAACGCGCGGTACAATATCCGCATCAACCGACGTGCGAAAGGACGCGCCAAATACGATTGGTTCCGGTGTTCCATTGATATATGCGCCACCATTCGTGTACAAAGTGCGCGCGACGTACTCGCCACCCGCTACTGTGAGCGCGCCAGCGCCAAATGAGCCATCCGTTGCGTCCTGAATGATAAGCGGATTCGTCGCACCAAGTCGCACGGGTGCGCTCGCGGATGGCACTATTTGCGCAACGATATCCAATGAGCCATCAGCTTGCGCCTGCAACGTCGCGTAATGCGCGCTATCGTAATAGAGGCGCGCTTGCTCGCCAGTCGCGCATAGCGCTGCGATCGCGACATTATCCTCGGAAGCGACGCCAACGCCGAGGCGCGTCGTTATTTGCGCGCCATGAGGCGCAGTAACACGCATTTCGCCAGTCGCACCGAGTACATCAATGGCGGCCGTAAATGCCGTTCCAGTGCGAATGAGACGCGCGCAAGAATCGCTCGCGCTATAAACTTCCAGGGCATGAGTCGCAACGTCCGTATTGGATGCTGGCGCCACACGAACACCTGCAACCGTTCCTGGAATCGCGAGCAATGGCGCCGCAAGGTAAGCATTGGATGTAACGTATCCAGTCTGCATTGCGAGCCCAGTCGCACCAACTGTGCCTGCGTCAGGGCGCGAATATTGCAATGTGCCGTCCAATGCCAAGGTCAGAGCGGATGTACCCGGCGTCGGTGGTCCCGCAGTTGTATTTGCGAATGTAAGCGCAGGAAGCGCGTCAGATAAGGTTAATGATGCGTGTGTTGGTATCGCGATCGCGCGCAAGTCTTGGCCTGCATGTGGATCAGTTGTTGTTGCCGAAAGATGCGTATCAATTTGCGCGTGTGTGTTGACTCCGCGATTAATCAAGTTGTTATGATCTATGGATATGCCCATTGGCGACCATTGCGGAGGTATTGTGTCTGTATAGATCACAGTTTGATCCGCGTAGAGCGTTCCGCCAAGAACAAGACAACCCCATCCGGAAAGGGGCGCGCGATCTAGCCATTCCGCAGTAGCAGCGCTCCATTGATAAATATGATCCTTTGTCCATCCCAAAGTGAGTGAATCGGCGCTCGCGATGTATCTATCGCCATTCGCAGGCGGCAATGTCGGCGTATCTGTATCCGCGAGTACTGCTGGTTGCCATATGATACCAGCCGCGAACGCGTCGAATTCTGCTTTGCGCACGAAATCTTCCGGTGCGGCAGCCGCGAGATCTGAGCCCATGGCGCATGTCGCGCGAATTAGTGATGCATTCATGTACAAAGGGCGCGCGACACCCGCGCCTGCGATTGCAGTTTCCAAGTAATAGCGCGAAGTGCCCGCATCCCAGCGCAATTGCGCGTATTCGCGATCCGCGAGTGACGGGTTGCCCGCGCCATCACAAACGAATGCCGCGCTGTCGTGAATAGCGCCAGTAACGGCATCGCGCGCACACAAAGTGTTTGTTGTCGCGCCATATTGCGCGATAACTGGTCCATTTGCGATAACTCCATCTGTATTTGTAAGCGCGTGTACCGCACCTACAGTTGAACCACTTAAATCTGCGCCAGTGCCACCAATTGATGTGGCTAGATGTGTTGCAGTGCCAATCACGCCAAGCGCGTCGGTTACGAGCACTGAATTGGCCGGTTGTGTCGCGAATCCCGTTAGTTCTAGATCCGTGAGACTCGCGCCATTACCAGTGTATGTGTCCGCATGGACATCTCCGAAAATATGGATTTTGGTTTCAACCATTGTATATTGCCACGCGCGACCCTTGTTTCAAAAAAAATTGCTGGCAATGTAATTTTGAATACGCTAACCAAAGGAATAATATGGCGATCCTGCAAGTACTTGATGACTTTTTGCTCGCGCGAATCGCCGCATATATCCCTGCGCCATTCGATACTGCATTTCGCGCGACTTGCAGACGTTTGCGCGCGATAATTACGCAGCCGCGCGCGCGTAGCGCGAATGAATTGCTTATGTACGCCGTTGAAATAAATAATTTCGCGCTATGCGAATACGCGCTCGCTCGCGGGGCATACGACACTGGATGTGCCGCAAAAAATGCCGCATTTCGCGGATGCGGGGATATATGCAAATATTTGCTGGAAAATTACTCCACTCGTCCAATGACAGTCATGAAGATGGCCGCGCGCGGAGGGCATCGCGCCCTATGCGAATATTTGATTGTGAATTACCCCAGATACGCCAATGACATGCTTTATGGTGCGGCTCGCGGAGGGCATCGCGCGCTTTGTGAGTGGTTGCGCGCGAAAGGAGCGTACGACTACGTGTCTGCGCTGCGTGAAGCGGCGCATGGAGGGCATCGCGAGCTATGTGAAATATTATACAATTGGTGCACAAATGATTCGCACGATTACATAAGTATGGCGGGAATCGCGCGCCGCATGCTCTTTGATGCTGCGTGTGGTGGTCAGAGCGAACTATGCAATCTCGCACGCTCTTGGGGCGCCAATAAATCGCGCGATATGTTGTATGGTTCTGCATTTAGTGGCAATCGCGAATTGTATGAAGTTGCGCGCGCATGGTACGACAGTGAAGTGCATGATCATCAAGAGAGAATAAAAGATTTACGTGCGGCAGCACAGAATGCAGCGCGCAAATCTCATTGGGAATTTTGTCTTCGCGTTATTGAGACAATACCCGGTGGATGGGAATCCTATGAATGTCTTAGTAACTTGTTATCGTACGCCGCGCGCGATAATCGGCGTGATATGTGCATCTTCGTGCGCGAACTCGCGATCCGCGCGCATATTGCGCTTGATGATGTCCGAATGCTACATGAGGCCGCGAGCGCAGGATCGCGCGAATTATGCGACTTAGCGTGCGAATGGATGATTGCGTACAGTAATGATTTCAAACAGAATATCATACTTACAAATGCCGCGCTCGCAGGTAATCGTGATCTATGCGTTTTCGCGCGCGAAAATGGCGCTACTGCATTCGGAGATATGTTGATATGCGCAGCTTGGCGCGGTAACATGCGCTTAGTTAATCTCGCAATTGAGTGGGCAGCTCCATATACGGAAGCGCGCGAATGCGAGAGAAAAGAGGCCAAAGCGCGCGATGCGGCTGCAGCAAAAATAATCCGCGAGGATCAAGGGCAAATGGACGCGGCTTTCATCGAGCGCGCATATGCCGCGCGTTACGCAGCCGCGAAAGAATTGGCACGAGCGGAATCGCGCGCGCTAAATCCATCAAAGGTTTTCTATGAAGCAATTGAGCTAAATCGCCATGAGGTATGCGATCGCATGATACAATTGTATGGGCACAAATTGAATTATAATAAAGCGCTGGGACACGTAACTTGCATATCAATGGCCAGATATTTGTGCGATCGTGGCGCTACTAATATTAGGCTATTGATGGATCATGTACCAAACATTGGTGGACCACATAATTCGCGATTATGTAATCTGTGTGCTTTCATGCGCGAACATGGGGTAAGCGTGTGATTCTCCGGAAAAAATAAGGACGCCTATTGATTCGCATTGTGATAGAGCGCATCAAGGAGCATTTGTGTTGATATTGCGAACTGTGATCGCGCTTTATAAGTCGCGAGCGATTTTTTTGCGATCTTGATGAGACAACCTGTTTGTTTGATTGCGCCGTCGTACGATGGTCTAATAGATTGGTGCGTGGTCGCGCGCGAATCGCGTGTATTGACGCATGGCTCACCATTTGTGTTCGTGAGACCAAAGTACTCTTGAATGCTTATTTGCGCGACTTCGTATTTGCAATCAATGGCGAATGTAGACGAGCATTTTTTGAATGAAATAGCGAATAGCGGCTCGCAATCGCGAAATCGCCCTATGATTACTGGTGATGCGCGCGATAATTCATACATCACATTTAGCCGACGAACATACACTTCGCGAACTAAATTGTTGACGACTTCCCAAGACGAGCCCTGTCGAGTCGCAAGATCCCCGGACGCCAAACCAACCTCCGAATACGCCGGTTCAACTACAATACTCCGCGGATCCGTGAATTCCATTGGTTCCGTGCAGCAAATAACACTGCGCGTCTTAATACCCGCGTATGTGCAACGATAGATCTCCGTACCAACTTGCACCCAATAATATCCAACATACGGAAACGTAATTGCTGGTTTCGCGCGCACAACATGCAACACAAATTCACGCTCGTTGTATGGTATCGGTCCCCAGCGCGCGACCATTTGCGCGATTTCGCGCTCATCATCCAGGAGCGCGCGAATCTCGCGTATCTCTGAATGCAGCTCTGCGCAAATGAGACGTGTCTCGCGCAATGCTTTCTCCGTGTCCTCGAACTCTTCTTTTGCGCATGCGACTTGTATCTTATCATGGATTACTGTTGCACCAATTCGCGATTCAAAATCAATGGTAATTGTTGCGATTTCGTCATCTTGCGCGAATGTAATCATGGAATCAGGTATTTCGCGCGCAACTTGCTCATCCAGTGTTGCCTTGATGCATATTAGAAAGTTACTTGCGTTAATTATTGATCCGCTGTGTGATTTCGCGCTCTTATCTGTGTAATTGCCTGTAAAGGTATCAATTCCGCGCAGGACCTTGAAATGGACTTCTTGCTTGCTTTTGTCGTACGATACGACAAGCTTTGGAACATCAATACGCATACGGGTAGTCATGGAATATTCAATTGCGCGGAATTCAAAAAAATGAATCGCATGCGATTTGTATATAAAATGCACGCCATACAGTTAATTCGTCGCACAAAGGAAACGATCGTTGATAAGTGGATCGCGCAATACGAAGAGACTTCGCTGGCGCGCGTATCGGTAGTAGAGCGCTCATTTGATGATATGTTGCGCCGCGGAATTGATCTTGGTGTTTCAGCGCGCGAGCATTCATCAATTGGGGCTGCTGAAATCATGCGCGCGATAAGCGAGCGCGCGTTGAATTGGGGCGAACGTGACATTGATTGCTTCCAATGATGCGCGGGCGAATTAGTATGCGATCCAAGTATTTTTTGCGCGCGCAAAAAAAATGAATACGTAAATACTCGTATTCAATGTCATCATCAGTAGCTCTCACTGCAATTATTGATCGGATAACCGCGGATCTCCGCGAAATTAAATCAGTAGTCGCGCCAGCATGCGCGAATAAGGTAGATTCTGCGATTGAAGAAGAGGATGTCAATGATATGCTTATACGAGGCGCGCAAACAAAAAACTATGATCTTTGTAAGCATGCTCACAAGAAAGGCGCACAACAAGTGAATATTATGCTCTATGAAGCCGCAAAGATTGGCTCACGCGAACTTTGTGAACTTGCAAAAAAATGGGGTGCAAATTGGTACGCGCTTATGTACGAGGGCGCAAAGCAAGGGTTACAACGCGAAATTTGTGAACTCGCGGTTTCTTGGAGCACGGGAACGGTTTTGTATGTATTGGGCGATAGGGCAATCGTTCCTTACTTTCACTCATCATGTCCCACTATAACACGCGACGCGCGCGAAATGCTGGAAATATGCCACAGGGAATTCGTTGCGCATATTGTTGATCGTCCCGCATGCTATCCACCGGACCCCATAAAATCTGCCGTACCCCTTGTGCGTCATCGCGCGCAAATGTGTATTATTGCAGCACAAGTGGATTTGCAAGGTGCCTTTGAGATTGAATATCAGAGATTCATATGCGATCTTAACGCAATTCGTCAACAATTTCCACATGATCAAAATCAAATCAAACCACTGGTTTATGCCTTGCATCCAATTACAAAAATCGCAATTGATACTGGTAATATTGCTCTCCTAAATCGCATACGCAATCCGATATTGGCGAATCCTTGTTCCGGGTTGCCACCGAGTGAATTCCGCATACACGATCTTTGTGCATATGCACTCAAAGCAGGTCGGGCTGAAATGAGTACTTTACTGTTTCGCGAGATACAAGGCGAGATTGATCTCAATCAGTACGGACAATTATTATCTAGCGCTCGCGATTCCAAGCCACGCTAATCTTTTTTGTAGCGCGACAAAAAAGATTATTTACTCGCATTTATGCCATAATCGCGCGTTTGCGCAGAATAACGCGCGCGATATACGCGAGCAATGTCGCGATTGTAATTAAACCGATGTTTAGCGCGCATTATTCGCGCGCGGAAAAAAATTAGCTTGGTATCCACGGTTGGATCGTATGCTCCATGTAATCAATACGAAATCGATCCGCAATACGATCCGCGCACCCATTGTAGAACAAATATGCAACGTAAAGCCCATCCGCGACGGGTGATGCTCGCAAATCACGAATCATTCGCAAAGTATATTCTGCAATGAACGCAAATCGCGATTTGTGAGGCGGTATCCTTGTTCCGGACCTATCAGTGAACTCGTCCGGATTAAAACGAATGAATACCGTTGGCATCCCGCATACTTGGTGTATCGCAACCATACGCGCGAATTCGCAATCGCATGCGTAAGGTGTAGAATGATTTGTGAACGCGCGCGCATGTTGGCACTCATCAATTTCGAGAATAAGCGCCATTGACCCAAGATCAAAGTAAATATCCGGTCTCTTGCGAATATCACAAATGATACCTTCCGGCAATATCTTATCGCAAGACGTTGGATGTAATCCTATTGCTAGAATAGCAGCGATTGTTTGTTCTTCCTTGTAGTGATGATACGTTTGGTGATGTTGCGTGAATTCGCAAATTGAGCAAAGACGCGATTGAGTCGAAATTACTGATTCTTGTTTGCATTGAGCGCACATTGCATCAACAATTATGCGCGCATTGGTTGGCATGTGCGCATCACAATACAATGGGTAATTAACATGATTTTCTGCATCCGTGCAGATCGGGCGACAGGAACATTTTTGGCACGTTGGGAAGCGCGCAATGAACTCGTTGGCTTGCTTATGCTTTGCGCAATGGCGTGCAGGACCGTATAATTGCCCAAATCTTGCGTGGATTTTGCATCCAATTTCTATGCAGCGTGCATTTTTAATATCAATCATCCCATCTTTTTTGTGCGTTGCGCAATAGATTGCCTTTGATTGACCCTCAAAATTGAACGTGGGGCCCTTTTTGCAACCAATTTCTATGCAGCGCACATTTTTAATGTCAATCATCCCATCTTTTTTGTGCGTTG
>Ga0172381_10000683_pt1 | contig 41241 bp, 33 predicted proteins | sample Leawel6488metaG_FD_119754 | JGI IMG/M metagenome (GOLD analysis project Ga0172381, IMG submission 119754) | Leachate microbial communities from a municipal landfill in Southern Ontario, Canada - Leachate well 64-88 metaG | ecosystem: Engineered > Solid waste > Landfill > Unclassified | place... | reverse complement strand
TTTTTGTGAAACTCGACGACTTTTCTAAAATTATTTTACTTTGTAAGTATAACAAAAATTTTTAAAACTGTCAAACAATAATTTAACTATTGCCAAATAACCAAGTTTCTGCTATTCTTATCAAGTTACTTAATAAAATTAAACATAAATTTACCATGGCTGAACAAGTAATTTTAAGGTTCGATAACGTTACTTTCGAATATCTTCATAAAAAACCAATACTATCAGAGGCTTGTTTTAGTGTCCGAACTGGTGCTAAGTTAACTTTGATGGGACAAAATGGGGCTGGCAAAAGCACTCTTTTTAGCTTAATTAAAGGGGAATTGAAGCCTAAAGAAGGCCAAATTTCTATTACCGGCGGCGCCACTATCGGCGCGGCTGCCCAAACAATTGCTAGGGAAGATTTTGATTTAAATATTGAAGAATATTTAGCTCGCGCGTTTTCACCAGTACCGGCTAATCTGCGCAGCCACATTGCTAAAGCGCTTGAAGCCGTCGACATGACTGAAATCCCTTTAGACAGAAAGGTGGGTAATTTATCGGGCGGACAACAAGCCAGATTATTGTTGGCTTTTGCCTTAATTGCTAAGCCAGATATCTTGCTCTTAGATGAGCCAACTAATAATTTAGATAAAGCAGGGATTGATCACTTGTTAGAATTTTTAATCATGTATGATAAAACTGTAATCATTATTTCTCATGATGCTGATTTTTTAAATTGTTTTACTGAGGGGGTTATCTATCTTGATATTTTTACTCACCAAACCGAAATTTACGTCGGTGATTATTATTCGGTAGTTGAAGAAATTTCTAAACGAATTGAAAGGGAACAAATGAAAAATGCCCAGCTACAAAAACAGATTATCGACCGTAAAGAAAAAATGAATGAATTTTCCCATAAAGGCGGTAAAATGAGGAAATTAGCTCAAAAAATGAGAGAAGAAACCGAAGAACTGGAAGAAAATATGGTTGATGTCAGACGGGAAGACAAGACAATTCGAAAATTTGATATTCCGGTTCAAGAAGATTTGTCTGGCGCTATTGTAACTATTAGTTCGGTAAAAATAATCAAGAACCACGAACCACTAATTAAAAAATTAGAAAAAGTAATTACTAAAAAAACCCACTTATTAGTTTCCGGTCCTAATGGTATCGGTAAAAGTACTTTTTTAAGAAATCTAGTCGCCGGAACTAGTGAAGGCGCCAAAATTGCTGATGGTGTCAAAATCGGCTATTACAGCCAAGATTTTTCCACGCTTGATTTTAATGATACGGTTTTTGATTCACTGGTTAAAGCCATGCCTGATCGCGATGATGTTCCGGAAATGCGTTCTGTGGCCGCCGGTTTCTTAATTACCGGTGATCTGATGGGGCATAAAGTCGGCGATTTATCCGAAGGGCAAAAAGGTTTATTATCGCTCGCTCGTCTAGTTTTAATGAAACCAGGATTATTGATTCTAGATGAACCAACCAATCATATAAATTTCCGTCATCTACCAATAATGGCTGAAGCCTTCAATAACTACGAAGGACCGATGATAATCGTCAGCCATATGGACGAATTCGTCCAATCTCTTAAAATTAATGATTATTTAGAACTAGGAAAATTTTAAGAATATAAAAAGAGGTATTATTTGCCTCTTTTTAAAAATCATATCTTTGACATTTCGCTCTAAAAATATTAGAATATTAGGGTAAAAATATGAGCATTGAGTCGTTTAAGCCAGCCAACTGGCCCTCTAAGACTGAAGCGCGGCCAACCGAAAATAATGATTCGGCTTTGTTTCGTGATGCTAAAAATAAAATTGAAATTTTAAATAGTTTTCTCGCTACCGGCGACATCATCAGCGATTATAATTATTTTTTAGAGATAACCCAACGGCGCATAAATTATAAAAGAGCTACAACCGAATCAAAAGAAGAGCTCATTAATAATTTAAAAAACATCCAAGCTTCTTTACTTGAAGAACAAAAGAGCAGAACAATAGAATCTTACGAGAAAGAAGATAAAAAAATGTTTTATCAAGAACTTCCCCAAACGGAAATCGGGGTTTTAACGGAGCTGATTGATTTCTATAAATAATCAAAAAACAAAAAAATAAATTAAATTATGGGGACTAATTATCCCTTTATTTTTACTAAGAGAATTTAAACAATGGCAAAATTATTTAAATTAAAATCAGATTTTAAACCGGCCGGTGATCAACCAGAAGCAATCGCCGAGCTTAAGAGTGGTCTTGATCAAGGATTTGATTTTCAAACTTTGCTTGGCGTTACCGGCTCCGGTAAAACTTTTACAATCGCTAATATCATTAAAGATCTGGATAAACCGGTTTTAGTTATGGCGCCTAACAAATCTCTGGCCGCTCAGTTGTATCGTGAATATAAAAATTTTTTTCCAGATAATGCCGTTCATTATTTTGTTTCTTATTATGATTATTACCAACCAGAAGCTTATCTGCCGATTACTGATACTTATATCGATAAAGAATCAATGATTAATGATGAAATTGATCGCTTACGCCATGGCGCCACTTCCGCTCTAATGAGCCGCCGCGACGTTATTATCGTCGCCTCAGTTTCCTGTATATATAACTTAGGCGTTCCGGAAAATTATTTAGAATCGCGTTTACATTTAAGCCAAGATCAAGAAATCGTCCGAGCTGATTTGATTAGACAGCTAATAAAAATTCAATTTGAACGTACTAATGGCGATACTAAACGGGGACAATTTCGAGTTCGGGGCGATGTTTTTGAAATCAGACCAATGTCGGAAAATGTTATTTATCGAATTGAACTTAAAAATCAAAAGATAAACTCACTTTCGATTATCGATCACATAACGCGCGACGTTTTAAAAGACTTACCAGAAATTGTAGTCTTTCCACCAAAGCATTTTGTTTCTACTCAGCCGCAAATTGCCGCCGCTTTAAAAAGCATTAAGGAAGAACTTAACGACCGTCTAGCCTATTTTAGAAGTCAGGGTCTACTTCTAGAAGCGGAACGTCTCGAAAGACGAACTAAATATGATATAGAGATGATTCGTAGTCTTGGCTATTGTCATGGCATCGAAAACTATTCGCGACATTTATCCGGTAAATTAGCCGGCGAAGCGCCTGATTCTTTGTTAGCCTATTTTCCTAAGAAAGACGGTAAACCAGATTTTCTTACAGTCATTGATGAATCACATATCGGCATCCCACAAGTACGTGGTATGTATAATGGCGACCAGGCTCGTAAAAAAAATCTAACTAAATACGGTTGGCGTTTACCATCCGCGCTAGATAATCGACCTTTAAAGTTCAAAGAATTTGAACAGCGGATTGGCCAAGTTATTTTTACCACCGCCACACCAGGAGAATATGAAACAACTCATTCTAAACAAGTAGTCGAACAGGTTATCCGTCCCACCGGTTTGATCGATCCAGAAATTGAAATCCGCCCTGTCTTTAGAAAAGAAGATAATTATAGCCAAGTTAAAGATATAATTACTGAAGCCAAGCGCTTAGCGGCTAAAGGGGAAAGAACAATCATAAACACTCTAACCAAGAAACAAGCAGAAGATTTAAATGACTATCTCGGTAAAGAAGGACTTAAAAGCAATTATCTACATTCCGAAATTAAAACATTTGAACGCACCGATATTTTAAAAAGTTTCCGCGAAGGAAAATTTGATGTTCTAATCGGCGTCAATCTGTTACGTGAAGGACTCGATTTACCCGAGGTAACACTCGTCGCTATTTTAGATGCTGACAGGGAAGGATTTTTACGCAGTCAAACATCGCTCATGCAAACCATGGGGCGAGCCGCTCGCAACGTCAGCGGTAAAATAATTCTATATGCTGATACAATTACTAATTCCATTAAACTAGCGGTTGAAGAGGTAAATCGCCGCCGCGTTAAACAATTAGCTTATAATAAAAAACACGGGGTTACGCCACAAACAATTGTTAAACCGATTGAAGACTTTTTAGAAATAAGCAGTGAGGGACGGGCTGCTATGAAAAGAAACGAAGTCTTATTAAAAAAGAAAAAGAAAAAATAATATTATATGGAAGACAAGATAATTATCAAAGGTGCTAAAATGCACAATTTAAAAAATATCAACGTCGAAATACCGCATAACACTTTAACAGTAATTACCGGCGTTTCCGGCAGCGGTAAATCATCGCTGGCTTTTGATACCATTTTTGCCGAAGGACAACGCCAATATGTTGAGTCCTTGTCGCCTTATATGCGCCAATTCTTGGGACAAAAAAAACCGGCCGATGTTGATGAAATATCTGGGCTGGCGCCAGCGATTGCGATTGATCAAAAAGCGCTATCCCACAACCCGCGCTCGACTGTCGGTACTCTAACGGAAATCCATGATTACTTAAGAATTTTATATGCCCGGGTCGGCGAAGTATTCTGTCCGCATTGCGGCACTAAAATTGAAAAGTTAACGCTTGAAGAAATGATTGATATTATCATTTCTCGAGCTAAAGAATTTAAAGAAGAATATGTTGAAATTTTAAGTCCGGTAATCCGTGATCGTAAAGGTGAATATTACCAATTATTATATAACTATCTGAATCAAGGCTATAGCGAGGCGCGGATTGACGGTGCCCCTTATTTTCTGCGCGACCAAATAAAATTGGCGGCGACCAAAAAACACAGTATTGATATAGTGATTGATAAGGTGATGGTTTCCGATGAAACTCGCTTATTTGAAGCAGTTGAAAATTCTTTAGCTTATTCCGGCGGATTAATGATTGCTAAATTTGCTAAACAAGAATTTTTATTATCATCAAATTGGACTTGTCCAAATGATAATTTTGCTTTTCCAGAAGTTGAACCTCGTTTATTTTCTTTCAATTCACCCCACGGCGCTTGTCCAGAATGCACTGGACTGGGCAAAATCGGTTTTTTCTCTGATAAAATTTGCCCAGCTTGTAAGGGTAAGCGTTTGCGACCGGAAGCGCTCTCCGTTAAAATACATGGTAAGAATTTAGCCGAAGTCAGTGATTTGTCACTTGATAATTTGCGCGATTTCTTTTGGAAATATTATCAGAAGATGACCAAAAGAGAACTGACGATTGCAGAAAATGTTATCGGTCAAATTTTAAACCGTTTAGAATTTTTGAATAAAGTCGGCCTAAGTTATTTATCACTTAACCGAGAAGCGGAAACTTTATCCGGCGGTGAAGCGCAACGAATCAGATTATCATCACAAATTGGTTCTCAGCTATCAAGAACACTGTATGTCCTCGATGAACCAACAATTGGTCTGCATGAAAGAGATACGGAAAGATTAATTGAAACTCTGAAAACTTTACGCGACAAAAATAACACCGTTATTATTGTTGAACATGACGAGAGGACAATTCTCGCTTCCGATTATTTAATTGATATGGGGCCGTTGGCCGGCGTCCATGGTGGCGAAGTTATGGCCGCTGGTTATACCAAAAATTTAATTAAAAAAAATAATAAAAATAATTCTTTGACCGTTCAATATTTGACTGGGGCCCGTCAAATTGCGGTGCCGGAAAAACGCCGCACCAAAAATAATGGCTCAATAAAAATTATTGGCGCGCGCGCTAATAACTTAAAAAATATTAATGTCGAAATTCCGCTCGGGCGTCTCGTCGGTATTAGCGGCGTTTCCGGTTCCGGAAAATCATCTTTACTCTACGAAGTATTATACAAAAATATTAATCGCATCAAAGCTCGTCCCGGGAAAGCAAAGCTAGAAGACGTTACTGACATTAAAGGCACTGAATATATCAATAAAGTTGTAGTTATTGACCAATCACCAATTGGCCGTTCGCCCCGTTCCAATCCAGCCACTTACACCGGTTTTTATACCCCAATCAGGGAATTCTTCGCCGAGTTGCCAGAATCAAAAGAACGAGGCTACACTATTTCCCGTTTTTCTTTTAATCGTCCTGGCGGACGTTGTGAGGCTTGTCAGGGAGCCGGATTTAATATGATTGAGATGCATTTCTTACCAGCGATTGCCGTTGAGTGTGAAGTCTGTCACGGTCAAAGATTTAATCGAGAAACTCTACAAGTAAAATATAAAGGTAAAAACATTGCGGAAGTTCTTGATATGACAGTTGACGAAGCGATTGAATTGTTCGACGGCAATTATTATATTACCGATAAATTACAAGTTCTGCAGTCAGTCGGACTGGGCTATCTTAAATTAGGCCAATCATCAACCACCTTATCCGGCGGCGAAGCGCAACGCGTTAAAATCGCTAAAGAATTAACGATGACTCTGGGCAAAAAAACTTTATATCTACTCGACGAACCAACAACTGGATTACATTTTAAAGATATCGAGATGCTTTTAATCGTCCTTAATAAATTAGTGGACCGCGGCAATTCAGTCCTAGTTATTGAACATAATTTACATATGCTAAAATCAATGGATTATATCATTGATATGGGCCCAGATGGTGGCGAAAAAGGCGGTAAAATTTTGGCGACTGGCGAACCGGAAGATATCGTAAAAGTAGAAAAAAGCATTACCGGTAAATATCTTAAAGAATGTCTGCAATAAAAACCAATTACTGAATTAATATGCCAAAAACGGAGATAAATCCATTAAAAGAGAGATTAAAAGAAACTCCAGATAAACCAGGGGTTTATTTTTGGCGTGATGCAGAAAAAAAACCAATCTATGTCGGCCGAGCCACCAGCCTTAAAAATCGCTTGAGCCAATATTTTCAAAAAGATATTGAACCGCGAATCGCCGAAATGACAGCCACGGCCACTAGTCTAGATTGGCTAGTCTGTGACAGCTTGCTAGAAGCAATTATTTTAGAAGCTAAATACATTAAAGAATATTGGCCTAAATATAATATTGTCGATCGTGATAATCGATCATTTCTTTATATAATAATTCCGACCGGCGATTATCCTAAACCGATTATTGTTCGCGGCCAAGATTTAAAAAAATTTCCCGCTACAAAACATAAAATATTCGGCCCTTATCAATCACGAACTTTATTAAATAACGCTCTTAAACTAATTAGACCGATTTTTCCGTGGAGCAATTGCGTGCCAAAATCGGGTAAGGCATGTTTTGATTATCAAATCGGCTTATGTCCTGGGGCCTGTATTGGAACTATTACTCCTCGAGATTATCAAAAGAATATTGATAATCTAACAATGTTGCTAAACGGCGACCGAACCAGGCTGCTTAAAAAATTAGCCAAAGAAAACCCGCAACAAGCTAAAGCATTAAAACATTTGCAGGACGTTTCCTTATTAACCCGAGAAAATAATCTTAAAGAAAAAAAAGTTAATCGAATTGAGGGCTATGATATTTCCCATCTAAACGGACGGGAATCTTATGGCTCGATGGTTGTTTTTACTAATGGGGAAGCGGACAAAAAAGAATATCGTTTATTTAGAATTAAAGAAGCGCCCAGCGGCGATGACGAACGAGCCTTAACCGAAGTTCTGCTAAGACGTTTTGCCCATCCCGAATGGCAATATCCGGATCTAATAATGATTGATGGTGGAACGCCGCAAATTTCTTTTCTTTCAAGAGAACTGACTAAAAATAATATCAATACCCCCTTAGTCGGTATTTCTAAATTTGGTGGCGACCGATTAGTCTTTACCCATGGAGCTAAAACCAATTTTAAAGATTTAGCTAAAAATATCAAACCAACCTTGCTTAAATTAAGGGAAGAAGCACATCGCTTTGCTAATTACGGACGAAAACACAGTCAATCTTCTATTAGATAAAATTTGTTACTATTTAAGATGAACTACGTTATATTATAGTATAAGATAAAAATATGATATAATTTAAGTAATAAAATAGCTTAATTTTTAAAATTAAAAATTTATGAAAAAGACTAACTTTGTGTTAGCAATCCTATTAACTTTAGCGATCACTGCTATCGTTATTGTTGCTTTAGTTATGGCTTACAAAGACAATAAGGAAGACACTTTCTCGGTTACCGGTTCCGGCACAGTTTATGCCAAAGCTGATATTGCCAATATTGAGGTCGGACTTAAAACTGGCACTAAAAAAACAGCCGCCGAAGCAACAGCCGAAAGCACTGATAAAATGAATAAGATTGTTACTGAGTTAAAATCGCTTAACATTGCCGAAAATGATATTAAAACTTCCGACTACACTCTAAACCCAGTTTATAACTGGACCGATAAGAAAGGACAAGAATTAGTCGGTTACGAAGTTACTCAAACTGTAACTTTAAAAATTCGCGATTTAACTAAGATTGGTGATGTAATTGCTAAAACCACTGAGCAGGGCGCTAACCAGGTAGGTAATATAAGCTTTACGATTGATGATGAATATGAACTTAAGAACCAAGCTCGAGGATTAGCGATTGAGAAAGCTAAAGAAAAAGCTGAACTTATCGCTAAACAATCCGGCATGAAATTAGGAAAAATCAAAGGCTTCTCGGAAAATTCCGACCCAATTATAACGCCAATTGCTTATTCTAATGCTAAATTAGAAAGTCGAGCAACTGGCGCCACCGCCGATTTAGCTTCACCAGAAATTCAGTCAGGACAAAATGAAGTTAAGGTGGAAGTTAACTTAATTTATGAAGTAAAATAAGGCAGAAATAGAGATTAAAAGCCCCGTTTAATTAAACGGGGCTTTATTTGTTAAAGGGCTTGACAGTACTCCAATCATCCGCTAAAATATAGACAACTTAATAAGCCACAGACCGCAAGCATCAAATAAGCCTTGCGTAGGCTAAAATGATAGTTTTCAAACTGTTTTTTATTCGTCTGTGGTTATTACCACAGTTTTTTTTATTTATAGCTAATTAATAAAATATGCCTAAAAGTAAAATCCAAAAACAGGAAATCTTGAGGAATCTGACAGAGCGGATTAAAAAATCCAAATCTATCGTCTTCACCGGTTTCAATGCTTTAGGAGTTCACGACAATGAGGAATTACGCGATAAGTTGCGCCAAGAAAATGGCGAATACTATGTCGCTAAAAAAACCTTATTAGAACGCGCTCTTAAAGAACAAGGAATTGAAAATTTAGACACCAAAACTCTTGATGGTAAGCTAGCGGTAATCTTCTCTTATAATGACGAAGTTTCCCCAGCTAAAGTCGTCGACAATTTCCGTAAAGATAAAGAGGATAAAATCTTTTTCTTAGGCGGTATCTTAGAAGGTAAATTACTTTCCAAGACTGAAGTCGAAGCCTTAGCCAAGCTTCCGAGCAAGCAAGAATTGCTGTCTCGATTAGTTGGTTCCTTAAATGCGCCAGTGTCCGGTTTTGTTAACGTTTTGGCCGGTAATTTGCGCGGTTTAGTAACAGTGCTCAAAGCGATTGAAGAGAAAAAATAATTAATAAAAATTTTAATTTTAAAACTATGGAAGACAAAAAAGAAGTTATTGTTCCTGAAAAATTTCAGGACTTAGTCAGCAAAATCGAAAAAATGAGTGTTTTAGATTTAGCTGAACTCGTAAAAATCTTGGAAGATAAGTTTGGTGTTTCCGCTTCTGCTCCAGCTATGATGATGGCAGCTGCTCCAGCTGCTGGTGCTGAAGTCGAAGCTAAAGATAGCTTTGACATCGAATTAACTGACGCTGGTGCTAATAAAATTGCTGTTATCAAGGTTGTCCGCACTATCACTGAATTAGGCTTAAAGGAAGCTAAAGACTTGGTAGATGGCGCTCCTAAATTAGTCAAGGAAGGCGTTAAGAAAGAAGAAGCAGAAAAGATTAAAAAAGAATTAGAAGAAGCTGGCGCTAAGGTAACTTTAAAATAAGATATTTCTTACTCAAAAAAAATAATAAAAAACACAGTTTTAAAAACTGTGTTTTTTTATGGCCGACATTGTAAATATATAAGATTTTGATATAATACTTCCGAACCTCTGAACAAACGACGAGGTAGAAAAGTTCTATTGAATGAGAGCAAAATTAATGACCGCCTTGGTTGTAATCTTATTTACAGCCTGTGAAAGAGAGGCTGATGACAGCCTTAATCAAATCACTGTCTTGGTGACAGTGGAGTACCAAAATGGTAAAATCATGCAATTTTTTTATCATGGCAAACTTATTTGGCAATCGGAACCAGCTAGTTCAACCTATTATTGGCAGACCAATAATCTGATCTATCTTGACTACACGACTCTAAATGGCCAAAAGAAAGAAGCAGTATTTAAAGGCGGAGAGCTTATCAAAAAGCAATAATGCTTTTTGAACAAAAAAAGGGAGATTTTTAAAATCTCCCTTATTTAATAAATTATAAACCAAATTTATAAACAGTTGTTCCAGCCAAGATATAAACGGCCTTGCCCGATTCATCAACCGCAAAATCCTTCAAGTTATCTTTAACCAAACGATATTGTTTTACTAAATTACCATCTTTAGTTAAATTAACTAAACGGTTATTTTTAATATCTAAAAGATAAATATTGTTAGCCGTAGTTATTACTTTGTCGGCTCTGATTGCCGGGCTGATATCAGCCGTTTTATAATCAACCTTCTTTCCTTTATTAAATCGAATTAAATCACTGTTATTTTGAGCGAGGGTTATTCGACCATCAACTTTAAAATCAGTCGTCTGTGATAAATTGGCAGTTTCTTTCAACCAATCGCTATGACCGGAAAGGTCCTTACTATACTTATAAATCTGATTATCAGTTTTATTAAGAAGATATAAATACCCATTATAGAATTGGATAAGATTTTCACCAGAAAGATCAGTTAGGTTAATATCAACCCGACTAACTGATTGTTTATTAATTTTAATAATCTTTTGTCCCGCTAAATAATAAAGGTCGGAATCACTGACCGATGGGGAAGTAAGAGCAACCGAATCAGCTAAAACAATTTGATTACGAACAGAACTTTTAACATTTAAATTATAAATAGCTTTATTCAAGCCATCAGAAATATAAAGATTGCCGTTTAAAAAGACTAGATTATCAGCCCCCGCCTTAGAATTCCAACTACTTGTATTTACAATCTCTTGAAAATTACTTACTTTAGTAATCTTTTGCAATTTATCGCTCTGTGCTGATAATTGATTTAGTAGAGTTTCTTTCTTAGCCTCTTGTTCTTTTGTCTGAGGTAAACTATTAGTAATCAATGTAATCGAATTATTAAGAGTTAGAATGGCGCCAACATTATTATTAACCGCGGTTTCTAAATCAATTTGAGCCTGATTATTCGTAATAGTGGCAACCGTTTGATCAAACTTAGAAATAGCCGCCTTATTCTTATTACCATTAGCTGTAATAATGATAGAAATAACCAATACAACAAAACAAATAAGTAGAGTAACAACTAAAACTCGATCTTTCTTATTAAGATTTCTCAGCCAGTTAGATAATCCTCGAAAAGCACCAGCCCAAAACTTCGGTGAAAATATCAAACCGATGCCAATACCCAAACTCACAAAGAAATTACCGATTTTAGGTAAGATATGATAACTTCTTTTTCTAAAAACTAATTTATCTTTAAGCATGAACGATTCCCGGCGCGCCAAATTAGGAACTTTGGTTTCTTTAAGAGAACCAGGAACAGCATTAGCCATATCCAATTCGTTATCATCATAAATTTTTGTAATCTTTCTATTTTCCGGAATTTCGACTTTAAAATTAGAGACAATCGACACAAATTTCTTAACAACTTTCTTTACGCTAATTATCCCCGCCGGAGCCAACATCTGTTCAGTTTTTTGCTCGGTATAATTAAGATGTGAAATAGAACTATGGGCATTACGGCCAGTACTTCGATTTACCGGATTTTCCCCAGCTAATTGATGGACAATTTCCGGATCCTCATAAGCATCGGGCAATTCATTTATTCTAGAGCCAATCGTGCTCTTAACAATAATACCAAGAAAAGGGGCAAATGAATTTATATTCTGTAAAAAATTCTTCATCTGCTCAGCGGCCACCATTGGCGGCAGTTTAGTAATTATATTTATGAGCTCATGATTAGATAAATATTCCGGCAAAGCCTCATTGGTAAACAAAAAGTAAGAGTAAGCAGGGATCTCGCCGTTTATAACTGATGAAAAAATCTTGCTAACTGGTTCATAAAAATCATCATCAGAATCATTATCACTCGGAGGAATAATCAAATTATCATCATCGGTTACGCTAGATTCAACATTCAATATTTCAAAATTGCCTTTATGCCTGAATATCAAAAAAGCTTTATTTTTTCCATAATTAGAAAAATAAAGCTTATCTTCATGAATAACACCCAGGGTTAAATTAGTGGTCGCTGGATCAATCTTAATGCGCTCATCTTCTAAAAAGCCGACTAGTCCTTGATTAACTTTAGCCAGAACGGTTTCAAAAATGTCCTGGATATTAAAGCCATCCATCCGGTCACGCAACAGTATCTTTTCATCCCCATAATAATTGTACTCAAAAATATTAATTAAAAAATTAATTATTTTTTGAGCCTCATTTTTTCGACCCTCAATTTCCGCTAATACAAAAATCTTGCCGGCTAACCGCTCTTTATTAGCGTCTGGCTGCGAAACAAAAACTTCTCCGGCATAATTATTATTCCTACCGGAATTTAAAATAATAGAAGCAATTTTATTATACATATCTTGAAAAAAATCTGGGACACACCCTTGATTTTTCAATTCTTTTGTTTGACTGTTTACTCTTTATATTATACTATAAAGTTATAAATAGATAAAGCTATGCTAAACCAACTCTTTGGTTCGGAGGCCCGAGTCAAAATTTTGAACATATTCTTAACTAAACCAGAGGGAAAATATTATTTGCGCCAACTAGCCAGAGATTTAGACCTCCAAGTCAATTCTGTCAGACGTGAATTACTTAATTTAGAAACATTAGGTCTTATCATTCCTCTAATAAGTGAGGCTAAGAGTAAAGAAAAGAAATATTACGCCGTTAACCGCGACTTCCTTCTTTTTAATGAAATAAAATCACTTTTTATAAAAGCTCAACTTTTCAGTACTAAAGAATTTGCTGAGGATGTGCAAAAAATTTGTACTCCCAAACTTTTTATTCTAACTGGGTTTTTCGTTGGTAATAATGAATCAAAAACAGACGTTTTAATCGTCGGCAAAGTGAATAAGGAAAAATTTACTAAACTGATTAAAAATTTAGAAAAATCAGTTAATCGAGAAGTAAATTATACGATTATGGATGAAAAAGAATTTGTTTATCGCCAAGAGATATTTGATGTTTTTATTCATAACTTAATGGAGAATAAAAAAATAGTAATAAGCGACAGTCTAACTTTTGCTAAATAGGTATGCCTAAAAAATACTTAAAATTAATCGGTAAAATTCTAAAATATACCGCCATTTTTCTTGTTGGCGTGTTTATCTTAACTTTGCTACTGTTAAGCAATCAGATTTCCAACTCCAAAAACTACTATCAAAAAATGGCCACTGGTAAAAGCCAGCTAGACCAAGCCATTGCTTCTGCTAAAAAACAAAAATATTCTGAAGCTGAAGCTCGGTCAACAGAAGCGGCTAACCAATTTAATCTGGCTCTGGCTTCACTGACAGAAATAAGAAAAAACAAAATAGCGGCTTACTTTACTCCGGTCTCAGCTTCGGTAAATGATTTAGAGTATTTAACTAAAACCGCCGAAATCGTCAGCCGATCAATAGTCGGTTCAACAGCCGTATTATCAAAACTGGAAAATATAACCGAAGGCCGATTTACTAATAATTTTTCCAATCTTTCTACTAGTGACCGCCAACAAATACTTTCAACTGTTTATCAGTCAGCGCCCGAACTAAATGGTTTAAAAGCAAATCTCCAGCTATCAATTGAAAATCTTAATAGAATACACCAAATTGGCATTTTACTCCCGATAAACTCCCGCTTAACTAATATTAAAAGTCGGCTAACAACTGCTGTCAATCTGCTTGATCAGGTAATACCAATGACTCAATTATTACCATCTTTAGCCGGATATCCGCAAGAAAATAAATTGTTATTTATCCTACAAAATAATGACGAACTGCGACCGACTGGCGGCTTTATCGGCACTTATGGTCTAATGACCATTAAAGACGGTAAACCAGGAGATATTACCACTGAAGATGTTTATCATCTTGATATGCCTTGTATCGGAAAATTAAAAACAATCCCGCCTGATCCAGTAAAAAAATATATGAAAGTCGATTATTGGTGGTTACGCGATGCTAATTGGTCACCAGATTTTCCGACCTCAGCCAAACAAATTGAAACGATGTTCCTAGCGGAAAGTCAATGTGCTGGAAAACCGAATGCTGAACCGATTGCCATCATTGCTATTAATCCTAATCTGATTACCGACTTCTTAAGTTTAGTCGGTCCAATTACGGTTGAAGGAACGACTTATGATAGCAGCAATTTTCAACCACTCTTACAATATACGGTCGAAGTCGGATATACTAATAAAAACGTAACTTCCTGGAATCGTAAAGAAGTGATTAACGCCATTATTGCCGAACTAGAAAAACGTTTAATGGCGATGCCGGCAAAACGTTGGCCAGAAATCTTAAGTATTTTTCAAGAAAATGCGGCTAAAAGAAATTTACAGATTTATTTTAATGATGACAATCAAGAACAAGTTGCTCACCAGCTCAACATTACCGGAGAAATTAAAAACACCGATAATGACTATTTAATGGTAGTTGATGCTAATTTAGCCGCTTATAAAAGCGACTCGGTAATGAGAAAAAATATCGCTTACCAAATAAAAAATAATGATAATCAATTAGCCGCTACCGTAGCATTGACTTATAAGCATGAGGGAGATTTTAATTGGCGAACCACCCGCTATCGCAGCTATACCAGAATTTACGCGCCCTTGGGTAGCCGATTAATAGACAACGGCCATCTGGATGATTTTTCCACTACTGATGATACTGTTTTGAATAAGACTGTTTTTGGCTTTTTCTGGACCATAGAACCGGGAACCGAAAAAACTGCTACGATTTCTTACTATCTCCCAGATAAGATTAATCCTAATAATTACAGCCTTTATTTTCAAAAACAGTCAGGCAGCCGCTTAAATGAATTTAAATTAACCGAAAACTTTAACGGAAAAAAACCAGTAACTTGGTCAGGAACACTCGATCGAGATAAAACCTTTAATTAATAATAAAAAAATTTATACCAAAAAAGCCTGAATTACCAGGCTTTTTTTAAATCTTTTACTAACTGATTAATTTGATTTTATAACTTTGAAAGTAGTGCTATAGGTTAATTTAGATTTAAGGCCATCAACTTTAATGTCAACGGTATCTTTTTTAGCCTCAGGCACAATCAAAGTTTTGGTAAAACGGCCATTGTTATCAGTGGTTGCATTTGAAATAACATCGGCAAAAGTTATCTTTAAATCCTCATTAGGTAAATAACCGGCGCCCGATAAAGTAATATTGGTACCGGTAGCCGCCGTATAATGATTAAGAGATAAAGCAAGGGCTTCCTTAATCTCCGGCTCATCAGCAATTTCTGAAGCTTCAATCGAAGCAACCTTTTTAAAAGAAGAATTAATAACGGCAATACCACCACCATTAAAGATTACTAAGTTGTCACTGCCATTCATATCAACATATTTTAAGCCCATCGCATAGCCATTCTTCGTTAAATTCCAAGCAGAAATCTTTAAACCAGTCTTCAAATCACCCTTTGATAATTTTAAAATGCTATCACCATTAACAGCATAAACATAACTATAGTTACCGGCGGCTTCAACTCCATAGCCAGAAGTTGAACTGTTTCCTTGGCTAGCTAATAAATTACCATTTAAATCAAAACGTTTTAAGAAATAATCATCAAAAACATAAAATTCTTGAGCAGTCGGATCAAAATAAGTCTTCCGCTGAGTCTGGCTGTTACGGTAATTTACTGGAAACTGACTGACCACTCGGCGACTACTGGTATCATAAATTCTCACTAAATTATCCTTATTAATAGTTGTTATATAACGTCCGGAGGCATCGAATCTAACTGAACTCGGAACATTAACTTCTAACTTGTAAGAGTCAATCACGTCAAATTTATCGCCATCAGTCTTCCAAACCTTAACGCCAGTATTACTGACGGTCACAATATTTGAACCTAATTTATCAACTCGATGATACCATTCATAATAAGTATTCTTCTGTTTGGCATATAGACTTGGCTGAGCGGGGTTACTAATATCGTATTTATAAAGAGTATAAGCACTAGTAGCATAAGCAAACAAATGACCATTCTCAATATTAAGTTTAACTGAAGAAAAATCATCAGTTTTATCTAATACTGAATTAGATGCTTTTAATTTAGCTACCCGTTCCAGAGAAGAGCCATTTAATTTAAAGATTTCTAAACTGCCCGTATCGACAGAAGCAATAATTAAATTACCTTGATAATTAACAGCGTCACCAGAATAATAAGCTTTGTAATTAGTTCGGCCAACAGAGACAACTGCAAAAACCGCAATTGCGCAGACCGCTAATAATCCGAAAATTTTCTTTTTCATATTTTTTAAATTCTTTTTATTTTTTAGTTTTATCCTCCATCGTACATTTTTTATTTAGTTATGTCAAGAACTCGGGTTATCATATTCTTGACAATTTAACGATTATTTGTTAAAGTCTATTTAAATAATACGTATATTAACAACAAAAAAACAATAAATCATGAAAAAACTGTTGACAGCGATCGCTCTTATCTGGAGCTTGACCGCCTCGGGACAAACAACCGCGGTGTTACATTACTTGCCAACCTTATCAATTGAGCAAGTAGAATCATATCGTGGTTATGATATGATTGTCGTCGATCCGGAGGTAGTCTTTACCTCGACGGATAATCTAAGGTTGATGCGGGCAGAGAACCCAAATCTAAAAATTTTGGTTTATGTTAATCCGATTGAATGGTTCAATCCAATGTTTCCGGATAAGCCCTGGAGCCTAAAAATGGTAGCTAATTTAAAAAAATTTCCGAAATGGTTTATGAAAGGATTAGATAGAAAAAAATTAGCCTTTTGGCCAGGAACGGTTCTAATGAATTGCCGCCTTGACTGTCCACGATATGTAATAAATGGTGAAAGCTATAATTACATAGAATATTTCACTGAGCATTATCTCAAAGAAATTATCGGCGCTTATCAAAAGGCGGATATTCAATTGGACGGCATCCTGAATGATGAATTATTAAAATCAATCAGTTTTATTGGTTCTTATGGACACAATAACGGCATTGATAATAATGGCGATGGTCTTCAAGATAATGGCGATGAATTAAATCGTAATTGGCGTTTAGGCAATGCTTATTTTTTGAAAGAAGTTCGTCAAGCCATGGGACCGGATTTTCTGATCATTGGCAATGGTGGCCATGGTTATTACTTAGATTGGTGTGATGGCAAAATGTTTGAATATTTTCCAGAAATATATTTGAACGAAGCTGATACTGAAACTGAAGCTTGGCCAGAAAATATGCGTCATGCTTCGGCTATGAAAATTGCTTTATTTAACGCCCGAGCTGATAACTATGGTCATCCGGATAATTGGATGTTTACCATTTGTTCCGCGATGCTGCTTGATAATGTAATTTTTTCTCACGGACAGAATATGCCTTATCGAAAAGATTATAAGCTTAATCTTGGAGAATCACTTAATTCCTGCAAAACTGATAGCGCCGGCAATTATTTAAGACGATTTCAAAATGGAACTGTCTATGTCAATCCAACTTTAAAAAAAGCCTGGATTGAAAAATAAAAAAATAGAGTCACTTTTTAAAGTGGCTCTTTTTTCTTAGGTAGGATTTTTATAACAGCAAATATTCCACCGGACAAAGACCAAAAACCCCACTGCATCACCGAATCTTTCAAAATATTATCAGTTAAACTGGCTCCCAAAATTGCAACGGTAAATAATCCCAGAAACAAGATTAACATCTTAAGCCGCGGCCGCGTTTCTTGCTTAAAACCAAGTCTGAATCTTTTTAAATAATCAATAAATATCCAAAGATAAGAGAGCAGAGCAAAAATGCCTGATTCCAACCAAATTCTCAAATAATCGTTATGTGGTTCAGTCTCAGTTAAAAGACGGGGAATATTTTTTTCCAGAAATACAGAAGCAGTTCCCGGACCATAACCAAACCAGGGGCTAGCTTTAATATAAACAATCATATCATTCCATAAATCTAAGCGCCAAGAAGAAGAATCGGCCACACCAACACTAGCTAAAGTAGAAATTCGATCCTGAAAAGAGGGTACTAACAGATAAGCTAACAAAACGGCAATAATCGAAATAAGCAATAATTTTCGAAAACGATAAACTCCGACAACAAATAAAATGAAAGCTAAAGCCAACCAAGCGACTCGCGTATAAGTAAAAACTAACGGTATCACAAAAAATATCGATAAAAAGATATAGGGGATCCTCATAACCGATTTTTTCCTTAAATTCAAAGCGACAAACAGCGTCAAACAAATAACTAACACGAGATAAAGCGCTAGCATATTGGGGTGAGTAAACGTTCCATCAAGACGCCAACGGGTTCCGTCATAAAAACCAGTACCGTTAAAAAGTTGTTCCCAAGCAACCACGGTTGGAATAATAGCAGAAAAAATAATCACCTTAGCCAGATTAGTTAATTTTTTAGCGTTATCAAAAACTAAATAGCCAAAGACAAAAGCTGAGAAAAAACTGAATAATCTGAAAAAATTAATCAAACTAGCAGACTTATCAAAAGAAAAGAAAGATAAAATGATATTAATTATTAAAAACAACAGCCAAGGATAAAATAAGGATATTTTCGAAAATTTGGCTTTTTTTCTGATTAATTCTATTCCGGTCAAAACAATAAGAATTATTCCCAATAAAAAAGTAAAATTAATCGATAAACCAAAAACATTGAATAATTCTGTTTCGCTCCCTAAATAATCAAAAGCGGTCCTAAATGTCAGCAGAATAAAAAACCCAATTAACGGGGAAAACAAAGAATATAAAAAAATTGCTAAAGCCGCCAATATTAGGAACAAATTTAAAAGACTGCCCGACCAAAAAAGGGACACCAGCACGGCTACCAAGGAATATAATCCCAAAGTAATAAATATCCGCCTTTGATAACTATTACTGGCCGTTTCGGTTTTATTTTCTTCTGCCATAAAAAATGATATGCTTAATACATAAATAGTAGATAAAAATAACCTTAAAGTCAAAGATGAAGATAATTCAAGTTAATAAATTTTTTTACGCTAAAGGCGGCGCCGATAAATATTTTTTGACGCTGATTAAAGAATTAGAAAAAAGCGGGGACACGGTTATTCCTTTTGCCATGGCCGATAAGAGGAATTTTAATTCCTCTTGGAATGATTATTTTGTAAAACCGGTAAATTATCACCAGCCTAAACGACGTTTTAAAATTGCCTGGCGCTTAATTTGGAATAAAGAGGCGGCAGTTAAATTCGGCCACTTGCTTGATAATACTAAACCAGATCTGATTCACGTCCATAATATTTATCATCAGCTCTCGCCTTCAATTTTAGTAGAAGCTAAAAAAAGGCAAATTCCGGTAATTATGACCTTGCATGATTATAAATTAATCTGCCCTAATTATTTAATGTTTACTCACGGGACTAATTGCCAACGCTGTTTAACTGGTAATTATTTAAACTGTCTGACCAGCAATTGCTATTATTCTTATCCTAAAAGCGCTCTAGCGGCCCTGGAAAGCTTTTTGCATAATAAAGTTTGGCATAGTTATCGCGACAACATTGATCTATTTATCTCACCAAGTGAATATTTAAAAAAACTAATGATTAAAGCTGGTTGGGATAAAAATAAAATCATTGTCCTAATTAACCCGGCCCCAAAATATGAATTGCAGACTGATGGCCAGCGATTACTTTATATTGGTCGTCTTTCGCTTGAAAAAGGAGTAGATGTCTTAATAAAATCCCTAAAATTAACTAATAAACAATTAGACATCGCTGGTAGCGGTCCTGAAGAAAAGCACTTAAAAAATCTAGTTAAAGAATTAAAATTAGAAAATCAAATTACTTTCTATGGTCATTTATCCGGTGAAGTTTTGGAAAAATTGAAAAAAGAAGCGAAAGCGATTATTATACCTTCGGTTTGGCAAGAAAATATGCCGCTGGCACTTCTTGAAGCCCTAGCTTATAATAAATTAGTAATCGCTAGTAACAGCGGTGGTATTCCAGAGATAATTGAAGAAGGGAAAACTGGTTTTTTATTTTCCCCAGGAAACGTAACCGAGCTAGCTGAGAAAATTAGTAATTTAGATTATATCACCCCAAAACAAAGATTAATTATGACCAATCAGATAAAAGAAAAGATTACTTCATTAGAAATTGAAAAACATCTGATTAAACTGAAAAACATCTATAAAACTTATCTTAAAAAATAATAAAATCGCTAAAAATAGCGATTTTTTATTAAAAATATTTTTCTGATATTGACAATAACTAATTATTGTAGTAAACTAGCAAGGTGTTAAATATATATTGACAAATAAGTTTATATATTTTATAATTAACCGAACTTAAGATAATATTTTATGGATACTAGCGACTTTATAAAACTAATTAAAAAAAGAAAAACAGCCATGATAATCACGATTTTAATCTTCGTGATTGTTGGCTTAGTTATTACTTTAGGCCAGCCTTTAAAATATCGAGCTAAATCACGTTTATTAATTTTGCAACCGAATACCGGCGCTGATGCCTACGCGATTGCCAAATCAAATGAATATGTCGGTGGACTAATTTCTGAAGTTATTTACTCCGGATCTTTTCTTGATTCGTTAAACACTTCTAGCTACGCTTTCGATCGAAGTTATTTTAATGGCAGTTACAAAGATAATGTGAAAAAATGGAAAAAAACCGTTTCCGCTAAAAGTAGCGGGGATACGGGGGTTATTGATATTGAAATTTATCACACCAATCCCGAGGAAGCTTTAAAAATCTCTCAAGCGATTAATCAATTAATTATTTCCGGTCAAAGCCCGTATCGCTTCAATCCCGATCAGACCAAGCTCAACATTATTGATCAGCCGGTGGTTTCTTCTTTTCCAGTAAAGCCTAATTTGCTTATAAATTTGGCGCTAAGTCTGCTATTTGGTTTTTTAGTTGGGTGTTCTTATATATATTTATTTCCTAAAGGAAGAGCCTCAAAAAAAATCGCTAAAAAAATAGCTGATTCGGAAAATCTTAAAGCCAGATATCAAGAACCGGCTCACGGCTATAACACAAATACAATTATAAATAACCGACAACCAATAACGGCTCCAGAAAATTTACCAATAAGTAGCAGGGAACCTAAAAATGAAAATCAAGGATCTGGAGAATCATTTCATTTTAAAGGTAATATTGACAACATCTTAAGAGAATAATTATTCTCCTTAAGATTCGAGGGCCTAAATACTTATTTGGACTTTCAAATCTTAACTGAACATTAACAATTTAATAAATAAAAAAAATCATGAAAAAAATTATTTTTGTGTTTTTGGTTTTTATAATGGCTAGCGCTAGCGTGGCGGCTCAAAAAACTGACACCATTGTGGGAAATTATTGGCAAAGTCTTGATAGTACAACTATCGACACTTTAGTTACCAATAAAACTGTCATAAAAGCTTACAAGAAAGTCAGTATTGACACAGTGAAAATTATAACCAAATCAGCAATTATCAATAATACATTCCATCCGGAATTTATTGCTATTGGTGGCGGCGGTTATAATAATGATAAATCGGTTTCCCGGGAAGGCTTCGGCTTTATTGAAGGAAGACTGATGTGTAAAATTTTTAACGGCCTGCGTTTGGGACCATATCTGGGTTATACTCAGTATAGTACCAATGGTTTTGATCCTAAATCATCAACCTTTCTTGGTAAAGAACTAAAGTATGGTTTAAGTTTTGATTCTTACAAATTGTTAAACAAAACTTGGTCTTACTATGCTTGGCTTAATATGATGTTTGGTAATGTCAGAGATCATTATCAAGATCAGGATTATGAGTCAAGAACTCACACTAACCTGATTTCATTTTCTGGCGGCTTCTCAATTGCCGATGAACTTCATGGCTGGTTTACTCATAATCAATTAATGTTTGATTATCAAAAACCAGTCGGTCATCCTAAAATTGACGCTACCTGGAAAGGAAGCAAAGTAAGCGATGCTGAAGCTTACAACAAAGAATCTTATCGAATTGTCCTGGAAAGCGGAATAAAACGCTTATACATGGGCAAAAAAACTAATTTTGAACCACTAATCCATCTGGGTTACGGCAAAGATTTTGGTTCGAATCAGGATTATTATGAATTTGGTGGTGGTATCGGCTTTGGTTTTTTCAAAGATTGGTATCGCGACATCTTTAAAGTAAAAGCTTACTGGCGAAACAAACAGCCAGATAGCCGACTTAATTTTGAAGCGGTACTAAATATCACTTCATTAATCAATGTTATAAAATAAAAAACAAAAAATTTTAGTCATGAAAAAAAGTATCTTTTGGACAGTTACTGCAATACTAGTAGTAATTTGTATTTTTTTATTCTTTAAATCTTGTTCCAATGACAAATCATTAAAAAATGATCTTTCTAAACAGCAAGACAGTTTGATTGCCGCTAAACAGCTATCGGACAGCCTGCGAAAAGCTTATAACGAATGCGCTGGCATTATGACTCCGGAAGAAAGAATTGCTTTCTTAGAAAGCAAAGTTTCCGATTTAGAAAAACGTAAGCCAATTGTAAGATGCCGAGTTGTTAGACCAAAAAGTTTCAGAAAATTTGTCCCGACTAGATTTACATCACCGCTACAAAAAAAATTAGATGTTAGTGAAAAAAAATTCGAACCAACTTTCTCCCCTAAACCGGTGAGTCGAGCCGTCGAAACGCCAAAAGAAAATAATCTGCTTGTTGCTCAATATCAAGGAGTAATGACTGGTGATTATGGCACTACTATCGATAATGGAAGCGGAAAAATCGTTTACTTTTTACGAAACAGCTTTGTAAAAAGCAATGGTGGCGACGAAGTGCCACATCTTAATGGCAGAAATGGCGAAAAATTCTCTTATAATCCTAGAACAGGGTATTGGTTCTATGTTGACGGTCAAGTGATGACTGTCGGAGAAGTTAACTCTTGGGCTTATGCCAGAGAATGGAACGTCTATATCGGCCAAACCGATTACGGTGTAGGAAGTTATGAGACTTATCTGCCTCATCAAGCGTTAAAACCGCTAATCAATCGTGCTAGAGGAAAAGAATGGGGTGAAATCACCGATGAAGACCTCTATAAAATGAGGAAACTTAATTCGAGTATTTGGACTCCGTCGAGTGAAGGAACCCTTCGCCCGTTCCGTCTAAACAGCACTTCTGGACGAGCTTATGGCAAAGAAGATAAACAACTTTACCAAGGCTGGAACTTTAGAACTAAAATCGTGGTTGTTAAAAAATAACCATCTAGGACCCTTAATTATTTAAGGGTCCTTTTTTTATAGCTAAAAATTTTTAGATAAAAAAATCCCCGGTTACTTTACGTAATCGGGGAAAAATAATTAATTAGTAGGCGAAATTATTGCCTTACCATTATTAATTTTTGAATAGAAGACAAACAAACCATCAGTTGTAGACCAATATTTTGAGCCTAAATCATTGGCCCAGTTACAATTATTATAACTGAACTGAGTCTGACCATCTTTGAGTTGAATCCAACTGAAACGGTATTTTCCAGCCGGGGCATTAACGCTCCATTTAAAATAGGGGACGCCGTCAATCCTAGTGGTGTCAGTCGGCACAATTTTATAGTCCTTCCAATACTGTCCCGGAATTTCGCCAGAAACATAAGTATCCTTAGAAAAGGATACATTACTAATCAGACTACATTTCAAGCCAAAAACAGCATTGATTGTGCTACCAGAAATAGTTGAACTCAGCAAGATAATCGACTCTGAGCTAGCTTTAGCAACTTCAATTTTGGCGGTAATCGTATTCTTTCCGGTTACTGCTTTAAGTTCATAAGAACCAGTATCATAAGAAATTGTCGCGCTATCAGCCGTAATTTTGGAACTATTGCCAAAATCAAAACTGGTTGTAAGCGCTTTACCGTCAGCATTTACCACCTTAAAGGTTAAGGGCATACCTTTAGTTGTTTTAAAAGTAGAACCATTATCTATCGCGTTATTATTTATTTTTAAGGTAAATTTTAACACTTTAGAAATAACGATATTTGCCGAAATAACCTCATCAGCAACAGTGGCCGTTAATTTATATTTACCAGCTGTCTGATACTGATTATTGGTCTGATTGCCAGACAATTTACTTCCATTGCCGAAATCAAAAACCGCTAAAACTTGATTTCCACTAGCATCTAATACTTTGGCGGTAACATTAGTACCCACTACAAAATAGACACTATCACCAGTTACCGGAGAATCATTCAAATACAAGGTGTATTTTCCTGAAGAAGCATCTTCTTCAAAACCAACACACGAAGTTAAGAATGATAGCGCAAGCAAGCCCAATCCAAAAATAAAGAACCATTTTCTTTTCATAATTAATATTTATTTAGTTATTAATATACTGATTAAAACTTGAAAGACCAAATTTATTTAGACTCTCGAGTTTTAAGGAGAAAAATGTTTTTCTCCTTAATAATTTATCTTATTTCAAAACTGTCCGATATAAATCAAGCGTCTGCTTAGTGATAGTATCAGCATTATACTCTTTTCTAACTCGATCCTGGGCAGCAACTCCCATAATCGCCAGATGCTCTGGATGATTAATCATCTCTTGCAATTTAGTTCTTAAATCTTGATAATCACCGCTTTTAAAAGATATACCAGTATCAGCCAAAGCTTCTTGGTTTGGTTCAATATCAGAAACTAAACAGGGACGGGCATAAGACATTCCTTCTAATAGGGCAAATGATAAGCCTTCTGATTCAGAAGGTTGGACAAAAATTGCCGCGTTAGAAAACAACTCCCGTAATATCTGACCGCTTTGATTGCCGGTAAAGATAATATTCTGGTTATCACCAGCTAAATCATGCAGTTCTTGGACATAATCATTAGTAAAAGCGCCTTCGCCAACAATCACTAACTTTTTATCAGTTTTTGTTTCCTGATAAGCTTTAATCAGATAATGGACCCCTTTATGTCTGATTAAACGACCGATATAAACAATGTAATTATCTTTTTCGAGATTCCATTTTTTAATCTCGCTAGCTTCAACTAAATCATTTATTTTAGCAGATGACGGAATATAGATGGGATTGTTATGATATTTAGCTTCAGTATATTTTAAAAGAGAATGGGAAGTAACAATTACCTTATCAGCCAAGTGATTACCAATCTTTTCACCCCACTTTAAAAATAATCTAGCAAAACCGCCCCATTTCTGATGATAGTAATCCTGACAATGAAAAGTAAAAATTATTGGCGTTCGTGGATTAAAAAGCTTAGCCAACCAGATCATCGCTGCCGGACCAATTGATTGAAAATGAATAATGTCATATTTATGCCCAAGAGAATTAAAACAGGCAAAAAAAGTCGCTGTAATAGCATCAAGGTTTTTTGAGTGGATACTCGGAACAGTAATAATCTTAACTCCACAATATTCCTTAAGATGCTCCGTATTATAACTGGAACGAGCATAAACAAAAACCTCATGGCCTTCTTTAGCCAGATTAACAGCCAAATCTTCAATCTGACGTTCAACGCCGCCGGTTTTAGTTGGTATTCCTTTTTGTCCAATAAAAGCAATCTTCATAAATTAATTCGTTTTTGATTCAATATCTTAAAATTATATCTTTATTTTGTCAAGAGTATTATAAAATATTTTTTATTATTTGTCAATACAAAAAGCCACTAAAAAATAGTGGCTTTTAGGTAATAATATTAGGTAAATTATTAAATCCACCGTTTTTTAGTAAATATAGAAAGTAAAAGTAATAATCCTAGCATCATAATTCCTAAGATAATCCAAAAACCATAACGACCATCAACAAAAGGCATATATTTAGCATTCATCCCAAAAATACCAGCCAAGAGATTTAAAGGTAAAACCAAAACAGAAAACATCGTTAAAATTTTCATGATGTTGTTCATCTTATCATTAAGCAAAGACTCATTCGTATCATTTAAAACTTCCACCATTTCTTTCTGCGAATCCAAAATCTCCCAAATCCTCTGAGATTGTTCTGTTAAATCTTCATAATGGCGATTAATTGATTCTTGAGGCACCAGCGAACTCTTCATCTTTTGTAAATATTTTAAAACATTGGTGTGATTTCTCATTATCTTACGAATATTAATAATGTTGCGACGTAATTCGAGAATTTTACTAACCGCATGTTTTTGATCACCATTAAAGATTATTTCTTCAACTTCGTTAATATTAACGCTATTTTCATCTAAAATATTATAACAATTTTTGAGCAATCGACTCAGTAATTCATAAAGCAGCAGACTAGAACTTTCACTTTCGTATGAAAGCAAATTCTCCGGATTTTTTTTACAATAATCAAAAAAATCATTTAGCGGTTTTAAATTGCCATTATGCAGCGTTATCATGTACCCGTGACCGATAAAAAATTCGATTTCCCCTGGTACTACTTTTTCACCTTTAAAGGTTGGAAAATGAAGAATAATAAAAAGATAATCATTGCCGACCTCAACTGTCGGGCGCTGAGCAAAAACCGTTGCGACCGAAGCCTTTAAATGCTCGGTATTAAAACCGAATTTACGGCGTAAATAATCGATTTCTTTCTTATCGGCATTAGCAATACTAATCCACTTTAAAGAGTAGCCTTTAGTCACCGGATTATCGATCTTTATTTCTTGAATATTACTAGAAATTTTTGGGGATTTAGACATAATTATTTTTGACTAAATAATTTTTTTATAATAGAATAAGGACAAGAAAAGTATAACATATGACTAAAATTTTGGGAATAAATTTATCGGATTTAAGCAAGCCAAAACTACTAGATCGGCTGGATTTTTTTTTAGATGACTCTGGCAGCCATTTTTTAGTAACCCCTAATCCGGAAATAATCTTACAAGCGCAACATGATGAAGAATATTTTTATATTTTAAATTCGGCCGATGTCGCAATTGCTGATGGTTTTGGTTTAGTCCTGGCCGGATTAATTGAGGGGCACAAAATACCAAGAATTACCGGATCCGATTTGACCCCGATTTTACTAGAACGGGCCGCCAAAAAGAAAATTAAAACTTTGATTATTAATTGGAAAGATGGTTTGTCCCAAGAATCAGATATTAAAAAGATATTAGACGCCCGTTATCCAGAATTAGATTATAAAATACTTGATACTGACAAAAAGGACCATTTGACTGACGAGGAAACGGCTATTATTAATGATTTTGCCCCTAAATTAGTTTTTGTTACTTTAGGAGCGCCGCTACAGGAAAGATTAATTTGGCATGAACTTAAGAACTGGCCGAGTGTCCGCCTCGCTCTGGCAGTTGGCGGTTCATTTGATTTTTTAACTAAAAAAATTAAACGCGCACCCAAAATAATGCGAGTTTTGGGTCTTGAATGGTTGTGGCGTTTATTATTACAGCCAAAACGTTTAAAAAGAATTTGGCGAGCCACTGCGGTCTTTGGCTGGAAAATCATTAAAACTACTTTTATTTTACCGTTTTTCTACCGTCCTAATGTTGCCATAATGCTATATAAAAAAACCACTGAAGGTGTTAAAATACTGATAGTCGCTCGCCAAGAAGACCATAATCACTGGCAATTACCTCAGGGCGGTACGGATGGCGAAACAATCGCGATTGCTGGCGCTAGAGAACTTAGAGAAGAACTGGGAACCGATAAATTTATTCCTACAAAAACTTTTAAAAACGTCCATCGTTACGGATTCTCAAAAGTTAGTGATAGTCTGCGCCATACCGGTTATAGAGGACAAAAACAAGGATTATTTGTTGCCAAATTTACCGGTAATGACAGTGACATTAAAATAAACTATTGGGATCACTTCGCTTGGCAATGGGTTGGTACCGATAAATTATTAGAAACTGTCCATCCTTGCCGGCAGGCTGGAACCGCTAAATTCTTAAAAAAATTTTTAGAAACTGTTAAATAAATAATTATGACTGATAAGATTCGTATCCGTTTCGCCCCATCGCCAACCGGTTTTTTACATATCGGAAATTTTCGAGTCGCTTTATTTGATTATTTAATCGCCAAGAGCCTGGGCGGTGAATTAATCTTGCGTATTGAAGATACTGATCAAAAAAGGGAAGTTGCCGGCGCCGCGGATAAATTAATAAGCCTCTTAGACTATTTTAAAATAAAATTTGATGAAGGACCGCACCTTGGCGGACCCTGCGGACCTTATATTCAAAGCCAGCGCCTCGCTATTTATAAAAAATATTCTGATCAACTTCTAGAAGAAGGGAAGGTTTATCGTTGTTTTTGTACCGAAGAGCGGTTAACCGAGATGCGCGAAGAGCAGCAAGAAAAAAAACAAGCGCCCCGTTATGACCGTCGTTGCCGCAATTTAACCAAAGAAGAAAGCGACCGCCGAGCCGCCAGTGGCGAACCTTTTGTTATCCGCCAAAAAATGCCGCTTGAGGGCAAAATAACTGTCCACGATGAACTGCGTGGTGATATTACTTTTGATTTTAATGATCTTGATGATCAAGTTCTGATTAAATCCAATGGCGTACCAACTTATCAATTTGCCAATGTCGTCGATGATCACGAAATGGCAATATCACACGTTACCAGAGGTGATGAATGGCTGTCTTCTTTTCCAAAAAATATCTTATTATATCGAGACTTCGGTTGGACTCCGCCCAAATTTATTCACTTTCCTTTAATTCTTAATAAAGAAGGGGGTAAATTATCAAAACGTAAAGGTGATGTCTTTGTTGAAGATTATTTGACTAAAGGTTATCTGTCGGAGGCGCTAATAAATTTTTGTGTCCTTTTAGGCTGGCACCCTAAAGGTGATAATGAAATTTTTACTCTAGAAGAATTGGAAAAAGAATTTTTCATTTCCGGCATTGGTATTTCACCAGCTGTTTTTGATATTGAAAAATTAAATTATTATAACGGTTATTATATCAGGCTCAAAAAACCGGAAGAACTGGTTAATCTTTGTCGTCCGCTTTTAGAAACAGCCGGATACGAAACTAATAAATATTATCTTGATCGAATAGTGGCTGTTAGCAGTGATCGTCTTAAAACTTTACAGGACATCGTTGATATCACTGGTTTTTTCTTTAAACAGCCGGAATATCCTCAAGAATTATTACTTTGGAAAAATTTAACTTTAGAAGCGGCCAAAAATAATCTAAAAGAAATAGCAAAAATTCTTCAAAATATTCCAGAAGCTGATTGGACTAAAGAAAATTTAGAAGAAGAGATTTTTATGTATTTAAAAAGCCATGATAAAAAAAATGGTGATTACCTATGGCCTTGGCGGGTAGCGGTTACCGGAGAAAAAAACAGCCCTAGTCCATTCGAAGTTTCTTGGGCGCTCGGAAAAGAAGAAACACTAAAAAGAATTAACAAAATAATATAAGACGTATGGACATTAGTCTTAATAGCATAAAAAAAGTTTACAAAAAAAATATTAAATTTTTTATTATTTTTTTTATTGCTCTAGGAATTGCTCTAAGTTTTCTAGCCGGATATTTTATTTGCTACAACAAAGAGGAAAATACCACAAATAAAACAGAAAGGCACGAAAGCGGCTATTCATATATCAGTCCGCTTCTAGAATGCTATTCAGAAAAATCAGACTCCCCGGAAAATTATAAGCTCAAAGAACAAATTGAAGATACTATTAATTCGCACATAAAAAACGGGGAAATAACCAGCGCTTCTATATATTTTAGAGATTTGGCTAATGGTCCTTGGTTTGGGATTAACGAAAACGAAAAATTTACCCCCGCCAGCTTGCTTAAAGTTCCGATCATGATTACTTATTATAAGATAGCCGAAAATAATCCAGATATTTTAGATGAAAAGGTAATTGCTGATTGGCAAGATAGTGACGACACGCCACAAAATATTGCCCCTGAAAATAAAGTGGAAAAAGGGAAGACCTACACAATTCAAGAACTTATAAATTACATGATAATTGAATCGGATAACCATGCAGCCACTATAATATTAAATAAACTCCCAGATAATACTTTAAATAAGACTTTTAGTGATTTAGGCTTAAACTTTCCCGACGTTGAAACGCCGGAGAACTATATGACTGTTAAAGATTATTCTTCTTTTTTCAGAGTCCTCTATAATGCTTCTTATCTTAATAAATATTATTCTGAAAAATCTTTAGAAATATTATCGCAAGCAAAGTATAAAGATGCTTTAGCGGCCGGGATACCTTCTAATATAAAAATAGCTCATAAATTTGGCGAACGGCGCAATATGGATTTGGATCAGCTTCACGACTGCGGTATCATTTATAAGAAAAACAAAGACTATATGCTATGTGTTATGACTAGAGGTGATGATTTTAGTAAATTGTCTGGAGTAATTAAAGATTTATCAAGCCTAGTTTATCAAAATGTAAAATAGTTATTTACATAAATGGCAAAAAATGGTATAATTCAACTATGAAAAAACTACCTATTATTTTATTAATGTTTATCTTAGCCGGAATGCTCACAATGTCATCCTCAGTTTTAGGACAAGCTGGTTCGGTTGATAGTGAAATTCAGGATTTAAACGATAAAATCCAAGCTCAAAAAAAACAAATGGATGATTTGGCTGACAAGCAAAAAGCTTATCAGGCCGCTATTGAACAAAAACGAGCTGATAAAGATAGTTTAACTAATCAACTATCAATCTTAGAAAATCGGTCGGCTAAAATACAGCTAGATATTGATAGTACAAATATAGAAATTGATAAGACTAATTTAGAAATAAAAAAAATCCAGTTAGACATGGCTAACGTTGATCAAGATATTGAAAAAGAAAAACAGCATATCGGTAATTTATTACGTCTAGTCTACAAGCAAGATCAAGTTTCCACCATGGAAATGTTGCTGCTTAACAATTCATTATCTGAATTTTTAAATCAAGCCAAATATTTGGAAAATACTAATGACAAGATTAAAGAGAGTTTGGAAGATCTGGAGAATAATAAAGGCCAATTAGAAAAGAGCCAGTTAAGTTTGAATGATAAAAATAAAGAACTGGTTACTTTAAAAAGCCAATTAGAAAATAAAGTCGGTGATTTGCAATATGAACAACAAAGTAAAGAAACTATTTTAGAAGAAACTAATTCTTCGGAAGCGGAATATCAGGACCTGTTAGCTCAAGCTAAAAAAGAACAAATGCAAGCTGAGGCGGAAGTTTATAGTTTGGAAAAGACAATCCGTCAAAAAATGTCAGAAAAAGACAAAACTAAATTAGAAACTGGTTCTAGCGATATTGCCTGGCCGATTCCTAAAAATACCATCACTACCTTTTTTCATGACCCTGATTATCCTTATCGAAAGGTGATTGGCGAACATCCGGCGATTGATATCCGGTCACCTCAAGGTTCAATTCTAAGAGCGGCTGCCGATGGCTACGTCGCTCGGGTCAAATTTGATGGTACAACCGCTTATGCTTATATCATGATTATCCATAGTAATGGCTTATCAACCGTCTATGGTCATGTTTCAGCCGTTTCCGTAGCCGCTGACCAGTATGTTCATCAAGGTGATATTATTGGACGAACTGGGGGCGCGCCACACGGCATTGGTTCAGGACCATTTACTACTGGATCTCACTTGCACTTTGAAGTTAGAAAAGACGGTATTCCAGTAAATCCACTCAACTATCTGCCATAATAAAAAAAACGAATACAAAAAAAGCTCTTTTTTAAAAAGAGCTTTTTTATTTTATAACCAATCAGTCTTTTAAAGGATGAAACTGTTTTTGTGTCTTTCGCGCATAGGAATCGGAGGCATGAACATAGCGAGTCGTTGTTTCAAGGGACTCGTGGCCCAATAAAACCTGGATAGCCGCCGGATTAGCTCCCGCTTCCGCTAAATAAGTCGCAAAGCCATGGCGCAATGAATGAGCGGAAATAGGTAAATTAATATCTAATAATTCTCGATATTTTTTGATAGTCGTCTGTAAATAAACAGGGGAAATTTTACGTTCACGCTCAGCGGAATTCTGTCCGCGATAAGGAATGAAGGCAAACGGGGAATCGTCGTTCCTGGTGGCTAAATAAGCCTCCAGATGCTCCTTAGCCCGCGGAGTTAGATAGACAAAACGCTCTTTTTTACCTTTACCTAAAACAAATATCCGACCAGTCTTATCAATCTGTTTTATCTTAAGGTTAATTAGCTCGGAAATTCTCATTCCGGTAGAGAAGAGGACTTCGAGCATGGCCCGGTTTCTAAGACCGACTAACCGGTTCTTTTCGTAAGTTGATGGAAATTGCAATAATTTAACAAATTCGTCAAGTTCAGCCACTTGGGAATTTTTTCGGATAGTTTTGACCATTTTAATCATATCCGGGGCAATCGTCGTGGGACAATCCATTTCAATCAAATATCTAAAATAAGAACGGAGAACTGATAGCATTCGGTTAATTGAATAGGCGTTGAGACGAATCTTAGTTTCTTGCGCTAAGGCCGTCTTACGGTCATATGAAGTCAACAAGGCTTTATAGTTCAGAATATCTTTCTTAGATAATTTAGCAAAATCAATAGAATTATCAAATAAAAAATCCTCAAAAACCTTAAGATCACGTTCGTAATTATAATAGGTTTCTGGGGAATAGTTATTAACCTTCAAGTTGAGTAAAAAATCGTCAAAAAGTGGTAGAGCCGAGGACATAAAAGGTATAGTTAATGGTTAAACATAACTGAGTATAATAATTCTTACACTTAGTTTATAGTATAATTATATCCTAAATAATTAAAGAAAGCAAATAGTACTTTTGATACTTTTGCCTAAAATTTTAAAGGCCTGAGCAAATTATCTGATAATCAATCCTAAAATATCAATTTGCGGAGTAAACATAAGAACTATTTTTAGAATTAATAAAAAAACGCCGATCCAAAGCAACCCAAAAAGGATTACGGCTATTGTGAAGAGGGTTTTAAATAATTGTTCCATATATTTTATTTATTACCAATGTAAACTTTGTCGCCATATCGAAGATCAACATAGTTAACCTTACTTAGATTATCCTTTATTTTTTGATTTTTGACAACGACTAGTTTATCAATTTGTTTTGAGATATCATCTTTAGTATTAAAATAAGCCAGCAAACCGTTCTGAAAACGGACCTTTATCATATTAAGCTCTTGGCTGATCATAAACCGATCAATTGGCATACTGGACATATCGGGATCTTTTTCCAAAGCTGATTTAACGGCAAAAATAAAAGTCAGATAGCTTTGATCAACTTTTAAATAATCATTTTCAATCAAAGTACTAGGAGTATCATTCTGAATTATTGGAAATTTTTTTAAATCATCAGCTTTAACAACACTGTCTTTGATAATATACCCCTTAGAATCGCTGTAATAGTTCTTCCCCGATTCCGCCCAAATAAAAGCGTAAGGACGTTCTTCAATATCCACCGAAATAGTATGAAATAATTTTTTGCTTATTTTTACTTTGGAAAAATTAAAATTAGCAATCAAATCAGTTTCCGCTTTTTTCTTATCAAATAACAAAATATTCTTCTGCTTAAGCGGCCAAATACTCTTATTATTGGTTTGATCCCATAGACGCTGAGAAATAGCGCTTTCCGGCAAACGCCCTAAACCATTTATTTTAATATTATTTATCATAAATAAGGGCGACAAGAATAAGCCATATAAAATAAAAAGAATGATAATCAAAATACCAATTACATAAACTTTAAGACTTAGGCTGCGTTTTTTATTATCGGTTTTATCAGTCCTAAAAAAAGGATTTTTAAAACTCTTTGACTGATAATCTTTTTTTATCTGATATCTTCTGATTTTTCTTTTTTTCTTATTAGCTAACATATTGCTCTTAACGGCTTAATTAATAATTCGATGAATATTTGATTGAAGCCTAATTAATATTTCATAAGGAATCTGCCCGGCCAATTTTGATAAATTTTCTAAAGAATTTTTATCATTTTTATTTTTAGAAATTATTTCTATTTCGTCGCCAATTTCTATTTTGGAAGACCCGGCAACTAAACAACAAAGATTCATACAAACCTTACCGGCAATTTTTAAATATTGTCTCTTCCCTTCTTTTTCCCAAACAAATTCTGCTAGATTAGACAGGCTTCTAGGCAAACCCTCATAATAACCAAAGGGAATGGTGGCTATCCTTTCGGAACAGTTAGCCTGATAGGTGCCATTATAAGAAACTATTTCCTCTGCTTCTAGCTCTTGAATCGAAACTACTTTTGAAATTACTCGCAAACTTGGTTTTAAAGCCTCAGCCTTAGAAAAATTGCCACTATCTTTAGGAAAAGGATTATAGCCATATAAAGCTAGTCCACTTCTAAAAGCGGTCAGCTCTGGAACTGAAAAAGTAAAAATGGCCGCCGAATTTCCTAAATGAATCCATTTTGGATTAAATCCTTCAGATCTTAAAATTTTTAAATCACTTAAAAATTTATCAAGCTGTCTTTTATTAAAATCGCCATCTTCTTCCGAAGCGGCCAAATGCGAACAAAAACCGGTTATTTCCACTTTTTTTAAAAGTTCTCGATTTTCCGTTAAAAATTTCTTTAAATCTTTTATCCCTTCCCGATTCATTCCCGAATTAATAAACAAATGAATTTTTGCTCGGCCCAAGCCGGCTAAAATAGCCAGAGATTTTTTAGTATAGACGCAGAATTCATTTTTTTTAAAATCGGCATAAGAATAGGCCTTATCCGACATTTCTCCTAGAATTAAGGTCTTTTTTTTAAAATAACGATTTGTTACTTGCAGCTCAGGAAAAGAATCAACAACAACAAAAGGCGCCTCTGAACCATTAAGTATTTGACACAATTCTCTTAAACCATGGCCATAAGCATTGGATTTTAAAACTGGAAAAATAGCTGCTTGCGGTTGTTTGTTTTTAAGCAAATAATAATTATCTAAAATTTCTTTTTGACTTACTTCTATTCGATTAAGAGTTTCGTATTTTGGTTTAATAATCTGTCTAATCTTATTTATCATAATATTTATCTGTCTTTTATTTAACTACCTTTCCCTGCCCCTGATTAATCGGATCGGCCGGTAATTCAGTATCAATCGCCGACAATTTACCACTAATTTTTTCTTCAGTATAAGCATCAACCGCTAAATATGAAATATTATCAAGCAATACTGGGTTAGTGCCAATTTGTTCTTTAACCGGTAACAATTGGACACCAAAACCAGCCTGATAACGGCCATTATCAGCCGCAACCTTTTTGACTGTCCAGGTAAGTCTTTTCTGGCTTTCGTCATAAGAAAAATCGCCGGCTGAAAGAGTTTTATTATTCGATAAAGTAACGCCCTTAGGTAATTTAGCACTGACCGTCAAATTACTAAAATCATCGTCATTATTAACTGTAAAAAATATCCAATAATTAGTCGGCAAACCGACAGTCGGTGGAATTGGGCCACTGCCCAGTTGATCACCTAATTGACTATTATAATAGGCCACCGCTTTAATTTCAATATCGGCAATTATTTTTAAATCGGGCAAGTTAACCTTGGTTTTTAAATCCTGGCCGGCGTCTTTATAGAAAGCGTCGAGCCGCCAACTTATTTTTTTTAATGATTCATCTTTAGTGCTAATAGTCACATTAAGAATAATAACTTTTGAATCTCCGGAATTCAAATTATCAACCATTATCTTATTTCCTTTTACAGTTACTCCCGATGGTAGCCCCTGCCCCGATATCTTACTAAAAAAACCACCACTGATTAACTTCGGGGTCAGTACAATCGATTGTAAATCATCTTTTCCTTTATTTTCCAAATTGATATTTAAGACAAAAGCTTGCCCGGAATGAATATTCTTTTTGACGATTTCCGGTTCAATGCTAAAAGCTTCGCCATTAGAGCTATTTTCGTTATAAATTTTAGATGAACTGGCAATCTCTTGCGACACGTGGTTAATTGGCGAGGTGTCCACTTGAGGTTTAGGAAAATGACGAATAATAATTAAAGTTATGATCAAACCTAAAATAATTAATAGCAAAAGAATATCAGCGAATAAATGCCAATGATTATTAAGATAGTGTTTCGCTTGACGCCGCTGCCACCATCTTTTTAAAACATTTTTCATATATTTATAAATTAATATTTTAAAAACTAGAAATACCCGTTAAAATTTCGCTAAGACCATCACTATTCATATCATAAGCGGCCACTGATATTCCTTCACGAAAATTTTTATCGTAAGCCATAAAACTACCTTTTAATTTTCCCGAAGCATTAAATATTTTGACTTGCGGCCCGCCACCGCGACCGGCCCCAGTAACTATTTCATTTGCGCCATCGCCATCGACATCACCGACCGCCACATTAACCCCACCACGAAAATTTTTATCGTAAGCCATAAAACTACCGATTACTTTACCGGAAGTGTTAAAGATTCGAACTTGTGGTCCGCCGCCGCGACCGGCCCCAGTAACTATTTCTAAAGAATTATCTCCGCCGGTATTACCAGTGGCAATAGCAAAATTACCTTTAAAATTACCATAAGGTTTAAAAGATAATAACTTTTTGCCATTATTCATAATATTAAGACTACCACTAGACGAAGAAATTATTCGACCGTCATTTAATAGCAATAATGTCTGGCCACCTTGATAGCTATCTAAATAAGCAAAGAAACCGTTTCTCGTCTGCTTACCTTTATTGTTATATATTCTAAAAAAATTACCGTTAGAAAACCAATTATTATAGATTAAAACTGGTTGTTTAAGTAAAATTACGCCATCGTGAGCAGCCAATCTAATCCAGTTTACATTTTGGCCATTATTTATTATTTTATCTTGATTGCCGCGAAGATGTTCAAATTGTTCCTTGGTAAAAGCATATTTCTGCTCTTTGTCAGTTGAATTAACCAGAGCAATTCCACCGGTAAAATCACGCCGCCAAAGTCCCGGCTTAATCGTCTGATTATTTTTATCTAATAAATTATAAGCGGCCGCCTGTTTACTTCCTAAATCATTATTATATTCATCATACCACCATAATTGAGCGTGATCAGTTGAACCATAATCAAAACTATAATAACCATTGCCCATAAGAGCACTGGCTAGTCCATAGCGAAAATCACGATAGTCATTCTGATTATTAGCAGAACCATTTATAATATTATAATTTTTAGAACCACTAGAAAATTTTAAATATGACTTAATTACCCCCGACCAAGTACCGCCGTTTTCCCAGGGGGTGGGAAAATTTTCCAACATCCAACCATTTAAATAATTATTATAATCATTAGCAAAGCTGCCATTACCAACGATTATCGCTTTGGGCCATAAAATTTTCGTCTTATTAAAGATCTTTTTCATTCCATTTATCCAAGCGCTATTAAGTTCGCTTGTGGAATTTCTCTGACCATTATTTGATAAAGAAATATTACCATTGTTAAACCAGCCAGCGCCGTTCCAAACATTATCATAAAAAACACCATTCCACATACCGGAACTTTCAATATTGTCAGCCACAAATTGGGGCAAAAAATCATTGAACTTCTGCCCCGCCGCATTTTGAGAACAATAGTCAGTCACATTAAATACGTGAGTATTTGGCCAATCTGATAAGCGATTTCCGGCTTCATCGCGCAACCACCAAGAATCATCGATACTTTTAATGATTTTTTTTCGAAGAACCGATTCGTTAGTATTAAAATCGGCATTAAATAGATTCTGCGAAGTTATGTAGGCAATTATTTTTATCTGGGGATTTAATTGGCGAATCAAACGTAACTGACTAGGGCTATTTTCTTGAACCTCCATATCTAAAACTAAAAAATCCCATTTAGCTAATTCTTTAGCTTCGCTATCCGTAATTGACCAGTGCAAAAAATAGTTCACGGTCTTAGGATTCTTTTCCTTGGCAGTAGTAAAAGAAACCGGAACAAAAAGACAACACACTATTAAAATTAGGACGGCTTTCTTCATTATTTTTCAATTGGCTTAATAACTGATTCCTTAAAAGGCAAATACTGTCTAAGCACTTCTGGAATAATTACCGAGCCATCAGCTTGTTGAAACTGCTCCAAAATAGCCGGTAATAAACGGCTAGTAGCCAAACCGGAAGCATTTAAGGTATGAACAAACTCAGTTGTTGCGGAATTATTATCTTTAAAACGCGTATTGCCGCGACGAGCTTGATAATCTAAAGCATTGCTAATTGAAGAAACTTCTTTATAAATATTCATGCTTGGAATCCAAACTTCAGCATCATAAGTTTTAGCCATTGCTGCGCTGCAATCTTCCGCCGCTAATTTTGATAATTGATAATGCAGACCAAGACCTTCGACTAATTTTTGGGCATTAACGGTCAGCTCGTCAAACATTTTCCAAGATTCTTCCGGCCGGCAGAAAATAAACATTTCAACTTTATTAAATTGATGGCCGCGAATCATACCCCGTTCTTCTTGACGATATGAACCCGCCTCGCGACGGAAACAAGCCGAATAAGCGCAATATTTTTTAGGTAATTCTTCACCACGTAAAATTTCACCGCTATGATAATTACCCATCATCATTTCTGAAGTCGCATTAAGGCAGGAACCATCCTGAGTCCAATATAAGTCATCTCTAAATTTAGGTAAATGTCCCGAAATATAAGCGGAGTGTTCTGCTAATAAGAACGGTGGAATCATAAAACGATAACCATTCTTAGTATGAAAATCGATAAAATAAGAAAGCAGAGCCCACTCAAGTAAGGCGCCTAAACCGGTATAGCACCAAAAACCGGAGCCAGACATTTTAGTAGCTCTTTCATAATCAATTAAACCTAAAGAAGTAGCTAGTTCAACATGATCTTTCAGTTTAAAAGAGAACTCCGGTTTCTGGCCAAAAGTATAAATTACTTCATTATTTTCTTTACCACCGGCCACAACATCGTCAGCCGGAGTGTTTGGCAAGGCTCCCAATTTTTCCATTAGTCCACTTTCCACCTTATCCAGTTCCTCTTTTTTAACTGCAATCTTAGGACCAAATTCTCTAAGTTCAGTAATTAGTTCCGGGGTCGGTTTAGTCTTAGAAAGTTTATTACGATAAGCCTGCATTTCCTCAAGCTCACTAGTTAGTGCCCGACGCTGGTCATCTAAAGCGACGATTTCTTCCAAATTAAAATCTTCCGGCGCTATTTTCTTTGTTAAAGCCGCCTTTACTTCTTCTAAATGTTCTCGGATACGTTTTATATCTAACATATGTTTTTTAATTAAACGGTGAGGCGAATACTAGTTGATTACTTCCCCGCCAAAAGTTTTTAATAAATTATTTAATAGATTATTAGAATCATCTTTTTTAACATTATCATTTTTGATATTTGAAGTAAGTTCCGCCGCAGCGGAGGAAGGCACTAAAGATTCTGCCGAAATAGTATTAAGCTCCAGATTTTCATTCACTAAAAGATCAAGTTTTACCATCCCACCAAAAATTTCCGCTAAAGTATTTTCCACCATTAACTTAATGCTGGGGTCGTTAATCCGATCATGATGAAATTTATATTTAAAAATAATAGACATCTTTCCGCCAGATAAAGCGCTGGCTTGGCAATTTTGTAAAATAAAAGACAAAGAATAATTGGCGCTGCGCAACTTAAGTAAAAACTCCGGCCATTTGGCGCTTACCTCGGCCTCTGATTGATCAGGTGCGGCAATCTTAATATCAATTGAATCGACAGGAGAAATATCCACTCTTTTATTATCAGTCGCCTTCATCACCGGCAATTCTTTCTTATTTAATAATTCTTGATTACTGGCCACCTTATTATTTATTATGTTGTCACCTAAGCATAATTCGATTACCTTTATCTCGAGTGGCAACTGAACGATAAATGATGGCGTTGAATTATTATAAACATTTAAAAAAGCTTCTAAATATAAAATAATCTGATTAAGCTCAAGCTTGTCCGCCAAAGAAGAAATTCTTATCTCTAAGGTATCACCTAAATCTAGTCCTAGGCTTTGCGCTAACCCCGGATTAACTTTACTAAGAAGGATTTTTCGTAAAACGATTATCCCCTCGCCGACAAAGCCTTTTAAATTCAAACCACTATCAACAATACTGTTTATCAGCTTGATTGCCTGACTGGCATCTTTTTTAGAGATAAATTCGAGTAAGTCAACTATTTCATTATGATGATATTTAGGAACAATCAGCTCCGCCTGGTCCCAGGTAATCTTCTTTTCTCCAAGAGATAACACTTGTCCCAGCAAACTTTCAGCATCGCGCAAATGTCCGTCCGACTGTCTGGCGATTGCTTCCAAAACTTCACGTTCAACATCAACTTTTTCCTGACTGACAATATTTTGTAATTTACTGACAATATCAGCCACGCTTATCCTTTTAAAATCATACCGTTCGCAACGAGAAATAATCGTCGCCGGCACTTTATGAATTTCGGTCGTGCATAAGATAAAAATAACATTTTTCGGTGGTTCCTCGAGGGTCTTGAGTAAAGCATTCCAAGCCGATATCGATAGCATGTGAACTTCATCAATAATAAAAACTCTGAATTTTGATCCGCTAGGGACAACCCGAGCCGAAGCGATAATATTTTCTCTGACATTATCAACCCCCGTATTAGAAGCCGCGTCAATTTCCACGACGTCAAAATTATTACCACTCGAAATACTAAGACAACTAGCACATTTATCGCATGGTTCGCTATCCGAAGCTTTCCGACCCGTACAATTAACCGCCTTAGCTAAAATTCTCGCTAAAGTAGTCTTACCCACCGCTCGCGGACCGCAAAATAAATAGGCCTGCGCTAATTTATGATTGGCAATTTCATTCTGTAAAGTTATTTTGATGTGGTTTTGCCCAAAAACTTCCGAAAAATTATTAGGCCGATAATCGCGATATAATGTAGACATAAGCAATCTTTTTTATTAATCTAACTGACTTTTTCCCTTCTGTAAAGGACTAGCGCTACGCTGATTAATCTCTAGTTCAACCAAGCGTCGATCCTGACCAAATTTCAATCGAGAGAGCGTTCTAATCTTTTCTGCTATCTCGGGCCGTTCAACTCCTAAAATCGGCCAAATAGTCTTGAGCGAAAATGGCCTCAGCGCGCTATTATCAACCAGCAATTTAAGACAAGCTGAACCTTTATCAATGTTTATTAAATCAAATTCATTAAAGACCGG
>Ga0172381_10000682_pt1 | contig 41297 bp, 59 predicted proteins | sample Leawel6488metaG_FD_119754 | JGI IMG/M metagenome (GOLD analysis project Ga0172381, IMG submission 119754) | Leachate microbial communities from a municipal landfill in Southern Ontario, Canada - Leachate well 64-88 metaG | ecosystem: Engineered > Solid waste > Landfill > Unclassified | place... | reverse complement strand
TACATCAATGGTTTCGCCATTATGCAAAACTGCTGTATCAAGATTATCCTTTGATGCACCTGACCACACAAAATAGTTGTGTACGTCATCCCTTACCTTAGTCCAAGTATAACTAAAAATGTTATTTCCGTTTTCGTCAACCTTGTGACCTAAATAAGTTAGTGTTGGTGCCCAAACAGGGGATTCACAACTTGGCAAAGCTGGAGCTGAAACACCGCCTTCGTGATTGAAAGTCTGTGGTGTGCAGACACTTGCATCATGGTATTCCCCCTTATCAAGTACTGAATCGTAGTTTGCTCCACCTGGATCATTACAGACTGGTGTTGTCAAACAAGTTGGAATGTCAAAAGTTCTAGTTTCATGTTTATTGTCCCAATACTGACCCCAAAACCAAGACCATTCTTTCTTTTGCAACCTATAAGTAACTTCAGTTTCAGTTTGGCTTACAATGTGCCACCTGTAAGTTGACCTATGTTGTTCAAACTCAACGTCGTTTTCAATTGCAACCTGACCTTCTACACAAACTGGTTCAGATGGTTCTGGAAACTGGTTTGCTGATGCACTATTAACTGATATCAACAATGCTCCTGCTACTAATAAAATGCTAAACAATTTCTTCATAAATTATTCACCCCATTTCGAGCTTATTAAAAGCCTAATTAACGGAAGTGGTAAGTTGTTGAATATTCAAGCCAACATACTAAAGTGCCGTTTAGTAACCACTCCCGCAAATTAAGTTTTTAATTATTGGTCCTCTCCATTATGTTCACAATATGGATTATCACAGAAATGTTTCTTCCAACTCCAAGCAAATAGTGGATGACCACAATAGATACAAAGACCAAGTAATCTACGGATGAATATTATTAGTTTATTTAGTATTTTTTTCATTTTTCTTCTATCAATTCAGCTAGTTTTATTTGTGTTACATCTTTAGCAATCAGAACAAAGACCGGGACTGGATCAAAGAACTTTGCTATTGCCGGAGCAATGGTTGTAATCTTAGCATCATCCGGCATAATCAGAAGATATCTATCCCCTTTATTTATCTTAAATGCCTTACCTTTTTCTATGATTAGTTTTTTCATTTTACAATCTTAAATATTTCTATCGGTATATAATATTGTGGTTCTTGTCCGTATTGTTCCTTCTTCCAAGCCTTTACAACTTCTTCTTTTGTTGCCCTTCTTATGGTTATACTACCATCCCCACCTCTGTCATGGAACTCTACAAAATTCACAGGATTGTCCATGATTTTAATTGAATCAGCTAAATTCACAGAAACTTTTCTAGCCATCCAAAGGACAGCTTTGTTCCAATTAACTATCTTTATAAATTTATCACCAACGATTTTACCATAGTTTAATTTCATAGTATTTTCCTTTCACAATCAAGACAGTATGTGGAATACGAATCTCTAAGGATGTCCCAATGTTTACAAAGAAATGGGAACAGTCTAACTAAGTAATATTTCCAGAGTGGTATTGTTATTTTCATAGTATATCTTTCTCTCCAATCTTAGATACGAAGTGCATCAGTCGAACATCTATGTTGGATATGTCATTACTAATCTTTTCCAGAAGTGCAAGAAGTCTTTCCTCCGGAGAACCTGCTTTGATAGCTGTTTTTAACCTGCCAATGGTTACAAAAATTTCCTCTCTTTTTTCTTTCGTGGTAAGAGTAAGGTTCTTAGTTCTCATACTTAACACTAATATACACTAGAGATAATAGCTTGTCAATAGTACGTTTCTAGAAAAATTGCTATAGTTTGATACTCTTTGTCCTATTGCAAAACAAAACCCCAGGGTTTAATCTGGGGTATGTCTTTACAACTCCATTATACCACACCCTTCAAGAAACTTCCTTTTTGTCGTTTTTTTCCGATTGCAATTCAAACCATAGAGATCGGATGACAGAGAAGTCTATGGGCTAAAGGTTGATGCGATCTTCCGACAGCATATCGGGATTGGCTTGGAATAACCATTAGTATAAAAAAGTGCGGTGGGTTTTGTTTCGTGTTATGCAACCACCCCTTTCACCTCTATACCTGGAGGTTTGGAACAGATAACAAACTTAAAGTTGCCGGGAAAAATCGGATTAAAACAACTTGACACGCAATACATTAGTTTTCTTGTGGCAAGGAATTATCATTATGAAATGTAATATAGATTATTGTAGCCAAGTCTTGACAAAGCTTTGTTACAGAATACAAAAAAATAATACTAAGCACTTAGTAGGGCTATGTTCAATACATGGCTATAGATACTTAGAGTATGTTCCTGACCTTGACATTCCCATTGTCATGACCAATCTCAAGAGCAAGAAAAATAATGGTATTCGTATTGCCAGAGAAGATTCACCACAACAAGAATTATTATGACAAAAGAAGAAGTTAAACTAACATTCAAGTTTGGTAGTGGAAAAGACATTGCCAATGCTTTGACAACTTATTTTGACCAAGGTATTGCTGAGAAAAAGATCAAGCCTTTGCAGTTCTACAAGTCTGGTGACTTTCAAAAAGAAAATATATCCGCCGAAAAAGATATTGTTGCAATTGCACAGGACATATTCTCTGTCTAGTTGACATGGACTTTAGAAATATCTAATATGGATGTAACTACGAATACTTCACAAGAGTATCCTTAGTTCTCAGGCAAGAGGCTACTGAGGTTGTAAGGGCAGGCAACTAAAGTAGCCCTTTTGCTGTTTGGAGTTCATCCCCTTATTTTTTGTAGTCTGCTGGAGATATAACTTCAATCTTTTGAATACCAACAAGAGGAAATTCCCGGTAATCATTCCGGAGATAACATTGAGCTTCCAGGAAATCCTCTCCATTTTTTACCTTCAACTTAAATGGTTCAATTATTCTATCTCTAGTGATTTTCATTTTCGCAGAAACGAAGTCAATACGAAGCCAACGCTTTTCAAGGATTGCTTTTTCAATTATTTGTTTTAAGTAGATGATGTTCATAAGCTTAATAATGCGGAGGATGAGGTTCCCCCGCACTATAAGCCTACTTAACTAGATCGTAAGCTGTTTCTAATGAAACGCCTGATTCGGCTATCATTTTAACTTCTTCATCAGTAAGTTCTGATTTCTTAGGTGAAGGCATAATTGTGTATGTAGTATTTCTTGCTACACCTTCCTTATTGATTGAGATGTCATATTTTCTGATATCACCATATTCATCATTTGTTTCATAAGCAACAATCTGTCGGAATACTGTGATCGGGGATTCATAAATATAAGGCTTACCATCTTTCCTGTTAAGGACTAAGAAGGCATACTTAAATTTTTTCGGTTTCCCGGATTTGCAAAGTTCACAGCCATCACCTGAACAAACTGTTGTAGAATATTTGGTTCCTTCCTTATCTTCGTGGTATGTAACCTCTAATGCTTTTGTGCAGATTCTTATTTTATTTGAACCATCTTCGAGCTTGAGAAAGTTTCCACTTCCAGAAGGAATGTCGTAGTTACTGTAATCGTCAATATATTGTGGCATATTAGTTTTGTTGCTCACCCCCTTTCAATTTTATTTAATTCCAACCTTAATTCTCAGTAATTCAGTAGGAGAGATCCGGTAAAATTTACGTTCTTCTCCGAATCCAACATTCTGTGCTCTGATTCTCTTAGTTTCAATCATCTTGGTAACAGTTCTTCTACTGACTCCCAATATCTTAGCTGCTTCTTCTACTGTTAGTAATTTCATATCTTCCATAATTACCATTATACTACACTATCCGTCACTATTTGTCAATAGTACGATTAGTGTTCAAGCACTCTCAAATTACGACAGATCTCAATTAACATTTCCTTCTTTGTTAATAGTACCCGGACTTTGTATTTCAAATCCAGGTATTTTTCTGCTATTGATTCCTGAGCTAGTTGTAACTTGGAGCTGGCTTCTCTTTGCCCTTCAGTCCTTTCCAAAGTATGAAGTAATTTAGTGTAGTAGGTACTGTAATATTCGGTTTCCAATTTTTCAAGTTTAGGAATCAGAACTTCCAGTTCTTCCATCACTAAAATCATTTTCTCATTTGCAGTTTTTAGATCCATATAATAATTTCACCTCCGATCCAATTTTATACAATTTCATTTTCTGTCCGTATCCGTCATGTTGATTGAGTAGTTCCACAAGCCATGCACTCCCATATTGTATCGTAGTCATCCGGGCTATTTTGTTGAGTGTATTTGATCATTTTATTTGACTTACACTCCGGGCATATTTCGCCACTATCCTCCGGTTCTATTTCTTCATAGTCAATATCTGTATCATTCATTTTTACCACCTCCGAATCGTTTCCCAATTTTCACCCCCTGAATTTTCAATCTCCGCATTGTTTCCGGGCTTCTTTGGTATTTCCCTGCAGATTTATCACCGGGAATAAAGCGATACTTTGCACCCTGTTTTAAGTTCTCTATAGTTCCAGTATCAAAAACAGATTTCCGTTTCAGTTCTCTAAACTGTCCACGAGTCCGACCACGTTTGCGGTCTAGTCCGAACTGAAGTTTATATTCTTGCATATATATTTTGTGAGTTTGTCTAACATGCGATCCCAAAAATACATATTTTTTGTGACATATAAGGCATTTCTCCATGTCCTCATCATAATAAGTAGGTTTTCCTTCTTTTTTAGCCCGGTATTCCCGGTAGTATTCTGTGTTGTTACTCATATTTTTACTGGCAGTATCCGTTACCCCCTTCAAATCCTCCTTAGTGAGGCTTACAGCCTTGTGTAAACCCCACTAGCAAGACTTAAACTATAAATATATGTTTCCACATTGACTCAAAGAATCCGAGGGCTTCTTTTTTATCCTTGAACTCATAACAATAATTAGTTTCTCTATCTTTGGTATTGTTTATGTCTATTTGATAAACGCCTCTTTCATTTTCAAATAGCACAAGCTCAAACTCGCTACAATTCCATTTATTTAATACTTTCATAATTTCTCACCCCCTGTTTATGCTTTCCTTATTGCTCCCTAGTAAATCACCAAGAAGCAATAGCAAGGCATAACTAATCCCAGGTATTATAATAATCGCCTTGACCTGTATTTTTACTAAACGAACCCCTTCTTTTGCTATCATCTCCACAAAACGGGTAACTACCCACTAAATAAGGTTGCCCTTCGTATCCTTCCCTAATTCTTAGATTAAACGGTTTACTTTTGATAACTGAGGGTACAGGGTAGCTTCTACCATTTCCCCTGCCACAATCATCCTCAACCCTTGCTCCAATCATTACACATTTGGCGGTTTTACCATTACTTGATAACACCTTAAGGTAGTCGTTGAGAGTCATATCATAACCCCACGAGTCATAATAGATAGAACCGCTTTCAATATCAGCTGTGTAGTTTTTCAACGAATCTTTTCTGTCCTGTTTTCTTTTTTCCTGTGCTTTGTAGTTTTCTATAACCTCGTTGATATATTCTTCTCGTCTTTGCTCGTCTCTAAAAGAGTAAAAAGCTATTTGCATATTCCACTCTTTTTTGGCGTTTAGGTTATATACTTTGACAAGTAATTTCCCCTTATCCTCAAAGCTCTCTATTTTATAATGTGATACGTTATAAGTTTTCATTTATAATCACCTCCAATCTTTTTATTATGCTATTAAATAAACTACTAATAATGTACTAATAAGACTTAACCAAAAGATTATTAACTCAACTAACACTCTAATATATAGATGTTTGTTAAAATAAGCTCTCAATCTTCTAGTTTTAATGTATGGGTATGTGTTCATATTAGTTATTTATAAGTAGGATTGATAATAATAGAAGTAGTCCGGGAATAAATATAATCATACCCAGTTCAGATAGTGCGAAGTCATAGTCAACTATAACTATATAACAATAGAATAATAAACCGGGCAATATTCCGTAAATAAAAATATCCTTAATAGTTCTCATAGTTAGTATTGTTACATACAATACACTACTTGTCAATACCCTATTATAGCTTTGTTATTGTATGAGTATTGTGTTGTTACTATTCCCGGCTTGCCCACTTCTTGCCCGTTTATATTACTTTTACCTACACCCCCTTGACCATGATCATGACTATAGCTATGACTATGACCTTGATCTATGTCTTAGTCATGACCTTAGCCTTGATTATAGCTATGACTATGATCATGACCATAGACATGACCTTGATATTGATAGTGTATAGTCCAAGTACATAGTTATTACTATGGGCTTAGTCATGACCATGTACTTGACAATGACCATGTCTATGTGCTAAGGTCAAGACCAAGGTCAAGGCGTAGTCAAGACCAAGGTCAAGACCATAGACATGACCATGATCTTGATCAAGGTATAGTCTAAGACATAGACATGATCAAAGCTTCTGTAATGTCAGTTCCAATTTCATAGCAATGGGGTAGGTATAGTTCAAGTTAAGCCTACGTCTGTGTCCATAGTATTCATCACCTTCCCAAAGCCACGCCCTAAACTAAGCCTATGGCTAATCCCTTAATCATCTCCAGTCTAGTTGACATGATCTAAGCCTTAGTCAATACTTTAGCTATGTCAGTACAACCCATTTACAACACCTTGCCTTTGTCCTTGAGAGAAGAAATAGAAAAGTCTGTGCAAGAGATTGGGCTATATGCTACAGCAACCAAGTATCAATACAGTTCAGGAATGTCCTTTTGGGGACTGTATAACAATCTCAAAAAGAAGGTTAATAGGGGTAAGATTGCTAATCAGGATGGGTTGAAAAATCCGAATACAAAGCCTGTTAGGAAACCACAAAAGCTATCGGATTCAGAGAAATTATTCTTAGAAGATCTTAAATCAGGGAAGAAAGATATATCCGAAATTTCAAGGCTTGTTGCTGTAAAGGTGTTTGAGAAAATGCTTAAATATCCGGATGATTTTAAGTTCTATGATTTCTATCAATCACAACTTCTCAAGCTTAAACAAGAGGAAGCTAAGAGTAAAAACACTTTGGCTATGGAACTCATTAACCGCTTGTTTAATGGCAAGCTTCCTCCAACCCATTGTCCTAATTGCGGGACTGAAATAATTAAGATTGAAACTGTTACTGCAATTGAGGAGGGTGAGGTTGTTAAAGATGATTAACCCATATGCTATTCAGAAAGCTATTACCGGATTAAATATATCCGACTTCGCAGAGAATGTTTTAGGGATGCAAATTCATGATGGTCAGAAATATTGGTTCAATAATTCAACGAAAGCTATAAATGTTTTGAAGCCTGCTAACCAATGGGGTAAAACTACTGCTGAATCCATCAAGCACATTTACCATGCTGTGACTAAGCCTCAACTTAATCGTTTTGATATGACACTTGAGGACAGGATGAGGTTTGATTACCGCACATTAAACGCAGGGAAAACCTATGAAATTGCTCGTGGAGTTTTAGAACAGGCTGTTGATATTGCCGAGGGTAAGTATCTATTGCCCTCTGGTCACTACAATCAATCACTTCTCAGGGGTTGGGCTATCAAAGAGGTTTGGGATGCTCCCCCGAAACTACCTCAAATTGCTTGGTGGAATCATTCAAGAACTTTGATTAGGTCACATGACGGATTGGGAGAAGCTTTCAAAAGATTAAGGCTTGCATTTATTTCTGTTGACGAATGTGGAGATATTCCGGAATTAAAATTATTCTTAAACGGAACACTTCTTCCCCGTTTATTTTTCTTCCAAGGATCGGTTGATTTAGTTGGAACTTCTCAACCTAAAGGAATTGAATATGAGGAAATTGCAGAAGATGCGGAAGAAAATCCAAAAGATTATTTCATTATTTCGGCAAATACTAATCAGGATATGGCATCAGTTTATGCCAACAAATATATGCCTGAGGAATCTATCAGAAAGATTGAATCCATAGCAGATCCGGAGCTGCGGAAACAAATCATTTACGGACAGTATGTTGATTGGACAAAACATCTTTATTCTTGGGATGAAGTTTCTCAAATGTTCAAAAGTGATATTGAATATGATCCTGAAACAGGGTTTTGTGAAGAACCTGAAGAAGAAGCATATTATGCTTTTGCAACCGATATGGCAGCAAGTGATGATGAAACTTCTGTAACTTGCATTAGATATAATTTAAGGACTAAACTTAAAGACGGAACTTTCAGACAACATCCTCACCGGGTTGTCTTTCATAAAGCCTGGAAAGGAGAAAGTATTCCATTATCAGTTCAATACGAAATGATAAAAGAAATGTTTAATAAATTTCATAGAGTTTCTCCTGCAAGAAGTAAATTTATTTATGATGCTGGAAGTTTGGGAGGTAAAAATGCGGAAGATGCTTTCAGAGAATTACATGGGTATCCATTTCCTCCAAAAGGTCGAGGATATGCTGAGATTAAAGCCGAAGGGATGGGGAAAGTTAAAGAAGTTTTGGGTAGGGGTAGAGATTTTATTGTTTCGGAAAATGGTCAAATTGTTGACAAAAATATTAGCTGGGGAGGAATAAAAGCATCACCAAAATTAACCGGATTACGCAGACAACTTGAAATTGCTAGTAAGGATGATGTTAAAATAAAGAATGATCAGTTCTCTAGCTTTATGATGGCTTTACATTTCATAGAGATGAGAGCACCTAAATCAGGATTTTACAAAGCAATAGATTTTAATATAATGGGAGGAACGTAAGCAAATTACTAAACATGTCAAATTTTATTATTGATGATTCGGTAAGCAAGAAGTTAAGAGAAAAGATAAGTGATCGTGTGAAGGATCGTATAAAACAATCTTCTTCTGAGATCTCCGAAAGGAAAACCGCTATAGAAAAACGCCAGGATTTCTTTGAGGGTAGGCATCACAGATGGACAAATGTAATCGGTCAGGGAATTAAGCAGCAAGAAGGTCATATTCAGGTTGTTATAAATTACGTTGCAAAATTCTGTCAGAAGCTTATTTGGATTCTTACAAACTTTCCTGCAAAGATTAAGATTGTTCCCCAGGATGAAAGTAACGACATTGAAGTTTCCAGGACTGAAGCACTTGAAGAAGCTATTAGAAAAACCTTTAGAGAGAACAAGTTTCAAACCCTTGTTCTTGAAAAGCTTGCGGTTAATCAGGTCAGGGATGGAGATTTTGTTTTTGATTGCAGGGTTGTAGAAACAAAGGATTCCAAAAAAATTGTTATCTCCCCTATTGAGGATTTACTGAAAGTTTCGGTTGGTTGGGATGATGCTTCCGGAACTACATTTTCATTCGTTTCCTTTTCAGATCAATGGAGCATAGATAAAATCAAAAGAGAATTTGATTATGAAGCTGATCCAATTTCTGAAAAAGATACTCAAGGAGAAAGTCGGGGATCTCACTTAAATGACCAATATGGAATATTATCAACCCCATCAGGAATTGAATCAACAATACCTTCAGGAAAATCTAAAATACCAAAAGCAAATATCGAAGATTATTGGGGTTATGAAGTTATCAAGAAAGAACTTAAAGTTATCAATTTGGTTTATATCAACAAAGAACTTGTTCAGTTTGTTGTTACCAAGTACAAAAGGATTCCGAGATTTATTGGACATTCTTTCATGGTTGCGGGCAAACCTTGGAGTAAAGGATTTATTGATGATTTGGTAGATCCACAAGTTGAGCTTAACGACAGGTCTGGAGAAGAAGGAGATTTGGTTAGGGTAGGAAGTCACATGAAGTTTCTGGCTGTCAACATGCCTGATTTTGATCCTTCCTCAATTAAACCTGGTTCTGGACAAGTCATTTTTCTTGAGGGTGAAGATGTAGATTTCAGACCGCTTCCAATGAGCATTTCTCCATTTCCTTCTGAAAGTTATATTGACAGGACAACTGAACATCTTTTCAATCTCGGACTTCCAAAGATTGCACTTGCTGCTGGAACTGCACCTTACACCGGAAGGGTAGCTGCAATTCAATACCAGCCTGTTGCTGATATTACTCAAAATCTGCGTATGAAATGGGAGGATGTTTTGACTGATTTGATAGATACGATACAGGAATACTTCATTGATTTTTTCCCGGAAACCCACACCTTTATGCGGGAGAGTATTTATAATGCAGATACAGGTTCTTACGAAGATGGGGAGTTAATCAAAAGAGATGTGGAATTTGATTGGGAAAATATTCTACCGCTTTCAAGGTCTGACAAGGTGGTTGATGCTTCAACCATGCGGGACAGAAATGCAATTTCACTTCATAGTTATCTTGAACTTACAGGTTTCAAAGATCCTCAAAAAGAAATCAAAAAGCTAAAGAAAGAAATGCAGGATGAGGAGCTTGTATCAACAATGACTAAGTTCCAAGAATTATCTACAGGAGCAGTTAAAGCACAGATTGATGCAACACAAAAAGTTAGAGCTGCGGAAGAAGCTGATGCCGAAACAATGGGAACAATGGAGGACATGGTAACTAAAGCAGCTACTCCAACCAAAGCACCAATTCTTTCCCCGGAACAGAATGAGGGGAGGCGTGGCATTTCAACTTCAACAGGAACACCAACAGGACAAACAGCAACTCAGAAAGGTGCGGTTGCTCAGATGAGTCAAAACTTAAATGCACAATCGGGAACATAAAATATGGCACTTAGAAGTTTGCTTTCAAAGTATAAAAGTTTAAGCAGACCTTCAGTTTTTTCTGGAGGTTCTTCTTATTCCTCACTTGCAAAAAAACAAATTTCAGCAGAGGATGCCATAATTGATGACCAGTATGAACAGGGTAATTTATCTGCAGAAGTTTATCTTTCTAAATTAACGGACAGGCTTTCGAGGTCTTGGATTACTCCACTTCAATCTCAAACATTATCTGAAAAGATTAGAAATGTTGAAGTTGATGTGGTTGATGCAAGTTATGATAATGCTTATCAAAAAGGTCAGATTACCTCAGGAGATTTATATAATTACGAGAAGAATAAACTTAGTAAAATGACTGAGCCGGGATCTCAGGCTTATCTTAAACAGGAACAAAAGGTTCAAGGACTTTTGGATAAAGCTGAAAGAGAAAGTAGATCTGATTTAAGAAGGCAGTCAATGCTTCAAATTTCTCAGATGCCAGAGGATAGTTCTGAAAAGATTTGGCAAAAAGCACAGCTTTATGATCAGCTTGAACAACAGGCTAGAGCTGATGGTGATTTTGAAACTGCAGATTCTTTGGCTACTCAAAAGAATAATTATTATTCCTCAGCGAAACGAGCTGATATTAACGATTTAATTACCGGGACAAAACTTCAGGTTTCGGAAACTTTTGGAGCTGGAATAGGAACTCCTTCTGCTGAGGGTGGATCAAGTTTATATTCTGAATTAACAGGAGGAAGTGCTCCCGGAATTAGTTCTCCTGCTGTTAAAAACGCACTTGAAAGTTTAGATAGACAGAAGATGTCTTTAGACAGGCTTTATCAAAACAGGGCTGATAAAGAGAATATGATAAATACTTACAAAACAGCAATAGAGCAGGCAACAGGTGATCAGAAAACTCAGTTGACAATTGCATTTAACAATCTTCAATCGGATATTGTTGGGATTGATAATCAGATTGCAAACACAACTCAAAACATAACTGATCAGGTTTATAAGGTTCAGGAAATTAACGGTAAGGCTGCAGCATCATCTTTTAATCAGGAAGTTAGAAAAAATAATAGTTTGTTTGATAAAGCTGAAACAGACATTGAAACAGAATTTAAGAACGGAAAGATTGATAAGGTTGAATATATAACAAAGGGAATTGAGTTAGCTCAAACTAAAGCAATGTTTTACGAGCAAGCATCAGGAGGTTTTGCTCAGTTTGGAAATGAAGCTTCAGCAGATACCTATATGGAAAAGACTGGTCAGGCAATTGAAATCCACGAAAGTTTGGTAAATATAGCACAAAATTTAGACGATTACGAACCTGTGTTTGTTGATAAAGATAGCAATCTTACAAACTTATTTGGTGAGAAAATAAGAAAAGGTGATGTAGTTTTGAGTGATGTTAGGCAGATGAAAGATTCGGGTAGGTTTAAGGAAAATTATGCTAATGTTGATGGGGTTTATCACAGAATCCAATATGACCAGCTTCCTCCGGAGTATTTAGATAATGATGGTTTCTTAGTTGCTGGACTGAGTTCCGATAAAAGTGTTGCTAAGTTTTTAGATAATGCTTATGTTTATACAGTTAAAGATGGAAAAGTTGAACAAGAAAGAGTTAAATTTCTTCAAGGAGAAGATGGTATAAATGCAATCACAGAAACGAGAGCAAATAAATTGATTGCTGATGGAGCTGTTGTTCAAACTCAAACAGGAAATCTTGTTTGGAAACCACAGTTAAAAGAAGGCGGACTTATGAAAGTTGCTGCTAGTGTTCAAAAACTTGCACAAGACATAATACCTGGATTCAAAGGAGCTGAAGAATATACTAAAAACCTTCCTAGTGCTTGGAAAGATATTGGAGAAAAAGCATTAAACAGTCCTGTTACAAATGTAATGAATTATTATAAGAATTTTTACACACCAATAATTAACAAAGGAGTTGAGGGTGCTAAGAATATATTTCAAAAAGGAAAAGAATATGCTTCAACCGCAATAAACAAAACTCAAGACTTTTTCAGGAAGATGAATATATTTAATCCGCAGGAGGTAAAGGCAAAACAGGATGTTCAAAATCCTTATGACAGGGAAATTGCTATGGCGTTTGGAAATGATACTTCAGATGCTATGCGAGTTTTAAGATATACGGATGAGAATGGACAAGTAAAAGGAGAAAATACAGGGTTTAAGATTGGGACTGATGTTGATATTTCTAATAGAGATGGAAGTATTGACAGAGGACTTTTTAGAATCAACTCAAATACCTTTAGTGATTTTATAAGAAGGAAAGGAAGTACCTTAGCTCAGTATGGAATTAGATCTTGGGATGATATGTTAGATCCTCAGAAAAATGCGTTCATGGCAAAGATAATTAAAGATGAGCAAGGTTGGAAAGCTTGGTATGGTGCTCCTGAAGAATTAAGACAAGGTCAGTATTCAGATCTTCCGGCGAGTGGACAGTCAAGAGATTTGAGAACCAGGAATATTGAGTTAGCTCTTAACCTCCCTGAAGGAAGTTATAAATCAGGATTTAGACCTGATCAGGAAGCAATTGACAAGGCTTATAGAAGTAATGATCAAAGCATTATCAAGCTTATGCAAGAGGAAGGGTTTAATCCTTCAGTAACACCAGAACCCACATCAACGCCAAGACCTTCAACAGTTAATGGACAACCAATAAGTTCTGCTCCATCTTGGAATCCTCCGAAGATTGATATTCCACAGATTGCTCAAAATGTTGGACAAGCTGCACAGAAAGCTACAACTGCAGTTAAGAATTACTTTACTCCCGAATATAATTCCGGAAAGAATTTCTGGAGCACACCAGTTGCTCAAGGGCTTGGCAATGTTCAAACTGCAATTCAGAAATTTACTCAACCAGTTGTTCAGAAAGCTAAACAAACTGTGAGCAATGTCAAAAACTGGTTTGGCAATTTGTTCAAAAGATAATGGGATATTTCAATATAGATTTCAACAAATTCAAACCAAGCTCTAAACAGACTGCAACAAGTTCTGCTGATCCTTCAGTTCAGCAAAGATTAGAAGCTAACCTTAGCAGGTTAATTCCCGCAGAATCACCGCAACAAACAACCACTCCCCCACCCTCCCCTACTTTGAATATGCCTCAACCTCAGGTTCAGGAGGCACCAAAAACAGGGATGGGGAAGGTCTTTGATTGGTTAAATAAACCTTCAGAGTGGACAGAGAAGTTATTAACCGGGGGATCTACTTATGAGAAAAAACTTGAAAATCCAGCAGTAAGGAAAACCGTATCTGCTCTTATGTCTATACCTACAAAAGGTCGGGGAAATGAACTTATTTCGAAATTTTTAGAAAATGAAACCGGGAGAAAAGTTGTTGGAAGTGGAGCTAGAATGACTGTTGATCCTCTCAATTTTATTCCATTTACAAAGCTTACAAATCTCCTTGGTAAGGGAACTTCTTTAGTATCTAAGGCAACTGGTGTTACAAAACTTGCTGACAAGGTTATTGATTTTGCTAAAAAAACTCCTGCAGTTTATAAGGCTGTTGAGAAATTTAATCCTTACTTCAGAAATCCTGAATTTGGAAAGATTTTAGGTGAAACGGAGAAAGTAACCGGAAAGAGATTGAATGATCTTTACAAGTTAATTAAAGAAACAGCTAAGAAAATGTCCCCGGCTCAACAGAGGAAAATTGGTACAATTCTTGAAGGTGGAATTGATACAAGTAAAAAGTATGAGCAATTAGCAGCTCCTGTTAGGGAACTAACTGAAAAGATTGGTCAGGAAGCGGTTGATTTGGGAATTCTTAGTGCAAAGAGTTTCAAGAAATATAAAGGTGTTTATATGAAACACATCTTTGACAAATATATTGATACCGTTAAGGGTGGAGGTTTTGTTAAAAGGGTTGCTCCGGGAATTAGTCAACAATTTTCAAAAACTAGAAAAGGTGTTGAAGGTTATATCAAAGAATTTGCTGCACCGACATGGTATGGTTTAGGATCTGGAATAAAAGATATTGAAGCTGCAAGGTTCTATAAGAAATTGGCTACTGACTTTGGAGCTAATATTGATGTTATTAAAAAGGGCAGAAAGATTATAAAAAGAATTGCTCCTGAAGGATTTGAATATGCTCCTCATGCTATCAAAAACAGTAAGGTGGCAACATTTTTCAAAAACAAAGCACTACCAACCTCAATCATTGATTATATAAATAAGACTTCTGAAGTTAAGAATGTTAATGGGTGGGATAAAATGCTTAGTGCTTGGAAGGCTGGCAAAACTATTTATAATCCGGCTTATCATTTAAGAAATCTTGTTTCAAATCAGATACTTTCGGATATGAGTACAGGTAAGGGTTTGGTTAGAACTGCTAGTGAATATGTTGGTGCAGTCAGACAGTATATTGGTAAGGGAAATCAGAAATTTGTTAATGCTGCAGAATCAATTGGTCTTATTAAACAAAAGAGATTTGGTGCAGCATTAGATGAATTCTTGGAGATAGCTGAAGTTGTAGATAAAAGTAAAGGCAGAAAGATTTTGGATCTGCCAAGAAAACTCCAAAATGTAACTGAAGAAACTTCCAAACTCCAGGTGTTCAAGTCGTGGATTGAGAAGTTTGCAAAGCAAGCCGGGAAGTCGGTTGATGAAGCTTTGAAAGATCCTGAAGTACTTCGTAAAGCGGTGGCTAAGGCTGAGGAAGCAATCTTTTCACCTTATAGATTGAGTCAAACCGAAAGAGGAATTGCAAAAGATATCATTCCATTTTATTCATTTACTAGACAAGTTATTCCATTTACTGCAAAGACTTTGGTACAAAACCCAGGAAGAATTGCTAAATATGGAAAAGCCAAAAGGGAAATTGAGAATTTTAGTGAGGATCAACCAAGACCTGCATACGCTGAAAACTTTATTAGGCTTCCTTTCAAGAACAAAAAAGGAGAACAGGCTTATCTTGATCCAACTTATACTTATCCGTTTGGAAACGTGTTTGAGGGTGGAGAAAGAGGAAAGTTTCCCTTCGGTTTTGGAGTTAATCCGTTATTTACAGAGGCTGCACAGCAAATGGCAAATAAGGATTTCTATTATGATCAGCCAATTACTAAGTATGAATCTGAAGGAATGGAAGGAGAAAACAATAAAGCTCGTGCTTCTCATCTTTTTAGAACCGCAGCTCCACAATTTCTTAACAATTTAATTTCGAAAGTATTTCCTGCGGTTACTGGAAAGCCGGATTATGCTGGAAGGGAAAGGAACATTCCTCAAGCTTTAGCTGATACTTTTGCTGGTATCAAGACTCAATTTATTGGATCTCAAAAGGGAGTATTAGATAAGGTTTATAAGAGTAAAGCTACAATACGAAGTAAACAAAACGATATCAAAAAGATTATAAATGATAACTCCTTAACTGATGCTCAGAAAAGAAAGATGTTGGAAAAGATATTAGGAAATTAGTGTCTAGTTGACATGAAGCCAAAAATATATAAATAATGTATCTAGGGCAGTTTGATAGTTAAAGGGTAGATTGGTGGAGCCAAAAGCCTACTAATCTATCCTTGAGCTATCAAAGCTCTTAGAAAGGAGGTTGTAAAATGGATCAAAATAACGAAGAAGGTCAAATTGGAGGAGATGCTGGTGCAGCAAGTCAAGGTGTTCCCGATTTAGGGACTCCTGGCGGTGATACTCCACAGAGCACTCCACAAGACCAGAGTGGGACTCCACCCGATTCTAGGGAGGAGGAAATAAAAGTTCTTAAAAAGAACATTCAAGGTTTGAATAAAGCTTTGATAGATTCCAGGCGTTCAGGTAGGCAGAATAATCTACCCGGAGGTAATCAAGAAGGTAATCCTTTTGATACTGAGGCAGGTCAATATGCTGCAGCGTTGGAGTTGTCTGATGCTAGGCTCAGAGGGAATATCGAAGAAAGATTAGCTCTTTATCCCGAACTATCGGGAGATGAGATTCAAAGGATCAGGTTAAATCCCTGGGCTTTTGCTTCTCGACAGTCTTTTCTTACAGGTGATTGGGAAACCGCACTTGATGAAATAGAAGAAAAGATTGCTACAAGGGTGGAAGAATTATCTGTCAGTAGTCCTACACAACCACAGGGACAACAGGAAGCTGGTGCATCTGCACCTGCAACTGTTAATGCTAATCCAGCACCAGAAGGTGAAGCTGAAGAAGCTCCTATGGGTAGTAACGAAGATGAAAATCTTTGGACAATGCCTATGGATAAGTTGGAAGCATTGAAAAATAAAGCTGTGGCTAAAATGTCCCAAAAACAGCAATAGATGGAGGTGAATATATAAATGGCAGAAATGACACGCACTTTAGGTGCGGATACAATTGAAACTTATAATGTTCGAAAGACATTAGAGTTTGCTAAACCAAAGTTGGTTTATCCTCAATTCGGTGCTCCCGACTTGAGTTTACGCAGAAAAGGTCAAACAGCTTCTTGGTTGAAGTTCACAAAGATGTCAATTCCAAGTACGGTCTTGGATGACTCTCCAACTTGGAGTCCTGCAACTGTTGCTGATAGCACAGTTACAGCCACTTTGGAACTTTGGGGAAATGGTGTTACCTTACTTGAAGCCTTGAAAGAAACTTCTTTCTTGGATCTTCCTGATGAGTATAAAAAACTCGTTGGACAAAATGCAGGTGAAACAATCAACGAGAAAGTTAGAGATGTTTTAGTTGCAGGAACTAGCGTAAATTACGCAAATGCAAAAACAGCTAGAGGCTCTATCTTGACAACTGATACGCTTGATTTGGATGACATCTTGGATACTGTGCAATCTCTGGAAACAGCAGATGCACCCATGATTGGAGATGAATATGTCGCAATAATCTCTCCTTATGTCAAGACCAACCTTATGAAGGATACAGCCTTCAGGGAAGCTACTAGATATTTAGCAAAAGGCAATTCCCTGTTCACAGGTGAAGTTGCCAACATTGATGGTGTGAGGTTTGTAAGAACTTCAACAGCTCCATCTATTGCTAATTCCGGTTCTAATTCAACAGTTTCTTATGTTGAACAAACCATAATTCTAGGAGAAGGTGCATACGGTATAGCAAGACTCTTACCTGGTGATTTTGATGTCGTGGTTACACCTCCGGGTGGACATGGTGACGAATACAAGGTTAAGACAGCTATTGCTTGGAAAGCATATCTTAAATCAGTTATCTTACAGCAAACATTCATGCGAAGGCTTGAATCAGCTAGATCAAGTTAATTGATTGGTGGTATTTAATGGAGTAACTTGCAACTCTAGAACTCAGCAAGTCCTTCGGGATTGGAGGTTAAATCCCTGTTAGAAAACAAATATGGTATTAAGAAAAAAGTCTGAAAAGAAAATATTACCTTTTAAAGCAGTATTTGGAAAACGGAAATTTCTTTTTCCAATGGAGTACGCTACTGAAAATGTGGATGGTAAGAAAGGGATGTTAATCTCTATCAATAACACCAACACATTCATTCCTTGTGGTGAGCCTGTGGACTTGACCTGGGAGGTCTGGTCGTTACTTAAAAACATAGGCAGAGTTGCAAGGATCGTAAATGTAGCAATAGATGAAGATGACAAAAAGAAGCTATGAGGAGAACTTAAATTGGTATGGATGGACAACTCCCTTCTCAGGATACGGAATAGTTAGTCTTGAATATATGGTTTCTCTTGAAAGGTTAACAGGTAAAGTTTCTGTGGGTTGGCAAAGACGGATTCCTGATAATTCTTCAGAATGGAGAACAATATCCCCAGAAGCTCAGAATCTTATTCATTATAAGCCTTTTGAAAAAGGTAGGCTTGGAATAATTAAAACTACTCCAGAACTGTTTCATAATAATATTTCAGATATTCGGATTGGTTATACTATGGTAGAAAATACCAGGGTGGGTAAAAGTTGGATTGACAAATGTATGGCTATGGATGCTTTGTTTGTTCCTTCAAAATACTTAGTTGATGTATTCAAAGAAAGTGGATTTACAAAGCCAATTTATACAGTTAAGCAGGGAATTAGACCGGATTTATTCAAATATATAGATAGACAGAAAGAGAGAAAACCGGAAAAGAAGTTTATTTTTGCTACAGCCGGATGGTTAGATGAAAGGAAAAATTGGAAGGAAATGGTTACTGCTTTTACTTCAGAATTTGATAATAATGAGCCTGTAGAGCTGTGGCTTAAAAACTCCAATAATATGTTTGGTTATGAACAACCCGCAGATGAAAGAGTAAAACTAATTGATGAGCTTCTTTCGTTTGAAGGTATGCAGATATTTTACAAGAATATAGACTGCTTTTTATTCTGTTCACGAGCTGAGGGTGCAGGGATGCCAGGGCGTGAAGCTATGGCTACAGGACTTCCTATAATTATTACTAATTGGTCAGGTATGGCTGATGTAGCTGATTCTAAGTATAACTATCCGCTTGAGCCTATAGCAATTGACATGCCTGATGCAAGACAACAAGATGAACAGCCTGGATTTCAAGCCAGAATTAGTGTTGAGGAACTAATGTTTTGGATGCGTTATATTTACGAACATCAGGATGAAGCCTACGAGAAAGGGAAGCTGGCAAGTGCTTGGATGCACAAAGAATATAATTGGAATCAATGTGCAATTGAGATGCTTGACACTTTAGAGAAAAACTTTGATTATAAATAGATATGGATGAATTTATTGTGTGGAAAAATTGGTTTGATGAAAAGTACCGTTTCAGGATGGGAGAGGGTGTTAGATACTTTACAACAAAAATTGCTCTTAATTTGTTTCATTTTAGAAAGTTAAATAATATTGTAGAAACAGGCACAATTAGGATGCTTGATGATATGGCTGGAGGCGGGTATTCTACTTTAATTTATGGAGATTATGCACAACACTATAATAAAAAGTTCTGGACAGTAGATATTCTTCCCGAAGCAATTGAGCTTTCCAAGAAAGAAACGGAAGGGTTTAATTCCAACACCAACTTTGTAATTTCCGATTCTGTTGAGTTCCTTAAAAACTTCCCGGAAAAGATAGACCTTCTTTATTTGGATTCAATGGATTGCCCGGAGTATGATGAGCCAGATTCTCCTGCTTTGATAGCTTCTCAGGAACACCAGTTAAATGAGATTAAGGCTGCGTGGGATAGATTGCATGACAAGTCAATTATTCTTTTGGATGATAATAATTTTGAGAATGGGGGAAAGTGTAAGCTTTCGGTTCAGTTCTTGATAGAAAACGGATGGACACCTCTAATGGCTGATAAGCAGGTTTTATTTATTAAATGAAAATACTTTATCTTTCGTGTCATTCAATTTTGGAGTATGATGAAACGAAACTTTTAACAGAACTTGGACACGAAGTTTTCTCGCATGGTGCTTATATCAACCCTCAAGCTCCACACGACATCAAAAGACCTTCAACAGAAGCTAAATATAACGAGCATTTGATCTCTCTTGCTACTAGATTTTCTAAGGATAATTTGCATGAGGAGATGATTGAATGGGCTGATGTAATTATTGTTCAACATGTTCCAGAGTGGATTATTAATAACTGGGAAAAGATTAGACATAAGCATGTAATCTGGAGAACAATTGGACAATCCACTTCTGCGGTTGAAATGCTTTTAGCAGATTACCGCTATGATGGTATGAAAATTGTCAGGTATTCACCGAAGGAGAAAAATATCCAGATGAACCTAGGAGAAGATGCTATGATCCGCTTTTACAAAGATCCTGAAGAATATAAAGATTGGAATGGAAGCGTAGATCGGGTTATTACGCTTGGTCAAGCAATTCAAAAGCGTGGAGCTTTTTGTAATTATCAGATCTTTGAGGAAGCTACAAGGGAGTTTCCTCGTATTGTTTTTGGAGCTGATAATGACGATTTGGGTGAACTGTGGGGAGGACAGTTAAGTTATGACGATCTGAAGAAGGAACTTAGGGATAATAGGGTTTTCTTCTACACAGGCACACAACCAGCTTCTTATACACTAGGATTCATTGAAGCTTTCATGACTGGAATACCTATAGTATCAGTAGGGAATGATGTTGGAAATAGTTTGTTTAAGCAGGAACAAAACACTTTTGAGGTTCCAGATATTATTGATAGTGGTCAATGTGGATTTGTTAGTGATAACATAGAAACATTAAAGGAAAAAATTGGACAACTATTGGGTGATGAGAATCTGAGGAAAAGAATTTCATCAGCAGCCAGAGAAAAGGCAATCGAGTTGTTTGGTAAAGAAACAATTAAAAAACAATGGGAAGATTTCCTGAATAATATATAAAAATGTTATCAATCTGCACCGCTATTTATAAAGAAACTGACAGCCTTGAAGTTTTTGTCAGAACAGTATTCGGTAACGCTTCGACACCTTCAGAAATAGAAATTATAGTAGCCAATGATGGAACAGATCCTGCAACAGCAGAAGTTCTCAGTAGATTATCTTTAGAGTTTCCCAACTTAAAACACTTTTCCCGAACCAAAAATCAGAGGATTAAGTTTCTCAAGAATACTATATCGTTTTATAAACGAAGTGAGATTTTTACTTCGGAAGAAATTACAGATATGGAACAAAGAGTTGAACAATATGAAAATGGGGAGCTTGAATCTATTTGGTTTCCTCCGGGAAAACTTCAGAATAAAGCTGCAAAGATGGCTCGTGGGGATGTATTCTTATTCGTTCCGGCAGACTATATTTGCTTTGGTGATTTGACTAAGATTTATGAGGCTTACAAAAATCTTTCAGGAGATGTGATTGGACATTTTGATTGGCTGGATACAACTTCACTTGATCCAATGCCAGATATTCTTAATATTGTAAGAGAGTTAAAAACCAGGGATGAATTTCATGCAGCTACAAACGATTGGTTACAGCAAGCATTTTCTAATGGAGTTGCTCATGTTTGGATGCAGCATGGGATGAGAATGGTAAGAAGGGATATTTTCAAGAAGGCTGGAGGGTTTGATGGAAGGTGGTTTATCAGATCGTGGAATGATGACGGATTAAATAGAAGGTTGGAACAATATGCTGATCCTAGTAGGCTTATGGAACTAGATCAGACTAGATCATTAAATCCCTATTTTGGAACATTGAGAGGAAAGTCTTGGAAAGAACCAACCTATCTTTGTTCTACTTATAAAGGCTTACCGGAAATACATGGTAGTTTTTTAAGTAGAATACAATTCTTCTTAGAAAGAGAATCGTGAAAAAGACTCAAATACAAATGTTTAATGCTAAAATCTCACGCAATGTTTCTTCTGCATTATCAGAACTTATGGCTGGTGGTTTTATTGGGGAAGGTGCAAAAGTTGTTGAATTTACCCAAAAGTTAGAAAGTTATTTTGGATGTAAAAATCTTTTGCTTCTTAATAGTTGCACAAGTGCTATCACTCTTGCTGGTAGACTGCTAGATCTGAAGCCTGGAGATGAAGTAATTAGCACTCCCTTTACTATGATTGCTACCAATGTTGCACTTATGCCTTTTGGAGTTAAGATAGTTTGGGCTGATATTAACGAGGATAATGTGAATATCTCTGTGGATAGTGTGAGGAAAAGTATTACCCCTAGAACGAAAGCAGTTGTAGTTACTCATGTTGGAGGGCTTCCTTGTGATATGGAAAATTTACAGAAATTAGGTATTCCGATTATTTCTGATTGTGCTCATGCTATTGATACAGTATATAAAGGAGAGCATATTTCAAAATGGGCTGACTATTCATGTTTTTCATTCCAAGCTATTAAACAACTAAATACTGGAGATGGTGGAGCACTTGTAATTAAGGATGATAATCAATTTGATCGAGCTGAAAAACTTAAATGGTTTGGAATGAGTAGGAAAGTTCCTGAAGGAATGACACGACTTGAACATCAGATGACTGCGGATGTTCCTGAATGGGGATATAAAATGCACATGAATGATATTTCAGCAACAATTGGATTGGCTAATTTTGATTCTCTAGATGACGTAACAAGTATCCAAGTTGATAATGCTGAGTATTATCTGAAAGAACTTGTAGGACTCAAGGGAATAACACTTCCAACTATTGAGAAGAAGTCCTTCCCCTCTTGGTGGGCGTTTTGTATATTTTCTGATGAAAGGGAAAAGTTAATGAAGTTTCTTGATGAAAAGGGAATTATTACAACCCCAATGTGGAGAAGGAATGACAGATATACAACATTCAAAGTTGATTTTCCGAAGGAGCTTCCAAGCATGAATAAATTACAAAATAAGATTCTATTCATACCTTCTGGTTGGTGGGTTACAAAAAGAGATAGAGAATATATAGTAGAATCAATCAAACAATTTACAAATGAGAATAAATAAAGATACTAGAGGAAAAGGTTTTTACGATATTTTTCCAAAACAAGATGGTCAAACAGATATTTCGTTTTCTTATCCTGGAGCAATAAGAGCCTTTCATTGTCACAGGGTTAAGACCGAATGGTTTTTCTGTGCAGGTGGAATTATTGAGCTGGTTTTGACAGATCCTTTTGAAAAGTTTTATATGGAAAAAGGAGATATGGTTGAGATTGCTCCTAACAGGTGGCATGGATTCAAGATTCTGGGAAGCGAGATCGGAGTTATGCTTGAACACTCTAGCCATAAGTTTGATCTTAAAGATCCTGATGACATGAGAGCACCATTTGATAAATTTTATAATTGGGAAACTGAAAAAAAATGAATTACGAAGATTATCTTAAAGATCAGGTAAATGATGGTTTGGGTTGTGATTACAACAAGATGGAGAAGTATTGTAATGATATTGTTAAGAGATTAAATATTACAAGTCAGCAAAAGATTCTTGATATAGGTTGTAGAGAGTTTCATACTTTTGACTACTTCAAATCAAAATTTGACCTTGAGATTATCGGAGGAGATATTGGACTACCAGGACATAAATATGCTAGAGAACTCTCCCGACCTTCAATTTATGTTGATGCTCATGATATGAGTATTTTTAACACAGGTTACTTTGATGTTTTGTTGGCAATTCATTCTCTTGAGCACATGTTTGATTTAGATAAGGTTATAAAAGAAGCAGCAAGAATTGTAAAATCTGGAGGGATGTTTTATATTGCAGTTCCTTTTCCGGCTCACAATCTAAATAAAGGGCATTATCAGGATATTCTTGACGAAAACGAATTTGAGGCTCGTTTTAAACCATATTTCAAAACAATAGAAATGATTTCAACAATACCCGGTGATGGAAGAAACATTAGGGAAGAATCTGAGTTGTTTTTAATACTTGAAAGAAAATGAAACGCAAAAAGAGGAGCAGAAATCTTGTTTGGTGTCCAATGTGCGAAGAAGGAGTGGTTAGCGAAAAAAAAGCGTGTATCTATTGCGGTTATGTCTTGGAAAAGAAACGTAAATGAAAACTATATTAGTTACAATTTATCACAGAAGGAATGTTCTTTATGAGGAAGGAATTTCTAAATTCTTAGAAGCTGGGTATCCCCTATACCTTTATGAAACCATAGATCAAAATTCGTTTGGTAGCTTTGGATTAGTTCATGATAATGTTACTCATTTGGAAGTGGTGCAGGGAAGTTATGATGCAGCCATGATGGATCTTAAAGGCAAACTAGATCATATTGAGTGGGACACCGTAGTTTTTCTTGATAGTGATATTTTCTTTGACGATATTACTTACGCTGAAGAATTGATTAAACAATTCAATGAAAGTGATTTTGATTTTTGTTCTTACTTTGAAAATCCTTATGTCTATGATTCAAAGTATAAATTTAATGAACATATTGCTGAGGTAAGAAATCAAAGCTTTGTCCCGGAAGATAATCCTCCCTACACTTTCAAACCGAATCCCCATTACGAAAACGCTTTTATGCTTATCAAGAAAAAGATTTGGAGCAAAATCAAGAAGGAAAGTTTCAAAGATACAAGAGAATTATTCCGGGCTATTTTTGATGCCAGAGGTAAAATTGGGGTACACAAAAGAGAAGCTAGACTTACTTACTCCCATAAAGGTGAGGGATGGTTTCATATAGGAAATCTTACGCAGTATTACAATATTCTTGATGGTGGGGAACTTCACAGACTTGATTCTGAATCTGAGATTGATAAAGCTCGCATAGGCTTTTTTGTATTTCAGAGGAATCGTTATGGAAAAGAGATCTATTCTGATTTTGTAAATCTTTATTTAACTCAGGCTGCTAAACTTTTTGGTGGAGAGGAAGCAGTATTGGAAGCATTTGACAAACTTAAATCGCCATGATTAAATCATGTAATGTTAAGTGAAGCAGATAAAAGGTGGAAGAAAAGTCCAAAAGGAGTTGCTTGTAGAAAAAGATATGACAGATCTGAAGCTGGTAAGGCTAAGTATAAAAGGTATAGAAATACAGAGCCATATAGAAACAAATCAAGAGAAAGGTATTACCTTACAGATGAAAATATTAGAAAAGCTCATTATACTGTAAGCAATGCAGTTAGAGATGGAAGGCTTATTAGATCAGAATATTGCGAAAAATGTGGAATAAAGGATTGGGGAATTAAAAGAAGTATGATTGAAGCTCATCATCATTTGGGATATTTGCCAGAAAACTGGCTTAGGGTGCAATGGTTGTGTACCACTTGCCACAAGGAGGTGGTGTAGTATGTGCAATATCTTTTGTGATTTGCACCATTAGCTCGGAGGACTTTATTACTCCCTTCACCTACTTCTTGAAAAGCGGTTGGGACACAAACTTTTCAGACCTATTGGGACTGAATGGTTTGATGAGGGTTTCTGGAGAATAGCAGAACCTTACGGAAATGCACCGGATACCATAGGTCAATTCTTGGGATTGGAGAATACAGAGTGGGATCAATACAAGAACCTTAATGGTAACTATGTTCTGGAAGATGGAATTTACCACATCTACGATACTCATTATAAGTATCATCAGAAGGCAATTACCCCGGATAAGTTCAGAGAAATGGATATTGATGTGGTCATTTCAAGTTATCCCGGACATGATGAAACTTACGATTTACTTTGTAAAACTTATAAACCCAATGCTAAAAGGGTGTGTCAGTTGGGAAACAATGGACAGACTTCAAATGGAAGAAACTTGTTAATCTCTACAACCTTTGAACCGGATTATCCCTGTAACTCTGTTCACTATCACCAAGAGTTTGACGAAAAGGTTTTCTCCTTCACCCCCTTAAAAAATTACAACAAGATAAGTTCTTTTATGAACGCACTTCAATCTCAACCGGATTATCAGCTTTATTGGCAACTCAAAGATTTGATGCCGGACTTTGACTGGAAAAGCTATGGAGGAGGATGCGAAGATGGAGCATTTCACGAGGAGGAAGGAATTGCTCAGGAGATGAAAGAGTCTTTGTTTATATGGCAGGTAAAGTCGCAAGGTGATGGTTATGGTCATCTTCCTCATCAGGCAGCAGCAATCGGCAGACCATTTATATATAAATCATCCTACTACGCAGGACAGATGCCTAGTAGGTTAACTAATGATAACACTTGTATAAATATAGACGGAATGAGTCCGAATGAAATTGCAGACAAAATCAGGTTTTTTGCCAGACCAGAGGTTGCAAAGGAAATGTCAAAAGCAATCAGGAAAAAATATGAGGAGGAAGTTAATTTTGATGAAGATGCTAAAAATGTTTCAAAATTTCTTGACAACTTACTTTGACAAAGTGCATAATTAAACCATGAAAGCCAAACTCCATTTGACGGAAAATGTTACTTATCAGTTGTTTGATAAGAACGGAAAAGCAAAAAAGATATTCAAAGAAAACAGGCTTTGGAAATGGATTAAGAAAATCTTTCACTTAGATCTTCAAATACCTCTTTTGACAGGAACTTGGGGTTATTCAAAAACTCTTGCAAATTTAGTTACTACAGCAGGAAAAGCTGGAGTTGCTTCTCGTATTAACGGAGATGGATCGGAAGCTGCTTTTACCTATCTTGCAGTTGGAACTGGAACTACTGCTGCTGATGCTGCAGATACCACACTTGAAACGGAGATTGTTGATTCTGGAATGGAAAGGGCTGCTGCAACTGCTTCAAGGGTAACTACTGATGTAACTAATGATACAGCACAGCTTGTTAAAACTTGGACTGTTACAGGAACTAAAGCAGTAACTGAATGTGGAGCACTAAATGCAGCTTCTACTGGAACACTTCTTGGTAGGCAAGTATTCTCCGCAATCAATGTGGTTTCGGGGGACACCTTAGCTGTAACCTACAAATTTGATGTAGACTAATCTTCTAGTCTATACTTAGTTTAAGTATGGCACTCTTACTTGAAGATTTAACTTCCAACAATAACGATTTAACCAATAATAATGGTGTTACTGAAGTAACAACTGGACTTCCTTTTGTTGAATCAACTATTTGTGCCGATTTCGAAGCAAGTTCTTCTCAAAGTCTTTCTATTGCAGATGGTTCTCAAACTGGACTTGATATAACAGGAGATATTACTGTTGAAGGATGGTTTAAGTTTGAATCTTTACCTGCAAATGGTGCATTTTTTCGTTTAGTAGGTAAAGTTGCAACGAGTAACTACTCTTATTCTTTATTCCTTTACAACGCTGCGGGTACTTATCAAATAGGTGTGGGTATATCCGCAAATGGTGTTCCAGCAGGTGTAACAATCAGTACAAGTCCTAATATATCTACAGGAACTTGGTATCACCTTGCTATGACTTATGATGTATCAGCACACACAGCCGAAGCGTTTCAAGGTGGAACTTCTTTAGGAACTGCTGATGGTACTGTAACATCTATCTATAACGGAACAGCAACTTTTAGTATTGGGCGGGATGATGGTGGTAATTATTTTGATGGGTTAGCTGATGAGGTAAGAGTTTGGAATACATTAAGAACTCAGACGGAAATAAATGATAATAAGAGTTCCCACATAAGCCCTGCATCTTCAGGTTTGGTTGGTTATTGGGCTTTTGAAACTGTAGGAGTAGCCTACACAGAAACCTACACAGATGTAATAACAATAGCTGAGGTCATTAGCAAAAGCGAAACTAGAGTGCTAACAGATGTGGCTACAATTGTTGATACCATTGCCAAAAGCACATCAAGAACAATGTCTGATATTGTGACTGTGGTTGATACTATTTCTAAACAAGCGGGAAAGGTGATGTCTGAAACAATAACTATTGCTGAAAGCTTTGTTAGGTCTATTGGAAAAGTTGTTGCAGATGAAGTTACTATTGCAGAAACCATTACCAGAAATATTACTAGAATCTTTACGGATACTGTTTCAATTTCAGATACCATCACTAAAATTCTGAATTATATTGGAAAATTACCATCTTATATTCGGGCAAGGATAGATCCCAAACCAACAGGTTTTTCTAATGATAAAGATAAACCGGGTGTTGGAGTAGCCAGGGCGGTTGACAAACCAGAGAGGTTTTAGACTATAATAAACCTATATGGCAATAAAGCTTGAACTCAGAAATCCAGATGATTTAACTTCCACCTATGATCAAGTGGAAATTCAAAGGAACACTTCAAATTCTGCTACAGGTATGACTGATATAAGTACAAATACGAGCATATCAACAACTTATGCTTCAGATCTTTCAACAGGATACACTTCTTACACAGATACTGATGGTGTGGAGGGAACTCATTATTATAGATTCCGATATAAACTCTCTACTTCCGGTGCAGTTTCATCTTATTCAGATATTTTCCCTGCTGGTGGCTCTGTCTATCACACTCGGTTTAGAAGGAGAATGAGGGACACTAATTCCAATAATTACTTTTTTACAGATGATGATATTGAGATTTTTACAACCGAAATAGTGGAGGAACTTTATCCTATTACTTGGATTGAAACATATATTGATGACATGATTACTCCAGATGGATCAACTGAAGTTTTTGCTTTTGCTACAGGAGTAACTAGGGTTAATGATATAGAGCTTATAAATAGCAGTGGTGATAACCAGGGTTCAATCAAAGGTTGGAAACTTCGAGGGAGATATGTAATTTTCGATACAGCTCCTGGTAGTGAAGATACAATTAGAGTATGGGTGGAAAAGAAATTTACCAAAGCTGCAGAAATTCCTGAACAATGGGATGGTTATGTTTTACACAAACTTATGATTAAAGCATATGAAACTTTAGAAGCTGATAGGAGCAGATATTATAAATATAATTCTGTAGCAAAACCTGAAGGTGGAAATCTTCCATCTCTTGATAAGGTAATTACCCGACTTGAAATTCAATTACAAAGACAAGAACGACTATTAAGAAGGGTTAGAAAACCTGCAGAAATCAATCTGACAGGAATATAATGATTGGAGGTGAGAAATATGATTAGATCTTTAGGTTCATCACTATTAGCAAAAGCAGCAACAGGTTCTCTTTCAAGAAAGAAAGATGAAACCAGAATAACGAAGCCTGAAATTCCAGGTAAAGCAGCTACGGGAACATCCACTCGTGATTTAACTCAGGAAACGAATATAGTTCCAGCAGCACCAGGTTCGGAAAAGGTTATTAGATCAGCACCTGGAATTGAGTCAGCTTCTTTGCCTGGAGTTGCATCAAGAAATGTTCCATTGGTTGCTGGTATGGGTATGACAACAAATCCGGGTGCATCAGCACCGGGAGTATCTGATAATGGAATGTTTGCAGGTGGATCATCAGCTCCGGCATCAGTTTCAGGACAAGCAGCTAGACAAGCAACAGCAGTATCAGGAGGTGGACAAGTTTTAGGTGCAGTTGCACAATCAAGGGCTGCAAGGGCAGCAGAAGCAGCAAAGGCTACACAAGCATCAGAAGCTGCACAAGTTCAAGCTCCTCAAAGTCCTAATTATTCAGTAGGAAGTTTCTTCCCAGGAATAGGAAGTTTTGGAGGTAGAGTATCAGCAGAAGGTGAAGGAAATGTAGAGATTCCTAAGAACTTTTTACAAGCAGTTGTTGCTACACTTTCTAAACCGGGTACAAAAGGTGAGGCGTGGGGAACGAATCCAGCAGTTACTCAAAGCGGTGTTGGTTCTTTATCAAAACCAGGTGCAACTGTTAAAGCTGTAACTAATAGTATTAGTTCTGCTTTAAGAAGCGTAACCCAGAAAGCACAAAATGCAATCAGTAAACTGAGAAGCAAATGGGGATGGTAAAAAATGACTTACTTACAATTCAAAACTACACCAAAAGCTGTTACTGAAGGTACTGATATAGGTTCTGGTCAAGTAGAGCTTCGTCATGTGCATCCTGCTTTCTTTTTGGAAATGCAGTTAATTAAGTTGCATACTCACGAAGGTTCTGATTCCAGAAAACTTGATGCAGAAGCTACTCCTCATGTTATTCGTGGTTTTACAGTAAATGAAAGGGTGGAATATGGAACCGCAACTTGGACAGGATCTGCCTCAGCAGCAGGAAGTATAGAGTTAACTTTTGGAACAGCATTTAATTCTGCTCCAACAGTTTTTGTCACAATTCAAAGTGGTAACTCAAACTATACAATAGGAGTTGGAACTCCGACTGTTACAGGTGTAATGATTTATTGGGAGGATATAACAACAGATACACATACAAGTTTAGACATAGGTTGGATAGCAATAGGAAGGTAACATGGCAGCAATAAATTCTAAATATCATATAAAGATAGGGAATTTCGGATTTCTTCTTGCTCGTATGGCAAGAACTGATAGACATTATTATTCCCGGAAAGAAGCTCCCCATTTCGTTAATAAGTTTTCTTCAGGTGAACCCAATTACCGGGACTCAACTTTCTTTCCTCATTGGGTGCAACTTAATTGGCTTAATGGATTTGACCAGGAGTTCTTTGATGACGGTGGAAAATTCTATAGGTCAAACGGATTAGATACAACAAATCAACTAAAACTTCAACTTGAGAAGAACTTTACCTCAGCAGGACAAACCGCTTCCGGAGTTAATATTACTACTCAGGATTCCTGGAGGCAGACCACAGGTTCTTCTTATTTTGGTGACGGTTCTGACGGAGCTTTAACTATTGCGACAAATACAACAGAAGCTCCAATTGACTCTGTTTGCACAGGAACAATGGGTTCAACTACTCTAACTGCTACCAATGCTTCTTTTGTTGCCGGACAAAAGATTTTGATTATCCAATCACAAGGAGTTGGAGTTGGAAATTATCAAGAAAATACTATTTCTGGTTATACTGCAGGAACCATAACTTTAAAGGATCCACTTAATGCTGCTTATGTAACAGGAGCACAAGTTAGGGTGTTGAAACAATACACAGATGTAACTATTGATTCCGGAAAAACTTATACCGCTAAAGCCTGGGATGGAAGTGTAGGTGGAATACTTGCATTTCTTGTAAACGGAACTTTGACTATTAATGGCACGATTAGTGCCAATGGTGGAGATGGAGATGCTTCAGATGGAGGTAGTGAACAAACTGTTGCAGGTGGTACAGGTGGTGGTTTCAGGGGTGGTATTGGAAGAAACGCTTCTGCTGGAGATCAGGGAGAAGGAACTGTTGGTGTAGGAATAAACACTAATTCTGCTAACGGTAATGGAGGCGGAGGTGGTATTACTACTCCTTCTGATGGTTCAGGAGGCGGTGGAGGTGGACACGCTGCTGCTGGTTCCGTTAGTACAGGTTCTACTCAAGTAGCTGCTGGTGGAGAAGCTGTAGGAGTAGATGCTTTAACAACTTTGTTCTTTGGAGGTGGAGGTGGAGGAGGTTATAAACAGCAAACCAATCCAACTGCTTCAGGAGGTTCAGGAGGAGGAATTATTTTTGTAGCTGGTAAAACAGTTACCATAGGAGCTTCTGGATATTTATCTTCAAATGGAGGTGCTGGAGGGGTTCCAGTAGCAGGTGCTACTGGTGGAGGTGGAGGAGCTGGTGGATCAGTTTTAGTTAAATGTCAAACAGGCACTTTAGGTACAGATAGAATTACAGTTTCGGCTGGTTTGGGCGGAGATTCAGGACAGTTTGATGGAGGTAATGGTTCAGTTGGTAGAATTGCAATCAATTACCTTACTTCTTATACCGGGACATCAACCCCAACTCTTACTGCAACCCAAGACGGAACTCTGACTGACACTTCGGTTAATCCTGAAGCTATTCATATCGTTGGAAGTTCAGAGGGAAAGATCTATTCCTGGGATGGAGCTTCAACTTATACAGAACTTTTTGATACAAGGCGTTTGGAATGGTTTGAAACTGGGACTGATGCAGATAAGGTTATTGGAGATGTTGGAGGGACTGAAACCGCACAATCTCAAGGTTTTCAGGTTGATGTTACTTGTAGTATAAAAGCGATTCAGGTTTATCTGAAGAAAAATGCTGGAACTCCGGGAGATATTACAGTTAGAATTGAAACTAATAATGCAGGTGTTCCTTCAGGAACTTTGGCTAATGATAGTGCTGTAGCCACAATTCCAGCATTTACTACCGCAACCTATGGGTGGATTACAGTTGAATTTCCTGCATCTTTTTCACTTACAGGAGCAACTCTCTATCATCTTGTTCTTAAAACCGCAGCAGCAGACAATGATCAGAATTATGTTTGGGCTGCTGATGACTCCTCTCCAGGTTATGCAGCAGGTTCAATGTCAGCATCAACTGACGGAGGTTCTAGTTGGTCGGCGGTTGCCGGAAGTGATGCTTATTTTAGGGTGTTAAGTCGGAATACTTCTGTTAACACTAGTATTTTGAGCAAGCTTAGTGGGACAACAAAGATGTATTTTGGTGTTGGAGATCAGGATGAAACCACAAATGGAGATGCTAGAATTTATAGTTATGATGGAACAGATTTTGTTCTTGTAAAGATATTCAACACAACCAATGAATCCTCAGTCAATTGTTTTTATCTTTTTGGAGTTACTCAGAAAATGTATATAGGGCTTGGATCAGAAGCTAAAATTTATACTACAACCGATTGGTCAACTTTTACTCTGACTAAAACAATTGATGTTCCGAATGATCCTGGATGGGTATTAACAATGACTGAATATAATGGAAAATTATATGTAGGAGGAGGATATCCTCAACAGCTTCCGGGAAACAATTATCAATATCAAGGATTTCTTTACGCTTATGATGAATACACTTGGATTAAGGTTGGAGATTTTGATCATACTATTATTACATCTCTGGAGTCTTTTGATTCATTACTCTTTATCGGAACTATTAAGAAAAAGGTTTATGTGTTTAATACCGCCTCGATTGATAAGTTGTTCGAATTTCCACATGATTTACAAATCACAGCTATTAAAAAGTGGGATGACAAATTAGCTTTTGTCACAGCACCTACTCCGGGAAGTTCAATATCTGGTTACGAGGGAATATATCTTTTTGACAGAAATGGTTTTCACTTAGCATTTGCAGTTACAAGTAGAGGTTGGTATTCAGTAACGGTGTTTAAGAATAACCTTATGGCAGGAAATGATGACGGTTATGTATATCAAACTAGCTCAAACACATACATTTCAACTGGTTGGTTACAGAGTTCGTATGATGAAGCACAGCTTCCCTCAATTGATAAAATAAGAAGGTCGGTTACTTTGATGTTTGAATCTCTCCCTGCCAACACATCAATTGCTATTGAATATAAAACTGATGAGTCAGATGTTTCCTGGACTTCTCTTGGAACTGCATCAACTGATAGTGATACTGAAGAAACCTTTGAGTTTGCAGCAGGAGTGTATTCAAAGAAGATTTCATTTAAGGTAACTTTTACTACAACATCCCCGGCAGACTCACCAAAACTAAAAAAGATAATTCATAAGTATGTTCTTGTTCCGGACTTTAAATATATGTGGGAAATGAAGTTGCTCTGTGCAGACAATCTACAATGGCTAGATAGTGAAGAACCAATTGCAATACTTCAAACTGCAACAACAGGTGGAGAAACATCAATCACTCTAAAATCATCAGATGATGCTACCCCCTTAGGTGGTTTCCCGGATCCGGATGGAAGTGCTATGTATTGTTCTATCATCAACCCTACCACAGGTGTTGCTGACAGGTTCACTTATACAGGGCTTACAGCCACAACCCTAACAGGAATACCTACCACAGGTGCTAACGCATTGGGAGCACATGCTGCGGGTAGTGTGGTTAGAATTACAGGAGGAGATTTACATCAGAAAATCTTGGATTTAAAAGAAGCTAAAACACTTTACACATTTACAGATATAGATGGATTAACCTACACAGTTTTGTTCCATGCCTTTGCAGAGGATAGTTTTGTAATTAACCAAGATGATTATTGGGGTGGACTTGAGAGTGAAGTTCCAATAACTTTACTTGAAGCTTAGAAGAATGTAATAATAAATGATATGAAAAAAGAAATAAAACCAGCAGATGTTTTGGTAAATGTTCAACGTCTTGACGCTGAGATTAAAGCTATGCGTACTATAAATAAGGAAGTGACACAAAGATTTTCAACACTTACATCCTTAATTATATTTTTAGAAGTTATAAACGTATTAATTCATTTTTTTTTCTAAGACATGGCACAAGTTACACAAAAAGAAATTTATGACGCAATTACTGATTTAAGAAAGGAAATCTTGGTAGAAATTAAAGATGTCAAACACCGAGTAGATGTTCTTGAAGATTTCAGAAGTTATGCTTATGGAATTGCAGCAGTAATTACTTTATTTGTAGGAGGTTTTGCTACCTGGATTTGGTCCAGGGTAACAGGTAAATAATATGAGTGATCCATCACAACTAAAAGCACAGAGAGAAGCAATGGAGAGGCAACGCTTTGGATATACCAGAGAAGAAGTGTTTGCAGTCAAAGGCAGAAAGTGTTCGTATCCTTCAAACGACCACGAAGGTGATCTTGTTATTGATCATATTGCGGGTGGTGGTAGGCATGATACCGAAACAGGAATGTTTGTGAAAGGCAAGACTCGTAGTATGAGCAATTTTCGGGTGCTTTGTAGAAAACATGCGGGGATGATTGATAGACAAGATTTTACTAGAGGAATTGGAAGGAATACAAAAGGTAATCCAAACAATCCAAGTCAATAAGTGGTAAAATAAATTATGGCATTTCCATTAATCCCGGAAAAATATCTGGGTGATTTTCCAGCAAAAGAATCAGAACAAAAAGTAGAAGATACGGTTACAGTTGCTGCTTCTAAGGTTTCCAATGGTTTTGCTAACATCTTGGATTTTCTAATAGTTTTAACAGCAGCGTTTTGGTATTACTTTTTTACCGGACTAGCAATTGTACTCAAGAGAAAGCCTCCGAAGGAGTGGCTTAGATTAGGAACATATCTTGGGATGACTAGAGTATCGTCTAAAATTAGAAACACCTCTCAGAAAGCTTCTAGTGAAGTTGTAGCTTCGAAAAATACACCAAAAAGGGTATTTAAGGTGGTAGATATTGATACAAAGCGACCTATGAAGGTTATGAAGTCTGTTAAGTAATCTTTCCATTGCCCGCCCAACGCAAACTTTTTCTTTCTTTGAGGAATTTTTCTTTATTTTTATACCAATAGCGAAGTTTTCTAATTTGGTCTTTTGTTTTACCTATTTTCTTCCACTTTTTTTCTAAGCTTCGTAATAACATTTTAGTTTAGTCTTAACAATAAACACTTACCTTTATTATATCTTAGTGCATCTACAATTCTTTTTCCCAATATCTTTCCCCAGTCCCGGTTTGGTTTTACGGAACACACAACTTCTTTCACCCCCTTGAGAAGATAATTAACAAACTCTGTTGCTTTACGATCCGGGAGATTATCTATAATTCCAATAAAGATTGCAATTCTACTTTTAGGATAACCCTCTCCATCTATTCGAATATTTTTGAAAAAACCAGCTTGTCTTTTAGCATCACTTTCAGCTTGCCTTTTTTCATTTTCGTTTTTGAGAATTAAATTTACCGGATAAGTCCATTGGGATAACTCTATTGCTAAAGGAAGGGCTTGAAAACCTATTACTAAAAGAGGAGCTTCTTTTTCAACTGTGTACCTTCTTATAATATAACGCCACAAAGGATTATGGATTCCTAAGCTATCGTGGTATTCCTCATCTCCTAAGTAGTTTGCTTCATCAAGTGTCTTTGAGGGTTTGTAACTTGCATCTGTCCAACCCGGTTGTTTATTTGGATGGCGGAATCCTTTTTTTAACTGTTCTTTTATTGAGGTGTCTTGTATGCTCATGCCACTTTTTAGATTTTACAGGATATTTAATAAATTCAACATTAATCATTCCGCAAGGAGAATCTTTTACAGTATAGAGGTGTTGGATTTTACGGAGCTTTTCAGATACTTTAACTTGCAAAAACCTTACTTCATAGTGGAAAGCATTTCCACACTTGGCAGGTTTGATTGCTATAACATCTGCTATGCCTTTACTTCCAGCAGCTCTAATAGAGTAATAGCCTTCCTTTTCAAGAGCTTTTTTCAGTTTTGTTTCTCTTGCTCGGCTTCTCTTGTAATTTATATTCATAAGAATTTCCTATCTTTTTAAGAATCTGAAAACAGACCTTAGTTACTTTCTTTAATTTATTCTCTATTAGTTTATATCTTCTACACGCCTTACATCTAGTAGGTAGTGGAATCTTCTTATCTTTCCATCTAGATATTTCCTCAATGTTCACCTTAAAAATATTGCCACATTCAATACAAGTCGAATCTGTTGTTAAGAGCTTACTTCTTGTTATTTTTGTTTCCATTTTTTTCAATTACAACAGGATCAGGAATCTTTGTGCAAACCATCTTACCTGTTTTATACGCCTCGTTCCAATCAACCTGAAACTTTTCCGGATCTATTCCCTGGCTCCTAACTATATCATTCTGTACCCTTTCTAAACTCTTTGACCAGAACAACATTTCCTGCTGTCTTTCCTTCATAGGTCTAAGGAAAAACATAAGATCAGCCATCATCATATCAGTAAGGCTGAATGTTTTTACATTCGGATCTTTAACCTTTTTTGATTTCTTGCTCATACAAAATAAAATCCACCTTCAGTAAGTAGTCTTTTAACTTCATCTTCCTGTTCAATAGGAACCTCAATTGTTTTACCCAACCAATGTGTATTCCCAACTGAAGCTTCTAGATCACGCCCATCTACTGACTTAATTATTACAATTCCTTTTTCTTTTTCTTTCCCTGCTGGAGTTATATCTTTAGCCGGGATAAGAACTTTAGTTCCATCTGAAAGAACTGCTTCAACCAAAGCTTCATTCTTTTTTGTGGTTTCTTTCTTAGGTTCTTCTTTAATTCTGTCAACCTCTTTTTCAACCTTTTCAGTTTTCTGATCCATTGCAATCATCTCTGCAATAAGATCCTTTTTCTTTTTACCTTTGAAGTCAATGCCTCTGGATCTTGCTAACGCCCAGAGCTTACCCATATTCATTTTATCTAACGATTCTTTATTTTCCACCTTCCCTCACCTCCTCAATAAATTCTGTGCTTTTAAGAAATTCAACATGATTCTTATCAACTTCCCCTGCGGTAATTTGACCATCTTCAATACCTTTATCAATAGTCCAATGAGATTTTCGGAAGGCTTTCGCTTCCGGATTCTGAGGAATCTTATTACTTTCCTGCGTATTATCGTCAAACATATTATTTACTTTTTACCTCTTTTATTCTCTTTCCAGTTACCAGATAGAATAAATGTATAGGTAAAATATATAATAAAATTATTGGTAACAATAATAACCTTATACCAATTTTTATAATTGTGTCAACTAGACGCTTCATTCTCCTCCTATTTTCTGAGCTATTTTATAAACACCTGAGCTTGAGATACCCACAGCAAGACCAGTTTCAATACTTGGAAGTCCGAACCAACCTAAATAGCCGAATAGTCCACCAGCAAGAACTGCTATAGAAAATTTAATGAAGCCATGCCAATTTCTGTCTACTGCTAGTTGAACACCGTTAACTAACCCTATTAAGACAAATCCTGCCATTGCAAATTCTTGAAAGTCCATATTACTCACCTCCAAACATTTTTCTTATCCTTTCTGAAAATTTAATAGCTGGGATACGAACCCGAATAACCTTCTTGTTTACAAACTGTTTCATTTGTTTTTCCATTGGAGCATTGGCTTCACTAACTGCATCCTTAACAGCATCTTTGGTTTTTATTTGAAGGCGGGTAAGAAGTTCCATAATACTATCTAACTTGTTGTTGATTCCTGCTTGAGTTGTTTTAAGTTGCTCAATGTCCTTGCGATCACTAGAAAGATCCCGATCAATTCTATTAACATCTTCATCAAGATCATAAAGCCTCTTATTCATAGATTGTAATTCCTCGAACATGGAATCCTCGGATGCGGTACTTGATTTTTTTGTCATATATTATGATTGTTCAGGAACAAGCTTTTTTATTTTCGCCCACTTAACCCACCACCAACCTGAACCATATAGAACGTCATGAATAGCATTGGGGAGTCCTTCAAGGTTGTTTATGTGTGTATTTAGAGCTTCTTTCTCTATGTTCAAATTGTCAATATCCCTAAGCAAATAATCTTTATCGGTTTTAAGTTTTGCTATCTCATTATCCTGATCGGCAAGTTTACTTCTTACAGCCTGGACTTCCATCTTTTTTCCATGAGCATCAATTATTGGAAGAATTGTTTGCTCAGTTATCTCCGGTTCTTTCTCTACTCTGAACCTCAAAAAACCTAATACGTTATCGTATGGATGTCTAATTAAACCACATTTATTTACTGTGTTTCCAAAGTTCTGATCAAAAGACTCAAAGGAGTTTGTATCGGAAGCACCTTCAGATCTAATGGAAATATGTCCGGCAGTTCCGCCTTTGAATACAACAAGATCTCCCACCTTTGGAACTGCAAGTGCGGTATTGGGAACCATCTCAAAATACTTAATTGTAATATCGTTTGGCTTTGTATAAACTTCGTAGGCGTATAAATGTCTGATTGCATCTCGTGGAACTTCAAGTTCATCACACCAAGCATAGGCAAGATCCATACATTGATTGAGGTTTGATGGATCATTTACCTCACAAGGTTTACCGTTCCATTTGTTGAAGAAATTATTGAATTTGTCCTTCATGACTTTTAATTATACCCTAAATCTTTGAACCAATGTCAATTTTGAACTCATCTTCCCAATATTTAATTTCCTCAAGAAGTGTTTCATTGATTGAATATTCGGGTTTCCACCCAGTCTTTGCTACAAACTTAGAAGAATCACAAATAAGAAGTGGAACATCAGATGGTCTAAGCCGGGAAGAATCTTCCACAGTTTTAAAATCTACTCCAGGGTATCTTTGCTCACCAATCTTAATTACTTTGTCTAAGATCTCCTGAACCGAGTAGGCTTTCCCAAGTCCAATGTTGTATGTTTCCCCCGGTTCACCCCCTTCAACAGCCAATCTGTAAGCTCTAACCATATCCCTTACATCTGTTATATCCCGCCTTGCTAATAAGTTACCATGTTGAATTGCTTTCTTCATCCCATTACCAACTTGAACTACTTGCTTCGCAAACGAGGAAGTCATGTATTGTTCACCTCTACCATAGCCTTCATGGTTGAAAGCTCTGGTTCTTATTATGCGGATGCCATAGCTCTTGAAGTATTGATAGCCAAGAAAGTCCATTGCAACTTTAGAAACTGCATAGGTGCTCATTGGTCTGATTGGATTATCTTCATTAATGGGACATTCATTTTCTTGAACTAATCCATATTCTTCAGATGATCCGGCTATCTGCACAATAGGATTAAGTCCTGTGGATCTGATTGCTTCAAAGAGGTTGAGTGATCCGATTGTATTAACTTCCATAACAAGTTTTGGATCAGTCCAGGATGTAGGGACAAAAGCTATTCCCGCTAAGTGGAAAATATAATCAGGTCTTATTCTTCTGAGGGTTGCGTGAACTGCTTCGTAGTCAAGAAGATTCATCTTCTCCCGATCAGTAGAGAATACTTCATAGTCGTTTGCTTTGAGTTCCCGGACAAGATGCTTGCCTACAAATCCATTTGCTCCGGTTATTAGTGCTCTTTTCATTCTTTCATTATAAACAAAGTAAAAACTACTCCTACTATATATCCTATTGTTAGAAATGCGAAATACAACATCTTAGTAAATTAAAATACCTACACCTACTCCTAAAGCAACAGCAAAGAATAAAAGACCTAAATAAAAAGATATTATATCTTCGTGCTTATTGAAAAATAGTTTAAGTTTAGGTTTCATGGTTGATAAGACTCCATATTAAAATAATTACTTCCCGTTATCGTTTCATGTAACTTAGCACCACATCTCAAACAACTATCATCTCTACTTTTAACAGCAAATGGATTTATTAAACCAAACAAGCACTTACCACACTTCCAACCATTCTCAGTTGGTTTACAAACGTAGTAGTTATTGTTTTTCATTACAATTACCCTTTTTATATTCACATCTTTCTCTATTACTGTAGGTTTATTTTTGGGTTTCATATTAAATTATCAACACAGTCGCAACTAGCTCTATATGGTGACCATACTCTATGACAGTTGGGGCATTCCCAACCTTGTAACGGATAGCTTTTTACTTCAACTTTTACTCCTTTTCCAAGGATTTCTTTTATCCTCCTTATTCTCTCTATTACTGTAGGTTTATTTTTCATAATTTAATAACTTGTCTGGATTATTTTGTGTGTTTTGGAATAGATGAACCATAATATGTATTTTGGCTAATTCACTCATCTCAAATCGTATTGGTTTTTTAATAAGTCCTAATCTGTCTGTTACTTCGTCATACCAGAGTAACCCCCAGTTAGGATGACGAGGTTCTGTGATTAAACCTTTAGGACATAGTAAATAACAATTATTAGCTAAGTTCTCTGATGAAAATTCTTTATATTTTTGACTACGACTGTTGTAATCGTTTTTTGACACTTTAACCTCAATCGCTGTTGTTTCATATCTATTACTGTTGCTTATTCCCCAAACGTCTATTATCCCAACTGGTGATGGCATTTCCAAAGTCCTTATCCAGTACCCTTTGTTTAATAAATAGATTGCTCCCTTTTGCTGTAATTTCGTATGTAATTCAGATTTCATATCTCTTTCTCTATTACTGTAGGTTTATTTTTCATAAATTAGATTTAAAAAACGCTTCTGCAAATCCTTTAGGTGTAATTGAACGTCTTGTTTGTCTATCAAACTTACCAAAGTATTCCGGGTGAATGTCTTTACTTGCCATATAATCAAATTTAGGCAACTCTTGACTATTTGTTTTATGTTTCTCTATTTGTTGTTCGGTCATTACACTTTTAATATCAGTTGTTGTTTTAAAAGGTTCTGAAAAATATCCCCATATAGCAGTTCGTTTTTTGTAGGCATCTCCGAACTCCCAAGGACTAAAATTGAACTTCGGGAAACCCAAAAACCATTTCAATCTTCCATACCAAGGATTTTCCAAAGCCCAGAATTTAAGTGGTGAATATTTTTGTTGGTCACTTTCAGTTCTGTATTGTGCTTTATAAATCAAGTTCAAACACGCTTGTACTATTTCCATACCGCCTCTCAAGTCTCTTGGTGTTTTAGCATTTGTCCGGGCATCACTAAACATCGTGCAAGGAGGAGCTGCTAAAATACCGTAAATAGATTCATCAGGTAACTTGTAAGTTCTAACATCATTATCTGGTAAGGTAACAAGCCTCACATCATATCCAGCCTCTTTATAAGGTCTTGACCAACTTCCGGTTCCTCCGCATAAATCAAGTATTATTTTTCCTCCGTTCCCTTTCTCTATTACTGTAGGTTTATTTTTCATTTTTTCTGACTAAACTATTTAATGCCAACAAAAGAATCAATCCCCACAAACTGACTTTCCATACTAAAAAACCAACCACTAATATAATTACAATATTTTCT
>Ga0172381_10000680_pt1 | contig 41335 bp, 60 predicted proteins | sample Leawel6488metaG_FD_119754 | JGI IMG/M metagenome (GOLD analysis project Ga0172381, IMG submission 119754) | Leachate microbial communities from a municipal landfill in Southern Ontario, Canada - Leachate well 64-88 metaG | ecosystem: Engineered > Solid waste > Landfill > Unclassified | place... | reverse complement strand
GTTGGAGTACACTGACTGGGGCAACCATAGCAACCATAGATACAATAAAAGTTGCATCGGCGGCATATGACGGTTTTATGTATGGTGCTAACTATATGAGTGATAATAGTGGGAATATGTATATTGGTATAGATACAGCAACTCATTGTGATGCATGGTTTGGGTTTAATCTATCCCCATATTCATATGCCACCGCCACCATAGATTCTGCATGGCTGCGTCTTACTCACTATTCTAATGATGTATCAAGAGAATTTATTGTTGCAGCAAAAGATTCTGCATCAAATAAGGCCGTGACATCTGCGGCGTTATTTAATACTGCTCTTGCTAATTTAACGACCGCTAACGTTACGTGGCCTGTACCACAGAATGCGCAGGGCGTCAAGGATTCTGTTGTCATAACAGATATACTCAAAGAAGTTGTGGCTATATCTGCATGGGATGAGACACTCCAAGTGTTTGTTAAGCATCAGGATAGTAACGGTGGATACATGAGATTCTATACCGTTGAAGCAGGTGCGAGTACAGCGGCCGAATTAATTGTAAGAACCAGCACCACAACTACCGGTGACGCACACCTGCGTTACAAGGCGATTACACCACAACCGGCATTCGTGACTATCGGCGGAATCCGGCAGACCGTGGTTATCGATACATCGAAAGTCTCCGCTGCTGGTGATACCATTGCATATCTTGACGGGAAACTGTGGGTTGAACCAGCCGATACCGCTACCGTATTCTATTCGGACGCCACTGGCATTGACCTGAATAGCCATCCTGAGATTGCAATCGATGGTAATGGTACACTGTTACTGAAATGGCACAACAGGGACATCTCTGAGGATTCCACAGTCACTGTCGAACGCGATATAGTCGATAGTGTCAGCACGGTTGGTGGGTCATACCCTCGGACGTTCACGCGGCGCACGGTTGGCAAGATTGACTCAATCGGGCCGGGGACGTATGCGAACTGCTTATTCCTGTCCGAGGTTGATTCGGCAAAGATAGCGGCGAATGCAACATTCTCGTATTCACTGTTCGACAACTGGAGCTACACACCAGCCGGGGATTCTAATAGTAACGCCGATTTCGCCATGACCGTTCAATACATCCCTGACGATAACCAAGTTTACGCAGACAATGACATACCGTATGGGGCGATAACGTATGATGAATATGTGACTCCGTCAATACCATCAGTAGTTGATGAAAATAAAAGTATAGTTGATGATACAATATCTAATTCAATGGGTGATATAATTGGTGATATAATACAGTGAGGTAGATTAATGTCCTATAATACAAGAGAAGATGCATCTGCACGCTGTGGATTTGAAGCTGATAGTTTAATTCCTCAGGTATGTTTGGATGATGCAATGTCTATGATACATTCATATACAAACTATCGATGGTTAGTAACCACCATTACTGAAACATATTCAGGAAATGGGCAGGATCAATGGTTACAAGTGCGAACACCTATTATATCTGTTTCATCATTTACTATTGATAGTACTATTCAAACAGAAACAACAGATTTTGAGTTACGAAAAATAGAAGGAATGATTCGGGTATATTCTGGTTTACCTTGGGGACATGATAATATAATTATTACCTACAATTATGGATGGCAATCAACAGATAATTTTTATACTGATACTATTTCTTTGGTAAAACGAATTGAAGCTACTATTGCTCTTTATCTCTGGAAAAATCCATTGATGGCAAAGAAACTTGCTATTGAAGGTTTAGATTTTGGGTTACATGATAATCATATCCAAGTGCTTTTAGGGTCAATACCAAGAAACAATGTATTTTATAGTTTTGATCCCGCTACTTATACTGATATGGGATTGATATTATGATTAATTGCTTATTGCCTCAGACTTGTAAATACTTGCAACGGCAGGAAAATTCCAGAAATTCACATGGGGATTATTCCTATTCGCCAAGTGCTGATAAAAAATGTTTATTCCTACAAGAGGAGGGAATGAAAGTTTCCACGGAAAAGATAAAAGATGTTATTGTTTCAGGAGTATTTTACTTGTCTGAGGCAATACAAGAATATGATAGAATCTTATTTGATAACTACGTTTATGATATCGTAACAGGAGGTATATTGAGAAAAAAATCATATTTAACTGGTAGAACAGAATTATATAAAGTGTTTGTAGAGAAACGGAGGGAATATAATGAAGACACGGTTACAATTAGTGCAAGGGTTACTTAATGGAACGCTCACATTTGACGAGAAAGAGGTAGCATTGGCAAACACCGTTGTAATGAGTGAAGTAAAAAGAATTCAGAATATGGAAGTCGAACCAAAAAAATTAACACGAAAGGTGAAGTAATATGGCAACAGATTCCGTATTGAATTTTGTTAATCCCCCCGGAACCGGTCCTATTATTCGAAACGATCAGGGGGCTGGTACTGGTGCTGATAGGGATTTTGTAGTATTTAAAAAGGGTGGGACGGAAACATTTTCAGTAGATTCTGGTGGACTTCCTGATCCGGGTGGTGGTGATGCTAAACGTGCTGTTCAGGTATCATATGGTGATTTGCCTGCGGATGCAGATGCATTAACACCAGCGCTTCATAAATTTTCAAATGCAGTTACAATAACCAATATTTATGTTGCCGTGAATGCTAATACAGCAGATGGTTCAACGAATAAACAGGGGATAGTAGTAAAGAGAAGTTCGGATGATGCTGCTGTTACTGCTGACGGGATTACTAATACAGCCAATCCGGGACTTGCAGATGAAACATGGTTATCACTGGGAAGTATTACAAATGCTGCGCTTGCTGCTGGTGAATATCTATATGCTACATTTGCAAAAACCAGTAGTGGTTTAGCAATGGCCGGACTTACCTTTCAGATCGAATATACACTGTTATAATATGGAGGTTATATAAATTATGGGTGCTACGAGTTGTATTCATATTGAGGATTCCCAAGGCAATGGACCTATGGCATCATTCGATGTGAATAATAAACGGGATATTCTTGTCCATTATGATGATGGTACGGAAAAATTTGCTCTTATGAGTGATGGTTTTATTCGAACCACATCCGGATGGAAATATCGACAACTTGCCATTGGAATTGGTGATGTGGCAGCGAATAATGATGCTTTTACCTATCCATTATTTAGGGCAAAACATGATGTTACCATTACAAATGTTTCAATAGCAACTGATGCTACCGCTACCGCAAATGCATCACATTATCAAACTTGCTATGTTGAACAAACAGGTAATACAACTGACTTGGGAACACTTACTACAGCATCGGTTGCATTCACCGCTAAAGTTCCGAGAGCGGTTAGTATTGCAACTACTGGTGATCCCGACCATTTGAAAGCAGGACAGACATTACAATTACGAATAGTAAAAACTGGCAATGGTGTCGCAATGTATGGAGTAACAGTACATGTTACCTATACCATTGACCAGCCAAATACCACAGTTGGTACTGCTACTGATAATGTAATGCGAATCATAAATGAGGTAGGTACTGCTTCTGCAATTACATTTGACCATGACCAGCGGGACGCTTTAAGTGTTCGGGAAAATGGTATTGAGAAATTTCGGATTGACGTAAATGGTAAAATGCACGGTGGTAATACCGGTGATATTCCTGTTGACCAATATTATTATCAAGCGGTAAATGTTGGTACTATTTCTACTGCTGATTCTAAAAAGTGCCCAATATATAAACCACATTGTACTACCAGAATTAGAGCGATTTATATTGGTGTAAATACAACTGCTCTCGCCGATTCTAATTCAGCGTTTTGGCAATTACTTTTCAAGGATAATTCTGGTAATGTTATTTCTGATGCATTCGTTCATGGGCCATATGGTGGTGCTATTGATTTGACAAAAGGACAACTATATGATGTTGGAGAGGTTGCCCCTGAATTTGCTACAATAGCTGCTGCTGGTCATATTCAACTCGAATTTGTACAAACTGGAACGGCATCAGATATGGCGGGACTCACAATAGTAATCTGTTATACGAAAGAAGCATAAATCATGATTTATGATGTCGAACAGGCATTTATTGATTATTTCGGTAATAATATGGAAAGTATTATTGGACGTGGAAATGAATCAATTGATGTTTATCGTGATTCATTTAAAGATGATTCCAATCCTATTGGAATAGTAGTAGACGCTGAATTAAGAACAGCACATTCCACTGTACCACAAATAGAATTGGTTGGTTTACGGGTGCTTGTTCGACACTTAGAATCTGATGATGCATTTTATATGATTCAAAATATTGATGAATTGCTTGATAAAAAAGCAAATGTAATTTTAAATAGTACTCTTGATTTATGTACGTGTGTGAGAAACGCCGGACCTGATAGATTCGGTGGAACACCAATGGAAAATTATTTATGGTATTGGACAGCCCTTTATACGTGTAGAACAAGACGAAGGGCATAAAGTTTTAAAACATTATCTGGTAAGGAGAATTTAATGGCACTTAGGACTCTTACAGCTACCAATATTAATTATGGAGCGGCTGGAGTTACTTTTAATTCGGTTGAGTTAGGGTTTTTCAAAGATGCCGTAACATTCGTTTATGATATTACGTATTTTGAATTAACCGCTTCTCAAAGCTCTATGATTATTGATAAAAAGGTAGTTTCTGAACGGGCTACCTGTACAGTGGCGATGCTTGAAACAGAATTGAACAAACTCACCACCGTAATGAAAACTGGTACCTATGTTCTCGATGGCGGTGGCAGTAAAAAGAAAATATCATTTGGTGGGCATCAAATTGAAGTTGCCGATGCTGCTGAATTAATAATTACCCCATTATCGGATGGTGCTGGTACGGAATCATCTGATGCAAATGAAAAAATTACAGTTTATAAAGCATTTCCTGAAGTAAAAATTAATTATGGTTTCTCACTCGAAAATGGTGCTTGGGTAGTTCCTGTTGAATTTCATGCAATAAGGGATTCTACTAAAGATTCGGGGAATCAGCTATTCCTTATGGGTGATAGCACTGCTACTGCGTAAATAGCCCTTTTAAACGTTCAAAGTTAAAAAGCATATAAGTATACTATTTTAAGTTATTCCTTTAAAATTTTAATGGTTCCAGTAGTTAGAAATTGATTTTAAACCGGGAGGGAAACCCATTATGAGTAAAGAAATTAAAAAAGTTAATTCATTTTCTGATTGGAAAGCGAAAAAGAACATCACAGAAATTCTTGATCTACCATCTGGTATTAGTATTGAGGTACGGAAATTGAATTTATTGGAACAGGCATCTTGTGGTAATATTCCAATAGAACTATTCAATACAGCTTCTGAAACATCCAGTAAAATGGCTGGTGGTAAAGGTAAAATGTCAGGTGATGAAATAAAGAGTATGCTTTCCATGATTGATAAAATCACTGTTTTATCAGTTGTCAGTCCTATTGTTACATCAGAAAATGTATCTGAAATTCCATTCGATGATAAAATGGAGATATTTGCCTATAATTCAAAGATTAATGTAAAAGGTGCCCCTGATATGGAATCCTTTCGTAACCAATGATAAATTGGTTAGTTTACTTGATGGCCTTTGCCAACGATATCATCAAAGGCCATCAAAAATATTACAAGAATCCGAATTATGGGAAATGAATTTTGATATCTCAATAGCGGTAAAAGGTAGTCAATTGGAAAAAGAGGAAATGGATAAAGAAAAACAAACCAATTCCTCTAATAGTGGTAAAAAGTTTAAAACCGGTATTGATGGTATTAAACACATGCAGCAAATGGAGAAAATGGGTCATGGCAGAGCTTGAAATGCAGATTGAAGGTTATCATGAATTATTAGGTGTATTTAAGGTTTTAGAGAACCTTTTACAGAACCCTGTATTTCAAGCGGCCATGATTGATTGTGGACAAATAGTAACTGAAAAAGCAAAACAAAATCTTGAAGAAATGGTTTATTCAGAACCTGAAACATGGTATAAGAGAAAACATTCAGCGGGTTTATATGGTAAAACAATGTGTTCTTCCGATGGGGTATCTCCTCCTAAAGTTGATATAGAAGGAACAGTTGCATCGGTAATTGTTGGTTCATTTGTAAATTATGCTGTTCATGTTCACTTTGGAACTGGTATTTATGCTGAAAATGGCAATGGTAGACAAACCCCTTGGATGTATTTAGATGATGATGGAATAGGTCATTGGACACATGGTTATCCTCCAAAACCCTATTTAACAAAAGCATTGACTGATTCAAAGATTGAAACATCCCAAACGATAGCAGATGCTATTTTAAAAATTGGTGGTGGTAGATGAGTGAAGATGTTTTAGCTGGGAATCTAATAACTCGAATAAAAGCCGATCTTGCTGATTGGACTGTTAATATATCGGCAGCCAGAAAAGATTTGGATGGTTTTGTTGCTGCTGTTGACAGAAATAAAGTGGCCTTACTTAAATGTGGAGCGGCTATAACTGCTGTTGGTGCATCAATTACATTAATTATGGGTAAAGCATCTAAAGAAGCAGCCACAAGTGAAACTGTTTTTAATCGTTTAAAAACTACAGTCGAGCAGTATGGTTATAAATGGAAAGACGCTGAAAGAAACATTACCAATTACACCACAAAATTATCAAAAATGACTCGTTATACTGATGAACAGGTTGCCAGTTCATTATCAAAAGCAATGAATATAACTGGTAATCTTGGTAAATCAATGACTATTACTACCCTCGCATTAAATATGGCGTCTGCTGGTATGGGAAGTGTTGAATCAAGTACAATAATGCTTTCCCGTGCTATGGGTGGTAATTTAATGTTGCTTGGAAGATTATACCCTGAATTAAATGAGACTACCAATGAATTATTAAAGAATATGACAGCAAGTGAAAAAGCTGCCTATGCCATTGATTTTTTAACAAAGAAATATAAAGATTTTGCAGAAAAAGAATTAGCTACTACAGAAGTAAAATTTATTAATATGAATAAAAGTATCAATGAATTTCAAGAATCAATTGGTAAAAATATGAATCCTGTTTTAAATACTTTTTTTGATAAAGTAACAAATCTCGTTTATGCTCTAAAAGATTTTATTGATACACATGAAAATTTAACAAAAACATTAGTACTTACGGCATCCGCATTTGGATTAATATTAACTGCCCTTGGTGGGTTAATGGTAGGTGTAGCATCATTACCTTTATTAAAAGCAACTTTAATGGCAGTTGGATTTACATTGGGTTCAGCGGGTGTTGGTTTAATAGGCACATTAACCATACTTGCCGGTACAATTTATACTGTAAGTAGTAACTGGAAAGATTTAAATAATATAGCAAGTTTCTTTGTTGATATATGGAATAAAATGCCTCATAATACAAATCTCTTTCTTGGTGGTCCTTTTGGAGTAAAACCAAAACCAAAAACTGGTGGTTTTAATAATAAAGATTTTTATGGTACAGCAAGTCAAGATTTAGGTCCTAAAGTTGGTGGAGAGGCTGGTGAAATAGAAGGTGGTAATTATTCTGGTACTCGATCTGAATTACCACCTGGATTAATTCAAGGTGGTTTAGAAGCATTATGGTATAAACAACGGCGTATGACTGAAACTAACCGGAGAATGGATGAGACATATATAAAAGCCAGTACTATGGGTAATCTTCCTGAAATGATGGCAACAAATAAGGCGTTGGGAAGGCAATTACAACAAGGCATTAAAGATTCTGAATTACAAATACAAGAATTTGATAGAACAATTGCTAAACTGCATGAAGGTGATAATAGTACCTTTGCAAGATTAAAAAATACTGCTTTAGAAACATTTAAGGTTATTGGTAAAGAAATGAAATGGCAATTGGAAAATGTTGCCTATTGGTTTAATAAAGATGTTCTTGTAGGTGGATGGAGAAATGCATTTAATAATTTACGAAATACTGCTGCTGATGCCGCTGCTGATATTGGGGCACAATTAATGTTACGGTTGGAAGCGGAATCATTAACATATTTTTATGATACGCTTTATAAAAAGGTATTTAAAACTATAGTTGATGGAATATGGGATGCGTTTTGGGATACAAGAGTAGGTCAAGCAATATCAGGATTTGGAAGTAAACTTGGTAATGTTATGAAAAATTTAGCGAAATGGATATATGATGCATTTATTGATCCTATAGTACAATTAGGTATAACTGCATTCCAATTAGCATTTAAAGCAGCAGTGGGATTGGCAAAATGGATATATGATGCTTTTCTTGACCCTATAATAGCAGGAGCAATTAATTTATTTGTATTAGCATTTAAAGGAGCTATATTATTATCAAGATGGATTTATGATGCTCTTTTAAGTGATATTGTTAAAAATGGAATTGCTTTTTTTGCATCTATGTTTAGAGGAGCTTTTTTATTAGCAAATTGGATTTATGATGCAATGATAAATCCTCTTGTAGATTTTGCAAAAGATAATTTTGTAAAGGGAATAAAAAATGCTTTGAAATTAACAGATTGGATAAAAGAACATTTAGGAAAAATTGAAACCGATGGTTCAATTAAAAATTTTGCGGAAAAATTTAAAGAGGTAGGTGAAAAAGTTAAAAATGCTGTAGGTGATGCCCTTGATGTAGTAAAACAAGGCCCCTACTCAGCATGGGAAAAATTTAATTCATTTATACATAAATTTAATGATATTACAGGAACAGTTAAGGATGCTATAGAGACTGCTCTTGATGCTGGTGATTTATTGAGTAAAATAAGTACATTTATAAGTAAATTTTCAAGTATTGGAAGTACAATTATTGAAGCTATTACAAATGCTCTTGGTAGTACTAAAGTACAAGGAGCATTTAGTAGTTTTTTATCATTTGCAGTAGGTTTATACTTAGGACAGGCAGGAACTGGTGAAGGTACATCTGATTATTTATCTGGAGTTGGATGGCAAGCAACATATGATAAAGCATATGAAGATATTGAAAAAGAAATAAATAAAATAAATGAATCAATAAAAGCACAAAGACAAAAAATATCTGATACCGCTATTGATTATTATGCATCGATGGCAGCTAATATGTTGAAACGAGGGGATGCTAATACATATGCAGAGGCACTGCAAGAAATCAATTATAATTTATATAATATGTTACCGTCAAGATTTATACAAAGTTTTGCTAAAGGTGGAATAATAAATGGATTACTTGGAAAACCAATTCCAATCATTGCACATGCTGGTGAGGAAGTTCTTCCACGTTCCGATCCACGTCATTCTGAAAATAATGGTGGTGGTATATTTATTCAGGTAACAGGAAATACCATAATGAATGATAATGATGCGGATAAATTAGCAACTGTCATTGTAAATTCAATAACCCGTCGTGCACGTTTACAACAGAAATATACCACATGATATATTATACGATAAATGGAATGGACGTATCAGCGAATTGTAATTCATTAACCGTTTATAATCGAGCTACATATAATTCAGATACCTGTTCATTCAGATTAATAAATCCTTCTACTGCTATGGATATTTTTTCCATACCAAGAGAGGGTAATTCAATTAGTATTTATATTGATTCAACTGCTAATATGCTTTTTGGTGGTATTATTGCTTCAATTGTATTTGATTATGTGGCACCTGAAGTAATTGGTTATACGATAAATTGTGTTGGATATTGGAGATTATTTGATAGACGTCTTGTCGTGGAACATTATCAAAATGGTCTATATGTTTTTACTGTTACATCAAAAACAATTATAGAGGATATTGTTGCAAACTATACCGATCCTGCTTTAGGATTTACAACAAATCATGTTTCAATAAGTAGTCCTATTATTGATGTATTATTTAATTATAGATATCCTTCTGATTGTTTGCGTGAGCTTGCTGAGGTTGATGGTGCTGAATGGTTTATTGATGCAGATAAGGATATTCATTATTTTATAAAGGAACAAGCGGAAGCGGCTCCTTTAGCAATTACGGATGTTACTCTTGCATCTACGATTGAAAAATTTCAAATGAATTCTGATTATTCTCAAATCAGAAATAGAGTATATGTCCAAGGTGGTTATTCTGTATCGGATACTAAAACGGTTAAATTCTATGGAAATGGTGAACAGCGATATTGGTCATTACCATATAGACCAGGTTCAATATCATTAAAAGTCGATGGTGTTTCTAAAACACCTCTCGGACAGGAAAATATAGATACTGATGATGGAACATATCCATATTTTTATAATAAATATGAGCAAACATTATTTTGTGCTGCGGCTGAATCAACTCCGGGTAATGTAGTTTTAGAAGTTACTATGACGTTTGAATATCCATTATTAGTGCGTATGGATGATGATGCATCTCAATTATTAATTGCATCTGCTGAGGGTGGTGATGGTATTTATGAATATGTGGTTAAAGATACTACATTACAAACTCGATTAATGGTCGAACATAGAGGAACAAGAGAATTAAAAAAATATTCATATCCACGTATTGAGGGTTCATTTTCAGTAGTAGATTATTATGGTTTTAAAGCTGGTCAGGCAGTGACAGTAAATATAACAAGTTTTAGATATAATGGCGAATATTTTATACGACAGGTTACAATTGATGATATTGGTAACAATATATTACGATACAATATAGAGTTTGAAGGAGATACTGATGAGTAATGATATTGTTGATCTCATATTAAATCTTGCTAAACAACAAACAAATACAATGGAAATGCGGGATGATGAACTTGTTCATATCTTAAAGAAAAATAATGAAGAATTAATAATATCAGATACTATTACTACATCAAAAAATAGTCATCCCTCACAATATGGAGTTCCAAAATGGGGATATGCTACATGGGCGGGTTTATATTTATTAGATATGCCTCTAACTGAAAAAAACTATTGGACCACGGGTGGTGTATTTAGAGATTTATCAGATGATGGGCATAATGGAACACCAACTAATGCTCCTTCATGGACAACGTTAGGTTCTGGTTATAAGGTTTTAAATTTTAATGGAACAACTGATGGTATTGATTGCGGAACTGATTTTATAGGATTGAATGAGGTTACTATTGAAGCATGGATTTATTATAATAGTTTAACATTCACTCTTGGAGAAATATTTTGTAATGGAAAATTTAAATTAAATACATTTGGTAGTACAATGTATTTTTCTTCTGATGGTGGAGCTATTTATAGCATAAGTACATCAATGCCTATTGGAGAATGGGTACATTTTATAGTCTCTCGTTTTTCAGATGGTACTGGAAAAGTATATAAAAATGGAGTTCTCATATCTTCTGGTTATTCTGGTAATGTAGTACTTGGTAATACAAATTTAATGATAGGTAGTACTGCAACAGGGGATTATGTAATTAATGGTAAATTATCTGGAATACGAATTTATAATTCAATACAAACTCAATCACAGGTAACTGCGCGTTATAATGAAACGGCGGCATTATATGCATAAAATTATTCAGTCTGAAGGATTATCATTCAGGGGTGAGATTAAACTTACATTTCAAAATATTGAAACTAAGAAACGTAGAGTTTCAAATTATAAAAATGTAATAGTTACTGTTTGCAAAACAATGATTGCAAAACGTCTTGCTGGTGAAGCAAATGATTGTAATATTACCTATATTGCAATTGGAACTGGAGCGGGTACGCCAGCAATTGGGGATACTACATTATTTACTGAATTAGTAAGAAAAGTACTTACTGATATAGATTATACAACCACATCAGTTATATGTTATGGTTATTTTGGGGCAACAGAAGCGGTTGGAACATTAACAGAAATTGGATTATTTGGTGAAGCTGCTTCAGCTACTGTTAATTCAGGTACAATGATAAACCATGCAAGTATAACTGAATTGAAAACAAACGTTGAAACATTAACTGTCGAAATTCATATTCTTCTTACATAAGAGGTAAAACATGGCGTATACGAAAACAGCAGTTGTAATTAATAATGATACCGATATATTGGCATCCCAGTATAACAGTTTAATGGCGGAAATGAAAGCAGCGGCAGAAGGAATTACTACACATGATTCTGATATAACCATAGCAAATACTGGTGGTAGTGGAAATGATTTGCCGGAAGTTATTACAATTACTGATAAATCACCAGCAGGGGATGCTGGTTATGATATTACAGTAGTAACTACAATAACGTATGATGGTAGTGATTTACCCACTACCATCACTTCAGTATTTGATGCTGGTGAGATGAATATTACAATGACAGAAGTAATTTCTTATACAGATGGTTTACCAACTGCGGTTGCAAGAACATTATCATAAATGGGAGGTATAAATGCTGGCGGCAATATTAGGATTACTGGCAAAGGTATATGCAACATTGTTGACGGTTAATCCATTACGAGGTGAATTTAAAGTTATATCAGGTAGTACCAGTTCTGCAACATATGTTGATGTCCTACCATTGATTACTGGTTCGGGGAAACTATATAGAATAATATTGGATGGTCCTGTAGGTACTGGAACAATAACATTAAAAATAACAATAGAGGGAACAGCATATGAAATAGCAACAACTGCTGATGCCGTTGTAAATGTTTCATGGGGAACAACTATAGCAACATTTCCATTTGTAATTGCTGCTGAAAATGGTGCGGTTTTAAATGCTGAATTTAAAAATAGTTTACGAATAGAAATTAAAATTGCATCTGGTGGATCCGTGTCATATGCCATTTCATATTCAGAGGATTAAACAATGAAAAAACCATTTTATTTACAGAAAACATTTTGGGCGGGATTAGGATTAATTACCGCTGGTGGCTGGAATATTTATAAAGGTAATGTTTCTGAGGGAATTCAATCAATATTTACTGGTTTTGGGATTATATTTGTACGGGATGCTATTAATAATACAGCGAAGTAAAGAGAGGAAAGGGGATAGGTAATTATTCTACCTATCCCCTTTATATGTGGAGCACTATGAGGATTTGATTGGGGATTACATTGTTTTTAATTCAGCTTCGAGTTCATCAATATGTTTATTAATACCATATCGTACTGTATTAAAAAGAATTGCTGCTGCTGTTCCTTCAATAGGAAAAGCTATATCCGCTCCATTCAATGTTTGAATATAGATTTTTACTTTTTCATTAAATCCTTTTTGTGATAGTTCATCGATTTGTTTTTTCTGCATTTCAAGTATATCCAAATTATGAATAATATTTTGTGCTTTTATAAGATTCTCGCGTAACAATTTTTACCTCCAATTAATAGGATATCATTTGCTCTTTAATTTCATGGATATAATGAACGGTTTTTCGATGTGAACATTGCCCAATTTTATTTACTAATTCAATTGGGCCATTCAGCATAGCATCGAGCATGAATTTGGTATCATTGGATAAATGGAAAAAGGATGGTTTTGTCATGATAGGTTTTGATGCAATATCAGGAATTAGTTCACCAGTAAATTCGATTTTCTTGTTTCGTTCATGTCTGGTGATTTCCATAAAATGAGAGTGAATACATTTCCATAGGAATGTTGAAAAGGCACCACGTTTGGGATCGAATGATTCTTGACATTGATAAAATATAAGTACACCCTCATTAAACAAATCTGAATACTCGAAACTGATAAACTTCCACTGTGACTTAAAATCATATGCAAGTTTACCGATTAATCCGGAATAATCAGATAATGACATTACTAATCTCCTTTCACAATCAATTTCTCACTATTGGAACCTATGAAATTTTAAAGGTTCTCATTAAAAGAGTATACTTATATGCTTTTAATGTTTGAACGCTTAAAAACGGCTATTCAGGTGGTAATTTTTGGTCTGAATGTACCCGTACCTTTCCATCCGTTTCATAACCTACTATTTTTCCATTCCGTATCCAATCATAAATACTTTGTGAATTATAACCAGAACGTTGTGATAACTCTGGTACGGTAATGAGTTTTGACATTTGAATTTTTGTTTTACGTCCTCTTTGCATATATTATTCTCCTTTCATTTCAATAAGTTTTTTTAAATCCATTCTATGAATATCACAAGGGTCCTTTCCAATATTCCGAAGTGATTTTATTTTTAAATTCTTGAAAAATGGTTCGAGCATATTTTTACAATTTATGGATTCATTAAAATTCGTATCACCATCAAGCATAATAACAACATTCATTGCACGTGGTAAATAAGTATTCAGATAATTAACTTGAGCAATACTGATTTTTTTCCCAAATAAACATCCTGCAATTCCACCTACCATATCGATTGCCCATGCATCAAATATACCTTCCACCAGATATATTGTATCGGTATATTTAATATTTTTCCAGTTACGAGTGAAGTATACTAATTCTCCTATATTACAGTATTTTGGAAACAGATATTTCTTTTTAGATGTCCCTGTTAAATCACGAGCAATGAATGTAACAGCGGGTCCGTTAAATGGGGCAGGTATTGGAATAACCAAATGCCCAAAATAATCACCAGATCGTCCATAATATGAATTGAATTTTTCCAATAGAGTAATTGGGAATTTTCTTTCATCTAAAAATTTATCAATTAATGTATTTGAATGAACAGGAACTATACCTTTTATATCAGCGAACTTTGTATGTTCCGGTTCCTCTTCTTTCTGTTCGTTAGTATGAAAAATAGTATCAAGATTTTTCTTTGCAGTATCAGCGGTATATGGTGTAATCCCTGCTACTTTGGAATATTCATCATATGATATTCCTTTTACCATTTTCAGGAAATGAAATAGTGACATTGAATTATGGCATGACCAACATGAATTAATACCATTATCAATAAAAATTCCACGATAAAAACCAGCATGATTGCAACAAGGACAATGTACCCCAATAACACCTTTTCCGATTTTAGGACCTTGAGTTGCATATTCAATATGAAAATAATTGAGAATTTTTAGAATGTTCATATTAGAATTCCTTTATATTTATATCATACCTAATTTGTCGTAATCTTTTTTTTGCTTGAACTCTCCAATTTTTACGTTTATCTTGTTTCTTTTTAATATATGGTGAAAATTCATTATTGTTGGTATTTAATAATAAATTGTCAATATCCTCTAAACTCAAACAGGCGAGTGCTATAGTATAAAAAGCATTGAGTTTATTAAACATAATTAATACTCCTTTAATATGGGAGGTCAAGTTGTCCTTGACCTCCCTTTACTACCTAACTTCCATTCCTAATCTCTCATTTTCTTGTCTTAAGGTATATTATGTAGGATTAAGATATAGGAGTCATTAATGATAAAAAGTAGCATGACTACCTTTTACGACTCCGCATAATATTCTCCTTTTACCGGGCATGGTTGTTAGAGGAATGGATAGTACTATGTTTTAAATTACAGGGTTGCTTCACTATCCGTTTTTATGTATTTAGCAACCCAAATATTCAAAACTAACAAGATTTAAAACAATTCGTTTATCTTCTGGTATCATATTAATAATTTCTTCTAATGATGGTTCTGGTTTTTTACCAATTATTTCATCCCATAAACCATCTGGGTTTGCAAACTCATGGGTGAAAACAGGTCTTCCAGTAGCACACTCAACTGATTTATGGAACAAGTCAAAAGGCATACAAAGCAGTGGTGTGCATAATTGTATCATTGCAACTTCTTTTTCTGGAATCATTTCCCACCATTTACTGTTAGCAAGTTCAATGGCTTGCTCACGTGATAAATTAATAGTATTTTTCATTAGCAACCCCAGCGCCTTTCAATGAGTTCTTTCAGGTTCCGTTGACGTTTCACCAATCCATCAGACATTTTCAGATCGCGCATGGTTTCTGTACAAGCACCATGAAATCCGAATACTGTGGTTGGCTCGTATGAATGATTTTCCCCAAATAGAAGATTATCGAATTGTGCAAACCGATGATGTGAAACTATACCAACCTTCAATGCTTCATAAGCAGCACTTTCCACGTCATTCACTTTCACTTTCCGTTCCCTGAGTGATTCCTGCCAACCAACCATATCATTGAGTGTTGGTAGAATCTTGTCGAGTCCTCTCATAACAACCGATTGAAGTTCATCATCATCAACTCCATGTGTATGGCGTCTGAACTCTACAAACTCACCGAACATCATGAGGTTTGAGCAAGCCCATGCATGAGTACCACCACATGTTCCGAATGAGAACATTTTATTGATAGCATTTCTCCAGATGAGGGTTGACGTGATTTCTTGATCGTAATCACCAATAATGAGTTTGGCGTAAACCTCAGTGCCTTTCTCATTCATGGTATATGATCGATTAAAAACTTTGATGTTTCGTTCGGCAAGAACAGTATCATAAATGATATCACAACGTTTATGAGCTATTGGGTGCCATGAATGGGTGAATTCAGGTTCAGGGATAGAATGAATCATATCACGTGTGATTGTAAATTGTTTATCAGTCATTTCATTATGATGCCCACGAACCATTATTGTTGTTTCCATTTTTCAAATCCTTGTTGATAGTGAATTATTAAAGCTGGTGGTGAGAGGTGGTATATACCTTTCAGGTACTTCTAATGGACCCCATCGGGGCAGGATAACTCACATTTACTAATTACCCGTTCACCAGCTATATTAGTTACTTGCAATTGAAGCAATCCATTCCATGAGAACAACGAATGATATTCCATTTTGTTTCGTGAAAATCACAATAGATACGTTTTACCATAACGTATCCATTTTCATATTTCCATGTTTCATTGATATTCAGTTTGAATGCAATATCATTAGAAAGAATCTCATTGATTCTGCTTTGGAGATATTTAATGGTTCGGTTTATTTTCTGGGTAGAAGGATTTTCCTTTTTGATAGGAGCTTTGAGCATGATGGATTTTTGAATGAGAATTTCATCTGTACCAATGATGAAATGTTTCCAGAGACGGATAATGTAGTACTTGATTGTGGTAAGCATAAAGCAACTCCTTTTAAAGAGTGAAATGATTTTGATAAGAATGGTTAGTTCTTATCATTATTTACTGGAAACATTTAATGCTTTCCAGTTATTTCAAGTTTGCATACAAAATAAAATAAATTTGGATCCCAAACCCAATTGAGACAATTTATACAAGCCTGAAATTCAGTTGTATACTGCTGAAACTGAACTGGCTTTGGTTTATACTGTTTACAGTCAGGTATTTTCACTCCTTAATAAAGTGGAAGAATATAATCATTAAAACCAATATGAGTACAACGGTAATTACGTTGTTCAGGACTCAAATGCATTTCATCCAAATGTTCTTTTGCTTCATGAATTATTCGTTTATTATTCTCCTCTCTAATGACTTTTTCTACGCATGATTGTGAACAAACTGAATGCCCATGAATTTGATAATATCGTGAACCTTTATCCATTTTGGTTTGGCAGATATAACATTTATGAATTATACTTACCTTTTTGATTAATGGAGGTTCATTATACTCATCATGTCTGCATTTCACGAAAAATCGAAAGCAGTTTCCAGAGTAAAAATAAACTTTTACTTTTTTGAGCATAAATCCTCCCATTTTTTAGTAATATTATTCCAATGTTTTACTGTTGTACTATGCTTACAATATTTACAAACAGCATAATGATATAATCTTGTTGATATAATATGTATACCCTTTTTACCACACTCTGGGCAGATATTATAGACTTTCATTTTCTTATTCCCTTGTTAGTGGTTTCGTTGCCTTACAACTTATTCAATCCTGCTGTATCTCAGGAGACCATTTGATTGTTCTCGTTTTGCTTTTCTGCACCACTGACTGTCAGGGTTTGCGCGAGAGGCAATCTATTCAACTTTCTTGTTTTGGTTTCACCACCGCTGGTCTGTTCTACTATCTCCAGTTTAGGTTCTTCTCTGCTCTCTTACTATTACTACTAATAATATAATGATTTTATTTAAAAATAAAAGTACTTTTTTTAATTATTTAATAAAAAAATTTTAAGAAATACGCTAACTCTTTGTCCTGCAATGGAAATACTCTAAAAGATTTTTTACAAAATCCTCATTATTTTTTAAAGAATTATATAAAATTTCGTCAACAGTACCCTCTGCAATTAGATCAATATACAAACAATTCTTCTTTTGACCAGTTCTATGAATACGTCCCTCACTCTGATTTCTCAGTATGGTTCCAATGAATCCATTATTAAAGAATATCTCGGTATTGGCACATTGTAAGTTTAATCCCTCACCACCAGATTTAGGATGAGCTACTAAACATCTACAATTATCATTATTTATAAACTGTTCGATCTGCTTTCCTTTATCTTGTATTTCACCATTGAGCATAGCATACTGGATTTTCTTTTGTTTCAGTAGTTCACCAATCATTACCGATTCATATATATATTGATGATAGATGATATATTTGCCTTCCATTTCATTTATTAATTCAGATAGTTCATCCAATTTAGGGTTTGTTGGAAATGTATAAACTACTTCTCCACCAGTCATAATGAACCCCGATACTATTTGTAGAATCTTGTGAGTATGATATTCGATATGCTTCGGAGTAAGTTCCTTTAAACTAATGCCTAACAAAACTTTTTCCATTGCACCTAATTGTTCCGCTGTTAATTGAATATTGCGTGTTTCATATACTTGTTCAGGTAAATCAAGGCATTCCTCACGAGTATATTGAAATGTTATTGGTTCAATTAAATTCATAATAAGCTGTTCAGTTGTTTTATCATTACCATACTTCTCACGGTATTCTTTTAAACCAATATTATGCTTTTTCAGATGGTCATGTTTTTTGATAAACATTTCACCACAGATATGGCATACCTTCTTAGGTTGCCAATCATACTCGAATGGTGATTTGTAGAAATAGGTTTTCATAAATGTAAAATTATCATTACCTAAACAATGCCCATTATCCAATACTTGATACTGCCCAAATAAATCCTTTGCTGAACGAGATATTGGAGTACCTGTCATGAGTACTGAATATCTTACTCGTTGGGAAATAAGTCTTGCTATTTTGGTTTGTAATGCAGTGTGATCTTTGAAACGGTGGCACTCGTCAGTAATTAATGCCTCAAATCCATATTTCTGAATAGCATCTTTATCAGGAATGTAATGCTTACCTTTTTTAATTGCAAATATGGTTCGCAGTCCCTCATAATTTATAATGTATAGTTGTACTTTTTGATTGAGCTTTTCAATACGTTCCTGAGCAGCCCCATTTAATATAATATAACTGAAATCAGTATGCTTTTCTATCTGCTCGATCCAGGTATTTATAACAGAATTAGGACTGATGATTAATGTTTTCTGTTGAGGATTCCAGCATTGTAATAGATACAAAGCAGTTAATGTTTTACCCGTACCAATTCCATGTAAGAACATAACATGATTTATGCGTTCACCAAGAGCAAATGACAATGATGCATATTGGTGGTAAAATGGAGTGGTTTTAAATTCCATATCCTGAAACCACTCTTGATACTGTTCTAATGGAATTGTTTTATAGTTCATTTGGTAATCCTATAAAAAGCTTCAGCGCCTTCTGCTTTTCGCAAACCACCTTTACCACTTAATGGGCTTGCTATTTGTTGTAATTTATAATTATGTTTCTTTATTATTTTTTCCAATTCTTTTTCGAGTGGATATTTTCTGCTACCAATATTCAATATAAAACTTGCATTTGGTTTTAATGCATTCATGGTTTTTGCAATTAATGGTTCATAAAAACCAATAATCCATTTTTCAAAGGTATTAAATTTTTTATATGATTGTGTTTCCTCATTACTATATAATTCAGTATCATAATATGGTGGTGATGTTATAGCAAAGTCAAATTTATTTTTAGGTAATAAAGCATTTTCAAATGGTAAACATTTTATATTGCTTTTAAATTCAGGGCGTAATTTGGTAATAAAATCAGATAATTTAAGTAATCCATTATATGTTTGTGTGCATGGTTCATAAGCCTGATAATTATTGCAAATTGTAGATATACCTATCATTCTACCACCCCATCCAGCGCATGGGTCAAGTACAAATGAATTTATAGTTACACCATATTGTTTGGCATACATACGTGAAATATGTGGTGGGAATTCTTCAATAAATCGTGTTGCTTCTATACCCATATTTAATAAATGAAAAAAAGTTGTACTACCATTTCCATTAAATTCTGAAAGAGCTAAACGTGCTAACCCACTATACCATTTTTTATTTTTCATTGCTTCAAATATGGTTTTCATATTTTTAGCATTAGTATATAATCTATGAGGATTAAATAGCAAGGACATCCTATTACACATATTTCTTTTGCCCTTGTACAAATTTAAATATTCAAATATGCAATCATAATCAGTAGTAAGTAAACCAATCATTTCACCTACTGATTTATTCATAAGACATTTTTCTAATGCATCTGCTAATGTTTCTCGGTTAATATCAATTTTTGTATTTAATTGATTACCAAATAAATCTAATTTTTCTTTTATATTTATCATTTATTCGTACCAATTATGATTTAATTGTTCAGCTAATTTAACTCGTTGTTCATGAGTTATATTTCCATAATCTAAACAACGCACTTCATGTATATTATTTCTCAATAAAAATTCATATCGTTTATTACCATCTATAATTTCCTTTATATCCAATGAGAAATGAGCTACAGTTAAAATACCATAGCTGTTATTAAAAAGTGATTCTTGAAACTTTCCATGATTAAAATTTGGATAATCTCTTACTGGAAATGTTGACCTTCTGAGTTTATTAATTGGAATCATAATAAATTCAGGTTCAGGTAAATGGTCGATTTGTACTTTTCGTAATAGTTTCTTTTTATTCTGAATAGGTAACAATATCTTTGCCATTATATTATTCCTCTTTTCTTTCATCAAATGGATGTGAATACAATAGAAATTGACCCACCTTTAAATTTTGTCCGATGCAAACCCTTCCTGATATTGAACCATTTCTATTTGCAAAACAACCTACAACAGACTCTTTAAACCCCCATTCATTTTCCGCTGTTAATTCCGCCACGTATAATCCCTTATCAATATTGGCAAACTTTCGCTTATCCTCACTTAATGAGTTACCATCCAATTGATAAAATCGTTGTAAGCGCTGTGTACCTTCATCATTTATCTGACTGGGATTAATCATTAGTAATTTTTTATCATCGGCAATTCCTTTCAATCCAATATAGGTTTCATTGATAGAATCTCTGCTTGCTTTCAATGATGAATTGCTTGGTGGCGCCATAATATCAGCGTAATCATTAATGACAATATCCGGGTGAAAACCTTCAAAGTTCTCCAAGTTATTAATGAATGATTCCAATTCCAATACATTACAGGAACCCATTGGATATTTCTTTATGCGTAACTGGCCACCATATTGAGTGTACTTTGAGCGTACCTTTTCAACTACTTTTTTATTGTAAATGGTATCTCGTGTTAATCGTGATTTTTGAACAATACTATCATTTTCCATACGCCTAAATTCTAATAATTGTGGAGTTTCATTATCACATAATGCACCAAGCATCATATCATACCGTTTTAATGTATCTTCCAATGATTGTTCATGGGATACATGAAGAATTTTTAAACCTGCTTTCAATGCTTGTTTTCCGATATGATGGCAAAACCAAGACTTGCCACCCTTTTTTAATCCTGCAATGATAACCAATTCTCCTTTATTAAGTCTGACTCTATTGTCAATCTGAGGTATTCCAATTTTTAGTAAACAACCGGGTCTATCGGAACGCTTTTCAAGATCAGCCGTTTGAAAGTAATCTTGCCCAGAGTCACCAACTTCGAGTCCTTTGCGAATAGCTGTTTGCATGAGAGAAATAGCTTCATTAATTTTGTCTTTTTCGAGTAGTTCCGCAAAGGAATAGGTTGCTGTGAGGAGGGAACGCTGTTTAATGAAATCATTGAGACGGGAAAATACATAACTTTTATTTGGTTCTCCAAGATTTTCGAGATGTAATAAATATCTGGCAATGGATTCACGTTCATCATCGGATAACTTTCCTATTCGTTTTAGAATCTCATCTTGAAAATGTTTACCAGGTGCTGTTCCAAATTCACGAATAAACTCAACAGCGATTTGATATACTTTCCTACTAATTTCTGAGGAAAAGAATTCAACAGGAACTTGACCTCCTATTGACTTTGAAAATGTTGTATCGGTGATTGCCAGATAAATCAGAGAATCTTGTAGGTTACTACTAATTTCTTCTATCATAAATAAAAACCCTCCTTTCAATAATATTATACTAATATCAGTGAAAAGTATTTTATTGAATCAGTAAATATGGTATACTGATTGGTAAAGTTAAAATTTTATAGGAAATACTACCCACACACCCCCTTTAGGGGGGTGTGGTGTTTTCACTATAAGAAAATGATGAATAAAAATAATTATAGAAAACCTTAAAATACTTTTCACTGGTATTAGTATAATAATATGAAAGGGGAACATGATAGTCACTGTTCCACCAAATACATTTCATTTTAACCACAAAATAGGGAGGTAGTACAATGCCACGGAAAACAGCAGCAGAAGAGCTTCAAGAGAAGTACGAGGGCAAAACAGTAACCGTTATGGGTACTGAGGAAGGTGATATCGTTGGTGTGGTAACAGCAGTAGAAGCAGATGGTACATTGGAAGTTACTCTTGAAAATGGAGAGGAATACATTATTGATCCTAATGATTTCAAGATTGAAATTGGTGAGGTTACTGAAATTACCGTTGAAGCTGAAACTGAGGGAACCGAGAAAGAAGAAACAGAAACACCACCTGATGAAACCGAGGTCCCTGAGATTACCGTTTCCGATATTCGGAAAATTGATGATACAGGAATTCTCAAAAAGCTGATTAAAGAGAATAATCTTAAACCCTCATTGTCAGTTTACAAAACTGTCGAGGCAATGCAGGAATTTCTCATTGCTGAATTGACGAAAGGTGAAACGAAAAAGGAACAGCCGAAAGAAACGGTAAAAGTTTCTACTCATTTTCCCGATTGTGGTGATCCAAAGAAAACAGAATCGATTATCACCCGGAAAACAACAACTGTTAAACCGGAACAGAAAACAGTTGTAAAGAAAACCGAACCTAAACCAAAAGTTGAAAAGAAAGTATCACAAACAGAATTTATTTGTGATGTAATAAAAACTGGCGATCTTGAAACAAAATCTATTGTTGCTAAGGTTTTGAAGAATTTTGATACCGATGAAAAACATGCTACGGCGAATGTAGCATATATCGTAAACATTGCAAATCGTTTGAAGTAAGGCCGGTTCTTTCTACCAATCTCCTTTCAAACCGGCGTCAATAGGGGTTAATAATAAGATAGGTCAATGTATATGCTTTTTCTGATTTGCCTTGAATTATTAACCCCTTCTATTTTTAAATGTTTTATTAAAATGAGTATAAGTATACCCTTACAAACAGATCCTTTAAAATATAACGTTTCTATTGGCGAGAAATTGATGTTACATACTTTAAAAGGACTATTATATAATGATACTTAAGAAGAAAGAATTTCTGAGTGTTCTTGAATTTCTGAAACCAACCATATCAGTTAATAATCGTATTCAAATTCTACAAAGCATTTCATTTTCTGGTACTCATGGATTATCATTCAATGGTTCGATTGGTTCTTCGATAGAGTTTGAAACCGAGGTTCCATTTGTTATCCCATTTGATCGGTTGTATGTATTTGTAAAAGGTGCAAAGCAGGATATTGAAATCGAAATTGATAAAAATCTTGCCTATTTACAATCAGGTAATTCCACATCTGAACTTCCATTATCCGATATTTCTGATTACCCTGAAATTGCTATTGAGGATGATTCATGGCCTATTCCGGATGATTTTATAACCGCCATTAGTAAGTGTTCTGCATTCTCTTCCAGACGGTCATCCAGAATGGAATTGCAAGGTGTATATGTAAAAGAATCTGATATATATGCCACCGATGGAATGCGGATTGCACATGCATTACTATCTGATAATGCGAATGAAAATGGTATTGTTATTCCAAACGATTTTGTAAAGGTAATTGCAAAGCAGAAATTTGATGAAGTATTTTTTGATGAAAGTAAAGGAGTTTTCTTCAACCGATCTGAAGGTAAAAAGGTATTTGGAAACATTATTGATGGTTCAACGTTTCCGAATGTTGGAAAGTTTATGCCCAAGGTTACCAATTTTATTGAGTTACCACGGGAGGAATTAAAATCGGCATTAGTAACTGTTGGAAACTTTACTGGTGATGTTATTGAGGATGCTGAATGCGTTCTGAACATTACTGATAAGGAAATTAATGTTTCCTATGAAGGTGAGTCTGCCAATATTTATGAGGTATTTGATTTTGGTAATAAACTTCCCAAAGGTAAATACTCACTCAATCCATTCCACTTTTCTGTATTGCTTGATAATTGTAAGAAGTTCTCATTCGAAAAATCATTAAACATTATTTATGGTGAATCTGAAGATAGCAATTTCTCATGTGTGCTTGCACTTCATCAGGAGAAGTAAATGCCAAAGTTTCTTTTCGATCCGAATGAGATCGCCGGAAAGCAAATCACGAAACCAAGGGGCTTTATTAGTGATCCTTGTAAACTCTGTGGTTTGTATAAACATTGTAAGAATCCAAAACTGAAAGCATTTGGCAAATTTGAGAAGAAAATATTAGTACTTGGTGAAGCACCAGGTAAGGATGAAGATGAATCCGGACGTAACTTTGTAGGTAGAAGTGGGAAGTTACTATCCGATGCTTTCAGTGTAAATGGTATTGATATTGATAAGGATTGTTCCAGAACAAATGTACTACAATGTAGACCACCAAATAATGAATTTGATATTGACAAGGTACAGTTTTGTTATGAACGATTGGAACAGCAAATTAGGGAATTACAACCGGTATTGATAATGTGTTTTGGATTAAATGCTGTACGGCGTATCATTGAAACCAATATTGTACCTGGGTTAGCTGGACAAGGAAATATGGGATTGCTTCGGGGGGATGTATACCCGAGTAGAAAATATAATTGCTGGGTATCATGCCATTATCATCCTGCTTATATTCTGAGAACTGAGGATATGAGTGATATATTCATTGATGATATAGCAGAGGCAATCCCATATATAGAGTACGAAATCCCTGAACCAATTTGTGAAAATGGTGAAAATATATTCGTTACTGATGAAACGATTGCCATTGAATATTTGAAAATGTTTTCAGAATCAAAGCAGAAAGTTTCATTTGACTATGAAACGAATATGCTGGATTACTTTCGTGATGATGCAAAAATCATTGTGGTTAGTTTATCAAAATCACCTGAATTAGGTATTGTTATTCCATTAATACAAATGGGTAAAAAGGTTCATAAAGCATTTGCTGGGTTTTTACAATCTGATGCCCCAAAGGTTTCACATAATGCTAAATTTGAGGAGAATTGGTCATATACATTAATGGGTGTGCGAGTCAACAATTGGTATTGGGATTCTATTCTTTCACAGCATATTATTGATCAACGACGGGATAAAAAGAGTTTAGAATATTTGGTATATAAAGAAACTGGGGAAGAATATAAGGATGAAGTTGACCGAAAACATATGATGCAGGAATTTGAACAGCACCCTGATAAAGTGATTAAATACTCCTCATTGGATTCAAGATTTCCATTGCTGATTACTGATAGTCATAGGGATAGATTAACCTATACTAAACAGCTCGATGCAATGAATTTATTAATGGATGGAAATATGGCTCTTTCACGATTAGAGCAGAATGGTGTTTTAATTGATGAAAAAGCTTATCGTGATTATAAAGTAAAAGTTGAAACACGAGTAGAGGAAACTCATAAATTAGTTATGCAATCATCATTGGTAAAGAAGTGGTTTAAAGATGATTTTAATCCAAACAGCAATCCTGACCTTGCAAAGCTATTTTCTAAACTAAGCATTATATCTGAATCTGGTAGTTATGATGATGAATTTTTAAATGGATTACAGAATTATGAGGATACAAATGTTTCTGAATTAGCAGTAGGAATACAGGATTTCAGAGGAGCTACAAAACTGAATGGTACGTATTTAAATTCGATTGAAAAGTATGTTGATAGTGATTGGTTTCTACATCCGAACTATAATTTATGGATACCAGCGACGTTCCGCTCATCTTCCAGTAATCCTAATCTACAGAATCTTCCTAAACGTGATGATATGCAGAAAGAGTTCCGGAAGATATTTATACCTGTAAATGATTTATTGATGGAAGCGGACTATAAAGGTGCTGAGGTTGTTATGCAGGCAATGCTCGCCAATGATGAAAATCTAATTAAACAGTTAAATGCAAAGTATGATATGCATCGGTTCTGGGCAAGCAAACTATTCAAAATATCCGAGGATAAAGTTACAAAAAAGCAACGGTATAAGAGTAAAAATGGATTTGTGTTTCCAAAGATCTATGGAAGTTATTATAAATCGATTGCTAAAAATGTTGGGTTACCTGAATCCCATGTTGAAAAGGTTGAACGTGAATTTCTTGATCTGTATTATGGAATTGATGAATGGCAGCAGAAACAGGAACGATTCTATATTAAACATGGTTATGTAGAAATACCATTTGGATTCAGACGATATGGACCTCTTTCATTTAATCAGATTGTCAATACACCAATACAGGGTGGTACTTTTCTTGGATTCTTATTGGATTCACTCATTCAATTGATGCTTGGTGAGGAACTTGAAAAGCGTAAGATGAAAACTGTTCCTGTATTGCAAGTACACGATAGCATTTTGTTTGATGTCGTAGAAGAAGAAAAGGATGAGTTAATGGAAATGATAAACTTTGTTGGAACAAATAAGGAACATTTAGGATTACGAAATGATGTTCTTTTACAGATTGAGTGGGAGGAAGGAATAAACTGGTTAGAAATGAAAGAGGTTAAATCATGATAAAATTTAATGATACACCCATTGAATCTTATATAGTTTCTAATAAAATTATATATGTTAAACGTGAGGATTTATGTACTAATTATCCAATGCCACCACTTGCTAAAATGCGTGGTGTTTATGAATTTTTAAAAAAACAACATAACCTTATTGGTAATATGGATACAAGGGTTTCAAAGAGTGGACAGGGTGTTGCGGTTATCTGTAAAGACTTAGGGTTACCATATGAATATTTTGTCCAACAATTGAAGGGGGAGGATATTTATTTAAGGGATACTGTTAAAGTTGCTATAGAATGCGGTGCAAAAATATATCCAATGCAAGCAACGAGAAATAGTATCTTTTTTAGTAGGGCAAAGAAAATAGTTGATAATAAAAATGGTATTCTACTTCCGGTAGGGTTACCTTTTTATGAAACTGTACTTGAAATTGTAAGAGTTATTAAAACAGTTAGTAAAGAATACCTTACTGGTACAATTATTATGGCAACTGGTACTGGTACTATTATGTCCGGGGTGCTATGCGGTTTGATTGAACGATTAATTATGCCACAATTAGTCATTGGTATTTCTGCTGGGTGGTCTATTGAAAAGCAAAAAAAACTTATAAATAATAATACTGAGAGATATTCAGATAGTAAGCAAGATATGTTTTATTATAGAAATTTTCGCAGTGAAATAATACATAAATTAAAATTGTATCATTCAAAAAGAGCTTATTATGAACATACACCAGTAGATATCCCATTTCCTGCACATAATACATATGAAGGAAAGACATGGGAATGGTTACTTGAAAATATAAATAATTTACCTGAACCAATATTGTTTTGGAATATAGGGAGTTAAATATGAGAAAATTATTAAAAAAGAAAATACTTTCAAATGCTGATAAATTATATAAAAAGAATTTATTTGGTGAAAATATAATGCCAAGTAAAATGTGTATATTACAAGAACGATTTACAATACCACCATCATCTGTATTAGATACAAGACAAGGTTATTGGAGAGATAGGGTAAATAAATGGAAATCAATAGGTATTAAAAGTGAGATTGGAAGAAAACAGGATGTGTTAGGATCCGGGTTAAATAAAATATATTATAGTTCAATGAATAATAAAGGAATTAGTATTTTTGATCCAGTATTATGTGAATTAATGTATAAATGGTTTTGCCCTGTTAATGGTGTAATAGTGGATCCTTTTGCTGGGGGTTCAGTACGTGGTATAGTTGCATCTATATTAGGTTATAAATATTATGGTTGTGATTTAAATACTGAACAAATAATAGAAAATAGAAAACAAGCTGAATTAATTTGTAATGAAAATAAACCATTATGGGTTGTTGGTGATGCATTAGATGTAGTTAGTTATTTTCCTAATTGTGATTTTATATTTTCTTGCCCCCCTTACGGAAATTTAGAAGTTTATAGTACTGATAAACGAGATATTTCAAATATGAGTTTTGAACATTTTAAAGTTGCTTATGAAGATATAATTTGTAGATGTTGTTCAAAGTTAAAAGATAATAGATTTGTTTGTTTTGTAGTAAGCGATTATAGGGATTCAAAAACAGGAATATTTAATTATTTCCCAGATTTAACGAAACAATATTTTAAAAATAATGGTTTATATTTATATAATGATTTGATATTATTAAATGTTATGGGTACTGTTCAAATTAGAGCAACCAGAACGTTTAATGGTGGAAGAAAATGTTCAAGTGTTCATCAAAATGTTTTGATTTTTGTAAAAGGGGATTGGAAAATAGCTATTAAAAATTTACCATTGGAAAAGGAGATAATTGGGTTATGAGTCTGTATAATCTAATGCGGCCAGCCAAATTTAGTGATATGGTTGGAAATGATTCAGTAATTAAATCATTGAAAGCAATAGTGAAAAAGCAACCAGCAGATAGGCCTCATGCCTATTTGTTTTCAGGTCCATCAGGTTGTGGTAAGACAACCCTTGCCCGTATTCTTGCAAATGAATTTGGTTGCTCAGGTATTGATCTGAATGAACTGAATGTAGCTAATACTCGTGGTATTGATACAATCCGTGAGGTAATAAGTAATGCTTCACTTGCTCCAATGGGAGGGAAATGTAGAGTATACATATTTGACGAGGCACACCAGTTGTCCAAGGACGCGCAGAATGGATTATTAAAACTATTGGAGGATTTCCCACGTGATTCATATTTTATGTTATGTTCTACAGACCCTCAGAAGATTATTAAAACCATTCATAATCGTTGTTCACAGTTCATGGTTGAATCACTTACTATTGAAGGTATTGCTGCTTTAATTGAAAATGTTCTTACAAATTTAAATAAGGACGTTGCTTCCGATAAGATATTTGATGCTCTTTGTAATGCTTCTGATGGTAGTCCACGTCGGGCATTATCATTATTAGAAAATATACTGTCAGTTGAATCAGAAAAAGATCAGTTATCACTTATAACATCGGCAAACATTGAAGGTGATGTTATTGAACTTTGTCGGTTACTTATGAGAGGAGGTTCATGGCATGAGATAGCAGAATTGTACAAAGCAATTCCGGATAAGGATACTGAAGGTATTCGCAGAATCATTCTCGGTTACTTTAAATCAGTATTGTTAGGTGGGGGTAAGAATACCCAGGTAGGATATGAAATGATTGCTATTTTTGACAAATCAACATTTGAATCCGGTGAACCAACACTTATTAAAATGCTGTATGAAGCAGCAGGGAGGTAAGTATGCCCCGTAATGAACGAAAAGGATTTTCACGTGAAGAACGTATGCAGGCATTTCATAAGAAAGCGGTTGATCAGCAGAAGCGAGGAGGATTGTTTTACCTGAGGGATGAAGAGGAACTTGAAGGAATGAATATAAGGAAGTTCGTTCCTAAAGAAGGTTCGGTATTTATTTCCATTCTGCCACGTGTGGACGATCCTTGTTTCTTTCAGGAGATATTTGTGCATTATGATGTGGGTCCTAATCGTTATGCTTTTCTTTGCCCTCAGAAAATGTATGGTGAACGGTGCCCAGTTTGTGAGTATCGGGAGCAGTTAATTAAGGATGGAGCTGATAAGGAGGAGTTTAAAGAGTTTTATCCAGGTCGTAGAAACCTAATGTTTATTGTTGATAAAAAGGATAAACGGACGGTTTCTGAAGGTGTTCAATTATATGATGCCCCCCCAGGTATCATAGCTGAAATTGATGCGTTGATTACCGATAAGCGAACCAATGAAGTAACCATTGATATTATTGAGGATGGTTATGAGGTTTGCTACAAACGGATTGGAAAGAATATTGGAACTAAATATAAATCATTTACGCTTGAAAAAAGTGAACTCGCTATTCCCGTCGAGTATTATGATGATGTGGTTCCTATTGAGGATGTTTTGATTGAACCAGATATTGATGAAATGGAAAAGGCAATGGGATTGAAACCCTCACGTCCTATTGTAGCAGAAACAAGACAAACGAGAAAAGAGGAAAAGGAACCTGAAAAATCCAGTAGAAATATTGAACCTGAGGTAGAAGTTGACGCTGATAATATAGGTTATAGGCGTGGAAGGCAGAGTGATGAGCAGGAAGAAACGGAACAGCAGGAATCTCGACCTGTTAGACGATTGGGAAAGGCACGAGAAGAGGAAAAACCGGAGAAGGATGAAGTTCAAGAAAAGGGAGAAACAATTCGATCCGGACTCAGACGGAGGAGGGATAGAGTATGATGCGGCGATTAGGAAAAAGTGATGATACTGTAAAAGCTATTGAAACCGTTACTGATAAACTTGCAAATCAAATTTTTGAACTGGAAGGAGAATCAAAGGATTTCATTGTCGAATATCAAAATAAACTTGGTATTGATAGATTTGATTTGCAGACTATTTGTGCTGAACATCCTCAATATTATTCAGATGTTGCTTTATTCAGTTCAAAGATAACTGGTGTGGTAACTGCTGCTGAATTGAATGTAAAGGAATTAAAGGCAGAAACATCAACCAGAATACGAAGTGAAAGGGAAACTGCTGGGTTAAAGACATCAGAAGCTATGATATTGGAATTGATCGATACCGATACTGCTGTAAAAGAGGCACGACGGGTACGGTTATCAGCATATCAGTTACGGGATATATCAGTAGCTTTATTGAATGCATATGAACATCGGCGTTCAATGATAAATAATGAGGTTCAATTATTCCTTTCTGAGCGTCCTGATGTTGGAAATAGGAAAGCATCAGAGCATTTGAAAAGTCATTATAACAAAGGATAAATGAAATGACCAAGCGGCTCCTAAAAAAATCATCGGAATGTTTAGTGACTCAACAATTACCACCAGTAACACACTATCTTTCCACTGGATGTACAGTACTTGATTTAGCAATTTCAGATAGATTTCCAGGTGGATTTGGTGGGGGGAGAATTGCTCATATATATGGTCCTGAGTCTACTGGCAAATCGATATTGGCATTGGAGCCGCTTGGTTCATCTCAACGTCAAGGTGGTAATACAGGTTTTCTTGATGCTGAGGGAACATTGGATTTTGATAGGGCACAGCAGCTATTTGGTGTTGATATATCTATTCTGAATTATATATCTGCAATTACTGGAAACATTGATGATTTAACGATTGAGTATATGTTTAGTACTATCATAGGGGATGCTCTAAGAAACGCTGATACAGAGCATCCCTCAGCGTTGTCTGTCGATAGTCTATCTGCTATTACAAGTGGAAAAGAATTGGATGATAATGATCCCTATGGAGCCAGTAGAGCAAAGGCCTTAAGTGCTGGTTTTAGGAAGATTATATGGCAACTATGTCAAAAGAATTTAGCATTGATTTTTATTGATCAAACACGCCAGAATGTAGGAGCACCTGCCTTTGCAAAGAAAACAACATTCTCCGGTGGAGAAGCATTAAAGTTTTATGCATCAACTCGGTTATTCGTTAATCTGCAAAAGAAGCTTGAAAATACGAGTAAAAAGATAATCGGTATAAATGTAGGTTTTACAGTTGAAAAAAATAAAATAGCACCTCCATTCAGAAGTGGAACGTTTAGAGTATTATTTGATTATGGTATTGATAATATAGGTAGTAATCTCGACTGGTTAAATGAGCATGAGTTCTTAGGTAACAGTAAGGGATATTTGACATGGGAAGGTAAGCGGTATCGGTTTGATGATTTAATATTTCATATAGAAGATAATGGATTAGAAAATGAACTGGATAAATATATAGCTGAATGTTGGAGAACAGTATATACAAAAGGTGAACGTAAGGAGAAAATACGATGAATGATAATCCATTATATAATGAGAAAGAGGTTAATGAATTTTGTAAAAGGTTATCAAGGGAAACAATTTATAGTTATGATACTTTGAAAGGTATAATTGTTAATATTGTAAATAAAGAGAACTTAAGATTTATGAAAAATGATGGACTGGGTATATTTTTATCATTAGATTATATTTTTAGACTTGTACGAGTATCAGCAGATATGGCGAGTGGATTAAATATTTCAATACATCAAGTTTATCATGATTTATATGATAATATATATAATATTGAAATTGTTGAAAAGGTATTTTATGGTTATGCAATTTCTGCAAGGAAAACATTTCGAGGTAGTTGCATAATTTTTAAAAATAGTCTATCTAAATTTGTAAGAGTATTATTGGAAAGTATTAAGGTGAAAATATGATGAGTATTACATTTTTACCAATTGATGCAATCCCTCAGGTTTGTTGTAATTGTAGTTTACCATATGCAGTATTGGAAGATGAGAATCATGATAAATATTGTAGTTATGAATGTTTTCTTAAGAAAAGGAAAATAGTAGATGAGACCAACACAATCATGGAAAGATGTCGAACGAAGGATAGCTAAGTCATGGGGAACCAATAGAACACCATTATCCGGCGGAAATAGTGGTCATACCCGATCTGATACATTGCATAAGGATGTTTATATAGAGGTAAAACATAGACAGGAATTTTCAGTTGTAAACTTATGGGAAGATACAAAAAAGAAAGCTGATAAAGAGCATAAGGTACCAATAGTTGCATTGCATAGAAAAGGTTCTCAGAATGTTCTCTATTTAATTGAAGAGGATGATTTATTGCTTGTGGTAGAATTATATAGAAAATCACAACGTAAAGTACTAAAAAGGAAAGAAGATGATTAAACGATTACAGTTAAAAAACTTCCAAGGTCATGAAGATTCCGAATTAGAATTTTCACCTGGATTAAATATTATAACTGGGCCTTCTGACAATGGTAAATCATCTATTATTCGGGCGATAGAATGGGTACGTTCGAATAGGCCTAAAGGTTCCGAATTTATACGAATAGGAAAACGATCAGCTACTGTAGAAGTTGAAACTGAAAATGTATTAATTACACGGGAAAGGGATGACAAATCAACGGGGTCATATTCGATTATAACTGAAGATATGGAGGATGAATTTTCAGTCGTAGGTTCGGATGTTCCAGTGCCTGTTATTACTGCTCTTAATTTATCAGATATAAATATACAATTACAATTGGATGGTCATTTTCTAATTTTAGATACCCCTGGTAAATGTGCTGCATACTTGAATGAAATAACCAAACTGGATAAGTTATCAAATGCAGTAGCTAAACTTAAATCAATGAAATTATCTGAGACAACAAACCAACAACAGATTAAAAAGGAATTAGATGAGGTTAACGAATATTTGGATTCTGGTATACTTAATTTTCATTTGGTGTTAGAAACCCTTTATAATGATTGTATTCAAATTGATAATGAAATAAATGAATTACGAATGAAAGTAAATACTGTACAGCGATTAGTTAATCAGAATGATGAATTGGAAAAGACTCAAATTGATGATGAGGATTTAAATGGTATAAATGATATTTTAAATGAATTTTCTATTGAAATGAAAGAATATGGAATATTGACAGATCAGATTTCAGAAGTAAAATCTCTATTAAATACATATATAGAAACTGATGATAATTTAATTGAATTGAATGATGGTATTGGTAAAATAGATAGTCAGATAAAGATTGTTTATAGTCAATTAAATGAATGTCCTTATTGTGGCAGTAAACTGAATGATAAAACGAGAGGAGTATTATTACATGGATGAAAGATATTGGATTCAGAAACATGATATGATAAAGAAACTATCAAGAACATTTTCTGTTATATTTTTAATTGGTTATTCATTAATAGGATTTGGGGTATGGTTTATACCGGGTTTGCAGTGGAAATTAATAGGTTTTGGTATATGGTTAATGATATATGCTATCATGTCAATTTTTGCTATTAATTTAACCAAAGTGAATGAGGATAAAAATGAAAACGTTAAAGTACATGATTTTAGGTGATACTCATTTTAGATTAAATGCTCCAATTGGTAGAAAAGATAACTTTCGAGAAACAGTATTAAGGAAATGGCAATTTATTATTGATACTGCTATTCAGAATGATATTCAAACTATTTTACAACCTGGTGATTTATTTGATTCTCCAAATTTATCATTATCTACAATAGAATTTTCGCGAATACTGATGCAGTTACAAGAACATTCTATTGATCTGATAACAATACCTGGGCAGCATGATATGATGATGCGATCCAAGAATATTCAAAATACACAAATGGGATTTTTTTATACTATGCGGTTATTAAATATAGCAGGACAAAAACCAATACATAAATTTGCTTCTATTTATGGAAATCATTTTGGTAATAATTATGAATTTGAGGATGAATTTATATTAAATAAAAATGATGATTATCGAATATTGCTTACGCATGATATGATTGGTGATAAACCACTATTTCCCGGACATGAATTAAAAGATACTGAACAGTTCCTAGAGGAACATTCTGAATTTGATCTAATTATTTGTGGTGATTATCATTATCCTTATCATTATTCTATTAATGATAGGCATATTGTAAATTGTGGTTGTTTAGTACGTTTATCGAGGGATGAAAGGGATATTAATAGGCATCCATATATTTTAATAGCAGAATTTTATAATAAGGTAGAATTTACTAAAATTGATATTCCGATTGAATTACCTGAATTAGTATTTAATCCTATTGATGAGAAAGATGATTTTGAGCATTATGATTTGGATTTATTTATTGAGAAATTGAAACGAAAAGAAAAGATAGGTATTGGTTTTCTTGATAATCTATTGGCTTTCTATAAAGAGCATGATGTAAGTAATGAAATAAAAACACTTATTGAAGAGGTACTACAGTAATGTTAAATCTAATCGATGAATATAATGCATTGCGTAGAAAGTTTAATTCATTGAGCAGTGAAGCAGAAAAGTTAAAAGGCAAATTAGCATATGTAAATGAACAACTGTCTGAATTAGGGTTTGAATCAATTGAGGATGCTAAAGATTTCTTGAAAACAGCATCAGAAAAGTGTAATAAATCAGAACAGAAATTACAGAAGAAATTGACAGAAGCAGATCAATTATTACAGAACTTGGAATAAATACTTTTCACTGATATTAGTATAATAATATGAAAGGATAGATGAAATGAAAATATATATTGTAATAGTAAACATTATCATTTTTGTGATAATGTCATTTTTTGGGTATCGGTCAGGATTATTAATAGCTCAACTGGAAAGTATTGATAATATGGAATCTATAGTTTATTTATCTGAGGAAAATAATAGAATGATAAAGGAAAATAATCAAGCTATCCAAGATGCTGGTATACAATTAATGAATTTGAGAATGGAGCTTGAATTGGGACAACAGAGGGTTATAGATAGTTGGGAAGTATTGGAATTAAAAAAGTAAATAATAAATTGTTAAAAGAAAGGAAAATATGGGACTCATATTTGATTGCCTGAAACGTATCGCGGGGGAACGCAACCGCAACACGAATGACCTGATTGCACAGATGCACGAGATGGACGTATTTGATTATCCGCATGACGGGGAACCTCAGATACCACAGGATACCGAGACACGGAAGCGGGTGGCGGAAACCATGAGGAGAATGCGATGATACAGAGTGTTGGCACCATAATCAAGAAACTAAAAGACATGCAGAAAATAAACAACATATTCGCCAATTCAGACCGTCCCGAATACGCGGAGGGTTGGGAACATTGCACGAACTGGATACTATCAGAAATCGAGGGACACAATGAAAATCACTGACACGATGCGAATCGAAGCTGGTAAACTTGGACTGCGGATACTCACTGAGGATGAGAGGAAACGCAGAGAGAGGATGGGAAGAGGCAAAGGGTATGTGTGGAACGCTGACAAATGGAATTGGGACTTGTTTTTCAATCGATCTGACGCGAAAATTTACGCCCTTCCTGTTGACGACTTGTTCTTTGCTCCGGAAATACGGGTGCTGACACTGGAAGAATGTGAACGGCTGAAGAATAGTGACAGATGGAAAGATGTCTATATCCGCAGTTTATCAGATGAATGGGTTCCGTATCACGACACATTTATTCCACATCCATATATGATGCACAAGGTAGCGCAAAGTAAACGCTATGGTCTTCCCGACACAGACCCGTTCTTTGCAGAGCACCATAAGGGTGAATCGTGCGAGTTGCCGCATCCGTATCACAAAGGATTTACGTTTCAGTATACCGGAGAGAAACGTGTTGCAACCAACGAACCCTATATTGGTGGTGTTAATAATATATGCTGGTTCCCTAAGCATGGAAAAGATGATCCAACAATAGAACCAGTTTGGATTCTCCGCGCCATCCCGATTGAGCAGAAGTCCAAACCGAAGCAAGTCACGTGGGATGAACTCGCCGCACAGGTTGAGAAGATGGAAAAGAATGGTGAGTTTGACCCGCTCGTCGGGAAGCGCGTTTGGTGGGACGGGCTTGTACACCAAGATGGAACAGACCCAACGTCCCCTGTCGTGGATAAGCTCGAACCCAAGTATGTTGTAGTAAGAGCAGTTTTCCATGCGCACGGCGGAGAGTTTATCTATGTAGAAAATATGTCGTGGGCATTACACCGTTCACAGTTTACTTTCCCACATAACCCGAAGCCACTCGTCAAGGTCTGGGCTATCGACTCTGAGGGCAATGAGAACCCATACCAATTCCGCGGTGAACCGAACTGGAAGCGAATCGAGGGCGAAAATGATGGCGCGGAAGCGATAGTGGTATGGAGCGAAGGAGAATATATTACACCGCTTGGGAGTACAAATTACATACGCAAATACCAAGTGGTTAAAGGTAATGAATATGTTAGCAACCATATATGGCATGGTGGCAATCCTGTTCCCGCTATCGTCGCCGCAATCAAGGCGCGAAAGTTGGAGAATATTATACCAGTAAGTGATGAACAAAAAGATTGGTTGCACAGAAATTCAATGTTTGTCTGGGATGGTGCGGAAACATATCATTGTACAGCCGATGGCACGTGGTACAAAATAAGGAGGTATGGGGGCTATTGGGATTTTGATACAGATGGTCTTCCAGCTAACCATCCTTTCTGGGATAAATGGAAGGAAATGAAAGCAGAAGAGTCCAAATATAAAGTTGGCGATTCTGTAAGATATTGCTGTGGAATAATACCAGCTACTATTGTAAGCCTTGACGTAAATCGGTGTGAGATTAAATTCCCAGACGGATCTACGCACATTGCTCCTATGTGTGAAATTGAGCCATATAGCAAGGTACTGAAGAATGCTCCACTCCACAAGAAGGGCAAGTGGGTATTCCAGGTATACTCAACTCCTATTGCAGTACCTTATCAACTTGAATCAGATAGTGATGATGTGATGTTAAGGGACGCCACCCGCTCAGACTTCGAGGTCAAGCGCAACGGGCATACATGGCTGGCGGTAGAATGTAAAAACACCAGCGGGATTGATATATTTTGTGATGGATTTCAGATTTCATATTTTGACAATGATGACATTACATTCAAAACTTTTATCAACCTTCCCGTCTGCCCGGCGGGGATAAAGTAAACCAAATACAAAGGAGCACGGCAATGGATATCTCTAAACTTAACAAGGCACAAGTGTTGGCGACACTCTATAATAATTCACGACCTCTTGGCTTGGGATTTCTTCACTCTACACCAGAACCAATAACAACAGAACAGGCACAGGCATTTCTCGATAGTGGTCAAACATATTTTGATTACTTGAACGGAAGGGTAATGAAAATAGACCTTTCCAACAATGAACTCAGAACAGCACTCTATAATAGAGACAACGGCATGAATGCGGCCGAAAATGCATTAAAGCCATTGATGGTAGACTAAACCAATAGAGCGGCGAGGCGAAATGGTGCACGCAATCGTGGTCAAGCCAATACGGATAGATATTAGTTAGATGCTAATATCTCATACTCACGGCAGAAACTGATGGGATATCTCAGTATGACGGGGAACTCTCATGCAGGTTCGAATCCTGCCGCCGCTCAATAGGAGAAATGAACGATGTCTGAATATGGAAAGCGATACCATGAATTAGTAAACGCAAGCACATGCCACTCAGAGGGAATAACGCATGGATGCGTTCCTACTTGCCCCGTCTTTGAGAAAGGCGAGTGTGAATTTCAAAAAGAGAATGAGATAAAATTCATAGACAAAGGAGAATGAAAGATGAATACCTTTGACGAACAGGATGACGATTGGATTACAGGTGCAGAGGAAGAAAAACCAATGACACCGCTTGAGGCAAACAATCGTATTGCCGCGCTTGAAAGGGAAGTCAAGGTGCTGAATGCGATGATAAATGAGTTGGCAAGATCGCATATGGCTGATGTCACATATCCAAGCATATGCAGAGAATGCTTCTATGATGATGGGCTTGATGAAGATGACGCCTGTTTCCCTGTCATAGCGCAAAATGAAGTGTCATGCACAATCGGTGTTCTAAAGCATTATCGCGCCCTTGCAGAGAAGGAGGTTCCCATATGAGCGCCATATCCGAAGCATACGATGCGCTTGATTCGCTGGTGTCACAATTTGGCGATGATGCAGACAGGAGTGCACTGGATAAGCTGTGGAACAAGTTTAAGGACAATTTCGAAGCACTCGGAAAAATGAAGATGGAATACGGAACAAAAGAGGACACCAGCGTCCTTGATGCACAACTTGCCGAGAAGTGCTCGAAGTGCACTGATGCCTTGTTCAAGGGACAATGGGATGCTCTCGAAGCACAGAACGCAACATTGAGAGCGAACCTTGGCCAGACGGAAGCCACGCTTGCCAAACTGAATAAGATGGCAACTCCGAGTGATGATTTAAAAGAGCGGTGCGCTATACTAAAAAAACAAATTAATACAGTTATTGCAGAGAATGACCGGCTAAATGCATCATGGCGTTGTTTCCACTGTGGAGAAGTTTTTACAGATAAAGAAAAGGCCCTTGAACATTTCGGATGGCGCGGAAAAGATGGGTTGACCAGTTGTGTTGATGAGGTACTGCGTCGAATGTACTTCAACTCAAACCCAAAAAACAAATTACCTGAATACAAGAATCTTCATGACATGGCACTGCAAGTAGAGAAGAGATTTTCCGCAGTCACCGCGAACCTCAATCAGACGGAAGCCACGCTCGCCGGTGTCGTAGAGGACATGAAGCGGTATAAAGAGCAACTTGAAGCAGTCAAGAAGCGTGTCCGGTATCTGCGCGAGAATCGTAGGAAGTGGGTTAATGAACGCGACCTGAATGAGCAGGAAATAAAGGGACTGCATGAACAACTTGCGCAGGTTACAAAGGAACGGGACGCATTATTATTATGCGCCGATGCCTGCAAAGAGTTTGTTCGCAAAGTAGAATGTGGAGAAGCAAGAAGCAAACAGTCATATGCTCAAATGAAAGTGGCATTAACAGTACTTGACCGAGCAAAGGAGCAGAAACCATGAGTAGTTTAAAGGAACAAGCATTGCAGTATGTAAAAAATACGAATGGCGGTGCTACAAAAGAAAATTTCATAGAAGACTTTGCGCCAGTCGGGCAGATGTTGTGGGATGATTTGAAAGGAATAATATGTATAGATAGCAATGGGCATATATTTTTGACCAGCGCAAAGGAGCAGAATCCATGAATAAATACAACCCAGATAGACCATGTCTGAAGTGCGGTAGCGTACATCATGAAGTGCGGTATTCGGAACACAGAGACAGAATGGTTGTAAAATGCAAAACATGCGAGTATACGTGGACTGAATTACCATGTGATGCAAGGGAGAGCGAACAATGAACAAGCCATCTGAATTTGATATGCCAGCGTTCGCAAACAGCGTGCTCAAATCACTGAGCAATATCGAAACCGTACTGTGCACAGCACAACCGATAGCACCCGTTCCCGAACCACAGCCACAACACGAACAGTGGAAAGAAGGGGATTATGTGGTAGATGTTAGTGGTAGTATGGGAATAATTATCAATATTACCTCTGAGTTCGCATCAAATACTCACCTACTGCGCTATTTAAATGGACAATTATACTGGTGGAGACCGTCCGAGCTTCGCCGTCCCACTGAAGACGACTGGTGGGTAATGCTCGACGAAAAAACTGGTGTGAAGGTGATGTTTCAGTATCGCGACGATGATATTCTGTTTTGGCACACTGATAATGATAACACTACTACCTATGAAGTAATACCTCGCAATGTTGGCGAAGCTCTTGCCAAAGGCAAATGCTTCGTGAAACCAAAGGAGTGAGACATGAACCGCTCAAAGGTAATGAAGTGACTCAATAAAATAGCGGATACACTTGGTGAGCTACAAGATTATGGGTGGTCATATGAGGATGTTAGTGAAATGGACGACGCATTGAAGAATATAATAGAACTTCTAAAAAAGAAGGAGTGAGCCATGTGGCTTGTAATGAGTATACGACATGACCTTGAAACCGAATCGGGTATAAAATTAGAGCTTCCTGACGGCGTGGTTGGCTATGCCCCGGTATTCGATGATAGGGAAGCAGCACTGAAATGCGCTGATGGGAAAACTGATGTGGTTGAAGTGATGGAGAAAGTGAAAGGATGAGACATGTTAATCGCAGGATTTGAGTTCCCGGATGAATGCCCTGACATATGCAATAGTAGCCCTGAGATGGGTTTAAATATGCTACTGAATGTTTGCACACGTTGTCCTGTCTATAATTGCGCCATAGGAACACTATTGGTTGCTCCTGAGCATTATCGTCCTGATTGGGCTGCTGAGTTCAAACGCTGGTTCGATAGCGGGTGCGTGGGAATACCACAACTGAAAGTGGAGGTAGAATCATGACCGTTCGTGATATTGTTCATAAACATCTTACAAAAATAGGCGCTGCCGGGTTGTGTAACACGGACGCCGAATGCGGATGTGGAATAGAGGATTTCCCGTGCTGCGACTCATATATGTATAACTGCGTTCCAGCG
>Ga0172381_10000679_pt1 | contig 41336 bp, 30 predicted proteins | sample Leawel6488metaG_FD_119754 | JGI IMG/M metagenome (GOLD analysis project Ga0172381, IMG submission 119754) | Leachate microbial communities from a municipal landfill in Southern Ontario, Canada - Leachate well 64-88 metaG | ecosystem: Engineered > Solid waste > Landfill > Unclassified | place... | reverse complement strand
TATTAGCTTGGAAGGTCATGTGATTGTGATGTTGAGCCGGATTATGTTGAGCTTGATGTCATACAACGGTTTTGTTCAGGCTTACGCCGTTACGGCCGGCTGGACGATTGTGCGCGATGTGGCCAACATGTTTTTTATTCTGGTGCTTTTGGCTTTGTCTATTGGTACGATTTTAAAAATTGAATCTTATAATTTTAAACGGCTTTTACCTAAAGTATTATTGATGGCCGTGTTGGTTAATTTCAGCCGGACCATTTGCGGGTTGATGATTGATTTTGCTCAGGTAGTTATGATGACATTCGCGGTTTCGTTTGCCAGTGTGGCTGGAGCGGCGGATTTGATGGCGACTCTGCACATCACGGACATGATTAATTATTCCGGAAAAAATATCAGCGGTGCCAAAGTCGCCGACGGTTCCATGGTAGTAACCGGTATGCTAGCTGTGGTTTTATTGCTGATTGCCATGCTTGTAATTTTAGTCATGACAGTGGTAATTCTGATGCGTATGATTATGCTTTGGATTCTTTTGGTTCTTTCACCTCTGCCATTTATTCTTTCGGCTTTTCCGGCCGGCCAGCGTTATGCTCAGCAGTGGTGGACGGAATTTACCAAATATGTCATTGTTGGTCCGGTGATGGCGTTTTTCCTTTGGCTTTCATTTGCCGTGGCTTCTAAAGGGTTTTCTGATGAAACTTTGGGTGGTACCAGCGCCAGCGCGCAGAAGTTAATTGCCAGCTCCGAATCAACTGAGCAGGACGTGCCGGCGGGTGGTCAGTCAACCCAAGGTATTTTTTCCGGTATTGGTGACACTAAAAATTTTTTAAGTTTTGTTATAGGTATCGGGATGTTAATGGGCGGATTGATGGTAACGCAGCAATTGGGGGTGGCCGGTGGGTCTTTTGCCGGCAGTATGCTTAACCGCATTAAACAAACCGGTTTGGGCGGCGCTCAAAAAGCCCTAAGTCTTGGTTTGAAGGCGCCGTTGAAAACTTACGGTTGGGCGGCCAGAAAAATTGCGGCCGGTAAATTGCCGGGTGGAGCCGGTTTGGCCGGGTTACAGCTAAATCCGGTTATAATTTATCAAGGCATTAAAAAATCTTTAGACGAAAGAAAAAATAAAGAAATTATCCAGGGACAAGTGGCTTCCGGCAAGGCCTTGGAGGCTGGTGGTATGGGAGGCTTGGTTAAAGGTTTAGGCGCGGGTCAGGATTGGGGCGATGCTTACATCAAAGGCTTTTTAAACTTAAAAGGTTTTGGCCGCATGGGTCGGACTTTAACCGGCGATGAGGAAACCATACGTGGTTTTAGGGGTGAAGAAGAAAGCGAGAAAAAACAAGCCGCTTTGGATTATCAGAAATATGTCAATCGTCGGGCCGCTTTGGGTTTGACTGATACGGAGAGAGAGGCTGTTTTACTCAGGGATATGAGTTATGAAACGGACGAAAAAAAATCGCCTGAATTTAAGCTAGCCATAGATGACGCCAGAAGACGACGTGAGGTTGGTGAATATGACAACAAGGAACATGATCAAGAATTATTTAAAGTTTTAAATAAAGCTGGATTATCCGGCGTTAGTACGGTTGGCATGAGCGAAGAAGATATTGAATCTTTGGATGAAGAGAAAGAAATTGAAATAAATAAATTTAATGAAGAGTGGGATAAAAAAGTGGCTATCGAAAATTTTAGGAAGCAGGGTAAAATTATGACTACCGAGGAGGCTGAACGTAAAATTGCCAGTGCGGCTGCCGGTGATCAAGATGCTTTGGATGAAATTGACAAACTAACCAATAACTATTTTGCTGACCAATCGACTAAAAAATCAGCCGAAGCGTCCAGAATTGAGGCCGGTGGATTTTCCGACGACGAATTGGCGGCCAATCAAAAACATTTACTTTCAGTTAATGAGCGCATGGCGTTTTTATTAAAACGTATTGCCAATGAAAAAGCCGCTGGCCGCGAGACCGCGGGTCTCGAAGAAGAGAAGAAAGCCTTAGTTGAGGCTAATGAAAAAGTCGGAACTTTCGACGCGGCCCGAGGTTTGTTTACCGCCAATACCACAATGGCGAAACCGACTGATGACAAGAAGAGGGCGGATTTCGAAAAAAGCCGTCAGGCTAAAGCTGAGACTGCCAGAACCCAAGCGGAAAAAAATCAGTTACTATCTCAGGCCAGTTCCTGGAGTCAGGCTCAGCGTCAGACGGTTTTGGATGAGTCTAATGGGTCTTTAAGGGTTTCGCAGCAGCATACGGCTAATGCCCAGAAAGCTTCACAAAAAGCCGAAAAATATATACCGCCCCGGGCTTTTTATGCTTCCATCGCCGAGCGCAGTTTGGTTAATGACGAACAGAAAAAAATTACTTCCGAGCTTGATTCGGAATTAATCGCTAATTTGAGAGACTCGATTCAAGAAGGTGATAATGCGAAGATGGCGGCTTTGGTGAAAAAATTAACCGCCGACGGCAATGACAATGAGATTTGGAATGCTTTTGGTTTTACTTCTGATCATAAAGGTATGCACTCGTTCTTTGACGCGGTAGTTATGGGTAAGTCCGGCGTGAAAAAAGGCGATGGCACGGCTTATACCGGTCCGGCTTTGCGCATGAATGAGCAGCAGGCTCTGGCTCTGGAAAGCGATGTTTCGTTTATTAATGAAAAAATTAATCATTGGGAAACCGCCCGCGTTATTGATGTTAAAGACGGAAAATACGAAAGAATGACTGAGCAGGATCACGCCACGGCGGCTTTGGCCGAAATTATGAAAAAAAATCCCAGAGAAATTTCGCGCTCTTTTAACCGATTGGCTTATGGCGGCGAACGGCCCAATCCCGACGGTTCCAGAAATTTTGAGGCCAGCGCCTTGGGCGTGGCCTTGCTCCGGTCTTTGGGTCAAGAAATCGCGGAAAATATTGGTAAGACAGGAGCGGAATATAATAAAAATGCCGTAATGAATATTGGTCAGTTGTCTAATAAAGATCTGGCGGGTTTGCGTGTTCCTACGAAATATGTTGATGCGATGCGGGTAAAATATGATGTTTTAGCCAAAGAAGCGGGTATTGGCGTTGGAGCCATTGTAGCTAAAATATTTGACGAAGGCATTGCCGAAGTTCTTGATCGTCGCAACCAACCCAAAACATAAAAAATATGATTGATTTAACCAACCAGGAAATATTTGAAGAAATACAAAAGCAGGCTCACGATGCTTTGGTAGAAAACGACGTGCGCCGCAGTAATATTTTTATTCGTAACATGGCTAGCTTTTTGAAAGCGCCGGAGAATAAAAATTTAGCCAATTTTCCTCAAATGCAAAAGACTTATCAACAGCTGATTAATCAGCTCAGTTTTGTTTGTTTGGCCAGTTTGACTGAGAAAGAAATTATAAATTTATTGGAAGAAAATTTGCTGACGGGCTTGGAAAATGAATATATCGATTTGATAGAAAAGTCTACAACCAAGCTGGTTTCTTATTCCGCTTTTTCGGAACGAGATGTTTTGCGCCGCAAGATGAGAGAGGCTTTGCTGCGCAACAGTGAAACGCTGGGCCGTGTTAATATTAAAGATGAGGAGAAAATGGTGCGGCCGACTGTGGCCAATTGGTTAAAGAAATATAGTGCGGCCGTGGGCTCCCAACCGGTTGGTCCGGCTCAATCTAATCAATTTTTGTCAGCTGAGCCTGATGTAAAAAAATTATCTGAAAAAGATTTAATTATTCTGAGAAAATTAGTTAATTTTTTTGAATTTTTAAAGGAATCTTCACAGACGCCTCAGGGCTTGGAAGATCCGGTGGCTTTTGCCTTTGGCGATGAAGTCAGAATTTTAAACAAAGGAAATTTTGAAACGGTTAAATTGCCCGCCCTGGCTCAAAAGGTGATTGATGAATTATTTCCTGGCCAGAAGCCGAAAGTTACCGCGACGGCCGTACCTGAGTCCCAAGCTAAATTGGAAGCGGAAATCGCGGCCGCTTATCGTGGTGATTTAAAAACGCAAAAAGCCGTGGCCTCTGAATCAGAAAAGATTTCCCAATTGATTAAGGGTGATTTGTTAAAATTGCAAGCGGAATTTTATAAGGCCGTTCAGGAGCAAAATCCTAACCGCACCGTGGCGGCTTTGCATTTACTTTCTCAGGGCAACGGACTTTTGGACTTTATTAAAAACGACCAGAAGCTTAATAAATTTCTGGCCGCGACTTGGGAGAAAAAATATGGTTCTGAGTTGGTGGCGGATTTTATTAAAGATCCGACCAAGCCTAAATATGTGAGAATGTTTTTACAATATGTGCTGTCTGAGCGTTTAAAACTGACCGAAAATGACGCGGGTAGAATCGCCATGCAAATTGGTAATGTTTTTACGGCTCAAGGCAAGAGCGAATACAACCGCTTGGCTTATTTTGACGTAGCGAGTAAAATGTTTAAATGGTTTACTGATTAGTTTGAAGCAGCCAATAGTCAATAATCGAAGATATTTAGCTAGTTAAATAATAAATTTATTTTTCCTGTATTTGGGGATCAGGATAATCGCCGTAATTTATAAAGACGGCAAGAAAGGATAAATATGTTTGGAAAAAAACAAAAGACCTACATTTTTACTTCGGAATCCGTTACTGAGGGTCATCCGGACAAAATTTGCGATCAAATTTCTGACGGAATTTTGGACGCGGCTTTAGCCAACGACGCCAGATCGCGCGTCGCCATTGAAACTTTAGTAACCACGGGTTTGGTGGTGGTGGCCGGTGAAATGACCACTTCCACTTATATCGACGTGCCAAAAGTGGTTCGGGGTATTATTAAAGATATTGGTTATACCGATCCCACCATTGGTTTTGATTGGGAAAATTGCGCCGTGGTTACTTCTATTGACGCCCAAAGTCAAGATATTTCCCAGGGCGTAACTGAAGGTGAGGGACTGTTCGCCGAACAAGGAGCGGGCGATCAGGGTATGATGTTTGGTTATGCCACCGATGAGACGCCGGAATTTATGCCGTTACCGATTGTTTTGGCTCATAAATTGACCAAACGTTTGGCGGAAATAAGAAAGAATGGGGAATTGTCCTGGTTGCGTCCGGACGGTAAAGCTCAGGTTTCGATTGAATACGTGGATGGTAAACCAAAGCGCGCCGATACCATTGTCGTTTCCACTCAGCATACCGCCGAAGTCGAACATGATACCATCGAAAAAGAAGTAATCGAAAGAGTTGTTAAGCCGGTTTGCGGGGAATGGCTGGATGAAAAAACAAAATTTTATATTAATCCGACCGGAAGATTTGTTATCGGCGGTCCTCACGGCGATACGGGCGTAACCGGCCGTAAAATTATTGTTGATACTTATGGCGGTCACGGCAGTCATGGTGGTGGAGCGTTTTCCGGCAAAGATCCGTCCAAGGTTGATCGCACTGGGGCTTACATGGCTAGATATATTGCCAAGAATGTGGTGGCCGCGGGTTTGGCCAATGCCTGTGAAGTGCAATTAGCTTACGCCATTGGCGTAGCCGAGCCGGTTTCACTTTTGATTAATACCGACGGCACCGCTAAGGTTGATGAAGAGAAAATCGCACTCGCGGTCAGAAAAATATTTCCTTTGAAACCGGCGGGTATGATTGAGCATTTAAAGTTACGTCAGCCAATATTTCGCAAAACTACTTGTTATGGCCATTTCGGACGCAATGACGCGGATTTTGGTTGGGAAAAAACCGACATGGTTGAAGCTTTAAAGAAAGAATTGGGCGTATAAATTTTCTTGAAAAACCTAGTTTAATTAGCAGTTAAGTTTTTTGTTATGGTGATATCAGCCAATAACAATTCCGATGATTTTTTCAGTTTGTTGGAGAAAGAACAAAAGGAGGAAAGTCAACAGCTGGCCGACGAAATAATTTTTTTGGATGAGGCCGGTCAAATGAAGGTCCTAAAAAATGGGCAAGTTTTTGATTTTGAAAAAAAGACTGCTAAAGAAAATAAGCCGGCGGCTAAGATTAAGATTAAAGCGGCCAAACCCCAAACTAAGAATGATTCTGCCACGATTTCTTCGGCCGCGGCGCCGCCGATTAAACCAAATTCTAATCAGCCGGTTAAAAAAGAAAATAATAACGCCGATAGTATTTCCTCAGAAATTAAAATTCCGGCGGCGCCTTTTTTTCCTCCGGATTTTTTTCTGCAAAAACCTGTGTCGGCAGCCGCTGTGGCCAGCCAAGCCACTTATCAATCAGTGGCCGAAGAGATTATTGCTCAGACACTTGGTAAAAAATCAGCTGATTTGGATTTGTTAAAGCGGTTAAAGAACATCATTATTTCGCATCTGAAAAATATTCGGGATAGAGTGGAGGCCAAAGAAATGCTTATGGCTCCGGTTAATGGCGGTGGGGCGGGTTTAAATTATGAATTAGCCGCAAAAATTTTGGATTTAGCTAGCTATAAGCGAGCTGAATTTTTGCAGGAGAAATTGCCGGAGGTTCCCAAGATGACCATGGATTTACAAACTCAGACCAGCCAAGCTCCAATTCGGTCATTGACTAAACCTTTGGCTATAGCTCCCGTGGTGGCGCCCGCCAAACTAAAACCAAAAGTTAATCCGGCGCCGAGGAAAAATTCAGTCTCGGTTTTGGCTGAGTCAGTCAATAATTCTGCGCCGTCAATTACAGAATTAGTAAAAAAATCAAAAGTTGAGCCGAGTCGGCCGGAAAAATTTACGAGAACAGAAAAAAATAAATTACCGCCAAAAAAATCCGAGCCGTACGCGGTTTCGCCCGTTAAAAAAAACGAACCGGTATTTTTTAAACCGCAACTGCTGGGACCAGTGGAAGAAATTAAGACCATGAATTTAACTGATTTCCGTCGTTTGAACTCTGATCCGCAGAAAGCCACGGAAAAAATTCTGGAAAAGATTGAGTTGCTTCAAGATCAGTCGTTGGTGGAAAAAATTCGTGGGATCAAGGCCTGGAAGGAAAGCGAGGTCTATCAGATGTATCTCAGTTTGGGCAATCAGGCCATGGCAGAGAAAAAAACCATTGCTCAGGTAATCTCGGAGCGTCAAAGCTTAAATCAGCCGACTTTGAGTAATGAAGAAATTGAAGCGATTATTGAATTGAGTCAAAAATTACGCTATTAGTGGCTTGATTGTGCTATTTATGTTATAGTTAATGAGTCGTTAGTGATAATTTTCATGCAACAATTTGTCGTACCACAATTTATTGACGTCGAAGATAAAGTGTTGGGCCCGGTGACGGTCAGACAATTTATTATATGTTTGGTTGGCGGCGGCATGATTTTTGTCGCTTACAAATTAGCCGATTTCACTTTATTCATCGTGGAAGGTTTGGCTATTGCTTTCGTCACTTTAATTATTGCTTTTGTCAAAATTAACGGCCGGCCTATCCATTATTTTATTTTAAATATCATTCAAACACTAATGCGTGAACGGCTGAGAGTCTGGGTTAAAATTTTTTCCAAGGCTGAAATCAGATCTCGCGGGAAAGAACCAATCACGAAATTACCGGTGGCCATAATAAGAAAAAATAAAGTCAGAGCTTCTCGGTTGGCCGAAATGTCTTTAATTGTTGATACGGGCGGGGTCTACGAGGGCGAAAAAGAACCGCCGGCCAGTAAGGATCAAATTGTATGAGATCAAAAAAACTAGCAGGCAATAAAATTAACGCTTCAACTCAGAAGTATTTAGATATTGCCGAAATTAAAGATGATTGCGTGGTGCTCAAAGATGGGACGATGAGGGCGGTGGTTTTAGTTTCCAGTATTAATTTTGCTTTGAAGTCCGAAGATGAACAGAATGCCATTATTTCGGCTTATGTCAGTTTTTTAAATTTTTTAGAATATCCTTTACAAATTGTTATTCAATCTCGGAAGCTGGACATCGACGGTTATATCAATCGTTTAAGAAAAATCGAGAAAGAACAGGTTAATGAACTTTTGCGTTTGCAGATTGTGGAGTATACCAATTATGTTAAGGAACTGGTGGAAATCGGCGATATTATGACCAAAAGATTTTACGTGGTCGTGCCTTACAATCCCTTATCAGATAAACAGAAATCCTGGTTTAAGAGATTTATGGGCTTATTCTCGGCCGCGTCCGAAGTTAAATTAAGCCAGCAAAATTTTGTTAAACGCCGGCATGACTTATTCCAAAGAGTAGAGCACGTCTTAACTGGTTTGGGTAGCATGGGCGTCAAAAGTATCGTTTTGGATACGGCTAGCTTAATTGAACTTTACTATAATACTTACAATTTGGATGTTTACAGTAAAGAAAAATTAACCGATTTAAACAAGCTTCAAGTTGAAGAATAATTATTATGGCGATTAAACCCCAACAAATATTAAAAGAAGAAGCCTTGGCTCAATTAAATCAAGCCAATCCCGCTTTGAGCGCCGAACAAAAGAAGGCTCAAGTGGCGGCTGAACTTGAAAGTCAGCGCGATGTCATTGAAGATTATAATGAATATCTGCAAGGGGTGATTTCTATTCGTGATTTAATCGCGCCGGCGGCCATGGAAGTTACGCCGACCTACATGAAATTAGGGGATAAATTTGTTCGTACGATTTTTGTCGTCAGTTATCCGCGTTATATCGCCGTGGGTTGGTTTACGCCGATTATTAATTTGAGCACGACTTTGGATATCGGCATGTTTTTTTATCCGGTTAAGTCGGATGTGATTTTAAAACAATTACGCAATAAGGTTGGGGCGCTGGAGGCGCAAATAATTTCTGATCGGGAGAAAGGCGCTCCGCGCGATCCGATTAGAGAAACGGCATTGCGCGATATTGAAAAATTAAGAGATGATTTGACTCAAGGCGTGGAGCATTTTTTTCAGTATGGCCTGTATATTACATTTTATGCTGACTCCAAAGAGCAGCTTGATAATTTGACCGGTGATATCGAATCGCTGTTTGGTTCGCGCCTGGTTTTTACAAAAAAAGTTTTATATCAAGCTGAGCAAGGTTTCAATTCGACTTTGCCGCTAGGTAATGATGAATTAATGATCGGTTTCAACATGAATTCATCGCCGGTGGCGTCATCCTTTCCTTTTATGTCATCGGAGCTGACGTCGGATGAGGGAATCTTGTATGGCATTAACCGCCATAATAATAGCTTAATTTTATTTGATCGATTTTCTTTACAAAACGCCAACACGGTGGTGTTCGCCACTTCCGGCGCGGGCAAAAGTTACGCGATTAAATTGGAGGTTTTGCGGACGATGATGTTTGGTACGGATGTGATTGTTATTGATCCGGAGCGCGAATACAAACATCTTTGTGAAGCCGTAGGTGGAACTTATATCAATATTTCTTTAAGTTCGGAAGCAAAAATTAATCCTTTTGATTTGCCGCGCGCGGTCGGGGATCAACGGCCCGATGATATTATTCGCGGAGCGGTTATTACCCTTAAGGGTTTAATTCGTTTAATGCTGGGTCAATTAACGCATCAGGAGGATTCAATTGTCGACCGCGCGCTGCTTGAGACTTATGCTAAAAAAGATATTACGGCTGACGCGGATTTGTCCAAAGTTGAGCCGCCAATCATGCAAGACTTTCAGGATATATTGGACGGCATGGAAGGCGCGTCGGATTTGTCTTTGCGTTTGAAAAAATATACTTCCGGAACTTTTGCCGGCTTATTTAACAATCCGACCAATGTGGACATGAAAAATCAGCTGGTAGTTTTTTCCGTTAGGGATTTGGAAGATGAATTAAGGCCGATGGCCATTTATACTATTGTTAATTATATTTGGAACGTCGTGCGCTCTCAGCTGAAAAAACGTATTCTAATCATTGATGAGGCCTGGTGGCTGATGCAAAATGAGGATTCCGCCAAATTCATTTACGCTTTAGTCAAACGCTGTCGTAAATATTACTTAGGGGTAACCAATATCACTCAGGATGTTAATGATTTTTTACTTTCACCCTATGGCCAGGCCATAGTAAATAATTCCGCTCTTCAGCTTCTAATGCGCCAGTCCACCGCGTCGGTTGATACGATTCAAAAAACCTTTCTTTTGACCGAGGGGGAAAAATATTTACTTTTGGAATGCGGCGTTGGCGAAGGAATATTTTTTGCCGGGGACAAACACGCAGCGATTAAAGTTGTAGCCTCTTATGCCGAAGATCAGCTCATTACTTCCGACCCGCGACAACTTTTGGAAATTGAAGAGGCGAAGAGAGAATTTGATCAAGCGCGGGCAAATGAACAGACCGGCAGTGAGATTAGTCAATAATTATTAATTTATGGACAGAAGAAAAAAAATAATCATCGGTATAATCGGTTTGGCTGTGGTCTTGTTGCTAATTTTGATTGTTTGGCTATGGTTTCGATTCCGCGGCGGAGTGGCTAATCAACCTTCGGTAAATGCCAACGTGGGTTTGCAAATTCCTGCCGGTTTGCCGAGTGCTTCGGCGCCGTTGCCTCAGGTGCCGGCCGGACCAGTCAAAGAAGCAAAAACTGAAGCCAGTATCAAAGCCGTGGCCATGACTTTTACCGAACGGTATGGCAGTTTTTCTAATCAAGGCAATTATGCCAATCTTGATTCTATGCCTAATCTACTGACTGCCAAAATGAAAGCTGAGATTGAACAGACAAAAATTGCCGCCAGTCATGATTCGAATCAAACTTATTATGGTATTACCACTAAAGCTTTATCAGTTGATATCAAAATTTATGACCAAACTTTAGGTCGGGCTGAATTAGTGGTTTTAACCCAACGTCAGGAAGCCAGAGGCGATACCATTAATGCCACTTCATATTTTCAAGATTTAGTTTTAACAATGGTTAAGACTAAAGACAGCTGGCAAATTGATTCAGCTTCGTGGGGCGGCCGCAAGTAAAATAATAATTTTAATCAACATAGCGAAGTATTAAAGCTATGTTTGATTTAAAAAAAACAATTTTAGATTTAATTTTTCCCATATACTGCTTGGAATGCAGGCAAGTTGGAGCATGGGTTTGTCGTCGATGTTTTGAAGATATTAAATCATGCGCGAAATGGCAAGAAAATTTTTTAGACAATCAGCATCTAAGTCAAGTTTGGTCGCTCTTTGACTATCACCAGCCTATAATCGCCAAGATATTGCACGCTTATAAATACGAATTTATTACTGACTTGGAAAAGATAATTTCTGATATCTTAAGTCAGGCAGTTTTAAGCCAAGATTTTGCCAAACAAATTAAACCAGAATTCGTGGATTTGATCTGTCCGGTGCCATTATCCAAAAAAAGACGGCGTTGGCGCGGGTTTAATCAGTCGGAAATTTTAGCTGAAGTAGTGGCAAAAAGTTTCAATCTCCCTGTCTCGGACGATATTTTGAATCGAAAATTTCATACTCGAGCCCAAGTTGGTTTGCCGGCAAAATTGCGCGAAATAAATATCAAGGGAATATTTCAAGCCAATAGCTTTAGCGTTTTAGAAAAAAGGATTCTATTGGTTGATGATGTTTTAACTACCGGGGCTACCATGAAAGAATGTGCCAGGGTGCTCAAAGAGGCTGGCGCTAAAGAGGTGATTGGGCTAGTCTTCGCCAAAGGTTAAAGCCCTAATGTAAATATTGACTCTTTACAAACTAATTTTTTATTGATATAATATTAAAACTTATTGAGCATAATCTGCGCTTTTGGAGAGGTGCCAGAGTGGCCGAATGGGACTCACTGCTAACGAGTTATCCCCCAAAAAGGGATCGAGGGTTCGAATCCCTCCCTCTCCGATTAGAGGCTAAAATATATGGCTTTAGAAAATGAAAAAAAAGATTATGGGCAAGTTCATTTTGCCTGGAAGTTTTCCGAATTTCCCCAGTATGAAAGAGGAAAAAATTGGTATGTTTTGGGTGGCGTGGTAGCTTTTGGTTTGTTGATATTTTCTTTAATCACAAAAGATTTCCTTTTTGGTCTGATTGTGGTCATGGTCGTTTTAATTTTTTTACTTTTTCAGAGAACCACCAAAGAAGTTGAATTTAAAATTTTTGAAGACGGCATAACAGTTAATGACAGTTTCTTTGACTATAAGATGATTAAGAATTTTTTTATAATTTATAATCCGCCGGAAGTTAAGACCTTATACTTTGAGCCTAAAAATATTTTGAGTCCCAGGATTCCGATTAGTCTGGAAAACCAAAACCCGGTCGAGGTGCGTCATTTATTAAAACAGTATTTAGATGAAGATTTGACTAGAGAACACGAGCCATTATCCGACCAAATCGCGAGAATGTTTAAATTTTAATTATTTTATTGGCTTAACCTTTATTTAAGCCCCTATAGCTCAACGGATAGAGCGCAAGCTTGCGGAGCTTGAAATGTAGGTTCGATTCCTGCTGGGGGCACTTACCTCGCTGTAGCGAAGGCGGGTTAACTACATTTTTTACCAGCCTACCGGCAGGCAGGTCGCGAGACCGATAGGGTTTAAAAAATTTCCAGGCTGAGTAGTATTACAATTCTTGAATTTAAAAAAAGAGCGAATTGATTTCGCGCTTTTTTAGTAATACTTGCTTATTTCTCTGCCAATGTTTTTTCCAATTTCAGACAATTGATTTATCCTAAATAACGCCATTTTCTTACTTTTTTCATCAGTGAATGGTTCACCCATATAATTAAGTTGATCAACTCCAGGGGTTATTTCACTAGGCACGCCGCCTCCTTCTCCCGTTGTTTTTTTTGTTACTCGTTTGTTTACAGTTGTTAAGTCTACATTACCTCCATACTCACCTACTGTGCCAATACCCCTAAAAACCTGAAAATTTTCGAATGGAACCGCAATAGTCCTCTCATCCAGCTCCACTTTATCCATAAATTCTTGTTCTCTTGCATCATTAGGAAGTTTATTAGAAAATTGTTTATGCAGGTAATCATCCCACAATTCCCAATTTAATGCTCTTACAACGCTCATAGTGCTCTCACCAGTTGCAACTGACTCATCATAAACAATCACTTTTGGATTTTGCTTTGTTATTCTTTTTTTGAAATAATCGATCCATTTAAGATAAGGCGAAAAATCTTGATCCATTCTTTTCCCCTGATTATAGTAAATAGCATTTGTAAGCGCCCTTGGATCAATACGATAAAATAGAGGGGGGTCTTCGTCCGAATATGCTGCCTTCCAAGCTTCTTTAAATAAAAAACCAAATGGCGTTGCCGAACATTCTGTAAGGAAAATATAATCGGGTTTTATCTCATCATGCCATCGCCGAATCATATTAATTATCTCGCTTCGTAACTGTCCGCCTTCCTTACAGCCCACAAGGAAGCCTGAAGCCATATCGGCAATATGATTTTTCCTCTTTTCGAATTGATCATCGTTCTCATCTTCTCTGCGGAAGTATTCGTCTTCCGCTGTAACAGTTAAATCATCTTTAGAATAGTACTCCAAGAGTTGATCTAAATCATCCGGCCTACCCTTCCTTAGCTCTGTTTCGGCTAAAATTATTGATTGTTCTTGTCTAATGCCATTACTTTCACGCATATTTTATTATTATAAGTCCCTAAATCATATTTTACTAAAAAATTGCCACATTGACAATCACATAAAACCTCAATTTAAGTTGATTTTTCAAGTTTATAATAGACTACATTTATTCCAGTTAGTCTAATGAGACACAAAAACCCGCACTAAGTGCCGTCTAATTTTGCCCCAACCGGGAAAGTTCAAATCTGGTCGCTGTTGATTCCTACAAAATCTTTCAACCGCTCAGTTGACGGCGGGTTGAGTAATTGATGGGGTTCAAAAAAGTTCAAGACCGAAAAACGTCAAAATTTTATAAACTAAAAAAGAGCGTGATGATTTCGTTTTTTTTGTTATGCTTTGCCTTTAGATTTTCTTGACTATTCCCTTGGTAGCATCAACTTCAACCAAGTCGCCATCTTTAAAAATTTCAGTGGCATTAGTTGTGCCGACGATGCAAGGAATTTTTAATTCGCGGGCGGTAATAGCAGCATGAGCAATCAGTCCACCGACATTAGTAATAATCGCCGCTGCTTTTTTCATGGCTGGCAATAGGTCCGGACTCGTAGCTTGTGAAACAAGAATGTCTCCTTGCTTCATTTTGGCCATATCCTTTGGAACAAAAATAATTTTAACTATACCTTTGGCCTTACCAGCAAAAGCTACTTGCCCCTTCGTCTCAGTAATTTTTGACGCCTTTTTTTCTAAATTCAATCCTTTATAAAATTTCTTTGCTCTTTGACCAATCAGCATTTTGAATGATTTAGCATTGTCAACAATTAGACAAGAAAATTTTCTTCTTTGCTGTAATTCTAACGGCCGGGGTTTATTTTTGAGAATAAAACTTTCCAGTTCCCACGGCAAAAGGTACAATACATCTCTCCAATCCTTAATGTTTTTTCGTTTGGCAATTTCCCTGAATAATGGTTCGTAACAATAAAGCCCATGGTACTCAACGTCTTTACGCCAACTTTTTTGCCATAAAATTAATTGAGCTATTTTAACCAGATGCTTAGCCCTTGTGTTAAATTTCAATTTACTCATTAAACCTTGCTGTTGCTTAGCCAGTACCCGGAGACAATCTTCAAGGTTAAGATCAATATTATTTTTTAAAGCTTTTCTCAATTCAGACTCAAATTCAATATATTGAATTGGTGGGCCGTAATACATATAATCAAGCCAGCAATATTTTTCATAGATTTTTCCCAGTGCTTTATCTTCATTAAGTAATGGCTTTGATTTGATCAAATTGGCTAATTTGGCAATTTCAATGTCTTTTTTCTGTCGTAAACTTAATTTTGTTGGCTGGGTTAGAATCGACCAATAATGATCGAAATTTTTATCATCGTCGACGTATTCTTGCAACTCATTTCGTAGTTTGTTTGAAAGATGATTACGGCCATCAAGCACCAAGCCATTTAGTAATACGCCCAAGATTCTAACCTGTTTCTGAAGAAAAATTATCTTTTTAAGCGTTTTTAAAATTTGTCCATCTGACATTTCAGGAATTGCAAGATTTTTTAAATCTTCACCGGCTTTAAAATATTTTTTTGTAAATTCAGAGTGTTTTTTATACATTTTATTACGCCAGCTATCATCATTTATCATTTTGTCGGCGTAATAATTAGCAGCCTTGCTAAACTGATTTTTATCAAAAATCATAAAATTTACATCATTTTCCATCACGCCAATGAAGCGGGTCATTGAAGTATTGCCGCCGTCACGCAATAGTTCGGAGAAATTGCGATTACTATAGCCGGTTAAGAACCAGTGGGCATTGTAAAATTTATCAAATATTTCCCATTCCATAGTTAACTTTTCGAATAGTTATCTTTCCACTCTTCTTCACGTTTTTCCTCGGCCTCTTTTATGTCTTTGACCAATACATTGAATTCTTCTGCGGAGTATGTTTTTTTAAGGTCTCGATATTCAACCATCACCGAACCATCGTCAAAGAATTTCACGCTAGAGCGTTCTAGCGGTTTACGCAGTTCTCCACCTAAGACTCGGTTAATTGAATCAACCGATATATCCTCTCCTAATAGTTTAAGTATTGTAAAATCAGAAGGCATATTATGAGAAATACCTTCAAAGTAAAACGGTCTGTCAGGGAAATACTTTTGGCTAACCCGTTGCATTGAAGTCATCCATCTAATTTGTTTCATGGCTCGTTCTTCGGGAGTAACAATAAACTCCGAGGGATTTAGTTGCTCTTCTGTCGAAACGCCGTTCTTTTGGAGCTGTGTAGCTAAACCAGGTAATTCGTCCGGCCGAGCAGCCCAGAGTTTAGCTATAAGATTTTCGTTGCCACCTGTAATCTTTTTCCATTTATCCAATGCCGGAAGAAACTTCGCGCGATCACTGACGCCTAACATTAACGTGTCATGAATATTTGTTATAACGAATTTTGTATCTGGTTGAGAACGCATATATTCAAGACGCTGTTGAATTTGTTCTTCGGGCTCTCCGGCGGTTCCAATCTCGGTAAGTTCTATTTCTAGGACTTGGCCATCAATTGATTCTCTCAGTCGTTCTATAAAAAGATCTTTCGTTTCGTGGGCTCTCGCTATCGGAGAAGACTCAAGACAAACAATGGATCCATTTGGCATTGTTTCAACCTCTACTAAAAAACTATCAACTGCACTGGCTATTTCAGAGGCGGCTTGTTCCTTATCTAAATTTTCGGTCAATGTGTCAGACTTCCCACCTTCGTTTATCTCTTTCGGAGCATGACGCCACACATTAAAGTCGAAAAGCTCTTTCATGTAATAAAATAATTTTATTATCTTAATTGAGAATACAACAATTTAGCTGGAAAATCAAGCTATTTTTATGGCAAAAAGTCATATCTTTTGCTATACTTAAACTTATATGTGGTATAAATACGTCACAAGAAGATTAGCCACGCAAGTCGCCCAAGCCTGGAATTTTGGTTGGGGTGATGCAATGGAAAAAGTGTATAAAGTATCGGTTAAAAATACTTTGGTTTTTCGTGACCAAAATAAAACAGAGTACTACGTCGATTTAGCTCAGCATAAAAAATATGTTTTTTATCTTTATAAATTATTAAAAAATCCAAGATTTATTAAATCCTTCCATCAGCAAGCTCAAGAAGAATTGGAGAATATTCTGGAAGATACGCAAAAAATATTTGGCGATAAAAACTTTTCCAAACTTTCAAACAATGAGTTACTGAAAATATATGAAGATTTTGTATTGCCAAATGTTGAGCAATTTTATATAAGAATGTGGATGGTATTTAATATTGGCGAACCATTGGCCAATACCGTTAAAAAACGGCTGACAAAATACATTTCTCCGGAAAAAGTGGATGGATATCTCCTAACTCTTTCATCGCCATTACTGCCTAACGATGTATTGAATGAAAGAAGCGACCTTTTAAAAATAGCTGCTCAAAAAGATAAACTTACAGCAGGTCGACTTAAGACTAAAATTAAAAAACATACGGCCAAATATCAGCATATTCCAATGTTTGATTTTGACCACGATCCGTATAATGAAAAACATTTTTTTGATGAATTTTTAAAGATTATAAACCCTCAAAAAGAATTAAGAGAGCTAAAGGAATTATTTGCCAGTCGTAAAAAGGATTTTAATAAAATATTGAATAACTTAAAGCTTGATAAGCAATTCATCTATCTATTGAAATTTTTAAAAGAGAATGTCTATTTACGAGATTACAGAGATATGATTAGACAAAAATTAAACTTGGAGTTAAGAAGCTTTTATCTAGAAATTGGTAAAAGGTTAGCTTTATCAATTGATGAGGTTGCGACCTTGACTAATAAAGAAATAATTTTTTGTTTGAGTAAGAATGTTAAATTTTCTAAGCAAGAAGTGCAAAAAAGAGAATTATCATATTTGCTTATTCAAAAGGGTAATAAATATAAAATTTATTCCGGGCAAGATGCTATCAGTAGAGCCAATAAGGAGCTTAAATTTGAAAAAATAAAAAAAGTTAAAGTTGTAAAAGGTATTGTTGGCTCGTCAGGAAGGGCGAGGGGTAGGGCAAAAATCGTTTATACAAATAAGGATCTACATAAAGTAAAAAAAGGGGACGTGCTGGTTAGCACTATGACAAGACAAGATTTTGTAGTAGCCATTAGAAAATCTGTAGCTCTGGTAACTGATGAGGGAAGCGTAACTGCGCATGCGGCAATTATTGCCCGGGAGCTAAAGATTCCTTGTATCGTGGCCGCTAAAATTGCCACTAAGGTATTCAAGGATGGTGATCTGTTGGAAGTCGACGCTTATAATGGTATCGTTACGAAATTAGAATAATATTAATCTATCCTATATTTTCTTACCGTCTTACTGACATAAATTCAGGTCTAAAAAAGAGCGATTGATTTCGCTCTTTTTAGGTATGTTGTTAGTGTTTTAATAAATTACGGTTTGGGTGGAGTTTGGGGACGAATTTGAATTGTTTTGGCAGTCAAACTCCCATCGCTGTTGGTGGTGCCGCTAGCCATAATATTTAAACCTGTGGTCAAATCTTGAAGGGAGCCTTCGGCCATTTTGCTAACCGTAGTCGAAGCGGATAGAAAAATAATTTTTGAACCGCCATCTTGTAATTTAATGGTAAGGCTCTTATCGTCTTGACTCAATATTTCGCCGTCGATAAATCCGCCGCTGTTTTGTTTTAGATTACCTTCGCCATTACCCATTTGTCCTCTTTGACTGAGTTGGTTTTTAAATTGTTCGTTACCTCGATTAAACTGACTCTTTGATTTGCCGTACAAAGTACCACCCCAAAAAGCCAAGCCGCTTATTAGAACTAAAGCCAGAATCATCGCGATTAATTTTTTGTTTTTTTCCATAGTTACTTTATTATTAATTATTAGTAAGCTATTCAAATCTTAAAGCTTCAATGGGGTTTAGCCCAGCCGCTTTTCTGGCCGGATAAAAGCCAAAAACAATGCCAATACCGGCGGAAACGCCAAAAGCCAAGAGCACGGAAGACAGAGTTACTTTCGAGGCCAAGCCAAAAAAACTTGAAGCAATTAATGATATTAGCCAGCCTGAAGCCGTACCGATTACACCGCCGATAAAAGTCAAAGTAATTGCTTCGGCCAAAAATTGTAAACTGATATCAATTCTTTTAGCGCCAATGGCTTTACGCAAGCCGATTTCTCGGGTTCTTTCCGTGACGGAAGTAATCATCATGTTCATAATGCCGATGCCGCCTACCAAAAGGGAAATGCCGGCAATGGCGCCCAGTAGTAAAGTTAACGTACTGGTGATGGAGCTGGCTGAAGAGGCGATATCAGTTTGATTCATGATGGAAAAGTCAGCTTGCGTGGCGTCGGATTTATTGTGGCGATCTAAAAGTAAATTAGTGATATCGTCCTGCAATTGTGTCATGACCTCCTGACTTTGAGCCTGGACGCTAATAGTCGAAACATATTCGTCGCCAGTCAAAAATTTTTGAGCTGTTGAAATGGGAACGTATACCATATCATCTTGGTTGCTAAAACCGGATCCGCCTTTAGCTTTTGTGACGCCGATAACTTTAAAATCAATTTTATTAATTCTAATAGTCTGGCCAATTGGATCGGTATCTTCGCCAAAAAGATCATCTCTGACAGTGGGACCCAAAACCGCCACTTTGGCATTGCTTTCAACGTTTTGACTGGTAATAAATAAACCTTCATCAGTTTCAACATTTCTCGTGCTGGCATAGTCGGGAGTGGTACCAACAACTTGAGTGTTGGTATTTTTTCCCGGCGTAGTAATTTGATAACGCTTGGATACCTCGGCCGAGACGGCAGAGGCTAAAGTTAGTTCTTTTCTGATCGCGTCGGCATCAGATAATTTAAGACTTTGAGCGGAGCCAAAACCCGCGCTGACCCCGGCGGTTCTTTGCGCGCCGTTTTGTACCATAATTAAATTTGAACCAATTGATTGTACGCTTGAAGTGATTGAATTTTGGGCGCCTTGGCCAACAGCCGTTAAAGCAATAACCGAACCAATGCCAATCACAATACCTAAAATAGTCAAGCCGGAACGCGCTTTATTGACTACAATGGCCGCGTAAGTTTCTTGGATCAAATCATTAAATTTCATATTACTTTTTTAGGGTTATTGGATTTTTAACTTTTTCGTCACTAACGATTAAGCCGTCGCGAATCATAATAATTCTGTCGGCATGCTCGGCCACGTCTCTTTCGTGAGTGATAATAATAATCGTGTGGCCTTTTTCGCGATTCAGGGCTTGGAAAGTTTCTAAAACAATTTCTCCGGTTTGCGTATCTAAATTACCGGTTGGTTCATCGGCTAAAATTAATTTCGGATCATTGACTAAAGCTCGGGCAATGGCGACGCGCTGCATTTGACCGCCGGAAAGCTGATTGGACAAGTGATCCCAACGATCTTTAGGCAAGCCAACTGCTTCAAGCGCTTGCGCCGCTCTGGTTGGCCTTTCCTCGACGGGAATATCCGTATAAATTAAGGGTAATATGACATTTCTCATCACTGTGGCTCGAGCCAAAAGATTAAAAGCCTGAAAAACAAAACCAATTTTATTCCTTCTGATATCGGCCAATTCGTTTTCTGATAATTCGGAGACGTCATGGCCATCAAAAAGATAAGTGCCGCTAGTGGGATTATCCAAAGCGCCAATGATGTGCATTAAGGTTGATTTGCCGGAGCCGGACGGTCCCATAATGGCGACAAATTCTCCATTATTAATTTTGAATGAAATACCTTTTAGCACGGGAGTTTCGTTTTCGCCCGAAAGATAGGTTTTGGTTAGATTTTTGATTTCAATCATAGTTTATTTTAAAAGGCTGGGGGACCGCCGGCTCCCATATCTGGCGGGCCGCCGGCTGAATCGCCAGTGGCACTTGTGCTTTTGCTGCTACTGCTGTTAGTATTTGTACTTTTGCTCGAGCCGGTGCTTTTGGTGGCGGAACTATTTTTATTACCGCCCATGCCAAAGAGACTAAAGATACTGGTTTGAGATTTTGTCGCGCTGGCGCTGCTGGTTACGGTTTTAGTCACAACTTGATCGCCCTCGTTTAAACCGGAAATGATTTCCGTAAATTCATCATTAGCCAGTCCCACTTCCACGGTTTGTTGGGTTGGTGGTATCAGAGAAGCTATTCCTTGATTATTGGTGCTTGATTCAATGGCCGGGTTGAATATTTCCACATAGCTAATAGTGCCATTTTTTTTCACGGCATTATTTGGTACCAGCAAGACATCGGATTTTGACTCAGTAATAATTGAAGCGCTGGCGCTCATGCCCGGTTTGATTTGGTCGTCTTGAGTGTCAAACCCGATTTTTACCGTATAGCTGACAACGTTTTGAGAAACTGTGCCAATAGTATCAACTTCCGCGACGGTACCAGAAATACTCAAATCAGAAACCGCGTCAAAAGTAAGAGTGGCTTTTTGGCCGACTTTAACTTTGGCTACGTCAACTTCGTTTAAGGTTACCTCCGCCATTTTTTGCTGCGTAATCAGGGTAGCTACGGCCGTGCCTGATGAAGCCGCGTCGCCTTTTTCTGCATCAACACTGGCAATAATGCCGTCGAATGGCGCCCGTAAGCTATAATCAGCCAAAGTCACTTGAGCGTCGTATAAGGAATTTTCCTTTTGTTTAACTGATAGCTTGGCTGACTCTAAATCTATGGCATCGGTACCGGCTTTTAGGTCATTTAACGACTCGGTTTTCTCTTTGATGGTGGCCAGACTGGACGTGATAGTTTCCTTGTCTTCTTTAATAGTATTAATGATATTTGCTAGGCTGGAAAGATTGGTGTTAGCTTTTGACGTATAGGTGGAAATGCTGCTTTGATGCGTGGACAGTAGAGAGGGCAGGGTATGGTTTTTATCCGTTAATTTATCTCGGGTAAAACTTAAATAATTGTCAGAATTTTTTACCGCTTCGGTAATTAATTTAGTGGTGTTGTATGTTTCATTTAGCAAAGCTTCAATTTTTTCTTCATTGTCATACCGGCTGGCCGCCTTGTAGTCGTCAAAATTATTATCATAAGCCGTTTTGGCAGTTTGATAGGATGTGCCGGCGCTTGATTTGAATAAAGTGGCCGTAGAGTTATAATCCGTATTGTTTAACGTTTTGATCTGATCGGAGTAATAATCAATATTGGTCAAATACTGGTCGTAGTCATAACGATATAAAATATCATGAACACCGGTAACCACTGTTGGCAGTTCCAAAAAAGCGTTGGCCACGGCCGTAAAAGCGTCTTCGTAAGCTTTAACCAAATCTTCCTCGGCTCTTGATTTGGCTTGCTGAGCCGAAGCCAAAGAGTTTTCGCTCTGAATTAAAGATAAATTGTCAGCCGGCTGTTGGAGTTTTTGCAAGGACAATTTAGCACTCTGCAAACTGATCGTAGCATCTCGGACGGTTTTCAGCGCATCTTTGGCGTTAAGTGAAACGATTAAATCACCGGCCTTGACCGACTGGCCAGCTTTAACATTAACCTTCAGGATGTCACCGGAAGCCTTAGGTTTTAAGTCTACTTGATTTGAGGCTGAGACTTGGCCGCTGCCGGAAACCGAGACAATCAGCATGCCTTTACTGACGTTAGTGGTTACATAGCTAGTGGTTGTGGTTTTGGCGGTAATTTTTTGGTAACCATAATAGCCGCCGCCCAGGGCGATAATCAAAATTAAAGCCACTAGCCATTTTTTCTTTAGAATTTTTTTGATTAAATTCATAGTTAGTATAGGTTCGGGTATTTAAAATTCATAAGGTCTGGTCTTGGCGGCAATGGGGGCTGATCGTTTTCATTAAAAACTCGAATAAATTTACAATCAATCGTTCCGTCATCTTTGGGTTCGCCGATAATAACCAATTTATCGCCAATTTTTAATTTATTTGCCGTGATTGAATCTCGGCCGTTTCTAATGGTGGTTTCTTGACTTAAATTAATAATTTTTTCCGTGCCAGTTGGATCCTTAATTAATATATCCTTGTCTTCAATTTTGATTATTTCACCAACATTACCGTGGCCATCAATAAAATTTTTATTGGCAAAATCGCCGGCAAAACCTTCATTCGGCCCGCCAAAGTTACGATGGTAGTTTTCTCCCCAGTGGCAGAAGAAATCAGCTTGGCGTTGGCCAACGATGGTGCCAGCCCTAAAAGCCAGCAAGACAATCACTAAAGCGGCCAAAGCACCGAGTATTAATTTAAAATTTTTTGATAAAAAAATATTTTTTGGGTCCATATCTTTAATTTAATGATTGATGGGTCAATTGGTTTAAGTTTTGAATTTGTTGGGTTATGGATCGGCTGGCGGTTAAAATGACCAGAAAAGCGCTTAAAATTGCCGCCAAGCTTAAGGTAGGTAAAGTTTCTAATATAGTCAGACCGAAATCTTGCCAATAAGTTTTAATTATGTCGAAATCAAGAAAAATTAATGAAACATAGTGCCAAAAACCCGATTCAACCAGGTTACTTCGGAAAATTGAAAAAATCGGCACCAGGGCGGTAATAGAGCCAAAAAATATAACTGTCGAAAAAAACAGCTTTCTTTTGATTAAACCAATCTTTTTTTCTTGGTTAATTTTAGCCATTATTTTGGCCAAAAGCTCTGCCGGTGGCTCAAAGGTTGTAAATTGGGAATGATTGTCCATATTTAATATACGAAAAAACGGAGCGTTTTGGTGCACCGTTTTTTTGCTGACAATTTTAGACTTTTAAGCTTTTTTTAATCTGGTTGACGGCTCGCCGGTATCGGCTCTTAACCGTGTTAATTGATTCGTTTTTAATTGTGGAAATTTCCTGAAAAGTTAATTCACGCTGATGATATAAAGATAAAGTTTCTTGATACGACTGATTAAGCTGATTGACGGCTTCTTGAATTTGAGCGGTCAATATTTTTGTGTCAGCTGTTTCTAGGGGATGGTAACTATCGTCAGCTAAAGACTCCATCAGCCAATTTTTGCCTTCCAAACTTTCAAAATTGGAGAAGGGAATGGCTCTTTTCTTTTTTAAGTAATCCAAGGCGGTATTCTTGGCTATTTCAAAAATCCAAGTGCTAAATTTTTTTTCGAGATTAAACTTATTTAAATTTCGCCAAACTTTGATAAATACTTCTTGGGATAAGTCATCGGCTTCCTCTGGTTCTTGGACGTAATTTCTAATGACGCTATAGACCAAATTCAGATATCGGGCAAATAAAACTTTTAAAGCTTCATCGTTGTTAGCCAAAGCCAGGCCAATTAAATTGGCATCTGAGGGGTTGGCGGGGGAAATATTTTGTTGATTAAATTCGTTCATAGTCTTACTCTAGCATTTTTTTTCATTAAAATCAATCAAAATAAGGTTAAAATAAAAAATTTTCTAGACAAAAATGGTAAAAAACACTAGAATTAAGCCATAATTTATTGCTCGGTTCTTATCGGCCTATTATGAAATTAGAGCTATCTACTCCGGTTTCAATGTTAAATCGGGTGGGCAAAACTACCGCGGGGCGTTTGAAGCATCTGGGACTAGAGACAGTCTTTGATTTGATTTTTTATTACCCTTTTCGTTGGCAGGATTTTAGCCAAGTGGTTAATATCGGCGAGTTGACGCCGTCTGAAGCCGTAAGCGTCAAGGGTAAAATTCAATTAATTAATAGTCGCCGCAGCTTTAAAACTCGAACCAATTTAACTGAAGCTTTAATCGCCGATCAAACCGGTTCGGTCAAGGCTATCTGGTTTAATCAGCCCTATTTGGCGAAAACATTGCAGCCGGGTGACGAAATTTACCTATCCGGCAAGGTAGATGAGAACCGTTACGTGATGCAATTTAATAATCCGGTTTATGAAAAAGTCGGTTATGGTCAAACGACTCATACGGCCAGGTTGGTGCCCATTTATTCTTTGACCAGTAACTTAACGGAAAAGCAGTTGCGTTTTTTAATTAAAACCGCTTTGGGAGCGGTCGGGCAAATCCCTGAATTTTTGCCGGCGGCGGTGATTAAAGAAAATCATTTACTCGATTTGCATACCGCGCTGCAAGAAATCCATTTTCCGCGGAATAAAAAATTTTTAGATCAGGCAATCCGGCGTTTGAAATTTGACGAACTTTTTCTATTTCAGCTGCAAATTATTGTCAATAAAAACGATTTGGCGGCCTTACCGGCTAAGCCGATTGAATTTAATGAAATAAAAACGCAAGAGTTTGTCAGTCATTTGCCGTTCCAATTAACCGATGATCAAAAGAAATGCGCCTGGAAAATAATTTCTGATTTATCTAAAAATCATCCGATGAATAGATTACTGGAGGGTGAAGTCGGTTCTGGTAAAACTGTCGTGGCAGCCTTAGCCATTCTTAACGCGGTTTTAGCGGGTCAACAAGCCGCCTTAATCGCGCCGACGGAAATTTTGGCGGCTCAGCATGCCAAGAGCCTGGCTTCACTTTTAGCTTTGGCCAAAATTGAAGTTTGTTTATTTACCAGAAGTCAAAGATTTTTGGGCGACAGTAAAGAACCAAAAAATGATTTGCTGGCCGGCATAAAAAACGGTGAAATTAAAGTCGTGGTCGGCACTCATGCGATTATTCAAGATGATGTAGGTTTTAACAATTTGGGTCTAGTAATTATTGATGAGCAGCATCGTTTTGGCGTAAAGCAGCGCCAGGCCCTAAAGAACAAATCGGGAAAAAATAATAATATGCCGCATTTGCTGTCTATGACGGCTACGCCGATTCCGCGTTCTTTGGCTCTCACGCTTTGCGGCGATTTGGATTTGTCGATTATTCGTCAGCTGCCACGAGCCAGGAAAAAGATTATTACTAAAATCGTCGACTCGAAGAATCGGCAGCAAGCCTACGATTTTATCCGAGCCCAAATCAATGACGGCCGACAAGCTTTCGTGATTTGTCCTCTGATTGATCTGTCGGATAAATTAGGCGTTAAGGCGGTGGTAGATGAGTTTACTAAATTGGATAAAGAAATTTTTCCTGAATTTAAAATTGCCATTTTGCATGGCAAACTGAAAGCGGAAGAAAAAAGTCGGGTGATGGCAGACTTTTTAGCCAGAAAAATTGATATTTTGGTGGCGACTTCGGTGGTGGAAGTCGGCGTTGACGTGCCTAATGCTTCCGTAATGTTAATCGAAGGGGCGCAAAGATTTGGTTTAAGTCAGTTGCATCAATTTCGCGGGCGGGTCGGCCGCTCTTTACACCAGTCTTATTGTTTTATTTTTTCAGAAAAACCAAGTTTGAAAACTGATCAACGGCTTAAAGCCCTAGTTGAAGCCAAAGATGGTTTTGAATTAGCCGAGTATGATTTGAAATTTCGCGGTCCGGGAGAAATTTATGGCACTATTCAATCAGGCTTTCCTGAATTCAAAATCGCGCTTTTGACTGATTCGCAGCTGATGATTGAGGCCAAAGAAGCCGCGCAAAAACTTTTTGATGCGAATTTAAGTTTAAGAGATTATCCCGAATTAAAAGCCAGACTGGCGCAAGTCATGGAAAAGATACATTTTGAATAAAGGGCGAGGATATATCCTCGCCCTTCAAGTTTTCATTCAAGAATCTTTAGCGCTGCCGCAAGATTTTTAACCTGATAAATTTTTAGTTTGGAGGAAACTTTTTCTTTACTCTGAGGCATGATTACAGCCTTAAAGCCAAGTTTTTCCGCCTCGTCAATTCGTTTTTGCGCGGCGGCGACCGGCCTGATTTCTCCGCCTAAGCCGACTTCGCCTAAAGCAATTAGACCAACTGGCCAGGGTTTATCTTTTATGGCTGAAATTATGGCCAGACAAACCGGTAAGTCAATCGCTGGTTCGCTGACTTTTAGTCCGCCCACGAGATTTAAATAGATGTCTTGGTTGGCCAATTTTAAACCCAAGCGCCGAGAAAGGGTTGCGACTAAAAGTTGAAGACGGTTCAAATCAAAACCATCAGTTTTTCTTTGAGGATAGCCGAAAGTCGTGGTGTTAACTAAAGCTTGAACTTCCAAAAGAAAAATACGTGAACCTTCAAGCACCGGAGCAATCATTGAACCGGTCGGCGAAGCTTGCTCGGTTAAAAAAATCGCGGCTGGATCTTTGACTTCGCTCAGACCCTTGCCCTGCATTTCGAAAATGCCCACTTCCGAAGTTGAGCCAAAACGATTTTTAGCTCCGCGTAAAATTCTAAAAGCGTGATAAGGATCGCCTTCAAGATACAAAACGCTGTCGACTAAATGTTCAAGCGTTTTTGGTCCAGCGACTTCGCCGAATTTTGTCACATGGCCAATAATTAAAATCGTGATGTTATTTTTTTTCGCGACATTCAAAAGTTTAGTGGTGCAAATTCTGACTTGGTTGATGCTGCCGGCTCCGGACGGAGCTTCTAGAGAATAAACGGTTTGGATAGAATCAATAATGGCGAGTTGGGGTTTGTGCTCCAAGATGGTGGCGGCAATGGTTTCAATATTGGTTTCGCCCAAAAAAATTAAATTTTTTGTCTGCACGCCCAATCGATCAACGCGAGTCTTTATTTGTTGACCGGATTCCTCGCCGGAGACATATAGAATTTTGCCGGGAAGAGCCTGGCAAATCTGTAGCACTAAAGTTGATTTGCCAATACCGGGTTCGCCGCCGAGTAAAACTAAAGAACCGGTTACTAAGCCGCCGCCCAAAACTCGATCAAATTCTTCCAGTCCGGTTTTAGTTCGCTTAAAGTTCTCAATTTTTATCTGATCAAAGGATAGCACCTGGCCTGGCAAGGCTTCAGTCAAACCCTGACCGGGGCTGGTGGGTGTTTTAAGATTGACCGCCTGTGACTTTTCCAAGCTGCCCCAATGTCCACATTCCGGGCACTTGCCCGACCATTTGGGGAACTGCGCGTCGCAATCTGCGCAAACAAAAATTTCACTGATTATCTTGGCCATAATTATTTAATCAATAAAGTCCAATTATTTAAAAAACACAAAAACGGCAGCAATTGATTAGGGGTTTTTGTGTTTTGATTTTTATTTCAAATTAATTTTGTAAAGTTTACCGTTGGCTTGGCTGGTAAAATACAAATATTTGCCATCATCTGAAGTCATCATGGTTTCAATATTTTGGTTGCCCTCGGGAATGGCGATTTTTGTCTTCGCGCCGGAGACTAAATCAATTTTGTAAATATCGCAGCTAACGTCGTCCATTTCTTTGTAAAATATGCCGGCCCCCTCCTTAAGTTGAGTGGGAACAGCGCAATAAACCGTGTCATTGTTGCTGAAAGTACATTTGTCGGCCCAGGTATTAAGCTGTAGATTTTTTCGGTTTTGACCAATGCTTTCGCCTTGGGCTTCAACGATCCAAAGAGCCGGTCTGTAACCATTGTTGCTGGTATAGGCGCTGTACAAAAGGCGGTCGCCATTTTCTGACCATTGACTCTGCAGACCTCGGCCTTCCACGATGGTTGATTTGAAATTTTCGCTATTTTTTCCGATGAAATATAAATTTTGTTTATCAAAACTTTGATCTTCGGTATACATGGCAATGGTCTGGCCGTTAGGCGACCAAGAAGGGTAGACGGTTGAATCGGTATCGCCCAGAAGTTCAATTTTTTGCGCGCCGGAACCGTCGGCGTTAGCTATGGCCAGCCAGCGGTTATCCGCGCTGGTTCCCATGCTTTTAAAAACCATTTGCTGGCTATTGGGAGAAAAATCAAAATCTTTCCAATGTGAGGGTAGGGTAGTTTGTTTTTTTGTAGCAAAATCATAAAGAATGGTCGCACCGTCAGGAAATTTCATCACCGCTTTGGTTTTGTCGGTTGACCAGTAGACTGTTTCCACGGAATAAAAAACTTGATCGCTGTAGGGAGTAGATCGGCCGTCAGCACCGACTTGGTAAAATAAACCAGTGGCTTTGTCATAATAAATTACGTTTTGGCCGTTACCGGATAAGGTACTTTGATAGACGCGATTATTGGTTAAGGCGGTGGTTTTGGTCAGTCCGCCGGTGGCTGTAATTGACGCGGCCGTTTCGGTTTTGGTTTGACTGGGCGGACCGGGAATGGCTTCGCTGCCCTGAAGTCCGCCATTGATGTTGCCGGTCGTTTTAATGTTGGAATTGGTTCCGGCCTGAGGCAGGGTTCCAGTTGAGCCGTTGATCGCGTTGGTTGGTTGATTAGTAATTGGTATGGTGGGTTTTAAGAAAAAGAAATAGAGCGAGTAGCCGATTAAGACTACAACCGCCAGAAAGCCAAAAATCAAAGCGATTCTTTTCCAATTTAAATTCATAAGTTTAGAATTACTTCTCTTTAATAATTTTATCACTATTAGTCAATAACACCAATAGGTATTCCCATGAAATACTTCAAGCCTTCAAAGGCGATGACGATGGCGGATTTGATCGGGTTCATCCAAATATAAACCAATAGTGAAATACCAAATAGTATTAAGATAACCAAACCTAATAGGAGTAGGCCCAAACCGACGCAGCCAAGAATTTCAACCCATTCTAATTTGTTATTGGATACATTAAAAGGTTTGAAATCAGGTAGCCATTCTTCACCAAAGCGACAGAACAAATTCCCCCAAGGAGTAAAGTAAGCATTCAAAAAATGAAAGGCGATATATAAGTAAGCGGCGCCAAAAGAGGGAACGAGGCTGAACCAAGATTTGTTTAGCAGCTGTTTGAATAGCAAATGTTTTTGCAGCGCGCCTTCGGTTTTGGCCAGCATTTTTTGTTTTTTCGCGGCTTCTTTTTTCTGAGAATCAAGTTGTCTTTGGGTTCGAAAACGTTTAAAACCCTGTCCGTCTTTTAGTTCTTCCAGTTTCTTTTTTTTGTCTTCGATTTCTTCTCTGGTTTTATTTAAGTCTTTTCGTTGCTGTTCCAATTGTCGGCGCATCTGTTGTTCCCGGGTTTGGGGCTTGGTTTCTTCTTCGGCCTGAGTTTCAGCGTTTTCCGATGGCGCTGGCTGCTCGGACTGAGCCGGTTTATTTTCTTGGTCTGAACTGGATTCCTGGCTTTTGATTGGCCCTGCTTTTTTATCTCCCGTTTGGGTTGGCGACAGATCGGCTGAACCGCCGGCGTAGCTGGCCGAAACTTTCATGGGCGCGCCTTGGGCGTGAGCTTTAGCTTTTTGCTGTTCGGGCGAAAGTTTTTCATTCTCAGACTGTTGGGCCTGCTGGCGGCGCTCGGTTTGTTGCATCTGATAGAGTTCTCTAGCTCTTTGTTTTTCTTGTAACTTTTTTTCGAAATCAGTAATATCATCCCGGCTGGTTTTAACCTGGTTTTTTAGTTCCGATTCGGAATCAAATTTTTCTGCCGGCAAAGCCATCAGTTAATAATTATTTTATTATTCTTAACCTTTAAGTTAATAATTTTTTTTGTTTTATTTTTGCCCGATAATAAATAAATTGAGATGGGGTTTTCAATCAATGCCTGAATATTTTTCCTGACCGCTCGGCCACCCAAGGTGGCATCTTGACTTTTTTGAGCTAAATGATTAACCACCGCGGCCGGAATATTAATTTTTACGCCCAAATTGGCTAATTTTTTTTGTAATTCCAGTAATTGTCGTTTGGCGATCTGAGCCAATTCCTTGGAGTTTAGGGGTTTAAAAACCAAGGTTTTATCGATGCGGCTCAAAAATTCCGGGGGAAATTTTTCTTTTAGTTTTTTCAAAACGCTATTTTCGATCGTCAGTAGATTATTTAATATTTCGGATTCGGCTTTTTTTTCTTTTAAATTAAAACCAATGGCAGCCTGCTGATTAAAATTTTCCGAGCCTAAATTGGAAGTTAAAATAATTATGGTATGGCGAAAATCTATAGTCTTGCCCGAAGCATCGGTTAGATATCCGTCTTCTAAAACTTGCAGCAGTAAATAAAAGACTTGAGGATGAGCTTTTTCGATTTCATCAAACAAAACCACTGAATATGGCCGTCGTTTAACGGCATCGGTTAATTTCGCTCCTTCTTTATAACCGACGTAGCCGGCTGGCGCGCCGATTAGTTTGGAAATGTTAAAAGCTTCGGAAAATTCCGACATATCGATTTTTATCAAAGCTTGCGGGGAGCCAAAAATAGTTTCGGCCAAGACTTTGGCCAATTCGGTTTTGCCTACGCCCGATGGTCCTAAAAAAATAAACGAACCCAGCGGCCGCTTAGTATCACTCAAGCCGATTCGGGCGCGGCGAATTGCTTCGGCAATAGAATTAATCGCTTCGAGTTGGCCCACGATCTTTTTACTTAATTTTTTTTCTAAATTCAAAAGTTTGGATTTTTCTTCAGTGAGCAGTTCCGTCTGGGGGATGCCGGTAATTTTGGCTACCATTTTGGCGATGTCGGCGGCCGTAACTTGACTAGATTTTTTTTGATCTTTAATTTTAGTTTTTTTCTGGCTATTAATAGCTTCAATTTGTTCTATTAATTTTTGTTCTTGGTTGTGGCAAGTTAAGGCTGATTCGAAATCTTCATTCTTGGCAAAGTTAATTTTTTCCTCGGTGATTTGATTGAGTTTAGCTTGTAATTTTTCCGCCTCGGATAATATTTTTTGGCTTTGCTTGGTAATTCGCGCCGCCGCGGCCGCTTCGTCAATCAAGTCAATCGCCTTATCCGGCAAGCAGCGATCAAAAATGTATCTTTCGGCCAGCTGGGCGGCCGCGGCCAAGGCTTCATCGCTGATTTCTACGTCGTGATAAAGCTCATAATTTTTTCTCAAACCCTGAAGAATTTTTATCGTGTCGCTAACCGTGGCCTGGTTAATTTGAATAGTTTGGAAACGTCGTTCCATGGCCGGGTCGCTTTCGATTTGTTTTTTAAACGCCTCGGGCGTGGTCGCGCCAATGCAATGAATTTCGCCGCGCGCTAAAGCCGGCTTTAAAATATTAGCCGCGTCCATGGAGCCGGTCGCGGCTCCGGCGCCGGTTAAATTATGAATTTCATCAATAAATAAAATTACCTCTGGCCTCTGGCTGGCCTCGCTGATAACTTGTTTCAAACGATTCTCAAATTCACCGCGAAAGCTTGTGCCGGCTACGAGCGAACTTAAATCCAAATTAAAAATTTTTTTATCCGCTAAAATTGCCGGTGCCTCTTTAGAAATTATTTTTTTAGCCAACCCTTCGACGATAGCGGTTTTGCCCACGCCGGCCTCACCCAAAAGCAGGGGATTATTCTTGTGGCGCCGGCAAAGAATTTGAATCAAACGATCAATCTCCGCGCCGCGGCCGATTACCGGATCAATTTTTTGCTGCAGTCTGGGATCGGTTAATTCGGTGGCGAACGATTCCAAGGCAAAATTGGCAGTAGAATTTTGATGAGTTGGGTGTTGATTGAATTGATTAAAATTTTCGGTTAAATCGGGAAATTTAGCCGTACTGTTAAAAATCATTGTTAGCTGCTCTTTGATCTCACTGACGTCGACTTTTTTTTCAGACAGAAATTCTGATATTTGCTGATCATTAATTTTTAGCGCCGCTAACAATAAATGTTCCGTGCCAATATACTGATTTTGATTAGCGCCTGCCAGCCAAAATGCTTTTTCTAAAATTTTTTTTGTCGGCAAGCTGAATTGCGTTTGGGTAATAGTGGTTTGAGCCGTCGCGTCTTTTTTGATTGTGGCTTCAATTTTTTCGCCGGAAATTTTTGCCTTAACTAAAATTTGACTGGCTAAACTGCCTGATTCATTAGCTAAACCAAAAAGTAGATGCAGTGGTGTAACCTGGGGCTGGCCGCAAGAAACCGCTAGATTAAAAGCGGTTTTTAGGGCTTGACGAGAATGAGTTGAAAGCCTTTGAAATAAGTCAATCATTTTTAAGGTTTTAATAAGGCTTCAACATCATCAGGTATGCCGTTATTATTTTTATCAATAATGGTAGTGGTATTTGAAGCGGTATTGTCTTTGGCTGCCTGGTTTTTAAGGACTGATTCAACATCATCGGGTAGGCCATTGTTATTTGTATCAATATTAATATTCGGCGTGGCCGTGCTGGATCGGGCCTCAATAATTATTTGCTCAATATCATCGGGTAAGCCGTTATTGTTAGTATCAGCTCCGGGAGCAATATTTTGTGTTGTCGAAGAAGTAGAATTATTCTGCGCTTGTTTTAGCGGCTTGATTTCACGTGAATCTTTTTCGACTGGCTGTGTGGTAATTATGATTAAAGCCAAAAGTATAATGGAAAAGATTAGAATCGCGCCCAAAAGTCCAATTACGGCCAGACTGGAAACGCCGGTTTGGTTAAAAAAAGTGTTTTTTTTATTTTTTATTTTTTTTGCCATATATTTTTATTTGAATGAATTCGATTGAACCCTTAGGCCATTTGGCGCAAAGCTTTAATTCTTTCCTCGATCGGCGGGTGGGTGGCCATAATTTTGGAAAAGAATTTTCGTGAGCCGCCAAAAGGATTGGCGATATACAAATGAGCCGTGGCGGTATTGGCGTGATCCAGCGGTATATTTTCCAGAGATATTTTTTCCAAAGCGTTAGCCAGCCCGGCCGGATAACGGGTGAGAAGCGCGCCAGAGGCATCGGCTAAGAATTCCCGTTTGCGAGAAATTGCCAGCTGAATTAATTTGCCGATAATGGGCGAGAGCACCAAAAAAATTAAGCCAATAATTAAAAGAATCATTTGAATTTGGCCGCTGTCTTTGCCGCTATCGCGATCCTTGCCGCCAAAAAAACGAAAACGAATAAACCAATCTGAGAGTAAGGTAATTAAGCCGACTAAAACAATCACGACGGTCATAAGCAAGATGTCGTAATTTTTTACGTGAGAAAGTTCGTGGGCAATAACGCCTTCTAGTTCCTCGTTTTTTAATTTTTCAATCGCGCCTTGGGTGATAGCGATTGAGGCGTGCTGGGGGTCGCGGCCAGTGGCAAAAGCATTAATGCTGTCATCGGGCATGATATAAATCTTCGGCTGAGGTAATCCGGCAGTGATGGCTAAATTTTCCACCAGGCGATAAACATAAGCATTTTCGGTTTGGCTTAAGGGTCCTTTGGCGCCGGCCGTGAGCAAGGCCACTTTGTCGCCGGCAAAGTAGCTGCCTAAAGTCATAATTATCGAAACCATGGCCGCAATCACTAAGCCGCTATAACCGCTGTCGGTTAGTTGGGAGAAAGTCCAGCCGATTAAAATAACCACGGCGGCAAAAACCAGCATTAACAAAAATGTTTTTCTTTTGTTCGAATCAATCTGATTGTACATAATTTAAAGTTAAACAGCTATTAGTCTCCAAGCACTTCTTGGAGACTAGTCAGCTATCAAACTAGAATTTGACCTCTACGTTTTTTTTCTCGGCTTCGTCAGCTTGGAAAAATTCAAATTTTTTGAAACCAAGTAATCCCACAATCAAATTGCTGGGGAAAACTTCAATGGCAATATTGAAATCACGGGCGTTGCCGTTATAGAAACGACGAGCCGCCTGGATTTTGTTTTCCGTGTCGGATAATTCGTCCTGTAATTTTAGGAAGTTTTGCGAGGCTTTCAAGTCAGGATAAGCTTCGGCTACGGCAAAAACCGATTTCAAAGCGGAGGTTAGAACATTTTCCGCCTCTTCTTTTTGCTGAACTGTTTGCGCGTTAATGGCGGCCGCTCGAGCTTGAGTAACTTTTTCGAACACGCCGCTTTCATGAGTGGCGTAGCCTTTAACCGTCTCGACGAGATTGGGGATTAAATCGTGGCGGCGTTTAAGCTGAACGTCAATGTCAGAAAATGCTTCTTGAGTCCGGTTTTTTAAAGTAATCAGCCGGTTGAAGACATAAATTAGCCAAACAACCAAAGCGATTACCGCGGCCAGAATTAACCAGTAAATGTTTTTCATAGATCTAATTATAATTAATTAGTTAAATTTTATGATAATAAGGCTAAGTTTAATATTTTTTTCTCCAAAGAGTATGTTGGTGCTTTGAAATCAGTTAATCACTTGTCACTTCACCCGATTTTGTGTTAAAATATAATCAATAACTTGAGTTTATCTTGTTTAAATTATATAATAAAAAAGAGGTTTGGTCAAAGAATATTTTGGTTTTTGTCCGGTTCGCCAATTTGCGTAGTTTTTTTAAAAAAATTTGAATTATAATATATTTTTCTAATTTAATGCCCAAATTTTGGGTAATAATAGACTATGATAAATAAATTAAAGCAGGGTAATTTTAATAATCTTGTTTTGCCGTTAGTGACTGTTGTTTCAGTCGCTTTTTTTGTTTTTCCGGCCATCGTATTGGCCGTCTGGCAAGGTCCCACCGCTCTGCCGCCAGGTAACAATCCGCCTGGTTTTATTAATAATTCTTCCAACCAGCAAACTGATGCCAATTTTAATATCTCCGGCACGGGCCAGGCCAATACTTTTACCGCCCAAGTTATTAAGGCCAATGATCAGATTTGTTTAGGCTCCGGCTCGGGCAGCTGCAAGACTTCTTGGAGCCAAGTTAGTGGTTTTTGGCTAACTGATGCCGTCGGTATTCATTATAATGGCAAAGTAGGCATTGGGACGATTGCCAATAATTTGTATAGTCTGTATGTTGATTCTCCCAGTGGTGTTAATACTACTCTTTATGTCAATAATAGTAATAGCGGTACTGGTTTGGTGGCAGGAGGAGGCACGATTGGCGGGTATTTTTTCGGTACTTCTTATGGCATCTGGTCCAATGCTGGTAGTAATCATTTTTCCGGCTCTATTTCTGCTGGTTCCAAAACAACAATCGGTAGCTTGAGAGTTAATGGTGGCAATGGTGATTCGATTATTATGGTTACACCCGGTGATGGTTTGGCGACAGATTCTGGATTTTTGGAGGTAAACAATCGGGCGAGATTTGGCTACGATGGTGCGGCTGGTGCCGTGGTAGTTGATGATGATAGTAAATCGTTGCCAATTGTTTTTAAAACCGCCAATACCAATCGATTGCAAATCGCGGCTAACGGCAAAGTTGGTATTAATTCGGTTATTGATGGCTACGGATTTTACGTTGCCACGACTACTCGGGTTAATTCTTTGAATATAAATGGTCTTTATACTTTTCCGACGGCCAAGCCGACGGTTAATGGTCAGGTTTTAACTGGCAACACTAATGGCACTATGACCTGGGCTGCTGCCACGACCGGCGGTTTTTCCAATAACGTGCCAAAATGGAATTCAGCCGGCACGGCTTTGACCGCGACCAGTTCGCTGTATATCAATGCCAACCGAGTCGGCGTCGGTACGGCTTCACCGGCCGCCACGCTTGACGTAAGCGGCACAGTGAATGTCGCCGGCCAAACCATCAGTCATAAAACCAATAATGCTTTTTTCATTGATTCTAACGATCGACTCCAGCTAAGAATGAATGCCGACGCCGCCGGCACAGGTAATTTTCAAATAAATAATGCGGCTAATAATACGGTTTTTGCCATTACTGATGCTGGCGATGTTGGTGTTGGCACAACCGTGCCTGGGGCTAAGTTGGAAGTCAGTGGTCAGGTTAAAATTACCGGCGGTGCGCCTGGTGTTGGTAAGGTCTTGACTTCCGACGCCGATGGCTTGGCTTCTTGGGCCTCATCGGTTAACATCGGCAGCGCCACGGCTAATTACTTAACAAAATGGACTTCTCTTAATTCTTTGGGTAATAGTGTTATTTACAACAATGGCAACAAAATTGGTATCGGCACAACAAATCCCAAAGAGACAGTCGACATGGATAGCGACGGTTCGTCGGTAACCAGGCTAAGGATAACCGATGCTTATGCTAATCAAAACCCCGAACTTCAGTTGCAGTATGGTGTAAATACCGATGATCATTGGGGTATGTATAATAACAAAAGTGATTCAAACAGTTTAAATTTTTGGAACCCAACTGTTTCTAACGCAGTTACTATCGAGCAAAACGGTCGTGTCGGTATTGGCGTTGCCGACCCCACCGAGAGAATGGACATTAATGGCGCCTTGGTCGCAAGAGGTGCGGCTCAAACTACCATTAATCCCAATGTGGCCATCTTGGATTTTTCTGGGGGTAATGGCAGGCTGATTGCGCGCGGTCCTGATATTTCGACCAATGGCGGCTGGCAATTTATTACTACCAGATCTAACAATACTAATGTTTTAGCTCCCCTAACGATTAGTAGCGGCGGCAACGTTGGTGTTGGCACAACCGCGCCTGGAGCCAAGCTGGAAGTCAGCGGTCAGGTTAAAATCACCGGCGGTGCGCCTGGCGCTGGTAAAGTCTTAACTTCTGACTCAAATGGTTTAGCCTCTTGGGAGAATTCAGGTTCAGGCGGTCCGGGTAGCGGCACGAAAAATTATGTTCCCAAATGGGACGCGGCGGGCACGGCTTTAACTGCCACTAGTTTAATTTATGATAATGGCACTGACGTTACCATGGGTCTAGCTGGGGCTAATGTAAATTTGGCTAGTAATTTAGCCGTTGGTGGTAATACTACGGTTACCGGTCAAACAGTTAATCATAGTGTCAATAATCCATTTTATATTAATTCCAACGACCAGCTACAATTAAGAATAAACGCCGACGCCGCCGGCACAGGCAACTTTCAAATAAATAATGCGGCTAATAATACGGTTTTTGCCATTACCAATGCTGGTAATGTCGGTATCGGCACAATCGTGCCCGGCGCCAAGCTTGATGTCGCGGGTTCGGCTAAAGTCAACACTTTGACAGTCGGAACCTTTGCCGTGCCAGCCGCCAATGGTACAGCCGGTCAATTTTTGCAATATGACGGAACCTGGGCGACGCCACCGGCCGGTCTGACTGGCAGCGGCACGGCCACTAGGTTGGCTAAGTGGAATTCTAATAATACTTTAGGTGACAGTATGGTATATGATGACGGTAGTAAAGTCGGTATTGGGGCCGCCAGCCCGGACGCTCTGACGAAACTTTATGTCTATGGAAATATTAGTGGTAACAATAGGGTGATAGTCAGAAATGACAATAATACCGGTGCGGCGGTTTATCGCCTGGAAGTAAAAAATTCTTCAGGTACTGTTAATGGCGCTTTTTTAGCCTTGAATGGTGATAGCGCGGTTAATTCGTCCAATGTTTTCTCCGTGGGAAACGTTGTTGGTCCAATTGTTTTTATGACTGGCGGGGGAGCTCCCACTAATGAAAAAATGAGAATTACTTTTGATGGCAGAGTTGGGATTAATGTAACTTCACCTGACGCGCAATTTCAAGTTAATCCGCCCGCCTCAACAGAAGGCGTGAGGGTGCAGCTACCGGCTTCGTCAGCTTGGAGTCCCTTTGTCGCAGTTAATAGTGCCAAGGCTGATTTATTTCGCGTCAATGAATTAGGTAACGTGACGGCCGCTGGTAGCATCACCTCGGTTGGTGATGTTAACATTGGCGTTAATGGCATTATTAAGGGTACTAATTATTTAGAACTTGGCAATGGGGTATCTGGTAAAGAGGCAAATGCTGGCAAAATTGCTTACCAAAGATTTTCTCCCTATGACGCTTTGGATATCATTGGTGCTGGCACCATTAGCGGTAAGAGAAAAATTAAACTCTGGGATAATGTACTGATTGGCGGTAATGCCACGTCCAGTCATTTTGCCGCGGCTGAACTTTGTTTGAATGGTAGTTGTAAAACGGCTTGGCCGTCGGCTGGTCCGGGCACGGGTACGGTTAATAAATTAAGTAAGTGGTCAACCACTTCGTCTTTGGGTGATTCGCAAATTACTGATAATGGCACTAGTGTGGGAATTGGCGGCACAATACCCGCGACTAATCCGAAACTTTATGTGGCCGGGACTACTCAGTTCAACGGTGATTTTCTATTAAATAATACGACGGCCGGAACAAGCAAATTATTTTTCGGTAGCAATCTCCATCAAATTATTGCCGGTAATGATTCCAGTGATAGCATGTTAATTAATACGACTAATAATTTCAGTATTGCGGTTGGTGATGCTTATAATTCAGGTTTTGGTGCTTCAGCTGCCAATATTACCTTGACTCCGGGCACTAGTGGGCAAGTCATTGTCAATCAAGCCACAGTTAATCAGGCGACAATCCAGCTTAAGAAAAACGTCATGGGTTATATTCAGGATACGTCATGCCAAGCTGCCGAAGAAGGTCAAATAAAATACGTTAGACCCGCGGGTAGCAGTGGTCACGTTTTTGTTTGTATATATTACAGTGGAGACGTCTTAAAACCCGCTGGTCTTTATTGGCGAAATTTGACCAAAGATATTAATTAGTTTTTGATGAAAAATAAATTAATTTTAATTTTGGTTTTGGTGGTTTCGGCTGCTTTGGCCGGTCTGGCTTTTGTTGCCAGCGCGCCGGTGCCCGCAGTTTGTGGCGACGGCGTGGTTCAATCGCCCAACGATGCCGGTTTATATGAAAAGTGCGATGATGGCACCGGCTCGGGCGCCGCTCCGGTTCCGGCCGAAAGCGCTAGTTGCACGGCTCAGTGCGGCCAGAAAATGTTAGGTTGGGCCTGGGCGGATAATGGCGGCTGGATTTCTTTAAATAAAGATAATTGTAATTATTTATCCGGCACGGAAGTTTGCGGCGCGACTGCTCCCGCGATTGATTATTTCGTGCAAGTGGACGCGAACAATGATGTTCGGGGCTGGGGCTGGTCGGACAATTTAGGCTGGGTTTGTTTTGGTCAAACTTGCGACCAGGCTCATATTTGTGAATTAGCCGGCGGCAGTCCTTGCGTGCCGACTAATTTTGGTACGGGTATTCCGGAAACGGCAGGCACGAGCGGTTGGCGGGCGTATATTAAAGACAACGGCGAAAGTAACCCGCCCGTTTTGGGCTGGGGAAAAATTCTGGCTTTAAAAGATGAAGGTTGGCTGAACCTGTCTTGTCAAAATGATAATTCTTGTACGGCTGGCGCGACGGTTGATACGCAAATATATTTGACTAAAGGACTGTTCGGTTTGGCCGCCACACCGGAAAAAAGATTCAGCTTGAAAGGTTATGGCTTTAGCAGTGGCTCGTTGACCGGCGTGGGTTGGGTGGCGTTTTCACCCGAGATTGTTCAAGTTCAGCCTTGGCTGCAAACGCAGTATGGTGATATTTATTCCAATAAAGGTTTGTCGGGTCAACCGGCACCGCAACACGCCTACAATGCTACCTACCGCATTTTGTCCAGCGGACAAATCGTTGGTTTCTCTTCCGCTCAGGTTGAACCGCTTTGGGTGGAAGGGGGAGTGCAGCAGATAAATTTTCCGACGGCCGAGACTCGTTATTCTAACGCCTTGGGCGAACTTGATGTTTTGGGTTTAGTTTGCGATTTTGGCACAGCTGATACTTGTGTAAACAAATACGGCAATACGGTCGTTAATATTTCTAAAAATCCTTTGCAGTCCACGCAGACTTTGGGCGGAAAAATTTATTATTCGCCAACCAGTCTGAGTATTGGTTCGGCTAATCCGATCAAGTTGTCATTATTCAAAAATGGTATTAATTTTGAGAATGGCGCCGGCACGATCATTGTGAATGGTGATTTAACCATCAATAATGATATTTTGTACGATAATTCAAGCAGTTTAACGAAGTTTCGTAATTTGGCTTCAGTCGCCTGGATTGTCAAAGGTGATCTAAAAATCGGATCCGGCGTTAAAACATTGGCCGGAAATTTCGTAGTCATTGGTAATGATACGGCTTGCAGCGCGACCGGTGTTGGTCCGGCCGGCTGTGGTCAAGTTTTTTCTTGTTACAATGGCGTCAACTGCGGTCAAAACGGTTTATTGGTCAATGGTTTAATCATGGCGCGCAAATTTAACTTTGCCAGAACGTTCGCGCCGCCTACCGGTCTGGAAGCTTCCGAGGGTGTAATTTATGACGGCCGACTTTTAGCCAATACGCCACCGGGTCTGGGCGATTTTGCCAAGTCCCTGCCAGTTTGGCGTCCAAATTTTTCAAATTAGTAGACGGCATTAGATAAAAAATGTTATAATAGTTGAGTATGGGGTTATTTTCTACACCACAAAGTTACTTGGGGATAGATTTCGATACCAATGGCGTAAAAGTCGTTGAGCTTTTGAATGAACAAGGCCGGCCGCGCTTGGTTACTTACGGCTATCTGGATATTGAAGTGGAAAAATCCAACGCCACCAAAGAAAAAATCAGTTATCTTGATACCGCTAAATGGATTAAGGCGGTTTGTAAAGAAGCCAAAACGACTACGACCAAAGTGGTTACGGCCTTACCGGCTTTTTCGGTTTTCAGTTCCATCCTTAACTTGCCGGAAATGCCCAGTAAAGATTTGGCAGCGGCTGTTAAGTGGGAAGCCAAAAAAATTATTCCCATGCCCATTCAAGAAATGATTTTAGATTGGAAAATTTTACCGGCCGTGGCCGGAGAAAATCAGACCATCAATAGCAACGCGGACACGGCGTTTGGCTACAGTACGAATGGCAATGAAGAAGAATTGAGAAAAAAAGGTTTTTTAAAAATCAGTCCGGAAACCAAAAAAAAGTATTTAAAAGTTTTATTGACGGCCGCGGCCAAGGATCTGGTTAAGCGCTATATTGAAATCTTTAAGGCCGCCAATTTGAATTTATTAAGCCTGGATACTGAGCAATTCGCCTTGATTCGGTCTTTAGTCGGTAATGATCGGGCGCCATTAATGATTGTTGATATCGGTTCAGTGGTTACTAACGTCACTATCGTTTCCGAAAACGTTCCCTTGTTAAATCGCAGCATTGATATCGGGGGATTAACCATTACCAAAGCCATTGCCAGCAGCTTAAATATTAATTTAGGCCGGGCGGAGCAGTTTAAATACGACGTGGGTTTAAGCCAGCAAGTTAGTCAGGGGAATGTGCCCAAGGCGATTGAAACCACTTTAACTCCGATTGTGGACGAGTTGCGATATAGCATTAATTTATTTAAAAATCAGAGCCAGAGAAATATTGAAAAAATTATTTTAACGGGCGGCTCGTCTTTATTGATGAATTTGCCGGGTTATTTAACCAATCTTTTGGGGGTTAGAGTGTTTTTGGGAGATCCGTGGGCTCGGGTAGTTTATCCTCAGGATCTGAAACCAATTTTAGAT
>Ga0172381_10000678_pt1 | contig 41357 bp, 62 predicted proteins | sample Leawel6488metaG_FD_119754 | JGI IMG/M metagenome (GOLD analysis project Ga0172381, IMG submission 119754) | Leachate microbial communities from a municipal landfill in Southern Ontario, Canada - Leachate well 64-88 metaG | ecosystem: Engineered > Solid waste > Landfill > Unclassified | place... | reverse complement strand
TCATCATATCTTTCTATGTAATTACTTACTATTTTTAGCATAATAATGGTTTAATAATTCGTTACATAATGTTAATGTAGCTGGATTACGTTCCCAACTCATCATTTCTGGATGAAACTGGAAACATAACGATTTAGTGTTTTTGTAGAATACGATTTCTGGTTCTATATAACCATATTTATCTTTTGGCATATCAATTATAGCATCTTCTCCATTATAGAAAGATGTAGATATAGCCAATCCTTTGTGATCACATGCTCTACCAACTAAATCAAATGTTGTTGGATCTAGATTAAATGGGAACATCATTTGATGATGTAAACTGTTTACTGGTAAGATGTTTTTTGGATCATTATTAATCATAATAGCATGTCCACCATTATGAGATTCAAAATGTTGAACAAGTTTACCACCAGATGCGGCGGTTAGCATTTGCGCACCTCTACATAATCCAATTTTAAACTTATTCTTAAATTCTGGACTAGATGCATATTCCCACTGTCTTGTATCCATCTCTATGTGTGCGTATGTATGAGATCCTATTTTTTCTCCATATAAACTTGGATGTATATCGCTTCCACCAGGAAACGTAATAATATCAGCCTCTAAAGGGTCTAATGTTGTCTTAGAGTTTAGAATCCATGCTCCATCCCATGCTGACCCTACGTTAAATACTTTGTACATTTATATTAGTTGTGCGTTTTAATTTTACATTAATTGGATATGTTGTAACAAAAATACCGGATACAGAATCTTCTAGATATAATGTTCCATATAAAATAGAATATACATCTGAAATCATATCCTTTACGATATATTCTCGATCTTTTACAAGACCATGGCAACAATTGTCTACTACGGAAATTACAGTTGATCCAATAGCAAAATTTTCCTCATTATTATGATTGTTATTTAGCATTGGAATATATTTAATATCGGACGGCACAAAATGTAATGTTTTTCTCCCTTGAGATAATCCATATATATATTTTGATCCATCCTTTTGAATATCATTTAATTGTAAAATCGAGTTATATATTACTTCATAATTTTCTCCAGAAAATAATTTAGATGACTTATCGCTTCCATGTACGAAATAATATAATTTTAGCGAATATAAGTCTATTTTAGATGATCTTTGAAAAATATCGGATAGTCTTTTTTTCTCTATGTTAATTCTAATAGGTAAACTTGTATTACCATCTAATGCTATACATTGAAACATGTCGTCTAAATCTTTTTCTATGAAAACTAATCCATTAGGATCATCTTGTATATATGCCGGAATTTCTTCTTTCATAGTTTATTAGAATCCATTATTATAGTTCTCCATAATTCTCGTGCTTCTTGATCGTACTTAATCTTTTCCTTCCTAGTAGGAGATCTTTTACGTCCATCTTCATAAATAACAAACCTTTTATCAAATAGTAATTCCACAAATGGTCTCATCTTCCATCTGTATAGACAAGCCTGTGGCGAAAAAGACGTAATTCTTTGTTCTTGTAACATATTAATCTTGTGTTAATAACGTTAAATTTGTACCTTTATTGGTTTTACATAATGATTGCGCGACCTCTAATCTTGATAATAAAGTTGGTGTTGTATCTTCTGGTAATACAATTGTACCGCCTATTCTACAAAACACTTCTTCAAAATCAGGAAAGTCTTCTTTTAAAGCTGAATCTACATTGGCTTTAATTTCTTCAGATATATCTTCATCACAAATAATAATCATTGTGTTAGGATATAATAAACCAGATTGAGAATCATAATTAGTGCCAATAAACGTTTCTAAAGAAGAGAAAATGTCTTTACAGATTAATTCTAATTGTGCATTTCCTATTGTTTTATATTGACCCTCTGATATTCCAACACAAATCTGAAATGCGAATGCTTCTTCGTTATTAGATTCTGTAAAATCTCTTAAATATTTCAAAAACGTATCTTTAGTCATACATCCTATATAGGAGTCGTTCTGGACACGTTGTGATAAAGAGAACAGGCTAGTCTTAATTAGACCAACCTGTTCTTCAATTGTTTTTTGTTCTGCCATTATTCTTCTTTTGGCTTTATAACTGGTTTTTTCCTTAATGCTCCAATGCTGTCGTAAGCAGTAAAGATCTCTGTTCTATCAGCTTTGGTCATCATACCTTGGTCCATAGCCTTAGATAGAGCTATTTTACGTCCGATTTTGCGAACATCCTGATCTTTACGAGATCTACGTACTGTTGCTTCTCCAACAATTGTATTGTCTATGGAATCTTTTATAATGCAATGTGTGGATAGAATTGAGGTGTTTTTTCTACCTTCTTCATCTACTTCCGTGTGTTTGTCTGGATATGAAAATCCAACAATAAATCTTCCAAAATTATGCATAATATTTAAAATTTAAGAATTAATATAGTTTAATAATAGTATCACAAATCCAAATGTAACAAATGCTATCTCTATTAGATTAAAAGTTCTCATCTGTAATGACTTAAGTGGTCCATTTGACGTAAATATCATATATATAGCAGAAACAAACATTCTAATAATTTCTATTGCTAGACATATAATTCCAATAATAATAAGTACATTAATCATATAGTTTATTCTTTTACTAAATGAAGTTCTTTTGTTGATTCTAATGTTTGGAGAATATTATCCTCCGTATCTACAACAGAATATTTTAATTTTTCTGGTTGCATGAGTTCAGGTCCAATAGTTATTTCTTTAATAGAAACATAATCCCATCCCTTATAATCGCGATTGATAAGGGTAAGATTTTTGTTAAGAAAACGTGTGTTATTTTCGCTCCATTTAAACCCTGCCGACTCGCTATCTAGATGGATTATATGGTCTCCACATTTTAACTGTCGTTCACCATTTCTATATGTTAATATAGCATTTTCTGGTACATTATCAATAGTAAATGGTTTAGGATTAGATTTAGGAATTATAATGTTTTTAATACTCATAATAGTTTCTCCAGGTACTTTTTCAAATACGGTAAATGGGTTTAATCCATTTTCTTCACAAAAATCCATACACATGTCTGCATAATCTTTTGACCCAAGGTTAAAAGGACATTTATCCCCTTGAGATGGGCAAACTGGACAACCACCTCGTTTTTCTTTCACTTGTATTGGGTAATAATTACCAGTTCCAATACGTATTATTTTAATGTTGTCTTTTGGCATTGGTTGATTATTGGTTTTAAGCGGCACCCAACGGCCAACTCCTCCGCAAAAATGGCGTCCACAACCAAATCCCTTGTCTGTTGGACACATCCATACTCCATTTTTATTTTGCACTTTTGGAATTTTACAATTCTGACAATCCCATGTTTCTTTTATTTCAAATTGATATATTTTACCTAAATATAGAATAGTTTTTGGAGTATCAAATTTGCCAACCGGTACTGCTGGTTGTGTAGTTTCTTCCTTATGTTTTTTAGTATGACTACTATTATAATGCCAATTTCGGAATGCTGGTACAAAATCTATTTTAGACCAAGTATAATCTGGATGGAACTTTTGAATAAAATTAGCATATAGTTTTAACCTTATACCAATTCCTGTCATTTGTCTTGATATAAGACCATATATACTCCATAAAGGCATCTTTGGGAACTCTTTTATTGCTCTTTGACTATGCATTGTAGTACTATTGGGATATTTTGAATGATCCCAAACATATTCAAACAACTTTTGATCTTCTTCATAAGACCATTGCTTGTTCGTATTCATTATAGATTCTGTTTATTTTAGAATTTCAGTTTTAGTTACTTGTATGGGTTTTAATCCATCAAATTTAATATGATAGACATAGATAGCTTCTTTTGGAATCTCATCGTCTGGATGATAACAGTTTTTCCAAATAGGAGAATTGTTTAGATCTTTAGTGATGTTTTCATCATTAATAGTACTGTATACTTTAATTACCTTCATTTTAATTATTAGTTTATATTTGTTAATCCTAAAAATGGTGTAGTTTTAGAAAAAGAATTTCCAATGATTTTAATTTTCACTATTTCAATCTTATCACTTGAGGACAAATTTAATTGCTTCATAATAGATCGTATGCTATATTCATGTTCGTTTCTACAATATAAAGTCGTTATAGAGCCGTTTTTAGACGTTATTAGACATTCAACTATCTCTCCTGGTTCTATATCATTACTTAGTGTAAAATAGCATAATTCCTCATTGGAAACTCTTTTTTCAACCTTTTGTTTTAATATTGGTCTTCTTGTAGCCATTAATCAATCATATCTTCTGGACTAAACTCGTCCAATCCATACACGTCTTCTGTATCCATAATTATACGTGTTTGATAATTTTAAGTTTCTCAGATGACTCAACAGTAGTTAATACATTATCATGTTCATCTATAATATCATATTTTTCTTTGATAAGAAATATTTCTTTTCCTGGTAACAGTTCAACTACTTTAATGATATCGTATACTGAAAATTGTTTATGTTTTAACGTTACGGTATCATAGTCACTTAAAAATGGGACAAGTAATTTTCTAAATGAAGATCCAGTAATTATACTATGTGATTTCATAAATATGCTACCATCTTGTCTCGTAATCTCGGCATAAGTAGGCCAAACAAATTCTTTTTCTTTATTCATAGTTTCTATATTATTAGCGATATTTATAGATGGACTATCAATATCATGTCCATGATTTTTAGAGTAGTAATTGCCTCTAAAAATCTCAATAAATCTTTTTATATCTTGATTTGTTTCTAAATTTCTTGATTGCCCATACATTATATAAAGATTCATTCTATTTTGAATAGAAGTGCAATTTCTGTTGTTTATTATCAAAAATAATTTTGCTCTTGTGTGTCCTAGTTTACCCATGATATTAGGGTATAAAGGATACGCATTATTAATTGCTTTAATTAACTTAAAGTCCTCGTCAAATGTCCAAATATTACTCATTTTATTTAATGATTAAAGTTTCTTGTTTACATTCAGTAAAATAATTTGAGTCTTCGTCTAATACGTAAGGGTATCCTGCGTTTTCTCCAGAAATTTGTAGTAATATATCGTCGCTTTTTGTATCATTTGTAACAATATACAAATCCATGTTTTGAGCATTTAGAATACTCCCAATTACTAAAGACTTAATTTCTCTAAGTGTTAAATAATTCTTTGACAGTTGTTTTTGTAAATATATTTTGCTCATTTTAATTTATTTTATTACGTTTTTCACATTCTTGTTCTGCTTCTTCTATAGATAGAAATATATCTTCTTTATCTCTTAAAATAGTATCATTATTTACAATATAATTTTCAGATATAGTTTCACTTGCCACTATAATTATATTGGAAATTTTGCCTTTATAATAGCTCCATTGGGCAATTCTTGGATCTACCCAAATAACAAATACTTCTTGCCATAGGTTATAAGTAGATACAAAATTCATGTTTTTATTTCTGTTATACGACTATCCCCAATAGAAATCCATATACAGTTATATGTCCAAATATATCATTTGCATCGCTATATTCGTCTGACAATAAAAATATAATAAATGATATTATAACAATTATTGCAATAATTAATATTAATAACATTTTAATTCCTCCAATGTTCTATAGTTTTTACTATTCTTACCTTAATACAATTGATAAATCCGTTTTCGCTGGTATTGTCTTTAACAATAATGGTTTGTGTTTTTACTCCATTTTGTCCTTTTCTGAACTTAGATCCAGTAATTGGATTAACGTTCATTCGCCTAAGTCTTCTTGTATAGCTCATTTTGGTTAGATTAATTCGTAATCAAATTCTGTCTGTCCTGCAACCTCGCGCAAATTAGCTCTTAAGCGTTGATTTTTACTTAATTGAGCCCATTTAAATTTCGTATATCCATGTACAATACCTTCCATAGATACAGAATGTTGTACAAATGATTCGGATAACGTTGTTTTATGAGTTACCTCACTTGGTACAGAAATAGATTGAGCAAATTTATTACTCCTTACTTCGATACCTCCAATCACTTTAATTGTTGAAAACACAGTAGCTTGTACTGGTGCTCCCTCTTGTTTCCAAGTCAGGAGACATTTTGAATTAAGATCCATTATATAAAAAATGTAAACAAAGTTTTTATAATTGAATTTTTACTGGGATACCAGTGATACTATCTAGCTTTAATAACAAATCAGACAGATTATATATTAGTGTTGTTTTATCGTCTGATGATCTAGCGCATCCACGAATAAAAATGCGAGTATAATCTGTACCGAGTGTGTCTCTAATTTCTAAACCTCCACTAGATTCTATTCTAATATTTTTATTTTTTAACACATCGCCTTGTCCTCGAACTATTAATTTGTCGTTTTGGAACGTTATTGTAAAACAATTATTTCCAAACCCCTTAAACATTTTATAATCTTTAAATGCTTTAAATATAATTAATTTTCTCATACACAATAAGTTTTATAATTTGGATTTAGTGTCTATAATATCTCCGTCTATAGTATCTAACTGATTAAATACTCTTAATCTATCTTTAAAACTAATCCTATTATTATCCATATTTCTATCTACTCCTTTTATTATTAATTGTGTATATATATCACTTGAGTATAATGCGGGATAAGTATTTGAAGCTATTAATATACAATCATTTCGAATAATTGCTCCTTGTCCACGTTTGATTTTCTTTGATTGATAAACTATTTGTATTCTATCTGTTTGTGGATGCGTAGAATATACTTTAAGTATTAATATTTTTTCCATTTATTGTTGTATTAAAATAAAGACAACTATTTGACTACTATAGTTATCTAAATTATTCCCATAATCAAATATAATCTTTTTAGATATATAAAATGGTTTTGCCCTTATAGATTTCAGATAAATCTTTCCTCGTTCGGTACTTCCATGTGTTGTTACTACGTAGCGATTATATTCATGAGATCTGGTTACAACCTTGTATGAATAGACTCAAATATGGTACTATTATAATGGTTGAACATATCTTGTAATTCTAGAACACTCTACATGTTCTATAGTTATTATGTCTTGACCTAAAGATTCTATAGGTTTAATTATATAATAATCTCCTGATCCTATTATGTTTGAGTTATAGATATAGTCGTCAGTATAAGTAATATTATAAATTATACCTAAATATTTGCTTATAACAATTCCTTTTCTTTCTTTTCCTTCATCGTCATTCCAATAAATAGTATATCCAATCATAATGTTATTATTTAATTAAATAAAAATAAGGAAGAATAGGATAAAACTACTACATAAAATCCCATTCCTCCTTATAATTCAAACCATAGCTTACATGCTAAAGTTCAATGCTCCTGTAAACTTCTTTTCTGCGGCAACATCTACCAAGTCACGCTGTGTAATGGTTTCCCATCCTTCAAATGGAACCATTTTCAAAACTGTCCCATTAGGTGTAGCGAAATCTTGGGTAATCATTTCACCCGCATCATCAGATGCAACATGAATCGAATTATCATATGCCGTTGGCAATGATTTTACCCTGGTTGTAGACCGATACTGATGACCATCTACTTCGAAAATAGCTACCAAATTGCCAGAATTTCGGGCATTGGTAAAACGCAATTTGTTTGCGTTCTTTGTGATAATTTTTGACATTTCTGTCTCTCCTTTTTTAATTAAACAATAAATAATAATAAATATATTGCAAAAAGGGTAGCCTAAGCTACCTTTATACAATCGAACTTAACGGATTAATACCCGTATAAATTGATTCATCTTCTTCATCATACAATGAAGGTAAACATTCGGTCAGAAATATTATCTGACCTTCAAACAATTTGAAATCATTCATGATCTTTTTTGTTTTTGTTTAATGAATCACTAATTACCCATACAATTATAGGTAATATCCATAGAGCCCCAAACAAGGCCGTTTTAAAGCCATTTAAGAGGTCTATTTGTTTTAATTGACCAAATCTTAACTGATATATTAAGAATAGAATATACCCAATTATATACCAATAAATAGCATATAACAATATCGTTATCATAACCTGTATCATAATAATGTTTTATTTGGTTAAATTTGATGCGGGGATAGGACTTGAACCTATAACCTTAAGTTTATGAGACTTACGAGCTACCAATTGCTCCACCCCACATGTTTGTAAAAAAGGATAGCAAATAAACTAACTCTTACTTGCTATCCTTTATCTGTCTATTCTATTATTTTTTATTTATCTACAATTTACAACCCTAGGTTTTTTCGTTTATGGGTTGCTAATATTAACTACTATTATTCATTAATATTAGATACATCATACGGAGCAGCTCTAATAGCTGGCAATTTAATTTGGCTATTTATACAACTTATAGATTTGCCCATCAATTGTTGATGGTATTTAAGTAATCTAATAAACGGTTTATCCCAAGTGGCGTATGATGGCATATATTTGTTAATATTGCCTGGATACATTTTTTACGGATATAAATAAATTACATTATTTGTACTAGCAAGACTTGAACAAAGAAAAACAATATTGTTTACAACTAAACAACTTTTTTCTTTTAAGGTATATATACGAAAAGGATCTTTGCCAATTCGTATTGCCATTTTAGATTCTACTTTAGTTGTCATTTGTTAGATATATACATTAGTTGGATACTATTAGAAAACCTCGTAATGATAACATTTTTATTACATCGTTTTGGATCATATATTCTTGTTTTGTGAGAATTGCGATCACTTAATAAAAGATGATCTTTATAACAAGTAATTAAATATACTCCTTTACAAATATATCCTTCATATATATAAATAATATTATCTGTAAAAAATAAATGATATCCTAAAAATACTGATCTTAGTTCTTTCATAATACTTACGTATATTATGTTAATGTTACATCATCGTCATTATCCATGATTAAATAAATCATAGATCCTATAAATAAAGCTACTAATATTGCACTTATCATAGTTATTTTATTAAACGTTTGTTACATATCCACATTTGCTTTATTAAAAATCCACATACTATTACTAATCCTATCAATAATAATATATCGTTTTTAATATTATATCCATGCATGATTAATACCATGCCAGATGTGAAAATGGTGTATTTAGCTATTAATATAAAAATCTTCATATGGTTTAATTTATAATGTTTGTACAATATAATCATTTGGCCATTGAATGGCCCATATAATTACCTGGAGATCAACTGATGTTGCAACAACAACCAAGGCATTATTAATTATTTCATTAATTTGTTTTGGTTTTAATATTATTTGGTTGTTACAATAGGTATAAATAGTTGTAGAAAAATACAGTTTTTTATATTTTAATATCTTTTTAATTTGCCGTTTCCCATGAGCTCCAATACTCATATTACAAGCTAAACACATATAGATTAAATTTAAAGTTAATTAATATCGTATCACTCTGTATTTATAGAGGCTTGTGACTCTCAACAATTGTTGGCTACATTAATATTTTTTTCAATGCATTTGGAATACATCGTGAACGATTTCTTTAACTGAATCGCTATCACATGACTTTATGCCATTTACCTGTTTATACCGATTGCGGTTTATCAGGGTTTATTTATTTATACTTTCATAGTATTTATATATCTGTGTAGTAGACGCTTTTCAGAAAGTCTATTTATTACAAATATGTTGACAACTACGTGAACAGTCTCTTTTTTTTGTTTGTTTTGACTGCTATCACATAACCATTGCAGTGATTATTACCTGTTTATGGGAGCTGCAACTCAACCATTTATCAGGATTTGGGTTTATTTTTATTGAGCATCAAGCAAATAATTCTGCTTTATAGATCCTTGTGGAATGTAAATAATGTAATTTGGTTTTTTGCATCCACAAAATAAAGAGAATTTATTGATTATTGCTCCTTTAATTGGTTGTTTTTCGTATTTTTCTACCTTCGGTTTATCTTCTGAATATTTAATTTTAGCATATTGATAATTAACTTGCTTTAATTTATAATATCCATCTTGTTGATAATAAAATGTATATTGCATTACATTATCAACAGTACCACATCCAAGAAAGAATGATCCATGTATACCATTACCATCTTGTATAGCCTCAAGGCTATATGACGTGATAACAGTTTCTGTTTTAGATGGTATTATACAAGCAATCATTAAACCAATGACAACTCCTGCTAAAGCTCCTAGAATTCCATCTAAAGCTCCTAGAATTCCATAATCAAACAAGTCTTTTATTCTCTCGTAATTAAACACAATGAATAATATTGCACCAATTGATGCACAAATAATTAGTGTTAACATAGTCGATTTTTAATGTTGTTTTACAATCTTAATTTGAGGTACACCAAACTTTTTGGCAACTTCGTCCATAGTAACCTCTTTAATAGGTTCTTGAATAGGAATTTCCCATGCAAATGGCCAAGCAGTTACCTGTATTGTATTTTTGGAACTTTCCATATTCGTACATCCACTCCATGCAAGATATAAATTGTGGTTTGTTTTATTTGGTAATGCAAATACAACCCTTGGATTCGCTAAGGCAATGTTGTCGCAATTACCTACTAACATCATTCTAGGAAGAATAGATTGTTTTGGATAACTATCAAAGAACAGACTAAAGTACTTTCTGTCAATTACTGATGACCAGAAAATATTTCCATCCATGCTATCTTGCCAATCAAATCCCCCTTGAGATTTTCCAGCGCTATTATTGCGTTCAAAAACTGAAATATCTCTTTTATTCCCTTGTTGTACCTGATACTCAAGCATTTTATCAATAACTTCTTGAGGGAAGTCTTTAATTTGATTTTCCATAATATTTTAAATAAAGAATTTTAATAATATTGATTCATTACGATTTCTTAATGCTTTGATAAGCTTATCTAATAATATCTTGTCATAAAGCGTTAACTCATTATTAAACTTTAAAGCCTCTTCTGAGTTCCAACCATTAAAAGAATTAAATTCTCTATCATTTATGGCATTTGCTGCCCAAATAGATATTTTTAACTTTTTATTTTGTAAATTATAGTGATCAACTTCCCAGTCATTTGGATGACATAATATATCTCTATATATTTCTAACACTTTCGTTGAGAAGTAATCAGAAACATTATTAGTTACATTACCAAATTGAGATAATGCTCTATTAATAACATGTTCAATTTGTTGATTATGTAATCTATTTTTGTTTTGTTGTAAATGGATTAATATTCCAAATCCAACTCCCTGTATAGCAATCAGGGTAACCATAAATACGATTATAGTTTGCTCCATAATGTTTTTATTTAGTATGTTTATTAAACCAGGAAAAGAACTTGTTCGATACTTCTATCGCGATAGCTCCGTTTGTTGTTGTAATAATAATAAGTACAACTAAAGCTAATATATCTTGCGGTAAAATATTATAATTGTTATATATTGCAATCATACACAATGGTATAGTTAAAGATACAACAAGGAATATGATACACAATAGTAAAATATTGATTAGTTTCATTTTGTAATTATTATTTATGATCTTTGAAAATTATGTTGAAAAATATTGTTAAAACAGTTATATATGCAACAATATAGAGAATGACAAGTATAATAATTATAGTTTTTTCCATAATTGAATGGTTATAAAATGTAATAATGTATGGATAATAATAATGTTATTAGCTATGAAATATTAACTAATGGGAAATAAGGGATAAAGAGGAGGAAATGAGTGGTTTCAGTACTCCAAATCCTCCCCTTACATTCACTTGTCTATAATATCAAGCCCAATGATATTCAATTACTTACGCATATATAAACCTACTTAAACCTTTATACCACAACTATATTAATAACATTACCCAACCTATAGATGATAGTATAATCACTATAGATAGTAGTACTACATATATTATAGTACGAATAGATAGTTTACGCATAACATATATAGTATTGGGTTAAAATAGAAAGGGAGCATTAGCATCATATAACTATGAAAAGACTAACTAACTGAGTAACACCAAGCAAAGAACGCCGATGCTAATACCCCCTTATATTGTAGTAGGGTTTACCCTACATTGTGAACTGGTGGAACGTGGTAGACTTTGTGACGTACACTGCCTTGGCATATACGAAGTTCTTACCATTGATTTCCTTGATTTGCGCTTCATCATATTCATACTCACGGAACAATGGTGTTCCGAATGGAGTATTGGTTGTGATAATTAAATCATCACCTACGAACTGGGACAAACCCTTCCTTGAAGGAGTACAGACCATCCCATCAACAACTTGAAATTTCTTCATGATATAGTAGTTTTAATTAGTAACTCATATTTAACCCACGGGGATATCCCCCGCTTGATTTTAGGTGGGGTCGAGTATAGGAAGTACCGTTCGCAGTTGATATTTTATAAAAAAAAATGAAAAAAAATTTGTAAAATAATAAAAAATGTTGTATATTTGTAAAAAAATATTTTAAATATGAATATATACATTTATACACTTTCAGATCCACAAACTGGAGAAATAAGATACATTGGTCAAACAAGTAATCCTAAAAATAGAATAAAATCTCATTTACAAGAAAACAGTTTTTCTAGAAAAAGCAATTGGGTTAGATCTTTAAAGTTAAAGGGGCTAATAGTTATAATGGATATTATAGATATATGCGATGAATTGTTATGGGAGGAATTGGAAATTTATTATATTTCACTTTTTAAATGTTGCGGATTTAATTTAACAAACCATAGTACAGGTGGAGTTGGCAATGTTTTTTATGCCAGCAACTATATTGGAAGCATTGATGTTCGTAGTAGAAAAATGTGGGAGCATTATCATGGAACTATAGATACAATATATCAAGAGTTGTTATATCAAGAATTTTTAGATAAAAAACGTAAAACCAAAAGAATTAATAAAAGAGTTATAGCTTATGATATACAAGGTATATTTCCAGATATAGAATTTCCATCAATAATAAAAGCAGCAAAATGTTTAAAAATTAGACCACAAAAAATATCGGATATATTAAACCATAATGGTGTTAAGCGGAAATCGAAACATGGAATTAGATATGTTTATAAAAAAACAATACATGGATATAGTTTTAAATGGGCATAATGGTCTTTATATTTACCTATAACATCTCTTGTTATTCTAGTTCTAGGATAGTTGATTTTATTAGGATGTAAAAATAAACAACTCTTGTTATCATTTTTTCGTTAAAATATTTGGAAAAAGAGCAATAATGTTGTATCTTTGCATCAGTTTATCTCCATAAGGTGAGACCTGAGAGACCTCATGAAAGTGGACGAACTAGGGGTAATATTACAAATAGTAAGAAATGCTCCTTAAGGATTAGATGAACAAATATAGATTATTACTTACACATGTGCCTAGGGGATTGGTTTTTAAAGTGTAAGGTTCGGTTCGAGTGGTAGAGAAAGACTACACAAGTTTACGGGATAATCTAAGTCGAAATCCACATAACGAGTATTGGGAACTACGCCCTTACTAGGAACTCTCTATAAGTAATAGAGAAAAAATAAAGAAGGAATAAATGAAGAAGATTATAGGTTTAGTATTTATTGTAAGTATGTGTTTTATGTCGTGTGGTATTAGTAAACAAACTATAGATCCTTATAAGGTAAATAGAATGGAGCACATGTATGAACCATATGTTTACGACTCTATAAGTAGACCAATGAAGAGGCATGTATATAGGATAGAAAACGAGATTAAAATGATTAATGTTATTAACTATGAGTAATGGACAGAATGTTGTAGTAAGGAGCGTACCGATTGCTCCAATAGTAAAGGCGATAAGTCATTTCCTTTCTAGAAACTCCCTTTGGTTGTTACCTATAGTTAAGATGGGAATAAAGAAACTTGGTTTATTAATTAATAAAAACAAAAAAATGGAAAAAGGTATTTTGAGTAAAGAGTTAGAGTCCACTCTAGCTAAATTGGCTGATGACGCGATTAAACTTCCTGGTGTATGGGAAATTTTGGATGGTACTGGATTTAAGATTGCTATTGCTATCATAGATGATAATGTGGCAGAAAAGATTCCTGAACCTTACAAGGCACAGATTACCGCTATCTTGGAAAAGATTCTAAAGGAGAAAGACTATGAAGCTGCTGCATTATTGGTAGCTGATGCTGTAGATCTATTGGTAGATGTTCCAGGTATTGATGATGCAACCGAGAAATTTATGTTTGTAGGTTTCTTCACTGCACTTGCTGGCTTGCTTATTAAAGCATAATTTAACCATGATGAAGAAGGGTAGGTATTTGGTTATCTACCCTTTTTTTATCTCTTAATATTATAGTTATGAAACAAAAAAATGTTGATAGGTTAAGGGAATTAGAATGGTTTGAGGAGGAGTATAATAGACACGAACAAGGTGGTCTGATAGAAATAGATCAACCAATAAAAGATGCAACAAATATTGTTAATTTAGATATGAATAGAATTACTAAGTTAAAGGACATAGATACCAATAGCCATTCTTACCGCATGACACATGATCCTGAATATAATGCAATGTGGACAAAGCGCTCCATAGAAACTACAGCGAGATATGGTGGAATTGATTATCCAAAAGAAGATATAAGATCTAAAAACTATACTGGCAACCCAAATTCCATGTTTTCAACAGGAAAAACTGGTAGGATTGCGTCTGAAGTTGAGAATTTTAATAATGAATTAATTGGGGCATTTTTGCCAATTCCGGAACTTGTTAGTTTAAATAAAATAAAAAAACTAATAACAAGTGGATCAAAACAGATATATACACCAAGTACTAACGCTTACTATAGAGTAGTAAATGAAACAGCGGCTAGGGATTTTTTGGAGAATCAAATTGTACGTAGTAGTCCAACTGGAGACAACTCTCTAGCAAATATGGTTGGGAAAATAAATATAAATGGTAGACCAACTGCTTGGCCGTCGTTTGCCAAGGGAACTCCAGACTTAACTTATTCATATGGAGATGCAAGCCATTATGTTATTGAAACAACTAGACCAATGAAAACGTCAACTGTAGCGAGACATGGACGTGGATCTACTAGATTTCCAGTTGACAAAGATGGTAAATACATAACCGAATTTCCAACTTCGCAAGCAAAACTATTTAAATCAAACAATGAGGGAGGATATGATTTCGTCCCCACAAAGGGGAATGGTGGCATGTTAGATAACTTAAAATCTAAAGATAAACAGCGGATGCAAGAATTAATAGATTTTGAACAAATGTATGAAAGGGTAAATAAGATATGGCATTAATAGATATATATAATAATAGGATAACAATATATGGAGTCATGGACTCTACGTTTGTTACAGAATTGCAGTCGGAATATAGTGGATTCACTATAGAGTATAAAACAACTGATTATGATGGAGAGTTTTAAATTATGAAGGTAACAATAGATGACAAAGCAAAAACTATCTTTATAGAAGATAATACTTTGGTGGATGATTTCTTGACGTGGTGGACTATGTTTAGGGTGCATACATGGGACTGGAAGGAGTATAGAATAGTTAATTATAGTTCTCCTATATTTATTCCTTATTTTAGTACTCCAGGACCAAATACGAGCACGGAGATATGGTGTAATACTACAACTAATCATGTATGATAAAGAAAAAGATTAAACTAGATTTTCTACCTATTACAATTACATTAGTTATTATAGAAAATAAGGATGAAGACTATTGTGGAATAGTTACTAATATGAGAGATACGTTTGCTACTGGAAGAACTATAACTAATAACCATGGGGGTGTATGTATAGCCATTGATAGCTCTACCTATAATTGCAACCTAGAGTATTTATCACACGAAATAGAGCATGCGGTTGATTATATAGAGGAATATATTAATCAAGAAACAATACCGTTAAATGAATATAGGGCATATTTAATAGGGTATCTAAATAAAAGAATAACAACTTACTTTCTAGAGAGTGGTTATACTATACAAAAAGATAAGGGAGATTACTTTTGGATAAAAAATAATAAAGAGGTAGAATGTTTGACCCACCATACGAATATTGAGGTGGCAATCAATTAGTTAGCGTTTTGGGTCAAAAATAAATGTGTTTTTATTTGGAAATCCAATAAATATGTCGTATATTTGTATCGTAATTCTTAGTAAAGCCTCTTAATAATGATTTTTAACGTAACTAAGAATAAAAAATTAACCAATATTAAAATAGATGTTTAGAGAAGAAGAAGACTTAAACATTATTAACAGGTTAAACAAGCATTCAGAAATGATTAACAAGAGAGAAGAAAAGAATTTGATGATTCCTATTACAATTGTCTCGATACAAGGAGAGGCAAAAAAGTTGGGTATAAGTAATACTCCAATATTTTGTAAAATAGAGGGATTAAATGTTGATGAAAATGAAGGGTCTTTGATTTCTAATGGAGACTACACTTTATTTGTAGACGAGATTAGTGAAACAGGATTCGTTAAACTGTATCTCTTTGGAGCAGAATATAGCGAATCAATTGGTCGAGACGAATTTAAAAAAGACTGGTTCATATTATGTTAAATCAAGTAGTAGATTTTTTAAAAGAAAAACCTGGATATGTTAAAGAGGGTGGAGTTAGATTGTCAAATATCTTAAATTCCAGAAACATTAAAACAAATCCAGAAGAATGCAAAGAAGCAATAAGAGTATTTTTATTTAAACAGAAAGAGAGTGCAAGAAGAATTGCAAAAACGTTGGCTCCTAAGATTTTGTTACTAGATATAGAAACAACCCCATTAGAAGCATATGTTTGGCAAATGCAGGTATGGAAAGCTAGGGTAAATGATGAGTCTGTGATATCTAAATGGTTTATGTTGTCATGGAGCGCTAAGTGGTTATTGTCGCCTGAAATGATGTCTATGAGTCTAACTGGTGAAGAGGTTTTGAAAGAAGATGATAGTAGGATTGTAAAGGAATTATGGAAACTATTGGATGACGCAGACGTAATTTGTGCCCACAACGGCGACAGATTTGATGTCCCAAACATCAATACTAGATTCATAGTTTCTGGATTATATCCAACCAAACCTTATCAAACAATAGATACGTTAAGGGTTGCACAGAAACAATTTGGATTTACCCACAATTCACTTAATGCGTTAGCTGGTCAATTTGGGTTGCCTCCAAAAATTGATACGACATTTGATCTATGGAAACGCTGTAAGAACGGAGATGATGATGCTTTGAAAGAAATGGAAACTTATAATAGACATGATGTAGAAATTTTAGAAGAGGTTTATCTTAAGTTAAGACCATGGATTAAATCGCATCCAAATGTTGGTTTATATATGGAAACAGAATATGCAGTATGTCCAAACTGTGGTGGAGAGCATTTAGAGGACGTTGGGACATATTATACGCAGGTAGGACGATATCAAGCGTTTAGATGTGAGTGTGGAGCAATAGGAAGGCGTAGGATTAATTTAGTACCTAAAGAACAACGAGAACATTTAACTATAAGTATAGCAAAGTAATGATAAAACACAAACGAGAAAAAACAGTAACAGAGAAGGCGTTTGCCAATAGAGATGATAATTATATTATCAAGACTAAAGAAAGAATTACTAAGAGTTTATTTGGAATAACATTATTTACTAGAGAAAATTTTGAGAATCTAGAAAGTATAGATGTTACGAAAAAAGAACAGGAAGAAGTTATTTCTAAAGGGAAAATTGGATTTAATGTAGGGAGTAAATAATATGACGAAAGAAGAATTAAAAGAGTTTGTACCGCGTAAGAACGGTGTTGTAATTAGAGAAAATAAAAAGTCTAAAAGTAGTATTATTTTATTAGATTCTAAGGATAGTGATACTTATAGATATACTTATTTTGTGTTTGCCAAAGCACCTAGAGTAGAAGAGTTAGAGATTGGAGAAGAAGTGTTCCCAATGGCCGGAATGTTAGCAGATCTTCATATAGAGGGATTAGGAGAGGATGAAACCTTTTATTATTGCGAAGATAGTTTTATTAAATTACATAAGATAAACGGAGTTTAACGACCTTTGAATTCGATACTAGGGGAGTTTGGTTGTAATCCTGCTCCCTTGGTATTGTAAAATAAAACCAATGGAATTAAAAATAAAAACAGATCCTTCAAGGTTTTTTAGACAACTATTAGAGATTTTAGATTTTACACCTAAGTATATAATATTAAGCAATAGAGAAAAGGATGTATTTGCTGAGATTTTAATGTATAGTTGGATATACAAAGACGTTGCAAAAGAAGAACGATGGATAATAATTACAAGTTCTGATATTAGGGAGAAAATGAGAGTTAAGTTAGGAATGTCTAAAGAGGGGTTAAATAATATTTTTACTGCTCTTCGTAGAAAAAAGTTAATCACATTTACGGGAGTTAGTGAGGATTATTTAATGACTCCAGATAGTATCCTAACAATAAAATTTTATCAAGATGCAGATAGATAGGAAGTTTTTTGAGCGTATTGTACAGATGTTGGAAACAGAACATATGATTTTGTTTAAGTTTCAGAACGAATTGGAAATTACTGAGGCATGGATTGCCCATGTAAACTCTACGTTAAAACAGTGCAAAGAGATTAATGAGATAGAAAAGTATCAAGAAGAGGTACAATCTTTGGTAACATATTGGCACCAGGTTGAGAATCCAGAACTTGGTGGAGATGATATATATGATGTTGCTTTACGCGAGACCGTAGATCTTGTAGCGATGGAAGATGAACTTGGATTAGAAGAAATAGAGTTATAATATATATCATTTTAGTAATATGTATAGTTGGTGTTATTTTATTAATTGAAGGTGATGATCACGATTGTTTGTTAAAACCATAATTATGATTGCAATAGTTGTAAAAATTTGTTGTGTGGTAGTTTGTATTATGTTTATCATTCAATTAATAGATTTAAAAAACGATATGGATGTTAAGTGAAATAGATCATAAAATTATACACGAGGTTGCACTAGACAACTTTATAAAAGACAATGTTGTTGAGGATATTATTTTAAGTATAGAACATAGTGTTGCTAAAATTATTAGTGAAGCAGATGTATGTCATGAGGAAACTCCAATAATTAATTTAACCAATTTTGGTAAATTTGTAGTAAGTATAACGCGTCGTAAATTCATAAAAGGACAAAATGACAAACGGAATAAAGATATTGATGAAGGAGAAGAGAATAATTGCGAAGGGACCAGTGTTATTGCAGCAGTTGCTGGCGTGGAGTAATTATGAGACTGATTTAAGGGATTATACTGTAGAGATATTTGATTCTAGGTATAAATCTGAAATGGACTTTAATAATCCAGATAGAGAACCAGTATATGTTAAATTACAAGAAGAAACTAAACCTATAGTTGTAGAGCCAATAGAACAATCGTTATGGAAAGACTAATAAACAATTTTAGTATATACGAAAGTTTCTGGGAATGTAATCCCAATATTATTGCAATAAAAGAATTTAATGAAGTTTATGAAAAAGAAACCAAAGGGAAAACCAACAAAGGGCGGCAAGGGTTGTTAATGTGGGCGATTGCTCTGCTTGTAGATAAACATCCAGACAATCCCTACAAAAACCTATGTGAAGATGATCGCAGAACGTTGATTAAAGAAGACTATTTAAAAGATCCTAATTTTGACTGGAGTAAGGTAGAAGATTTAGTAAAAGTTTACAAAACCTTTTGCCTATCTCCAGTTGATAGGGCGTTATTGCAAATAGAAAACAAGTTAGAAGAGAGAACAAAGATGATAGATGATACTCCCTATAATATAGGCAATGCAGAAGATTTAGATAAGTTAATATTAAAGACTAAACCATTAAAGGATTTATATAAGGAAATGAAGTCTGAGTTGGAGATGGAGCAATCTAGTGATGGTGTTATAAGGGGCGGTAGAAAGGAAAGTATAAGTGAAAAAGGTGCAATTTAGAGTTAATAATATGAATTGGAAAATAAAACAAGAAGTAGGATTTAGATCCGCTATATATCGTGGAATTCCATGTTGGTTTTCTTATGATAACAACGAACTACGTGGTAAAAATATTTTCTACGATAGATTAGTTGAATGGAATTGTTGGTGGGATTTTATAGTATTAGGATTACCTGAACTTCCTATATTGGTACAAGAAGACTAAGAATGGATAGAGAATATATGATGAAGAAAGAGAATGTCTTCCCGGTTATTCGTAACAGGAAGGCATTTCTCATTGATACAATCCCAAACTATCATCCAGATAGTGCTTCGTATTTGCAGTACTGGAAAGAGCAAAAGAAGCGTTGTATAGAGGGGTATTGGAACGTGGATGCACAACCGGGAGATAAGGATCAGCTGTATCGTTATATGCCTCCAAATCTTTACTTCTATGTTAACTTTGGTATAATACTACATAAGGAAGCTGATGCCCCTAGAACAGCGCCCAAGAAGAAAATACATCCACACCTAACAGATATAGAATGGGCGTTCTTTTATAATTTTATGGAGGCCAGGGGGTTTAGTGGATTTAAAAATGATGATGAATATACATGTAACGAAGATATTGTGTTATATCAAGAAGGTAAGATCACAGAAGACGATATACATCCAACATGTTATAGAAAAGATGGAGAACTAAAAATATATGTACCATGTAGAAATTACATAAGAAAACTATGGGACAAACCCATGGGATTGCCGGAGTATCAAAACCAAGCAAAAAATCTTATGTTGCTGGCCTCTAGGGGATTGGGAAAATCCTTCCTAGTTGCAGTTGGTATTATTTTGTTTGAAATCCTATTTGATGGTGCCAGGGAATATACTGAAGATTCAATTAGAAATCCTTCGGTTGCTGAAGTTTTTGTTGGTTCTGCTAAGTCTGAAAAATCTAGTGATCTTCTATCCAAAACTAAGGAATCTTATAACAATCTTCCTGGTGTATGGTCTAAGGGTTCTGAAAATGAACGACCGTCCCCATTTTATAAAGAAATGAGTGGGTCGTTGATGCCTAATAATCAGAAAAACCCATGGAGACATGAATACGAAAAAAAGGTTGCCGGGAAATGGATAACATGTGGATCTAGATCTCATGTGTATCATGGTATATGGACTTCGGAAAATCCCGAGGTTGTAGCTGGATCTAGACCTGGATTAATCATAGTGGAAGAAGTAGGATTAGTTAGTAATATATTAAAAATCATGGGGTCTAACCAGGCCTCACAGGTAACAAATGGTGCGGATAAGTTTGGTTCTACAATAATGATTGGTACTGGTGGTTCTATAGAAAAGATAGTAGAATCAGAAATTTTGTTTAGAGATCCTCGTCAGTATGACATTATGGCATTTGATGATGAATGGGAAAACTCTGGTGAAATAGGTTGGTTTATTCCTGCCGTATATGGAGATAGAAAATATAAGGATAAAAATGGTAATACACGAGTTGCTGATGCTGAGGCGTTTTATCAAACTCGACGAGATAAGAATAAGTCTGCTAGGTCAAAGAAATCGTTAGATGCAGAAATGACGAACTTCCCATTAAAACCATCTGAGGTATTTCTTAGTTCAGATAACAACGTATTCCCTGTTGCCGATATTAAATTTAGGTACGCAGAACTATTGTCTGTTGCTAGTGAATTGGCTAATACAAGAAAGGGACATTATTATTTAAATAGCAGTGGGGGAGTAGAATGGAAAGATGAAAATGTTAGACCTATATATGAATTTCCATTACGCGCAGGAGACGATACTAATGGATGTGTACATATATTCGACAAACCACATGTGTCATCTGATGGTTCAATATCATATGGCAGATACATAGGTGGATATGACCCTGTAGACGATGATGACAATAGTGATATAACTAGATCATTACAATCTTTTTGGATATTAGATACATTTACAGACAAACTAGTATTAGAATATACTGCCAGGACTCAACATGCCAGTCAGTTTTACGAACAGGTTAGACGTTGTTGTATTGCATACAACTGTGTAGTAAACTATGAAAACCAGAAGAAGGGTTTCTATGGGTATATGAAGAATAAAAACTGTTTACATTATGTAGCAGATACCCCTGAGATATTAAAGGATTACGATATGCAAAAATCAACTGGAGTTCTTAATAAGAGCAAAGGTACGTCAGCCAATGTTGCTGTCAATAAATGGGGCTTAGAATTGCAAATAGAGTGGTTAACTAGTCCATCTACTACGGAAGAAGGGTCTATTAACTTAAATTTTATAAAGTCGCCTGCATATCTTAGAGAATGTATGTTGTATAATCCGAATGTCAATTGCGACAGAATATCTAGTATGGGACTATTAATGATATATAGAGAGGAAGTTTTACGTCGTACTCAGGCAATGAAAAGAAGAAGTGAGAAAAGAGAACCAACAATGGGGGATAAAATGCTTCAAGATTTTGAGGAGTATAAAAAGAGAATTAGCCATAATACATTACTTTTTTCTGGACGCAATAGGATTGTAGGCCATTAATTAGTTGAATTTAAAAGATATCTTTGTACAAAATATACACAACATGGAAGAAAGATCAGGGAATTATTTCCCATCACAAAAAATAAGTACCTCTGCAAAAACCCAAGAATGGTTTAAGAAATGTATTGATTCTGCAATAGATACAGCGGGCAATTCTATTTCACTATCAACACAGAGATCGTATTATCAAAAGAAATTGTTAAGAGATCTTGAGAATGGGATCATTGATATATCCGATGTAGAATCAACATCTAATTATGTCCCAGTAGCATTTGGGACTAAAACTCTTGATAGTATACAAAATTATCCATTATCTAAACCAAGGATAGATCTTCTTGTCGGTGAATCTATTAAACGTAGATTTGATTGGATGGTAAAGGTTGTTAACGAAGATGCTATATCTGAAAAGGAAACAGATATTAAAAAGATGGTTACTAAGAGTTTATATGAATTAGCCATTACCCCAGACTTAAAAGAGGAACAAATACAAGAGAAACTTAAGGAATTAAGTAAATGGGAATATTATGAATATCAAGACATGAGAGAGCGTTTATGTTCTCAAATTCTACATTATTTATGGAAAGATCAAGAACTGCCAATAAAGTTTATGGAGGGAATGGATAATGCTCTTAATATTGGTGAAGAGGTATATTGTTCCGAAATAGTTGGAGATGAACCTAGGTTTAGGGTTGTAGATCCATTAACAATAAGTTATGTAAGAAATGTTAATTCATATAGAATAGAAGATGCAGATATTATAGTCGAAGATAGTTATATACCAATTGGAACAGCCATAGACGACTATTACGACTTTCTAACGTCATCTCAAGTATCCAAGATAGAAAATGGATATGGTGGTGATTCTGGTAATTCTACTGGTGCATTAAAGACAAATACATATCCTGCAATGAAATCAGACTGGTTTGCTGATGATGCAAGAACAGAGTCATTAACAAATTTTTTTAGTTCTGCTAGTGAACCAGCCGGGAAGGGGGCATATGACCAATGTGGAAATATTCGTAGAACTCGTGTTGTGTGGAAGGGTCTAAGAAAGATTGGATTAAAAAGTTATTGGGACGAAAATGGAGTACAACAGAAAGATATAGTTGACGAAAATTATAAACCCAATGTAGAACTTGGAGAGAAGATTAAATGGATGTGGATTAGTGAATGGCATGAAGGGACAAGACTAGGTGAAGATATTTATGTTAAAATGATGCCACGTCCAATACAGTTTAGGCGAATGGATAATTTGTCGGCATCAAGTTCTGGGTATGTTGGTACTATATATCCACAATCTTTATTGGAGATAATGAAACCATATCAATATTTCTATGTATTGGTTATGGAAGAACTTAAAAAAGCGATACGTAAATTTAAGGCACCTCAGATTGAGTTAGACCTAGCAAAAATACCCGATAATTGGACTTTAGAGAATTGGTTGTATTATGCTGAAGAAATGGGATATATTGTTGTGGATAGTTTTAAGGAAGGAGACAAAGGATTATCTCAGGGTAAATTGGCTGGTACTTATAATACTACAGGTAAGGTATATAACCCTGATATGGGGAACTATATTCAACACTTACGTCTTATATTAGATTTTATAGAAAGACAAATTGCTGTTATTTCTGGAGTTAGTGATCAACGTTTAGGACAGATAGAAAATAGAGAAACAGTTGGTGGCGTAGAACGATCCGTACAACAGAGTTCTAATATTACCGAACGAATATTTGCAATGCATGACAATACTAAACTTCGTGCTTTAGAGTTATTGTTAGAAACTGCTAAATATGCATGGAGAAATAAAAAGGCTAAAAAGACTCAGTATATATTAGATGACATGTCTTCATTTATTTTAGATATAGATGTTGACATGTTTAATGAGGCTGATTATGGTATTTTCATCAATAATTCTAGTGACGATACAGAACTAATGTCTTCTATGAAGCAGTTGGCTCATGCTATGATCCAGAATGATAAAATTAATGTTAAGGATTTGATGACAATACTTACCTCTCCATCTATATCTAGTATGAGAAAGGAGTTGGAACGTAGTGAGGGCGAACGTCAGAAACAACAGCAAACACAACAGGCACAGGAAAACAAACAGGCACAAGCAGATCTTGAACAGAGAGCAAATGCTGCACAACAGTTGATAGATTTAGATCGAGAAAAGAATATTAGGGATAACGAAACAAAGTTATCTATCGCTATGTTAAAATCCGAATCTGATTCCGAAAATACAGTAGAAATGGAAGACGATAACAAATCGGAGATAGATACTCAAAAGTTAAATTTAGATATCGAAAAACTAAATCAAACTATAGAGTTAGATCGTGATAAGTTGAAAGAAACTATTAGACATAACAAAGAGACGGAAACTATAAGTAAAAAAGTTAAAAGCACTAATGTTGCGAAGGCAAAATAGCTATAATTTCCAATTTAATTAATAACAAAATCGCAATAATTGTAATGTTGCTAAATAATAAACAACGTTATATTTGCACAACTTTTTAAATATTATGGGAAAAGAAGAGATTGATGGTGGATTATTTGATGGAATTGACTTCAGTATGTTTGACGAAGAAGAAACTACCGAAGATGATGCCAACAAAAAGATTGTAGAAGATAACGCCTCGGATGACGAAGGCGCAGAGGATGACAAAATTGAGACTATCCCCTCTGACGAAAGCGAAAAGAAAAATGTAAGCTCTTCTTCTTCATCATATCAAGTTCTAGCGAAAGCTCTTTCTGAGGAGGGGATATTTTCGATCTCCGAAGATGAGTTGCAGGACGTAAATGATGCAGAAAAGATTATCGAGTTGGTCCAGAAAGAGATTAATACTCGTGTAGACGAATATAAAAACTCTCTTCCTAAAGATGTTAAGGAGATATTAGATGGGTACGATGATGGTGCGGATTTGGATGACATTATGTCTATTAAGAAAACACAAATTGTATTCTCTAAAATTAAACCAGAAGATCTTGAGGATAACGAAGAATTGAAACGTAAAGTCTTACATAAAGATCTTGAGTTGAAGGGAATGTCTCCAGAGGATATAGAAGAGGAAATAAATGATATTTTCTCGTTAGGTAAAGAAGATACAAAAAGTCTTAAGGCACTTAATAATATATTGCGTAAGACAGAAGAGGAAATGACACGTATTAGAAAAGAAGCTAAAGATCAAGAGGATTTGCAACGTAAACAGTATACAGAAAGAGTTGAATCAATTAAAACTGCTGTAACTAGTACTACCGAAATGGGAGGTGTACCTGTAACAAAGAAAATCCAGGACAATGCGTTTAAAGCAATGACAGTAGCAGTAGCAGAACACGAAGGTGTTCCAATCAACGCTATTACCAAGAGTAGATTAGAGAATCCAATCGAGTTTGATAAAAATGTTGCTGTATTATGGGCATTAACCAATGGATTTAAAAACTATTCCTTATTTGGTAAAGCTGCAAAAAAAAGTGCTTTAACTGATTTAGATAGGGTTGCAGAAGATATAGCAAAAAACAAACAACTTGGATTGGCTCCTGTACGTAGATCACAACAACTATTAGAGGGAAGCACTGTGCTTTCTGACATAGATATTAATACTATAAAATAACAACTGTTAATTTAATTAAGAATGACAAATTTATTGCTTCAGGAATTTGCTCCGCAAGAATGGGGTGGGTTAACCACTAAAAACCATCTTGGTGCTGCATATATGCTTGAACCACAGAAGGCATCAGATATGGTTACCATGATATTCCAGGCCAACAACTCGTTTGCTGACTTGACCGAATACCTTAAAACTATTGCAACTCCTCTGTATTTGCAGACGGATGATGCATTTGTATGGGACCTTATGGCTGGTGGAGAGAAAAACATCCCTCTAGTAGAAGCCCGTGTTGATGGTTCTGCTGTTACGTCTGCTTCAAAAGCAGGTATCAATTATTCAGAATTTGAACTTGTGTTTGCTGAACCATATTTCTTCGATGTTAACATCATAGAAGGACACAAACATGAATATCAGATTAAAATTCTGGACGATCCTACACCAGAGGGAACCAACTGGGTTTATAAATGTAACCTGGTTACTGGTGATGATGCACTATTTATTCCTTATGAGGAAATTGTTGCAGGTAAAAAGTTTAGTAAACTGTATTCTGGAGTAGAAGCCACGTTGTCTAAAAAAGGTGGTCGGGTTAACTACACCAGTCCATTCAAAATGAAGAACTATTTCTCTCGTTTAAGAATGGAAGATACAGTTCCTGGTAACATGATTTCACGTCCTACTGGTGTTAAATTCACAGTTCGTGATTCTCGTACTGGCGAAACTAAACAGACTGCTTTGTGGCAGGATTATAGAGACTGGGAATTTGACCGTCAGTATCGTATGGAACGTGCTAATATGATCTATTATGCTCGTATTAACCGTGCCGATGATGGTACCTTTAAAAACAAAGGTAAATCTGGGTATGAATACGAACAGGGTGCTGGTATTCGTCAACAGATCGAAAGTGCAAACGTTGCATATTATCCTACGGAAAACTTTAGTATTGATTGGTTGGTTAGCGTAATGCTTGACTTGTCTATCAATAAATTGCCACAGGATCAGAGGAAGTTTGTTCTTCGTACTGGTGAACGTGGAATGGTACAGTTCTCAACTGCAATCCAGGATAAATCACAATTGTTTACTAATCTGTTTGTAACAGACTTGGTTACTAAGAGTGGAAACGCTTTGACATTTGGTGGACAGTTCTTGCATTTTATTGGACCACAGGGGATCGAACTTACTGTTCAGCACGATCCTATGAAGGATGATCCGGTAACTAATAAAATCATGCATCCAAATGGTGGACCGGCAGAATCATACGTGTATGACCTTCTGGACGTTGGAACCGTTAGTGGAGAACCAAACATCCGTTTAGTTTATCAGACTGGTATGGAAGATATTCGTGGTTATGAAGCTGGTCTTCGTGATCCATTTAATCCCCATGGTGCAGGTCAGATGAATCGTATGTCGGTTTCTACTGATGGGTACAAACATCACAGAATGTTTATTGGTGGTGCTATGGTGAAAGATCCAACCCGTTGTGTTATAATCAAACCGCAAATTCTTGCATAATTTTAAAATATGATGACTGAAGAAATTAAGAGCCCTTTAGTAAATAAAATAGTAACAATATATCCCGTAAAACGTAATGGAGGGTGGTTGCCGCCGGAACACGACAGTGCCACCCTTAATACGGGGGCTAAGATAAAGAAAACGGGTCTGTTGTATGATAGTGATACTAGAAGGTCTATTGATCCTCTAACCGAAGACGAAAAAACTTGGTTATACGCCAATGGTAAAAACTTTGGTATTAACGAAGGTGATTTGAGTACAAGTAAAAAGATTAATTTTTGGACTACTTTTCAGGTGGATTTAACAAAAGATCCAGTTAATTTACATCTTGACGATCCGATGGATTGGCTTAGATATAAGTATTTGCTGGCTCAAATTGACATTATAGCCCCATCTTGGAAAGAAAGATTTGATAAAGGTACTTATCGTTTTGCAATTAGAGATTATGATCAGGAAGCTTCTGTAAACGTTAAGAAAATCGCTAAAGAAAAAGAAGTTAATAGGCATTTCTATAAGATAGAAAATGATGAATATAAACTTAAAGCTTTGTTGAAGATGTATTTCTACTCAAAAGGCATTAAGAGAAGCATCCCATCTAATGCTAATATTAACAATCTAACTAATGATGTTTATGAGATTATTAAAACCGACCTAGATCGAGTATATGACATTATTACTGATAGTTCTTTTGAGACTAAACTATTGATAAACGAGTCGATAGATAAGGGCAAAATGACTAAATTAAGTGCTAGTGAATACCAGATTGATGGTGAGGTTGATGTGTTGACAATGTCAGAAATGGTTAAATTCCTTGAAGACAAGAAAAATCAGCATATTAGAATTAGGTTAGAAACAATTTTAGAAAAATAATTAACCAATGGCTGTACCTACGTCCATGACATCCTCTCAGATGATTGATGAGTTCCTTATCGAATATGATAGGATTTTGTCGCAGGTATCTCAATCGTATAACGATAACGAAATACTTTCGTTTTTAAATAGATCTCAAGAGATATTGATTGGCGAGTTATATAAAGCTCGCAGATTTGATCTTTTGGGTTCGTTGTATACGATAGCCGATAACGTTTCCCCAATACAAATGACTAGTAGTGGAATTTCAAATGGATATTATGTTTTGCGTTCTGATACTGGATCTTTTAGTAGAGGGGTAATGTATTTCTTGGATGTCGTAGTTTCGGCAACAAGAACCAGTCTGCCTGCTGGTAGTGAAACTTCTATGGCAGAGTGGATAGATAAAGATTATTCTAAAAGATTTATAAAGAGTTTAAGTAATTCTTGTATTTTATTTAGGACACCTAAGGTATATACCGAAGGGGATTATTTGATTATTTTAGTTGATTCGTTTACTGGGGCACCAACAGTTAGTATACAGTATATTAAATATCCTCTTACGTTAGTTGCATCTAGTCCTGTTAGTAATGTAAGCACTACAACATGTGAGATGAGGGCAGATTTACATAAAGATATTGTAACAAAAGCGGTTTATTTGGCCAAGGAAGCCACAGATAGATTACAACAGACTAAACAAAAAGAAGAATAATTATGACAGTAATTGAGATGATTCATAGTTTTTGGTTAAAAGCAAAAACCCTAGATCAGACGGAAGTTGAATCCGTTAAAAGTTTTGATGTTGTAACACTATTAAACAATTCTGTTGATGTTGTAATAGACGAATTGGTTCAGAACAAAAGATGGGATTTATTAAGGCCAATAACTACATCTTTTGTATTTACCGGTTCTTCTACACCAGCATTTGATAGTTCTTATTATCATGGTATAGAAACAAACACAGACCATACTAGAAATTGCGTATTGCCATCTATAGGTACACTTACTCCATATTATACTTACAGGAATTATATCCGGTCACAATCCAATATTGATCATAGTGATGCTCCCACTATTACTGGAGCAAATGTTTCTAACGAAGATATACCGATAGAGTTTATTAGAGAAGTTGAAACAAGTGGAACAAATGTTCCAATGTTTACAAATCCTAAGACTATACAAGAAGGTGGGAATTTAATTGTTATTGGTGATGGATATACTACAATCAATAATGTAACAGTAGTGTTTGTTAGAACTCCTGCAATTTTAGATCCAGTAAATACTGTTGCGTGGTCTAATGGTGTAAGAGGACAAGTTACTACATGTGAACTACCGACCGATTTGCATCAAAGAATTATAGATGTTGCAGTTAATATGTATTATGCTCAAGTAAACACAAAACAATCTAAATAATTATTATGAATACCATAGAGATGCATAGATCGTTTTTGCTTAAGGCACATACATTAGATGTAACCGAGATAAAGGACATGTCTTCATATGACATTATGGCTTTATTAAACCAAGCTCAGAATGACATTATATCAGACAGATACTTTGCTAAAAAATACGACGACTTAAGACCAATAACAAAATCTATAGAAACAAATACGTTTGATTCTAGTTATTTTACTGGAGTAACTGGTACTAAGGTTGTTGACCTTAAGACTATAACTGATTATGTGTATTATTTAAGGTCTCAGTCTAAGATGACTAGAACATATGTACCAACGGTATCTACGGCAACTTATGTGGCAAATATACCAATAGACTATAGTTCTTTATTGTTTTTTGAGACTAATGGTAGCAATAGACCAATATTTAAAAATCCAAAAGAAATTGTAGAGGGAGATTTCTTGGTTGTATTACCAGATTATTATACAACTATACTTTATATTGATGTTATTTATATTAGAAAACCACTAGAATTAACATTAGAGGTGCCAATAGCAACTACTACTAATACATGCGAATTGCCAACTAATTTACATCAAACTATAGTAGATAGGGCTGTTGAATTATCTATGCAGACAATTAACAGAAATGAATTAAATAAATCTCAAAATAAACAATAAATGACGGCAGTAGAAATGCATCATAGTTTACAGGAAAAACTATTATCTTTTGGATATCCATCAGAAAGACTCGATAGTTATTTTATAGAAAAACTTCTTAACGAGGCATTATTCGTTTTTATTGAGAGATATATTCCTTTACTAAAAGAAAATGAGATTGCTCGTAAAAAGTTGCATCCGTTAATATATAATGTAGAAATTACTCCTGCAAGTAATACGAGTTCTAATATTTCCAGTAATAGTGTTACGGTAACATTACCATCAGATTTTTATAAGACGTTAAACGAATATATAACTACAAATACTGGAGTAGTAGATGTTAAACCTATAGATTATGATGAATATAATTTAAATCGCTTAAATCCCTTTAAAAAGCCTTATACTGACCTTGTTTGGAGACTAGAATTAAACATGGCTGCAAGAGAACATGAATTAATACCAGATGTGAGTACAACGATTATAAAATATAGATTACGTTATATACGTAAACCTATTGCAATAAGTATTGAAAGCAACAATACTTGCGACCTTAGGGTTGAAGATCATGAAGAAGTTGTCAATTTGGCGTTGAGTATTATTTCTGGTTCTAAAATAAATAACAAGAAAAATGAATAAATGGAAACGTTCTAGACTGAAAATAGCATTGTTGTCTGACATATTTTGTTTGATAATAACGTTATTCGCAATATATAAAGACATGGCTGGAGTTGCTACTACCGCAATTGCAGCAATTCTGTCAGTTACGTCTATGTATATATATTCAGAGGGTAAACGTCCTACAACAAATGTATAATTATAAAAATATCAACAATGACAATCAACAAACTATTAACTCCTCCTGGTAAATTTAAGTCTATAGAAGATTCGATACCAGTACATTCAAGAGAATATAACGTATTAGTAGATGCAGTAAATGCATTGCAAACAGAAGAGGATTCTGATGTTGCATTAAAAGCCGATATTGCAAGTCCTACTTTTACTGGTGTTGTAACAATACCAACTCCATTTACGCTAGGAGCAGTTAGTGTAACAGCAACTGGCACGCAGGTGAACTATCTAAAAAACGCAACTGGTACAACTGGAACGGATACGTCTAATGTTATGTTTTCAGCCAGTCCAATAACTACCGGAACATTTACTTGTGCAGATATTGTACAGTCTGGACATAAAGATAATCAGACATTTCTTGTAAATAACTTTAACTGTCCTGCGCCTGGAACCGACTGGACTCCAACACTTAATGGAGTTGAACTGGGTGCTTCGTTAACATCTAAAAAAGTATGGGTTCCTTTAGGGTTTTTAAAGGTTGGTGACGAGATTGTTCTATATAGACTTGTTGGAGATGCAACTGAGGCTGCTGCATTAACCATAGATTGTAAATTGGTTCGTATTAATTCTGGAGACCCAACTACGACTTCAGATATTGCTGGTGGGGCAATTGTTCAGATAGACGCAGATGGTGATTTTGATGCATTAGCCACGTTAACTGCCGCTGAGGTTGTGGGTACCGACAAACAATACGTGTTGGAAGTCGTAGCAACAACTGGTGTTGGGGACTCTATTGTTATTAACGGTGTGGAAGTACAAGTCAATAGAAAGTAATTTTTATGGGTGTTGGCGAAATTATAGCTACGTTATCCTTGGTTGTAGCAATTGTTGCGTTATACCTTAAAGCAAGGGCTGATCGTATATCAATTGAGGTGCGTATAGCAGAAATATCTAGAGACATGATAGCTTTAAACAATAAAGTAAACGAGGGTGTTACACATCGTAATGAGTTGATAGAGGGAGTTAGATTAACCACCTCGGCAACTATAACAAGTTTGGAAGAACAATTAAAAGTTAATGCATCAATAAATAGAGAAGATCATTTGGACATTGCTAAAAAAATAGATGATTTAAAAACTTTATTGATTAAACTTAGTGTAAATGGGAAAATAAAATAACCGTTGTTATTACTTTAATGTTTATTTATTTGTAAAAGCATAGGTTTTGTATTATATTTGTAAGATTTGTTTAATTTAAATTTATAAAAACATGGCAATAAGATTGCAAAAGAACATTGAAGATGTTCTAGTGTGTAAAGATTTGGCGATTACTGGTGGAGCTGGCGTACGTGCTGGTTCCTATGTGTCAACAATTGCAGTTGGAGAAGCTGCTGTATTTTCTCCGGGTGGAGTTATATTAAACTCTACTACCGTACTGACGGTACCTAGTTTTAAAATTGGTTATATGAGTACCAATGGCGAACTTGTTTTGTCAGATAGTATTGATCCAAAAACTATTACTAACTATAAAGGTAAAATTAGTGCCGCTGCAACCGAACAGGTTGATTATGTTGGGTACAATGGTACTAGTGGAACAATCCAGGTTATTAATAGTAATGATTATTTGCTTCGTTTGTGGTTTAGTGGAGATACATATAAGTCATTTGAAGAAGCTTTGTTGAAGTATGCTGTTTATCGTTCAGATTCATCTGCTACTGGAACGGAAATTGCTGCTGGGTTGGCGTTGAACTTATACAATAACACTAAAAACGAAACTGAATATAGAGTTCGTGTTGAACGTGTTTCAAACGGTACCCTATTGGCTCTTGGTACATCTGTTGATACGGTTACTTTTACTAAGGGAAGTACTTATTTTACCTGTACAGATATTGATGATGCTACAGCAAATGCTGCATTGGCCGTAGGAGACGTTATCGTTATAGGGACAACTACGACTTCTCCTCGGTATGTTATTACCGCAATTGATATTGCAACCAATATTGGGACTATTGATTTGCCGTTTGCTGGCGAAACCTATTCGGCAGTAGACACAAGTTTTAGGCGTATTGCTGCTTCTGGTGTTGATGCACTAACATGGGGATTAAAAATCACTGGTATTGCAAAAACATGGGCTCTTGGTAAATTCCCATATAATAAAGTAATGTGGGAAACATCATTGGAAGGATTTGGAACTACTACGGCAACTAAATCTGTAAAAGCATATCGTGGAGTTGGTACTCCAGAACAGATTGCTGAAGCAGAATGGTTCGCTCAGGGTAATGAAGGTGGAGATTCTTTGTATCGTACTCGTGGCGGGGCTCCTGCCTATACTCCGCGTAGAGATTCAGAGAATTCACATTGGTATTCTGTTTTGACGTTTAATCACAAACAGGTACAGCATGAAGATCTCGGAGGTACCGTAACTTCTCCAAAATCAGTTTTCATAGCACTAAATGCTGGTGGAACGGCTGGAGCAGGTGTATCTGCAACATCTCTTGTTACTGGTGAAGTAACGTCGGTCCTTACCGTTTTAGATGCCGCAGTTGTTGGTGCTGGAACTGGTACGGCTCAAATAGCTAATGTATAATATTAACATATTAGTATAAGAGAGGAGGGGAATTTCTCCTCCTCTTTTTTTACTATATAATAAATAAATAATATGGCAACTTTTACAAAATTTAATGCGTTTACAAAAGATCTTGCAGAGGGAAAACATAACCTTGCAAGTGATGTGATAACAATAGCATTATGTGGCGCTGCTCATGCTCCAATTGCAACAAATAGTATTTTATCTAATTTAACACAAATTGCATATACTAATCTATCTTCGAGGGTTATAACAACTACTTCTTCTACACAAACATCTGGTGTGTATAAGTTGTGTTTAACAGATATAACATTAACTGCTTCTGGTGCTGTTGAACCATTCCAATATGTTGTTTTATATAATGACACTGCTACTTCTGATCAGTTAATTGGATGGTACGACATTGGATCTGTAGTTACATTGGCGAATACAGATACTTTTACGTGTAATTTTAGTGAGGCTAATGGAGTTTTGACTATTACTTAATTTAGTTTAAATACAATTTAATATGATTATTCTCTTTGCAGAAAGAGGTAGGTATGAGGTATATGGAATATCCACAACTCTATCAGTGCATAGAGGATATATATTAGGTTGTGATGTAATTACGTTTGATGTCGTAAGTCAAAATACAGTACTATCTAATTCTATTAAGAGTAGTATTACGTGTGTTGTTGATAGTATTGCAATTGCTTCCATAGACACGTTATTTCCTCATACAATAAACACTATGTTGACATGTGTTTCTAAAAACATATTGTCTAGATTTATACAACACGCATCATCCGTTTCTACAACAAGGACTATGGATGTTACGTCGTTTAGTCTAAATGGCGTTCAAATAAACAACACTAATAATTATAACCTCATTGGTAGTGGGATTAATTTAAATCTATCAACATTTATAGATATTTCTAAATCAATTAATATAGATGTCGGTACATTAGCATTAACAACGGCTAGTAATGTTTTTAATCAAATACAACATTATAATATTACGCCTACTACTAATACAATGTCTATCCTGTTTAGTGATATCCTTTTAGATAGATTTGTATCGTCAACTGTTAATGTTGGAATATTTGTTTTAAATAATACTAGTATAACTTTTAATAAGAGTCTTAGTTTTGATTGTGATAACGCTCAATATACACTATCTTTAGTTGACATAACAGATGGAAGAGATTATGTGTTAGATATACAATCTAAGTTTATCTATTCTAGATTTTCTGTTTTAAAATTTTTAAAGAATAACTTACCAATAAAAGATCCATGCCAGATATAAATTTTAGAATTACGCAACAACCTTTAAGAAACACCAATGGTTTGTTCTGGTTGTTAATAGATAAGGCAAAAGATTCAACTCCAGGAAGAATAAGTTCTGATGATTTAATATCATGGATCAAAACAAATGTATCTACAACTGGATCTGTTTCTGATACTGGAGAACTATGGCATTCTACATTAGGATTAGATAGTATCATGGTGTATAATGAGACTACGGATGAGTATGGATATAGATTAAATACTGAATTTATAGGAGACATATGGTCTGATGGTGTAAGTGGTTATATACCGACATTAGATAGTGATGGATTGTTAAGAAATACAACCTTATATTCTAATGGAATTTCTGGTGATATATCAATAGATTATAGTCATAAATTTATATATGGTACAGATGGATTATATATATATAATAATGATATAGATTCTTATATTGATGGAATTGTCGGCAATATTTATATTAAACAAAACAATGATTATGCATTATCTATTTTAGATAATAATATTCATATTAATAAAAAACTATACTTAAATAATAATTATCTATACTTTGGTGACGATAGGATTGCTAATTATACCATGTCGTCAATTTATCACGTTGATAACATATGGACATTTAAGAATGAGTCTGATTATTCTATTGTATTTAACCAAAATGGATCTGATGCGTTATCAATAGGTAGTAGTGCTTTATCTATTGAAAGAAACGTTGAATTGCCATATGAAAAACATTTATCTTTTGGTGATAATAGTGATTTAAAAATTTATCATAATGGTACCAACTCTTATATATCTAATATTTTAGGGAATATATATATATCTCAAGGAGATACAGATGCCATGGTAATAAATAATGATTATGTATATTCTAGAAGATATTTATATTTAGTTGATAAAGGTTTGTTTTTTGGCAACATAGCACTGTCTACAGACGTACCTCACATTAATTACATTGATAATAATTGGATATTTCAAAATAAGACCGGAAGTAATTTTGAGTTGTGGGGTGGATCTAGTTTAGCAATAAGATCAATTTCTGGTGGTAAAACTGGATTTAAAATAACTCCAACGGCAACAGTACATATATATGGTGGGAATCATACTATTGGTTCTGCTCCATTAAAAATAGACTCAGGGAAATTGCTTACAATCACAGAGGCAGGTGCCATAGAAAACGATGGATCGTATCTATATTATACCATAGATGGAGGGGTTAGATATAAATTAAATCAAACATCTGGGATAGGATTATTGCCATCTGGAACTGATTGTCATACTATTTATTATAATGGTACTACTGGATTGTGGACAAGTAATGGATCTGTATTATGGAATTACACTAATAGTATTTTCAGTATAGCTGGAAGTATCTTATTGAATAATAATCAATATGTTGATGTTGTATCTTCTGTTGGTGTTGATGTCCTAAATATTGGCACTTCAAATGCTGATACTATCAATATTGGTTGGAGTGGGGCGACAATTAATATTCAAGGAACGTTGTTATGGCAACAAGTAGATAATCTGCAAGTTAAAGATAAACTCATAACGCTTAATAAAGGGGGAGGAGTGGATAGTGGAACCTCAACAGGATTTGAGATTGAAGAAAATACTGTTGTTAAGGGGTATTTTACCACTGATGGAACTAGAGAGGGATGGATACTTAAACCACCAGCTATCGGGTATGAGGTGATCTTAAAATCAAGTAATATAACCAACCATCGTACATTCCAGTTTCCAAATCAATCAGGTACGTTATCAATACAAGAGGATAATGATTTACGTTATTTGGCGTTTAAAACTATTGGTTTGACAAGTGATTCAGGTTATACTTGGGGTAGTAGTAATGTGGTTTCTGGGTTATATAATGATACATTGTCTGTAGTCGCTGGAGCAGGAATTGTATTATATACTGATGCTACTCATAAAGCAATTAAAATAACAAATACAATTACTCAATATACTGATGCATTAGCAAGACAAGCAATTAGTCTTACTACTAATAACCATTCAGGACAATCAACCTATTCTAATTCTACTGGTGTTTTTAATATCCCTGAATATACATTGTCTGGGCTTGGAGGACAGCCTCAATTGGATGGAAACGGATTTGTTGTAGCATCAGGAACTACAATTGGTTACGATAGTACCATTTATACTCCAACTGCAAGATTAATTACTATCAATGGTGTAACTTATGACTTATCATCAAATAGAGCATGGGTAGTTAATGTTGGAAGTTCTGGATATTCCTCGAATGTTTATCTGACAAATTTAACTTCTACTACGGTTGGATCATATAAGCAATTGTCTTACTATAACGAATTAACAACTACTACCTTTACTGCTGATGTGACTAGTGGTAGTGATACATTAATTGGTACTTTTATTTTTGATACCATTATTGGTATTTCTTATATTGATGCTGGTGCTTGGGGTGGTGCGATGTATTCCAAAATCAATAATACTTCTGGTATAACCAACATACGATTTGATGTATTTTCAAGAACATCTGGTGGTACTGAAACAACCTTATTTACTGGATATTCAAACAACATACTTAATACTTCTTTTGAGAATATACAAATATCTAGTACACAAGAGGGGTATTCTGTAAATACAACAGATAAAATTGGAGTAAGAATTTATGCTCATACCACATCTGGTGCAACAATAACCGTTTCGTTACAAATTGGAGACAATACAGCTTCATGGATATCGACCCCATTAAAGATTAGACATACTCAACTTCGAGATTTAGAATGGACGTTATCAGCTCATACGGGAACGGCTTCAACTCTAGCTGGATTTGATACAACTGGTCTTCCAACTAACTATACAGAATCTAACTATCTGTTAACATCTGGAAGTAGAACTGGAGCAACGTCACAATCTCAAACATTTACTAATGGTATTCAGGTAGGTAATCTAACTGCATCTAAGGTCGTATTTACTGATGCAAGTAAAAATTTAACTTCAACAGGAATTGGGACATCTTCTCATTTCATAAAAGGTGATGGGAGTTTGGATAGTAATGTATATTTAACTGGGACTAAGGTTGATTCGTTTAATACTAGAACTGGCGTGGTTACGCTAACAAGTACTGATGTTACAACAGCATTAACGTTTACTCCTTACAACGCAACAAACCCAAGTGGTTATATCCCTCTTACTGCATTAAGTTCTACTGCGACTGGACTTACCTACACTAACACAACCGGAGTTTTTAGTTTGACTTCTGGATATGTTATTCCAACAACTACGCAATCTTCAAATTGGAACACCGCGTACGGCTGGGGAAATCATGCTGGTCTTTATCTTGGGCTGCACGGCACGGCAGACGACGCCAATTTGCTTGATGGATATAATTCCGATAAGTTCGCCGGCTATGTTTCGGGAGTAGAAGACATTCACGCCATAGGCGGACAGAATTTGTACACGTTTTTCAGTTCGACTCTTATCCCGACAAATTCTCCAGTTTTAGGGTCAGATTGGGTAAGTGGTGTTCAATTTCCCTGGGTAGAAAACGGTGATTATAGACGAGTATTAGCTACCACTAATAGCGACTTATTTTTTGGTATTCAGAATGGGGGCACTTGGCTCTCGTGGCGTAAGCTATATGATACCGGCAACTTTGTGGCCGGGACAGATTATCAGGTTCCCTTATCAGGGATTATTTTCAGTCATGCACATAGTTTGTTGTCAGCTGCAACTTATGATGGATGGTTAGGATCATCAAAGCCGAAAGATTATTATGTTGGTCTGCAAATATCTCACGTAAAATATGCTGACGGATTCCAGAATTATGGGACTGTCTTGACAGGATTGTCCGAAAATGTCGACGCCGGTGGAGCATTTCAGATCTATACGCCGGCATCACCGTCATTTGGTGGAACGGGAATGCAGATAAGATTTGGAAATTGGGATGCAGCCGACCATAATGACTGGACGAACTGGAAAACTATTTGGGATAACGAAAATCTCACTAACCCCATAACTGGTATTGGCACAGTTAATTACATCCCGAAATTCACCGGAGCAGGGACGTTGGGAAACTCACCGATGTACACAGATGGGACGAATGTCGGAATTGGGATGTCGCCAAATCAAAAGTTAGATGTAGCCGGAAATATTAATATAGGTTCTGGTGGTTATTTATATTTTGGGAACGGCGATGCAAAAATTAGTACCACAACAAATGGAACCGGCATAGATTTGTTATTAAGCACTTACGATACCGACGATAATATAGCAGAAAGAGTGCGTATAACGAAAGACGGCAATGCTGGATTCGGGACTCCTGATCCAACCACATCAATAGATGTAGTTCGGCGGTCAGAAGGGTTGTTGGCACGATTTAGACCGCATTCAGACGTGGTTACTATAGACGGAGAAGTCTACATAAGTGTAGGACATGCGTACGGAGTAAAACTAGGTCAAAACTATAACAATGGGACTTGTTATGGGTTTCTCGAGATAGATGGGGGAACAAGAGCTGTTCAAATTAATAAGGACGGAAGCACTGTGCTTGGTGGAGCATTGACCATCAACAGCATCAACAATGCCGGATCGAACATGAACAAAAATCTGGTATCGAACAGTGGAGTTATTACTTTCAGAACTAATGCGGAATTATTGTCAGACATGGGGGCAATTTCAGGGACTGGTACTTCTGGATATATGTCAAAATTTACAGGGGCATCTACTGTTGGAAATAGTTTAGTTCAAGATGACGGGACATATGTGGCTATTGGAATGACTCCATCTACATATAAGTTTAGCGTAAATGGAACTGGATATTTTGCAACATCAATTATTACTCCTACTGCTAAATTTTCGTCAGGGGCTACTTCTGGATATTTTTGGAGTTGTACAAACGTTGATGGCAGTGGTGCCTGGACGTCCTTTTCTGGTGCTATTTATCGAGGTGAAATTGATGGAGATACTGGAGTTCCAATTGCTGGTGGTTCTGCTTTAATTGATGGAACTGGAACCACTGGGTGGTACTATGCATGTTCAGATGCTGGCACCTATGATTATGGAAACCCATCTGGAAATTCTTTGGCATTGGCTATTGGTGATCAAATTTATTACAATGGAACACAATGGATTCGTGTTCCTGGGGCTGGTTCTTATGTGCTTCCTATTGCGACCACATCTGCATTGGGTGGAATACAGATTGGTAGTGGTATTTCAATTGACGGTAGTGGCAAGATAAGTGTATCTACAGCATACGAACCAACAAATGCTGTTTCTACTCATGCTGCATTAAGAACTGGTGTACATGGATTGGATATTTCTGCTGGTGTAACACTAACAGTTACATTAAATGCAAGTGTTTCAAATACAAATACGGGTGATGAGACTACTTCAACTATAAAAACAAAACTCGGAGCAGCAGATACTGATAGCGATGGATACTTAACTTATACAGATTGGAATAAGTTTAACACAGCTTATGGTTGGGGGAATTGGGCTTCTAATTTTGGATCAATATCAGGAAAAATTGCAGAAGGTAATCATACCCATTCAATCTACTTACCATTGGCTGGAGGAACAATTGTTGGTAATGTTATTTTTAATGACGATGTAAAATTATCGTTTGGCAATAGTGGTATTAGTGATTCACAAATATATTGGGCAAGTACTAATGGGTTGTATTATAAAAGTAGTTCGTACCATGGATTTTGGAGTGTCTCAGGAACCAAACAGTTTGAGACAACCAGCTTAGGCGTAAATATTCCAACTGGTTCTTATTATATTAACGATGTAGATGTAATTGCAAATAAGGTTGTTGGACCATCTTCATCAGTAGATGGATATGTATGTTTGTTTGACGGGATTACCGGAAAGTTAATTAAAACTGGAACTGGAACTCTTGGTTCTGCTGCATATACGGCATCGTCATCATATATACCAAGTGTTTTAACAACAAAAGGAGATATGTTAGTTAGAACAACTTCCGGATATGATAGACTTGCAATTTCGGCAACAAATGGATATGTTTTAACGGTAGATAGTGGTTTCGCTGGTGGCATGAAATGGGCCGCTCCTGCATCTGGGATGTCATGGCCATCGTCTGCTGGTATAGCCGTATATTCTGGATCGTCATCTTGGGGTGCCTCAATAACTGATAGTTCTACTCATTGGAATGATGCTTACACACACACTTCACTAACAAACAATCCACATTCGGTATCAAAACTTCAACTAAAT